>Ga0247727_10018881_pt1 | contig 10767 bp, 3 predicted proteins | sample WisWelCaveWW1625_FD_202498 | JGI IMG/M metagenome (GOLD analysis project Ga0247727, IMG submission 202498) | Biofilm microbial communities from Wishing Well Cave, Virginia, United States - WW16-25 | ecosystem: Environmental > Aquatic > Deep subsurface > Groundwater > Cave microbial mat | place...
TCGGCGAGAGGTATAGATCCTGGACGTCGAAATGAAGATTGGTTACGCCCCACGCGATCCGGTGGTTGTGACCTACCACCACCCCCGGCGCGCCGGGCAGGCTCACCCCGATGACGTTCAGCCCGGGCGCCTTCAAGTGGACCGTGTACCAGATGCAGGGTATGGAGTAGTCGAGATGGGGATCGTTGGCGAGCAGAGGCTTGCCGGTGGCCGCATGGGCCCCGGAAACAGCCCAGGCGTTCGATCCCGGCGCCACCTCGCGGCCCGAGCGGACTGGGAGCATGGCTTCCACCTGTTCGGGCGTGGCGCGCTCGAGCAGGGCTCGCTTCATCAGCTCGTCCTTCCAGGTATTGGTCAGCGTCCGGAACATGTGCATCCCGATCAGGATGGAGTCGGCCGCCTCCCACGGCCGCGGCTGGTAGCGGAGAAGCTGAAACTCGAGCGGCAGATTGCCGCGGTGGGATTCGATGAAGGCGTTCACCCCGCGGCGGTAGGCCTCGATCATGGAGCGATCCGCCGGCGGCAGATGCTCGACCGCCGCCCGGGCGGCCCGCCGGAATCCCAACGCCCGGCTGTCGCTGTCGAGCGACACCATCGCCGGTCCCAGCACCTCGGCCAGCTCCCCGGCCGAGATGCGGCGCAGCACGTCCATCTGCCACAGCCGGTCCTGGGCGGTCACATAACCCTGCACCCAGACCGCGTCCTCGACCGACTTCGCCTCGATGTGGGGAACGCCGAGGCGGTCGCGCCCGGCCTCGGCCGAGGGAGCTCCGGGCGCCGTCACCGCGCCTGAGGTCACCGCCAGCGGCCGGATGGCGACCCAGTAGAAGAGCGCGAACGCGATGACCAGGGCGGCGCCCAGCGCTGCCGTCAGTAGTTTGGCGAGCCGTTTCAGCAAGAAGGAATTGTACCCGAACGCGTCACTTCCGCGGTCCCCAGCGCGCGACGACTCAGATGGCTCCACCGGTCGCGACGCCTGCCCTGCTCGCCTGGTGGCGACCCCGGCGTATCGCGCCACTTGCCCACGACAAACTGTGCCGGTTCGCCAGAATCCGCTCCCTTTGGTCGCGGCTCAGCGGGGCCGACTCGCGTTCTGAGCCGCGACTGAAAGGAGCGGTTGGACTGGAATGGTTATTTCCGCCAGGACCACGGGCCACTGAAGTACTCCACCGGGACGGCCTTCTAGGCGGCGCCGGTCCTGGTGGATGGCCGGCTGGTCTGAGCCTACCGCAGCTTCACACCGTGCGCATCCAGCGTCGTGCCCAACGCCTGTTCCAGCCGCGCCACCGCCTTGTTGCGTTCCAGGTGCGCCGCCACCGCGCGCGCCCGCGAGTCGGCGTGCTCGTTCTGGCGCGTGAGCACCAGGAAGTTGGTCGACTCGCCGGCCTCGAACAGCCGCGTCTCGCTCTCGAGCTTTTCCCGCGCCGCGCGGAGGCCGGCCTCGGCGGCGCGGATCCGCTGCTGGGCGGTCTGCATGCTCTGGAGCGCGTTGCGGACCTGCACTTCGATGCCCTGCTCGGTTCGGGCCTGTTCGAGCTTCAGCCGCCTCTCGGCAATCGCGCTCTGGGACAGGCTCGCCTCCGCAGCACGATTCCGAACCGTCAGGTCGAAGGCCACGCCAACCTGAAAGGTCTGAAAGCTGCCGCTGAAAAGATTCGACAGGGCGGTTCCGTAGCCACCCACCAGCAAGCCCGGCGCCGAGCCGAAGCTGAGCGGCGGCAGAGGCGGCAGTCCGGCGCGGCGCGACAGCTCATTCAGCCGGTCCGCGCTCGACTGGTTGGCGGCGGCGAACGGGTTCTCGCGGTCGAGGATGGCCCCCCCCAGTCCGCTGTTGGTCCAGGACGCCACCAGGTTCACCTGGGGCCGGACCTGGTCGGCGTTGAACTTTTTCTGGATGTCGTTGGCCTCCCGCCGCTGACTGACGTGGCGCAGCTCGGGCCGCTGCTTCAGCGCCCCGGCGATCGCCTGCCGCAGGTCGGAGGCGTCGGGGGGAACCGGTATGCGCTCCTCTGCCGGCACGATCTCTTCGTTCCACACCGCCGCCCCAGAGGTGGCGGTGATCAGAGCCTTGAGGGCGTTCTCGACCTCGGTGACCACCCCCAGCGTGGAGTAGAACGTGTCCAGGCGCCGCTCGAGCTCGGCTTCCGACGCCGCCAGCTCCACCGAGGCCAGCGTTCCCGCCTGGATCATTCGCCGGTTCTGCTCGAGGAGACGGCGGGCCCAGTCGACGTTCTCCCGTTTCACCTCGACGTCCTGGCGGGCGGCCACCAGGTCCCAGTAAGACTGCTCGACGCGGGTAACCACGTCGATCAGGCGGAGCTCGAATTCGGTCTCGGAGAGGTCGAGCTGCTTGCGGCGGACCTGGAGCTCGCTGCGTTCGCGGTCGATCGGCCGATTGCGCAGCAGCGGCTGGGTGAAGCTGAGGGCCAGGCGCGAGCTCAGGAAAGGATTCAGCGAGAGGAACGGGTTGGTGCTCGACTGCCGGGCGTTCTCGAAATCCACGGCGAACGAGGAGCCGGCCCAGGGCAGCTTCTCCCGGAAGTAGAAGTTCTGCGCGTGGAAGTGGTCGGTGAGGCGGCCGCCGGCCCCTTGCAGAACCGAGCCGGTGGGAGTGTTGCGCGATTCGAGCGCCGGCAGCCAGCGGAGGGTCGGATCGAGGAATCCGCCGGCCCCGCGCAGGGCGGCGGCGGCCGCTGCGGTGTTGGTTTTTTCCACCTCGATCTCGAGGTTGTTGCGCAACGCCAGCTCGATGGCCTGTTGCAGGGAGAGTTTTTGCTGGATGAGCCCCACGCCGACGCGCGGAGGCGTGGCCGTTTGGCCGTACATCGGCGCGGCCGCCGCCAGCAGCAGCGCCCACAGCGTCGGGGCGCGGCGCAGCAGGGCCACGCCGCGGCCGAACCACCCCCGCATCCGCTCCCAGGACGCGGCCTGCGCCAGGTCGTCAAACAGCGAGTACGCCACCGGGGTCACCAGCAAAGTCAGCATCAGGCAGAGCGACTGGCCCCCGATGACCACGATCGCCACCGTGCGGCGGGAGCCTGAGCCGGCGCCGCCTCCGAGCGCCATCGGCAGCATGCCGGCCACCAGCGCGGCCGTGGTCATCAGGATCGGCCGCAAACGATCTTCGCACCCTTGCAGGATGGCCTCGGCCCGCGGCGTCTGATGCGCCCGCAGCGCCTTGATGCGGTCGATCTGCAAAATCGAGTTCTTCTTCACGATCCCGAACAGCATCATGATGCCGAGCGAGGTGTAGATGACGGAGAAGTTCTCCCGGGTCACCAGCAGCGACAGCAGCGCAAACGGCACCGACAGCGGCAGGCTGATGAGGATCGTCACCGGGTCGATAAAGCTCTCGAACTGCGCCGCCAGCACCATGTACATGAACACGATGGACAGCAGGAAGGCGATGACGTAGGCCAGCGACGCCCGGCCGAACTCCTTCGAGCGCCCCACCAGGCCGCTCGCGTACTCGGGCGGCATTTCCAGCTCCTTTACCGTTTGTTCGAGCACCGGCAGAACGTTGCTGAGCGCCTGGCCCTCCGCCAGGTTGGCGCCGATCAGGATCTGGCGCTGGCGGTTGTAGCGCTCGATCTGGCTGGGCCCGGTCGCCTCCTCGAGCGACGCCACTGCCGCTATCGGGACGTTGCCCAAAGCGGCCGAGGGAACGAACAGGCGCTCGAGAGCCCGCGGCGAGTCGCGGAACTCCTTCTCCACGCGGAGCTGCACGTCGTAGCGATCGTCGCCTTCCCGGTAGGTGGTGACCTGCCCGTCGCCGCCCACCAGGGTGCGCAAGGCGGTGGCGATGGAGGCCACGCTGACGCCCAGATCGGCCGCCTTGTCGCGGTTGATCCGCACCCGGATTTCGGGCTTGCCCTGCTCGTAGGAGGAGTCCAGATCCACCACCCCCGGCAGTTGCGCCAGCCGCTGCTTGATCTTCACCGCGTATTGGTCCAGCCGCGCCAGCTCCGGCCCTTGCAGGAAAAACTGGAGCTCCTGGGATGTGGCCCCCTGGATGGCGGAGGGTGGCTGGACGCCGATCACCAGGTCGCGGAAGCGCTTCAGGCGCCGCCGGGCCATCAGCATGATCTGCTGCTGGGTCTCTACCCGTTGCTCGACCCCGGCCAGCTCCACCAGGATCGAACCGCGATCCACCTGCCGCCGCACGTCGGAACCGATTGAGGTAAGCAGATGCTTCACCCCGGGGAGCTGCCGCATTTCCGCCTCCAGCTCCTTCATCACCGCGTCGCTGCCCTCGAGCGAGGAGCCCACCGGCATCCGTACCGTGACCTCGAACTCGTTCTGGTCGTCGATGGGGAGGAAGTCTTTGCCGATGGCGTTGAACAGCGGAATCGAGGACCAGGCCACCAGCGCCGAGAGGCTCACCAGAACCCAGCGGTGCGCCATCGACCAGCGCAGCATCCGGCGGTATGGTCCGGCCACGGCGCGGAACAGCCAGGTGTCCTTGGTCGACTCGGCCGTCCCGCCCGCCAGCGGCTCCAGGAACCGCGAGCAAAGCATCGGCGTGAGGGTGAAGCTCACCAGCAGCGAGACCAGGATGGCGAACGCCGCCGTGTACCCGAAGCTGGACATGAACCGGCCCACGATGCCCCCCATCAGCGCCACCGGCAGGAAGATGATCACCAGGCTGAACGTGGTCGCCATGACCGCCAGGCCGATCTCGCGGGTGCCCTCGATGGCCGCCTGAAACGGCGGCAGGTGCTTCTCCTCCGCGTTGCGGAAAATGTTCTCCAGCACCACGATAGCGTCGTCGATGACGATTCCCACCACCAGCACCAGCGCCAGCATGGTGATCTGGTTCAGCGTGAACCCCATCACGCTCAGGAGCGTGTAGGTGGAAATGATCGAGGTGGGGATGGCCACGGCCGTAATCAGCGTCGAGCGCCAGCTCCGCATGAACAGCAGCACGATGAAGCCGGCCAGCAGGCCCCCCAGGATCAGGTGCTCCTGGACGGCCCGGAACGATTCCTCGATGAAGGTGGACTGGTCGCGGACGTAGGTGATCCGGAAGTCCGCCGGGAGGCTGCGCTGGAGATCACCGATGCGGGCCTTCACCGCGTGGATGACTTCGACCGTGTTGGTGCCGGCCTGCTTGCGCACCTCGAGCACCACTGCCGGCGTGCCGTCGAGCCGGGCCATGGAACGAACTTCTTCCACGCCGTCTTCCACCCGGCCGATGTCGCTGATGCGGACCGGGGCGCCGCCCTGCGCGGCCACCACCACGCGGCTGAAGTCCTCGGGACGCTCGATGCGCCCGAGCGTGCGCAGGGAAACCTCGCGCCGGCCCTGTTCCACCCGCCCGCCGGGGATCTCCACGTTCTGCGCCGCCACCGCGCTCCGCACCTGGTCGATGTTCAGGTTGTAGCCGTACAGCCGCTCGCCGTCCAGCCAGACCTGGATCTGCCGGGTGCGCTCGCCCAAGAAGCGCACCTGCCCCACTCCGGACAGCGATTCGATGTTCTTCTTGATGCGGTCGTCGACCAGCTTGGTGGTTTCCCTCAGGTCGCGGCCGGAGGCCACCACCACGCTCAGCACCGGAGCGGCATCGGTGGCCACCTTCTCGATCACCGGCGGATCCGTGTCCCGGGGCATGTCGCGCAGCACCATGGTCACCTTGTCGCGCACCTCCTGCGCCGCCACGTTGGGATCCTTGTCGAGCACGAAGGTGACGAACACCAGCGAGAGCCCCTCGGAGGAGATAGAGCGCAGATCGTCGATGCCGCTCAGGGTGTTCACCGCCTCCTCGATCCGCTTGGTGACCTGGCTCTCCACCTCTTCCGGGGCCGCGCCGCGCAGCGTGGTGGTGATGTTGACAGTGGGGAACTCGACTTTGGGGAACAGGTCCACGCCGAGGTTCCGATAGGCGGCCAGGCCCATCACCACCAGGGCCAGAATCAGCATGGTGGCGAACACCGGCCGCCGGACGCAGATTTCCGCGAGCTTCTGCATGGCCTACCTTGTCTTGACCGGGGCGCCGTCGACCAGCATCGACAGGTTGGTTATCGCCACCTGGTCGCCGGGCTTGAGCCGGTCAGCGGGAACCTCCACCCAGCCGTCGCCGGCCGTTGCGGGCGGGATCTTGTGCTCCACCGCCCGCTCGTTGCGGATGACGAAAACCTTGGTGAGTCCGGCCACGGTGTAGAGGGCCTCAGCGGGCACGGTTACCAGGGCGGCGCTGCGAGCGACCACCAGCCGCACCTGCACGAACACCCCGGGGCGCAGCCGGGCGTCGGATTCAACCAGCCGCGCTTCGGCGGTCAGCGATCGGGAGCGGGGATCGAGGGTGGGGTTCACCTCCCGTACCACGGCATGCATCTCCCTCCCCGGCGCCGCTTCGGTGGTGAAGGTGAGCGAGCTGCCCACGCGAGCCTCCCCCGCCGCTGATTCCGGGATGTCGACCCGCAGGCGCAGCGGATGGGTTTTCACCAGGGTCACGATCGGGGTGTTCTCCTTCATGTACTGGCCGGCGGAAACGAGCCGGGCGCTGACCGCTCCGTCGAAAGGCGCCCGCAGGGTGGCGTCCTGGAGACGCTTGCGGGCCAGCCCCACCTCGGCCCGCAGCGCGCGGATGGCCGCCAATTGGGTGCGCAGCTCGTCGCGCGCCGCATCGAGCCCCGCCTGACGGGAGCGGAGAGCCTTCTCCTGCTCGGTGTGGCGCTCGGCCGAGATGTCGCCGCTCCGGAACAGCCGCTGGGCGCTTTCGTACTTCGAGCGGGCGTCCTCGAACTGCGCTTGCGCCTGGCGGATGGCCGGCGTGGATTCCGGCGTGGCCTCCTCCTGGTGGGGATCGAGGCCCACGCGCGCCAGCGCCTGCGCCAGCGACGCCCGGCTGCGCTCGACCTGCAGGTTGAACTCCTGCTTGTCGAGCTCGGCGATCACCTCGCCCTTGCGAACCCGCTGTCCGAAGTCCACCAGGATTTCCGAGACGCGCCCCGGCACCTCCGAGCTGACGGTGACGGTCTCATCGGCGTGCAGCGATCCGGTGACCGAGATCGTCCGGTCCACACGGCGCTCCCCCGCTTGCGCCAGCTTCACCGCCACCGGCTCGGGGGACCTGGCCGCCGCCTCGACCGACGGCCGCCCCGGCTGCCGGGAGCATCCGGCCGCCGCGAGCACCACCGCCGGCCAGATCCACAGCATCCTCATCGCCTGACCCCCTGCAGAAAAACATCCACCATTCCTTCGATGGTCCGCTTCCGGCTGGCCTTGACGAACTGATCGTCGAAAAGCAGGCGCACCATGCTGTGGTGCACAGGCATGGCCAGGAAAGCCCGGACCGCCACCGCCGGGTCCATCCGCCGGAAGTCCCCCTCCCCCATGCGGCGGCGGATGTAGCCGGCCACCAGCCGGTGAGCCTCCAGGATTTGCCGCCGGTAGAACAGTCCGGCCAGCTCGTCGCCCTCCAAAGCCAGGAACAGCAGCAGCCGGAAGAAGGCCGGCTCCCGGGCGTAGCGATCCATGATCAGCTTCGCCAGCCGGGAGAAGACGCCGCGGTCGTCGTTCCGGCGCATCAACGGCTCGATCTCGGCGGCCACCCGCTCCATGCCTTCCCGGGACTTGGTCTCGATGATGGCGCGGTAGAGGTCGCGCTTGGACCGGAAGTGCTCGTAGAGCACCGGCTCGGTGACGCCGACGGCCGAGGCCAGCTCGCGGGTGGTGGTGCCGCGGAAGCCGCGCTCGGCGAACAGGCGCGAGGCGGCCGCCACAATGGCCGCCCGCCGCTCCGGGCTCGACATCCGGTTCCGGGGGCGGTGGGTTGTCCTAGCGCCTGCTAACCTAGGGCTTGCTAACATAGCATCTGCTAACTTACCTCCGGGGCGAGGGCCTGTCAAGCATCCCTCGGCGCAGGGGTGCGCGACGTAAAAGTGAGAAGCCACCCGAACACCTTGATTTCCTGTGTCCGTCTAAGCGTAGCCCTACGCTCGGAACGGGGCATTCCTGCTCTCGCTAGAAAAGATACCGCAAGGAGAACTGCACGAACCGCGCCCCGGTGAACCGCCCCGCGCCCACGAAGTTGGTCGGATTCCGCTGGCCGCCGATCCGCCCGTAGGTGTTGAGGAACACGCTGCGCGCCGGCGGGCTGAACTGCACCCGGTTCGCCAGGTTGTAGAGCTCCGTCCGGAAGATCAGGTTCTGCCCCTCCCGCACCCGGAAGCTCTTGTGGATGGCCACGTCGAAGTTGTTCATGCCGTGCATGAAGAACGTGTTTCGCCCCACGCCGCCCTCCCCGGCCGTGCCCGGCGCGAACGGCCGCAGCGCCGCCCCCGTTCCCGTCACGAAATTCGGAGCGAACCCGGCGACCGGCAACTGCGCCACCGAGAACTGTACTCCTGTCGACGGATTGGAGCGCCCGTTGTCCACGCTGCGCCCCAGTGCGGCCGCGTCCAGCAGCACCGGCCGATCGTTGGCCAGCCCGTCGGCGTTGTAGTCGTACCCGGCCGTCACCGTGAACGGCTGCCCGCTCGACGCCGTGTAGGTCCCGCTCAGGGTCCATCCGGCGACGAAATATTCCAGCACCTTCCCGGCCGGCTGCTGCCGGAAGTCCCCCAGCAGGCGCGACCCCGGCACCAGGTAGCTGCCGTTGAGGACGAACCGATGCCCGGCGTGAAACGCGCTCAGCCCCCGCAGCGACCGCGCCGAGTCGAATTCCGTAATCGCCGCGTTGGTGTCGTCGCCGGTGGAGGTGGCCTCCGACCCCGCGTCGATGGTCTTGCTGAACGTGTAGTAGGAGCTGAAGTTCACCCCGCGCGACAGCCGCTTGCTCACCGTCAGGATCATGGCGTTGTAATACGACCACCCGCCGTTGGAGGCGATCAGCAGGTTGGTGTAGCGCGTGTCGGGCCGCCGCAGGTCGGTGCGCGGCTGGGTCGCGGAGATGAACCCCGGCGACGGGCTCGCATTCCCCAGGTCGGGGTCGACCTTGTCGTACCGCACCCCGTCGGCCGGCGACACCACCGGGAACCGCGCCCGGTTCGTCCATTGATAGAACGCCAGACCGATGCCTCTCACCCAGCGGTATCCCAGGCTCACCGCCATCTTGCCCGGCAACTGCCGCTCGATGGTGAGGTTGCCCTGCTGCGTGTAGGGCATGTGGAACTGCGGCTGCACCTGCAGGATGCTGATCCTGCCCGGCGGCAGTCCCGGCGTGAACACGAATCCCTCGGTCGGATCGGCCACGTTGAACGAGTTGGACCAGGAGCGCAGGATGCCGTTGGGCGGCTGGGCCCGCAGGTTCGCTCCACCCTGCGAGAACAGCGACTGGAAGATCCGGCTGTGGAACAGGCCGTACCCGCCCCGGATCACGCTCTTGCCCGGCCCCCCGCTCAGCCGCCTCATCCATCCGTCCGCCGCCGCCGGCGACCAGGCGAATCCGAACCGCGGCTCGAAATTGTTCCGGTCCGCCCCGTACCCGTACTGGATCCGGTCCTTGACGTCGCTCGGCGCCGCCACGTACTCATACCGCACGCCCAGGTTCAGGGTCAGGTTCGGCCGCACCCGCCAGTCGTCCTGGAAGAAGTAGTTCATCTCCGCCAGCCGGTTCTCCAGGTAGAACTGGCCATACCCCTTCTGGAACGTGCCCACCAGCCCGCGCAGGAAGTTCTGGTAGGCGTCATAGCCCCGGCTGGTAGCCGTCGCCGGCGTGTTGGCAAACGTCCAGAAGCTCCGCGAAAAGTTGTCCGAGAAATCGTCCAGGTGCGACCGCCGGATGTCGGTCCCCGCCCGCCAGGTGTGCCGCCGGCTCACGATCGAATGGTTGTATACATACTGGTAATCGTTCTGGCGCCGGTTGATGGGAAAAGCCCCGGCGTTGCCGATGATCGAGCCGCAGCAGGGCGAATTGCTGAACCGGATCACCGGCGTGTCGTTGCCGCTCGAGATATTCACCAGCGTCGTCCGCAGGCCCAGCCCGAAGCGGAACTCGCCCACCTGGCTGGGGCTGAAGACGTGGGTCACGGTGGCCCCCGCCGCCTGCTGCTTGTTGTTCTGCTTGGCCACCTCACCCGGGATCAGCTCGCCCGGGTTGCGGTGCTGGCGGCTGTACTGGTAGCGTAGGTTCACCGTGTCCTGCCCCAGCCGCAGGTCCAAGCGGCTCGAGTAGTCCTGGTCGGGGAAGTCGTGGCGCGCTTGCGCCGTGTAGGCGCGGCCGCCCGGCTGGGCTGGATTGTTCGGCGCCTCTTTCGGAAACCGGTCCAGAATGCCTTGCAGGAACTTCATGTCCGCCTGCAGGTTGGGATGCTGCGCCGGGTTCAGGCACAGGTCGCAGTCGCCCACCTGCAGCTTCTCGCTCGGCAGGAAAATGTCCTTGTTGATCACCGCGAACTGCCGGAACCGCGTCTGCTCGAAGCTCAGGAAAAAGAACGCCCGGTCCTTCACCACCGGCCCGCCCGCGGTGCCCCCAAACTGGTTGCGCTTGGTCGGCGAGATCGGCGACACCAGGCGCCCGTCCCCCCGCCGCCCGGCCGCGTTGCCGAAAAAGGTGTTCGACGACAGCTTCTCGTTTTGCAGGTACTCGTAGACGTCCCCGTGAATCCGGTTGCCGCCGCCCTTGGTCTGCACCAGCACCACCCCGCCCGCCCCCCGCCCGAACTCCGCCGAATACGCGTTGGTCACCACCTGCACCGCGCGGATGGCGCTGATGTTCACCCCCTGCCGGTTCTGGTTCTCCGACGAGTCGTCGTTGTTCACCCCATCGATCTGGAAGGTGGTCGAGCGGCTGCCGGTTCCGCTGAACGACGCGTAGCTGCCGGT
>Ga0247727_10018882_pt1 | contig 10766 bp, 5 predicted proteins | sample WisWelCaveWW1625_FD_202498 | JGI IMG/M metagenome (GOLD analysis project Ga0247727, IMG submission 202498) | Biofilm microbial communities from Wishing Well Cave, Virginia, United States - WW16-25 | ecosystem: Environmental > Aquatic > Deep subsurface > Groundwater > Cave microbial mat | place...
ATGCCCTGATGCGCGGCCTGGGCCGTCTTTGCGTTTGCACGTACAGAGACCATCATGCCTATATAGCCTGACAGGGCGGAGGCCCCGCCACCGATCAAGAAACCGATCGCCGTAAGCCACCCGAAACGGTCTGACCATATCTGGGCGACCCACAGCAGAATAAAAATCACAAGGGCTACGGGGGAGAGGGCTTTGAACTGCCTTAACATATAGGCCTGCGATCCCTCGTGAATGGCCGCTTGAATGGCCTTCATCTGTTCCGAGCCAGAATTGAGCCGACTCACCCACACTGCAAGATAGCCCGCGTAAATGATACCTGCTGCGGCACTCCCAAACGCAAATAAAAGCACAGGACCTATAGCGATCATGGTGACAATCTCCTGGTAAATTGTATTGCCGGGAGGGGCATTCTAAGGGAAGTCTCCTCCGAGACTCAAGGGGCTTGCCCTTGCCCGACCGGCTCTTGACGGGATAAGAAGCCTTATGTTAAAAGTAGAGCTCGTATCTTCTACGAGGGGGTCGTGAGAGCAAGTCTGAGTTTCAAAGAGGCGGGGGTCCGTTTTCTTCAAGATCAATTGGGGGGTGCAGATTTTATTGCTGTGGCCGGTTTTGAGGGAATGAACGTTAAGGAAATTGAAGAGGTCAAAAAAAATCTTCGGGTTGCCCATGGAGAATTTAAGGTTGTCAAGAATAGCCTGGCGATTCGTGCAGCCGAGGCTGTGCAAATGGCCCCGCTCGCGACCTGTTTTGTTGGACAGGTGGGGCTCGTCCTGGGCAAAGGGGACCCGGTTGTTCCTGCCCGGATCTTAAAGCGGATCACAGAAACCCAAAAGAAGTTTCAGGTCAAAGGAGGGGTGCTGCATCGACAGGTCGTTTCTCGGGCAGATGTGTTGCGTGTCGCAGATTTTCCCCTACGGCCCGAACTGTATGCACAACTGGTCGGCACATTAAAATCCCCGCTTTACAATATGACCTGTATGCTTCACGGAGTCATCGGGCAGTGGGTGCGTCTCCTCTCTGCCGTTTGTACCAAACGCAGTGCTGTTGAGGCGGAACCTGCGCATGTCCAGTAAGACGTGAACCGGGGAGAAAGATAGTCCTTTACGTGATTTCTTTCATCAGAAGAATTTAGGGGGGGAAGATGTCGAGTACAACAGCAGTGGAACTCACCAATGACCAGATTCTGGCCGTCATCGAAAAGATGCCGTTGATGCAGATGGTAGATCTCGTTAAAATGATGGAGCAACGTTTCGGTGTCAGTGCAGCCGTCGCAACGGTTGCCGCTCCGATGTCTCAGGGAGTCTCGGCCGCGAAAGCAGATACGGCTGCTGTCGAGGAAAAGACATCGTTTGATGTCATACTCTCGGGTGGAGGAGAAAAGAAAATCCAAGTCATTAAAGTTGTGCGGGAATTGACAAGTCTGGGCCTCAAGGAGGCCAAAGACCTTGTAGAAGGCGCACCCAAGCCTGTTAAAACCGGTCTGACCAAAGAAGAAGCAGAAATAGCCAAGAAAAAACTCGAAGAGGCCGGAGCCACTGTAGAAATCAAATAGGGGCCTTTCTTCGTCCGTAAGCCCCGTCCTGTCGATACCTAAAAAGTGAAAACGGGCGGGGATGCTGCTCTTGTATAGTAGAAAAATGAAACTCTCCCGCAAGGATTTTTCAAAAATTCAGGTTTCGGTTCCGATCCCGAACCTGATTGATATGCAAAAAGAGTCGTTTAGACACTTTTTGCAGCAGGATGTTCCTCCGGGCCAAAGAGAAAATATCGGCCTGCAGGCCGCTTTCGTCAGTATCTTTCCCATCACAGACTATAGCGAGACGGCAACGCTCGAGTTTATCGATTATTCGCTCGGTGCGCCGACCTATGATGCCTATGAATGCATCGGACGCGGCATGACCTATGCCATACCGCTACGGATCCGCATGCGCCTTGTCATTCGTGAAAAAGTAGAAAAAGGGGGACCCTCCAGAATTGTGGACATTCGCGAACAGGAGGTGTACCTCGGCGAGATGCCCATCATGACACCGAACGGCTCCTTTGTGATCAATGGTACGGAGCGGGTCGTCGTGAGCCAGTTGCAACGCTCTCCTGGCGTGTCCTTCACGCACGACAAGGGGAAAACGCATCCGAGCGGAAAAGTGCTTTATTCCGCACGCATCATCCCCTATCGCGGCTCATGGCTCGATTTTGAGTTTGATGCCAAGGACGTGCTTCATGTGCGTATCGATAGAAAGCGAAAACTACCCGTCACAACGTTCCTCAAGGCCTTTGCGCAACGAGACGAGGGGGAGCGTCGGGGATATGTGTTTATGGATGCGCATGGCCGCGTGGAAGGGGCGAGTCTGAATGAAGTCATTCTGCGACTTTTCTACGCAGTTGAACAAATAGATATCAAAGATGGCACATTCTATCGCGTGCCTGCTTTGAGCGTCTCTGAGGCCAAAGGTAAAAAGAGGTCGGCACGCGCACCGATTCCGGGCGCGCGCAAGGAGGGAGCCCCCAAAATCATCTGTACGTCAGAGGAGCTCGTAGGAAAGGTTGTGATTGTAGATCTGGTCCATCCGGATACCGGCGAAGTGCTTTTGGCAGCCCACCGGCCGCTCACGGAGGAAGTCCTGCAGGCCGTCATCGATGCCGGCATTCCGCAAATCGAGGTGCTTTGTCTCGAAGCGTCCAAGCCGGATATCATTTTTGAAATGTTGGCGATGGAAAATATTGTCTCTCCTGATGAGGCGCGGATCCAGATTGCCCGTCGTTTGCGTCCTGGAGAGGCTGCGACCTCTGCCCTGGCCAACACGTTTTTTACACGCATGTTTTTTGATCCAAAACACTACAGCCTGCTGCCGGTTGGGCGGCTAAAAATAAATAAAAAATTGGGACTCGCTGCGCCGATGGATCAACTCACGTTGACGGCGATGGATGTGGTAGCAACGGTGCGCTATCTGGTTGGGCTGCGCGTGGGGCAGGGCGAGGTAGAAGATATCGATCATTTGGGAAATCGACGCGTTCGTTCCGTCGGTGAATTATTAGAAAATCAGTTTCGTATTGGCCTCACACGCATGGAACGCTCGATTCAAGAGCGCGTGAACCTGCTTCATTTTGAAACTGTGCTTCCGCATGATCTTATGAATTCCAAGCCGTTGATCTCGGCCATTAAGGAGTTCTTTGCGGCCAGCCAGTTATCCCAATTTATGGATCAGACCAATCCGCTTGCGGAATTGACGCATAAGCGGCGTCTCTCTGCGCTCGGACCGGGCGGGCTCACACGGGAGAGGGCAGGATTTGAAGTGCGCGATGTTCATGTGAGTCATTATGGCCGCATTTGCCCGATTGAAACGCCGGAAGGTCCGAATATTGGCCTCATTACGTCGCTCACCACCTATGCGCGTGTTAACGAATATGGATTTATCGAGTCTCCCTATCGCAAAGTGGTGCAGGGGCGCGTGACGGACCAAATTGAGTATCTTTCCGCAATTGATGGGGAACGACAAGTCATTGCACAGGCCAACACGCCGTTGGATCGTAAAAACGCCCTCATCGGAGATACGATTTCTGCCCGCGCGATGGGCGAGTTTGTGACGATTCCGTCCGATAAAGCAGAATATATGGACATTTCGCCCAAACAGATTGTCAGTGTGGCGACGGCGCTGATCCCTTTTCTAGAGCATGATGATGCCAATCGCGCCTTGATGGGTTCAAACATGCAGCGTCAGGCCGTGCCGCTCTTAAGTCCGGAGGCGCCTCTTGTGGGCACGGGCATGGAGGCCGTCGTGGCACGGGATTCTGGTTATGTGGTGCGGGCAGTGCGTGAGGGCATTGTGGAAAACGTCGATGCGACTCGCGTGATTGTGCGTACCGAATCCACCGCAAAGGCGGGCACGCCGCGGAGCGCAAAAACACACTCGGATGGGATCGAGATCTATGCCTTCCCGAAGTTTCAGAAATCAAACCAGAATACTTGCGTGAATTACAGGCCGGCGGTGGCAGTGGGACAGCGTGTGGAGGCAGGGGATATCTTAGCGAATGGCCCGGCGATTGCCGATGGAGAAATTGCCTTAGGCAGAAATGTGGTTGTGGCGTTTATGCCCTGGGACGGCTACAACTTCGAAGATGCGATCATCGTCTCCGAAAAAATGGTGCGTGAAGATATGTTTACCTCGATTCATATCGAAGAATTTGTCGTCGAGGCACGCGATACCAAGCTGGGCCAGGAGGAAATTACACGGGATATTCCCAACGTTGGGGAAGATATGCTCGCGAAGCTCGACGAGAGCGGTATCGTGTGGATTGGGGCGGAAATTAAGCAGGGCGATATCCTCGTGGGAAAAGTCACGCCAAAAGGGAAGACGCAACTGACACCCGAGGAGAAATTGCTGCGCGCCATCTTTGGTGAAAAAGCCGGAGATGTCAAAGACGCCTCGCTCTATGTGCCCCCAGGCATAGAGGGCGTGGTCATTGACGTCAAGATCTTTGCCAGAAAGAATGTGGAAAGCGATGCGCGCACCGTCAGCATAGAGCGAGGGAATCTTGCGCATCTGTATCGCGATCATCAGGACGAACTTGCCATTATCGCGACGGAAAAATATAGAAGCATTCGAAATGTGATGCTGGATCAAGTGGTGGATGCAGATATTGTGGATCCGGAGTGCGGAGAGATTATTCTTAAGAAAAAGAAAAGGCTTGCTGAAGACATTCTGGGGCGTCTGCCCGACGAATCGCTGCGACATATCACGTTAAGCGATCCGGCGCAGAAAGAGAGGCTCTCGCGTATCGATGCCTTTACAAAAGAACAGATTGATGTGGTTCAGACCCGCTATGACGCACGGGTGGGACGCCTCAAACGCGGAGAGGATCTGCCGCCGGGAGTCCTGAAGGTTGTCAAGGTCTATATCGCGGTAAAACGCAAGCTGCAAGTGGGGGATAAAATGGCGGGGCGCCATGGCAATAAAGGCGTGGTCTCCGTGATTCTCCCCGAAGAGGATATGCCAATGCTTCCGGATGGAACGCCTGTAGAGATGATCCTCAATCCCTTGGGTGTGCCCTCTCGCATGAATGTGGGCCAGATTCTAGAGGCGCATCTCGGTTGGGCAGCGTATCGGAGGGGAATTCATGTCGCCACACCTATTTTTGAGGGTGCGACAGAAGCTGACGTCAAAGCCATGTTGGAAGAGGCCGGTCTGCCCACCCATGGGCAGAGCACGCTATACGATAGCCGAACCGGAGAAGCCTTCGATCGCCCCGTCACTGTGGGTGTCATGTATATGATGAAGTTGAATCATCTTGTGGATAATAAGATTCATGCGCGTTCGATCGGTCCCTATTCACTGGTCACTCAGCAGCCTCTGGGCGGAAAAGCACAGTTTGGGGGACAGCGGCTCGGCGAGATGGAGGTCTGGGCCTTGCAGGCTTATGGCGCTGCCTCCACATTGCAAGAATTTCTCACTACAAAGTCCGATGATGTTCCGGGTCGCTCGCGTGCCTACGAAGCCCTCGTCAAAGGGGATTATTTCCTTGGACCCGGGGTGCCCGAGTCCTTCAATGTCCTGGTCAAGGAATTGCAAGGCCTTGGGATCGATGTGGAGTTGGTCAAAGAAAAGCCGTAGGGCCCGCCACAGAGCGCGAGGTTTTCTTGTGTTGTTGTCCGGGTGAAGGGGTCCGCGGAGAGCGCCGAATCCGTTTAGCGCTGAAAAACCTTCTGAAAAAATAGGGGAGGCGAAAGGATGGAGAGGATGTTGGCGGAAGTCGGAATGATCGGCAAGACGCATCGTGGCAGCGGCCGTTTTGATGCGCTCAGAGATATCATGTCGTTTGATACGATTCGGGTCCGCATCGCGTCTCCGAAAAAGATTCTGGCCTGGTCATACGGCCAGGTCAAGAAACCAGAGACGATCAACTATCGCTCGTTTAAGCCCGAACGGGACGGGCTTTTTTGTGCGCGCATCTTTGGGCCGACGAAAGACTGGGAATGCAATTGCGGCAAGTACCGCCGCATGAAGCATCGGGGAATCGTCTGCGACAAATGCGGTGTAGAAGTCATCCAGTCGAAGGTCAGGCGAGAACGCATGGGACATATCGAACTGGCCTCTCCTGTCGCGCATATCTGGTTTCTCAAGAGCATCCCCAGTCGCATCGGTGCATTCTTGGATATGTCGGTCCGGCAATTGGAAAGTGTCTTGTACTTTGAAGCGTATGTCGTTCTGGACCCGATGAAAAGCGGTTTTCGTAAGGGAGAATTGTTGTCTGAAGAGCAATATCAGGAATTTGTTCAGAAACAGGGTGCAGAAGCGATTCGTGTCAGTATGGGTGCGGAGGCGCTGCAGGAGCTGCTCAAAGTGATCGATCTGGATATTCTGTGCAATGAGTTACGACAGAACATGGCTGCGGCGACGTCTGTCATCGCAAAAAAGAAACTCACCAAGCAACTCTATGTCGTGGAGGCGTTTCGCAGTTCCGGTAATCGTCCAGAATGGATGATTATGGATGTGGTTCCTGTCTTGCCTCCTGAATTGCGGCCTCTGGTTCCGCTCGACGGTGGGCGCTTTGCAACGTCGGATTTGAATGACCTGTATCGGCGTGTGATCAACCGAAACAATCGGCTGAAGCGGTTGATGGAGCTCAGTACGCCTGAGATTATTGTTCGTAATGAGAAACGCATGCTTCAGGAAGCGGTGGACGCCCTCTTTGACAATGGGCGCCGTGGGCGGCCGATTCGCGGGACGAATAAACGTCCGTTAAAGTCGCTTGCGGATATGTTGAGAGGTAAACAGGGGCGCTTCCGGCAAAATCTCTTAGGAAAACGCGTTGATTATTCGGGTCGCTCTGTTGTGGTCGTGGAGCCGACGCTAAAATTGCACCAGTGCGGCCTTCCTAAGAAAATGGCCCTCGAGTTATTTAAGCCGTTCATCTTTCAAAAATTGGAAGAGCGGGGTTATGCCATTACGGTCAGAAATGCAAAAAAGTATGTGGAACGAGAACAGGAAGAGGTGTGGGATGTGCTGGAGGAAGTGGTCTCCGAGTATCCGATACTCCTCAACCGTGCGCCGACATTGCATCGGCTAGGCATTCAGGCCTTCGATCCGATCCTGGTTGAGGGGAAGGCGATTCGATTACATCCGCTGGTCTGTGCGGTGTTTAACGCAGATTTTGACGGGGATCAAATGGCTGTCCATGTGCCTGTTTCTATAGAGGCCCAGATCGAATCTCGTGTGCTGATGATGTCGATTAACAATATCCTCTCTCCCGCGCATGGCAAGCCTGTGATGGTGCCGACACAGGATATGGTCTTAGGATGTTATTGGTTGACGAAGGAACAGAACGGTGCAAAGGGAACAGGAGGAATCTTTTCGAGTGTTGAAGAAGTGCGCATGGCTTATGACCGGCAGCAAGTCGACGCGCATGCGCGGATTACGTTGCGCATGGGGACGACACGCGTAGAAACCACGGTGGGCCGTGCCCTGCTGAGTGACGTGTTGCCACAAGGGATGGATTATGCCCTGGTCAACAAAGTCATGACCAAAAAGGATCTCACCGCGCTGGTGGAACAGGTCTGCCATTGTAAAGGCAGGAGAGAAACCGTTCTGCTGCTCGATGCCCTCAAGGGGCTGGGCTTTCAATATGCCACAAAGGCCGGTATTTCTATTTGCATCGATGATATGCATATTCCCGCGCGGAAGGGCGACTTGATCAAGAAGGCAGAACGCGAGGTGCTGGATATTGAAAGTCAGTATGCAGAAGGGCTCATTACCAAAGGAGAGAGTTATAACAAGCGTGTCGATATCTGGGTGCATTTGGGCGAGCAGATTGCCGGGGAAATGATGAAGGGGTTTTCGCAAGCCGAAGAAGATGTGCGGTTGGGCATAGGCCCAAAGGGTGTCAAGAAGCAGTTTAACTCAATTTTCATGATGGCCGATTCTGGGGCGCGCGGTAGCGCGGCTCAAATCCGACAACTCTGTGGCATGCGCGGTCTGATGGCCAAGCCCTCCGGTGAGATTATTGAGACCCCGATCACCGCAAATTTTCGAGAAGGACTCACCGTGGCCCAGTATTTTATCTCGACGCATGGCGCGCGCAAGGGGCTCGCCGATACAGCCCTCAAAACCGCCAACTCAGGGTATCTTACGCGCAGATTGGTCGATGTTTCCCAGGATGTGACCATCTCTGTGCCGGATTGCCATACCACAAGCGGAATTTTTATGTCGGCGCTCTTGGAAGGCGGCGAGGTCATTCAACAGCTCGAAGAACGCCTCTATGGAAGAATCGCCGCAGAGAATATTGAGGATCCCATCACGCAAAACTGTATTTGCCCTGCCGATACTGCGTTGACGATGCCGGTGATCAAATCCATTATGGAGTCCGGTTTGGATCAAATTAAAATTCGTTCCGTGCTCACCTGCGAAAGTCCGCAGGGCGTGTGTGCAAAGTGCTATGGGTATGATCTCTCCCAGGGGAAACTCGTGGAAAGGGGAGAGGCCGTCGGTGTGATTGCAGCGCAATCCATCGGAGAGCCGGGCACACAGCTGACCATGCGCACCTTCCATATCGGAGGAACGGCCTCGAAGGCCATTGAGCAGACCGTACTGGAAGCCAAGAATACGGGCATTCTTAAATATCTCAATCTGAATATCGTTAAAAACGAAGGCGGAGACCGCATCGTGATGAACCGAAACGGTCGTGTGGCCATCTGTGATGAAAGCGGACGCGAAAAAGAACGGTACTCGATCGTCTACGGTGCAAAGATTAAAATTGAAGAGGGCGTGAGGGTTGAGACCGGGCATAAAATTGCGGAATGGGATCCCTATGCCATTCCCATTTTGACGGAGGTCGGGGGAAAGGTCGCCTGGGGAGATCTCGTGGAAGGGAAAACGGTACGCGAAGAAGTGGACGAAGTCACAGGCCTCTCCCGGAAGGTTGTGATTGATCATCCAGGGACCAGCCTCAGACCTCGCATTTCTATCAAGGACACCTCCGGGAAGACCGCCAAGGGAGGTTCCGCGACGCTCGGCCGCTATATGTTGCCCTCCGGCGTGCATATTCTTGTAGAGGCCGGGCAAGTGGTGGTGCCTGGAGATGTCCTCGCAAAAATACCGCGCGAAACCACGAAGACCAAAGATATTACAGGAGGTCTGCCGCGTGTGGCTGAACTGTTCGAAGCACGCCGTCCCAAGGAACATGCCGTCATTTCGGAAATCGACGGCGTCGTTGAATATGGTGGATTCATTAAGGGCATGCGCAAAGTGATTATTCGGAACGATGTGGGTGATGTACGGGAGTATCTGGTCTCAAAAGGCAAACATGTCAACGTGCGTGAAGGGGATAGCGTCAATGCCGGAGAGCCCTTGGTGGATGGTCCAGTCAACCCCCATGACGTTCTGGCGATCCTCGGACCACATGCCCTGCAAAAATATCTGGTCGATGAAATACAGAAGGTCTATCACTTGCAAGGTGTCTCGATTAGCGATAAGCATATCGAAGTCATTGTGCGCCAGATGCTCAAAAAAGTCAGGATTGAAGAGCCGGGCGATACATCCTTTTTTACAGGGGCCCAGGTCGATCGTATGGTATTTGTCAAAGAAAACGAGGTGGTGCTTTCCAAAGGGGGGAGGCCCGCCGTTGGACAACCGATTCTGCTCGGTATCACGAAGGCCGCGCTCTCGACGAATAGTTTTGTCTCCGCCGCATCGTTTCAGGAGACGACACGCGTGCTTACGGAGGCGGCGATCAGCGGCCGCGCCGATCATTTGGTCAGTCTCAAAGAGAATGTGATTGTCGGACGCTTGATTCCTGCAGGCAGCGGCTTTTCATGTTACACGGACACCTATGTCTGCCCTCCAGAAGAATCCGTCGCCGAGGAGAATGAGGTCGCTGTAGCGCAATAGCGATTGCCGGGTCACGCGGTTCAGGCCATAGGGGAGAAAAAGAGGCCTGGGGGAAAATCATGATTTCAAGAAAGACCCCTGTCACCTTCCTCATCTTTGTTCTGGTGGGCGATTTGGTGGGTGGCGTGCTTGCGGGGCTTCTACAACGTTTTACCTCTGGCGAAACCGGAGGGCTACATCATCTCTTCGTGACATCCTATGTGATTGGGATGGTGCCGCCGTGGACGCTGGATTTGCACTTGATCACACTAACCCTCGGGTTCACATTCAAAATTACACTCTTTAGCCTCATTGGTATTCTCTTGGGTATCTATACCTACACCCAAATCTGATTGTTAAGGTGTGTCCTTAGGCGGTGGGCACCATGCCGTCTAAGCGTCAGCCTCTGGAAGTGCCCTCAATAGCGGGACGCATGCAAATCCTCGGGATTGAGACCTCATGTGATGACACCGCCGTTGCGCTGTTGGACATCCAAAATCGCGAGGTCACTGTGCAGGTCAATCTTGTGGCTTCACAGGTGTCTTTGCATCGGCCCTATGGCGGTGTTGTGCCTGAGGTCGCCTCGCGTCAGCACATTGAGACACTCGGCCGTCTTGTCATGTCAGCCTTGGATCAGGCAAAACGGACGCCTGACGATCTTACCGCCATTGCCGTCACGGTCACGCCTGGTCTTATCGGTGCGTTGCTGGTCGGGATAGGCTTTGCGCGATCTTTTGCCTATGCGCTGCGCATCCCCTCTCTGCCCGTGCATCACCTCGAAGGACATATTGCGGCGATCTATCTTGAACATGCCGATATTGTCTATCCTGCGGTTGCCCTTGTGGTTTCGGGTGGCCATACCAACATTTATCATGTGAGGACGAAGGGTCGATATGAGGTGATGGGCAC
>Ga0247727_10018883_pt1 | contig 10766 bp, 11 predicted proteins | sample WisWelCaveWW1625_FD_202498 | JGI IMG/M metagenome (GOLD analysis project Ga0247727, IMG submission 202498) | Biofilm microbial communities from Wishing Well Cave, Virginia, United States - WW16-25 | ecosystem: Environmental > Aquatic > Deep subsurface > Groundwater > Cave microbial mat | place...
CCCAAGCACGATTTTTCTGCCATTATTCTTCAGCCATGACTATCACTCAGGCTGTCCTTAACAGCAGTCGATTTTCCGTTTGTCCAGAAAATCTGCAGTTTTCGATTCGATTCTAACGAGGTCTGTACTCACTGTTAATGGAATAATCCTTAGTGTTTTCTCGATATTGCCGCTCATAACTAAGGTTGTTGATTGCGTTAGTGCCATCCTTATTGGTGCATGCTTATTGTGTTGTCTGCTATCTCTTGTGCTCCTGATAATGAATTTCACGTCAGTGAAACGGTTGTTCCAACGGATAGGTCAGGCAATATCTGGCAACCCAGAGGATCTAACTGAAGAACAGCGGCAAACCGATATTAAGTGGGGGCTTCGGCAGCACAAACTCACGCACATGAGAGAAACGGCTGTAAAAATATTGTTTTTCATTGAAATTTTGTTACTTCTCACCATGTTTGTCAGGCAACAGTTCATTTAGAACCAAAAGATGGCTAGGCGCTACTACACATCAGATATCACAATTTAATACGTTACATCCCAATGATAAGTTTACCCATCCCCAGACTCGACAAAAACCCCGAACTGCGCAATTGCCTGCTCAAATATGTCAGGCTGAAAGCAGGAGAGGTTTGGGATGACCCGCTGGGAAAACATCGCATCGGCTGCCTCGATACGGCAAGCGCAACGGACATTGCAAAGCTCATGTCCGGCAAAAAGGCCGTGCTCGCGATTCACGATCCGCCGTACAACCTTGTCGCCTTCGAGGAAAGAGAGCTGCACAACTTCATCGAATGGTGCAAACAGTGGATTGCAACCACAGATAATGCGCTCGTTGTCAACAGTTCTCTCTACGTTTGGTTGGGCGCAGATCAACGAAGCGGCTTCCAACCTTTGCCGGATTTTATGCTCATGATGCGCGGCACGGCCGTTTCAAACGCGCAGCTTCATTACCATGCGCAATCAACGCGGCTACGGCACCTCAAAGAATTGGATGGCGGTGCGGCAAGAGTTGCTCTACTACATCAAAGGCGAGCCGGTTTTCAATGTCGAGGCCGAGTACACGGACATTCCCAAAATTCTGCGCGGCTATTACAAAGAAGTGAATGGCCGCGTCACCGAAAATTTCGAGCGCAGTAAATCCGAGAACATCCGCGCGGGAAATGTGTGGGTTGACATTCAGCAAGTGTTCTATCGCATGGAAGAGAACGTCAACGGTTGCTATGCGCAAAAGCCGCTGAAATCCGCGGAGCGCATCATTCGCGCAAGCTCGGCAAAAGGCGACCTCGTTATTGATTTCTTCTGCCACTCTGCTTCAACGCTGCTCGCAGCAGAGATGAACAAACGCCGCTGCTACACAATCGACTCCGACTCCGTGTATTGTGAGATCGCAATCCGGCGCTTGGAACGCTTCCGCGAGACCGGCAAAACCGGTTGGCAAAATGGCAATCCATTTGAAAAAGAAATTCTTGCTGATGCAGAACTCAAAGCACTGGTCGGAGAGATTCAAGCAACAGAAAATCTTCAAAAGCTGGACGAGCCGGAATCAAACAGGAAAAGCCCATCCGCCGAACCTCACTGAAGCCACCGAGTGTCGCCGAGCAAAAGCCTTTTTCGGCGAATCTCGGTAACTTCGTTGCCGCTCGGCGGAAAATTTTTTTGCACCGATTCATCTCCAAAGACTAATGATATGCAAGAGGCGAACCTCCTCCGAACTGTCATCCTGGAAGGAACTTCCCTAGTAACAGGCACAAGTCCCAGCGCGAGGGAAGATTCTTACAGAATGACAGTTGATGGGGAGCTCGCCTTTCCCCCACCTTCTGTCATCCTGCAAGGAACTTCCCTAGAAACGGGCACAACTCCGAGCGCGAGGGAAGATTCTTACAGAATGACAATTGATGGGGAGCTCGCCTTTCCCCCACCTTCTGTCATCCTGGAAGGAACTTCCCTAGAAACGGGCACTACTCCCAGTGCGAGGGAAGATTCTTACAGAATGACAGTTGATGGGGAACTCGCCTTTCCCCCACCTTCTGTCATCCTGGAAGGAACTTCCCTAGAAACGGGCACTACTCCCAGTGCGAGGGAAGATTCTTACAGAATGACAGTTGATGGGGAACTCGCCTTTGCACGATAGAGTGATAACAACTGGATCATTCCCATGCTAAAAACCTCTCGTCTTCTCCTCATACTCTGCCTGTTCGCCCTCGCTGCGTGCAAGCAGAATGAACCGAATCTCCCTGCCGAGCGCGTGCGCGAGTTTGCGAATGTGCTCTACAATCGCGAATTGTACAAACAGGCGATTACGGAGTACGAGCGTTATTTGCACAACTATCCGCTCAACGAAACCGAGCAGGCGAACATCAGCTACACCATCGGCAACATCTATCTCGACCGTCTGCGCGATGCTGAATCCGCGCTCGCTTATTATCTGCGCGTCAAAGAGCTTTATCCGAAAAGCGAATTGGTGGATGACGCGGGCCGCCGCGTGGTGGAATGTCTCGAACGTTTGCAGCGCTCTGCGGATGCGCAGCAGGCATTGGAAGAGAGCACGTTTCTCGATACTACACAAGTGACGAAGAAAAGGCCAGGCACCGTTATCGCGAAGATCGGCGACCGTGAAATCACCACCGGCGATCTTGAGTTCGAGATGAAAAATCTTCCGCCGTACGTGCAGGCGCAAATCAAAGATCGCAGCAAGAAGCTCGAGTTCTTGCAGCAATACGTGGCCACCGAATTGTTGTACAACACCGCGAAGCGCAAGGGCTTGGAGAACGATCAAGAAGTCGTTGACGCGGCGTTTCAAGCCAAGAAGAATATCATCGTGCAAAAATTTTTGCAGGAAGAGATCGGCCAGAACATCAACTTCGAGCCGAGCGATATTGAATTGTATTATCGCGCGAACTTGAGCCGCTACGCAAAGGCCGATTCGAGCGGGCAAGCGCAACCGCCGAGCTTCGAGGAAGTGCGCAATCAAGTCACGCAAGACTACGTGCGCGAGAAGCAGCAGGAAGCTTATGCGAATTTGGTAGAGCGAATGATGCGCGCGGAGAACGCGGTGATTTATTCAGACAAGGTGAATTAAAATTTAAACCTGTCATTCCGTAGGAATCTTCCCTCGTACTCGGAACAACACCGAGTGCGACAGATAACGCCCCTGAATTTGTCATTCTGGAAGAATCTTTTTGAGCGCTCAAACTAGCCTTCGAATGAGCGTTATGCCACATGCTTAAAAAGATTCCTTCTGAATGACAGTCTTGAGGTTGGCGGCAAGCGTTCGGAATTAACCCTGTCGCACGAGTCTAAAGTTCATTGCCAGTGTTAGGGAAGATTCTTACAGAATGACATCCAGAGGTAATGTCTCGCGATGAGAAAAATTATTATTGCATGGTTGTTCATTCTCGGTTTCGCTTCAGCGCGTGCGCAAACTTCCTCTCCCGTCGCGGTCGAATCGCGCATCGACAAGACCACGATCACGATTGGCGACACGGTGCGCTATCACGTGCGGCTTTCGCGTGCGCCCAATGTGCAAGTGCGCTGGCCAGGACTCGCTGCGAATTTGGGCATGTTCGAGATTCGCGATTACAACAAGCCGGAGCCGCGCGAGGAGAAGGATCGTATCATCGAGGAGGTCGCGTACACGATCTCGACTTTCGACACCGGCAAGTTCGTCATCCCGCCGCTCGCGCTGCAATATCTCGCGCCGCCCGATACCGCGTGGCATCAACTCGAAACCGAGCGTTTGAAAATTTACGTAAAGACCGTCTTGCCCAGCGAAGCCGGCGATATTCGCAACGTGAAAAATCCTTGGGAACTGCCGCGCGATTGGCGCAACATCATTTTGATCAGCGCCATTGCGGCTGCCGTGTTGTTGCTTGCGGGTTTGGGATATTACTGGCGGCGTCGGCGCCAAGGCAAAGGCTTGTTGCCGCAACGCACGGAGCCGAAGCGACCGGCGCATGAGCTTGCGTTCGAAGAGTTGCAGCAATTGCGCGCGAGCGATCTTTTGCAACGCGGCGAGGTCAAAGCGTTTTATAGCATTCTCTCTGAAATCGTGCGGCGTTATATCGAAGGCCGTTATGAAGTGCCGGCTTTGGAAATGACGACCTATGAAGTCAATCAAGCATTGCGCAAGCACGTAATGCCTCAGATATCGGTGGAGAAACGTAGCGCAGACCTCTTGTCTGCAGGCAGGATGCCTGCGCTACGACACGTCACTGAGGCCTTACGCAAACACGAAACCAATCTTGGCGCATGCGACATGGCGCGTGAACTATTGGAGTCCAGCGATTTAGTGAAGTTCGCGAAGCTCGTTCCGCCTGTCGAACAAGGCGAGACGCTCATCACTCTCGCCGAGTCTTTTGTCGAAGCCACTAAGCCGGTTGTCGTCGCTGTGGCGAATAACGGCGCGACTTCAACTTCTCCCACGCCGGCGCAAGTTGCAACGGAGGCGAATTAACATGCCCACATTCGCGAATCCCTTTTTCCTTTTTCTTCTTCTCCTTTTGCCTCTCCTCGTGTGGTGGTATTTGCGCACGCACAAAAAGCGCGCGGCCACGATTCGCTATTCCAATTTGGATTTGCTGCGCACGCTGCCCAAGCCTTCGAATTATTTCTCGCGGCATGTGCAATTCGGCTTGCGCATGCTCGCGTTGGCGCTCGTGATCATCGCACTCGCTAGACCACAAAGCGGACACACCGAAGAAGAGGTGACGACCGAGGGCATCGACATCGTGCTCGCGGTGGATATTTCCTCGAGCATGCTCGCGGAAGATTTCAAGCCGAGGAACCGCATCGAGGCCGCAAAGTTAGTGGCGGAGCAATTCATCACGGGACGCAAGAGCGACCGCATCGGCATGGTGGTGTTCGCGGCGCGCAGTTTTACGCAATGCCCGCTTACTTTGGATTACGGCGTGCTCATCAACTTTCTACAAAAAGTTGCGCCGGGGATGATTGATGATGGCACTGCAATCGGATTGGGCATGGCTACGGCCGTCGATCGCTTGCGCAACAGCAAAGCGAAGAGCAAAGTGATCATTCTGCTCACCGACGGCGTGAACAACGCGGGCGAGATCGACCCGATCACGGCCGCGCGCGTGGCAAAAGCCTTTGGCGTGCGGATTTATAGCATCGGCGTGGGCACGCGCGGCGAGGCGATGTTTCCCGTGCAAGACCCGCTGTTCGGCAAACGCTATGTGCGCATGCCGGTGGAAATTGATGAAGCGATGTTGACGAAAGTTGCGGACATGACCAACGGCCAATACTTCCGCGCCACGGACCGCACGAGCTTGGAAAAAATTTTCGCCGAGATCGACAAACTCGAAAAGACGAAGATTGAAGTGAAGCAATTCACGCGCTATCGCGAGCTGTTCGTGCAATGGCTCGCCGTCGCGCTGGGCTTGGTTTTTGTCGAAGTCATTTTGATGAACACTAAATTTCGCAAGATACCATGATTCGATTCGCCAATGATTTTGCGCTCCATCTCTTGTTGCTCATTCCGGCTTTGATCGTTTTCTTTGTGCTGGTCTTTCGCTGGAAACGCAAAGCCATGAGCCGTTTTGGAAATTTATTGCTGCTCGAACAATTGACGCCCACATACAGCCGCAAACGCCGCGTGTGGAAAATCGTGCTCTCGCTTGCCGCGATTTTGTTCATGATATTGGCGCTCGCGCGCCCGCAGCTTGGCACCGCGCTCGAAGAAGTGAAACGTAAAGGCGTGGATGTGATCGTTGCAATCGACGTGTCAGAGTCCATGAATGCGCAAGACATCGCACCGAGCCGTCTCGATAAGGCGCGGCACGAAGTTTCCACATTGATCGATAAGCTGCAAGGCGACCGCATCGGCTTGATTGCGTTCGCGGGTGAGGCCTTCGTGCAATGCCCGCTCACGCTGGACTACGGCGCGGCGAAAATTTTTCTTGAGGTGCTCGGCCCGAATTTGATTCCTACGCCAGGCACCGACGTCGCCAAAGCCATTCAAATGGCCATGAAAAGTTTTGAGAGCACTGAACGCCAACATAAAGTACTCGTCTTGATAACGGACGGCGAGCATCACGGCGAAGACGTTATGCCTGCGGCGGAAGAAGCGGAGCGGGAAGGCTTGGTGATTTACACGGTTGGCATCGGCTCCGCGCAAGGTGTGCCCATTCCGGTAGAGCAACAGGGCGGAGGATTCAAGAAGAGCAATAGCGGCGATGTCGTGGTCACGAAGCTTGATGAACTCACGCTCGAAAAGATCGCGCTGCAAACCGGCGGCAAATATTATCGCGCCTCTTCCAGCGAGGCGGAGTTGGATCGTATCTATGATGATATTTCGGGGATGGAAAAGAAGGAACTCGCTTCGTTAAAGTTTTCGCAGTACGAAGAACGGTTTCAATATGTGCTCGCGATTGCGTTTGTGTTGTTGTTGATTGAGCTGCTGCTTTCGGAAAGGCGGAAGGTGGCGATGAATGAACGCAATCGGTTCACCGCTCCGGTTCGAGTCGAGCAAGATTAAGTTCGTTTGAAAAATCTCCAACGGATAGATTAAGCCCAACGGATGAAAAGCAAAAGGCTTTATCCGCTGGGCTTAATCTATCCGTTGGCATTTGTATCTCTCGATTTTTTCCAAGCAGGTTCATCATGCTCCACATTCCCCTCCTCCGCGCCGGCCGGCCTTACAAAAGTTTGGATACAACCACGGTGCGCCATTTTCAAACCAACGAGCCGGTTGCGCAAGTAAGCCAAGCCAATCGTGGTTTGATTGCGAAAGATTTGTCGAACGCGCGTGAGTGTCAACGCAAGCTGCAAGCATACTCGATAAATGAATTGCTTGCGATGTGCGCGAAGGCCGCGGAAAATTTCACGCAGGCCGACTTGCCCATCGACGGCGCAGTGCAAGCGCCGAGTGATTATGTGCGACAACTCTCGGCGACGACCGGCATGCCGGAAGTGCTCTGCCGCCGCAACATGGCAAAGATCGAATCCGTGCTGCGACAAATGCCTGCGATTTTAAGCGGCCTCACGCGCGGGCTTGATCTCAGCATTCTTGATCAAGGCTGGGGCGTGCAGGATAATCATCATCTCAGCTTCTCGTGTGCGACGCAAGCACTCGGCGCGATTTTGCCGAGCAATTCGCCGGGCGTGCATTCACTGTGGCTGCCGGCCATTCCGCTGAAAGTACCTGTCGTGCTCAAGCCGGGCCGTGAAGAGCCGTGGACGCCGTATCGCATCGCGCAAGCGTTCATCGCCGCGGGTTGTCCCGCGGAAGCGTTTGGTTACTATCCCTCGGATCACGGCGGCGCAACTGAAATTCTTTTGCGCTGCAATCGCGCGATGTTCTTCGGCGATCAAGCCAGCGTGCAAGCATGGGCCGGCGATCCGCGCGTGGAAATTCACGGGCCGGGTTGGAGCAAAGTGTTCATTGCCGAGGACAAAATTCAAGAGTGGGAAAAGTATGTCGATCTCATCGCCACTTCGATTGTAGAAAACGGCGGGCGCTCGTGTTTGAATGCCTCCGGCGTGTGGGTGCCGAAATACGGACGCGAGATTGCCGAAGCGCTCGCGCAGCGTTTGGCGAAGATCGAGGGCCGCGCGATGGATGATCCCGAAGCCAAGATTGCAGCTTTCACCAACAAAAAATTTGCGGCGCGCATTAATGACATGATCGACCGCCAATTGCAAACGCCGGGCGCGGAAGATTTGACGATGAAGTATCGCGGCAGCAATCGCCTCGTTGAGAAAGACGGCTGCACGTTTCTTTTGCCCACGCTCGTGCATTGCGAAGACGCCGAGCACCCGCTCGCAAACGTCGAGTTTCTCTTTCCCTTTGCCAGCGTGGTTGAAGCGCCGCAAAACGAAGTGCTCCATCACATCGGCTCCACGCTGGTGCTGACCGCGATCACGGAAGATGAAGCATTCACACAGGCGCTTTTCGCTTCGCCGCATGTGGATCGCCTCAACGTCGGAGCGATTCCCACCAATAAAGTTTCTTGGGATCAACCGCATGAGGGGAATTTGTTCGAGCATTTGTATCGGAGGAGGGCGTTGCAAGTGAATAAAGTATGACGAGAAAGTTTCGTAGTGTAGGCTTGCTTTTGGGTCGTTAGTCATATACTTTTGAATCGTCAGTATGATTGAGATGCAGCTTTGGCCGCAAACAAGAGATAGGGCCACGCATGGCAAACTGGCAACGATTTAGAGCGGCAGATTTTGAATACGATTTCGACCGCGATGAACTGGCGACGCATCATGTGACCTTCGAAGAAGCTGTTGAATGCTTTTTCTTCGACTTTGAGGTGCGCCGCAACAAATCCTATCGTGATCGCTATCAACTCATTGGAAGAACATTTGGCGGACGCCGCCTTAAAATTATCTTTCAACTCAAGCCAAAGAACGTTGTTCGCATTATCACTGGATGGTCGATATGAAAACCAAACGTAAGGGTAAAATCATTTCTCAAGATGCAATTGACAAGATCGTCGTGGCGCAGGCAGATGATGACTCTGCGTGGGAGAAGCCCGTGCGCGTTCGCCGAGCCAAGCCGACCGCTCTTCCGCTCTCCGCGGAACTGGCTGCGCGCGCCGCTTTTTTTGCTCGCCTCCATCGAGATGCTCATGTGAATAATTGGTTGCAACGAATCATTCGAGAGCGAATCGATTTGGAAGAAGCTGCCTTTGCGGGATTGAAGAGAGACTTGGCCGCAAAGAATAGTGCATGATCAGCCTTTGTGAGCGTGGTCGAAGCGCCGCAAAGCGAAGTGCTCCATCGCATCGGCTCCACGTTGGTGTTGACGGCAATCACTGAAGATGAAGCATTCATTCAATCACTCTTCGCCTCTTCGAATGTCGATCGCCTCAACGTCGGCCCGATTCCCACCAATAGAGTGTCTTGGGATCAACCGCATGAAGGGAATTTGTTTGAGTATTTGTATCGGCGGAGGGCGTTGCAGGTGGGTGCAGGATGACCAGATTGAGTTCGTAAATGTGTGCTTGCATTTTAAACGATGACTTTATATTTTGGATCGTTAATTTTATTCTGACAGGGATGGGTAGCATGCAAATCTCGACATTTCCCGAATTAGTTTCGCGCGAAGGCATTCCGGAGAACCATCCGATTTTTTCGCTTTCGTAAAGAGAATGGAAGAGGCGTTATCGAATTTGATTTGCCTTCAAAGTTCTACTTCAAACCGACAACCTTAAACCATCCTCAAGTCCGAGTTGCGGGTTTATGAATTTTCCAGGTTAAGGAGTGCGTTCAAATGAGACAATCAAGAATTCTTCAAAGCGCCATAATCTTCATTGTTTTGGTGACGATTTCTTGTACGAAACAGAGCGAAACAATTAAACTAGGTTCGCTCGGGCCTTTAACTGGCGATGCAGCACAATGGGGTGTTCCTGCTAGAAATGGAGCCATGTTGGCGGTGGAAGAAATAAATAAGTCGGGTGGTATACATGGAAAAAAGATTGATTTATTTGTCGAAGACGATAAATGTGAACCACGGGATGGAACTACCGCTTTTCGAAAATTATTTGATACTGATAAAGTCATAGGCGTGATAGGTGCAGTCTGTAGTTCTGTGACGCTTGCTGTCGCCCCTTTAGCGGAACAGTCGAAAACTTTACTGATAAGCCCAGCATCAACAACCCCAAAGATTACAGATGCTGGTGATTACATTTTCCGCGTTATTCCCACAGATGCATTAAGAGGAAAAGCTTTTGCTGAATATTTAAAAAATGATGTTGGGATTTCTAAAATCGCGATTCTTTACATCAACAATGAGGGTGGGCTTGGCAATAAAGAAGTTTTTGAAAATACTTTCAAAGCACTCGGCGGAGAAGTTTTGATTGTTGAAAGCTATGCTCAAGGGACGAATGATGTACGATCCCAATTGGCAAAAATACAGAAGTCATCTGCCGAAGCATTGATGGTCGTTTCATATCCTGAAGACACCATAGTCGTTCTGAAACAAATCATCGAGATAGGTATTAAACTTCCTTTGTACTTTCAGACCGAGGCTGTTGAAGATCCAACCGTTTTAAGGAATGCTGGAAACGCTGCCGAGAACGTTACTTACATCTTGCCCGCTGAAGCATCTGGAGCGGCAGCAATCGAGTTCCGTAAAAAATACAAAGACAAATTTCAAGTTGACCATCCTCTTTTCGCAGCCGAAGCCTATGATGCTGTGAATCTAATAGCTGAAGCTGCTAAAGCAGCAAGCAGTGCTGAATTAGATGGTACAAGCTTGAAAAGCTTTTTGTACTCTGTCAAAGATTATAACGGAGCATCAGGCAAAATATCTTTTGATAAAAATGGAGATGTGATTAAGCCCATGGCCATCAAGAGAATTCAAGGCGGTACGGGTGTCGTCGTAGCGACGAAATAATTCAAGGGGAAATCTTCACATATGCGAAGCATAAACTTCATAAAAGAGTTTGCAAAGGAGATGGTATTGCCGGTTATAACGGGTATCATCGCTTTTGTTGGAACTCTAGGATGGTATATAGTTTTTGAGGGCCGTACCCTCACTACATTTGAAAAAGAAGATGCGGCATTTGGTTTTTTGTTAGGAACAATATTTAGTCTGTTGACGTTCTTGCTTAGGTTAGTTTATGAACGAACAACAGAAATTATCCAGGGTGAAGCTTTAGGGAAAAAAGTTCTTGATGAGATTGGAATGATTCAGCCCTATGTAGGACTTGTTCGTTCACATTTAAAGCTACCGCATCAAATTCAAACCATTTTTACCCAATTACTCCTTGAAATTGATCAACGCGGTGGAGGAATCGCCATACTTA
>Ga0247727_10018884_pt1 | contig 10765 bp, 6 predicted proteins | sample WisWelCaveWW1625_FD_202498 | JGI IMG/M metagenome (GOLD analysis project Ga0247727, IMG submission 202498) | Biofilm microbial communities from Wishing Well Cave, Virginia, United States - WW16-25 | ecosystem: Environmental > Aquatic > Deep subsurface > Groundwater > Cave microbial mat | place...
GTCACAATCGAAATTCCTAGCACGTTACATCAGGAATCATCCATCAATCCAGAAAAACCATTCGTTCTCTTTTCATTCCCTGATGGCATCCTGCCGACTCCTAATGCCATTCTGCGGACTCCTCTCGTCATCCTGCGGAGTTCTGTCGCTCTCCTGCGGACTCCTGTCGCCATTCTGCGGACTTCGGTCGGTCTCCTGTCAAGTCCTGATGCCATAACGGCGACGACGAACGGCATTCTAGAAACCACGACTGGCCTCCTGTCAAGATCGACTGGCATCTGGGTCCACAGATGGCGGAAGCGATTTCATTTCTTTGGCATTGATCAGGCTCATGGCGGCTAGCCAATCCTGTTTTGCGTCATGACTTCGGATCACCAACACGTCGTTCAGACATTAAAACAAACAGTGGTAGCTGCTGGATCCTTGTAGTCCTCTTGTCGCTTCGCGACCCGGACGCAAAGCCGTCCGGACCACGCGTCTACGATCGGCACTGCCGCTACTGACCCCTGTTCTTTGACTGAATGACCGTAACGCTTGTTTGGCCGACCTGAATGTTTCCACCAAGCACGGCCACAAGATCGTAGGTTCCTGGTGGACAGCGCGCTTCAAGTTCACCGTTGTATTGCCAATGACCGTCACCGTTTTGAATAACTTTGGCACCGGCGGCATTCATGATCACCGGGTCGTTTTCGCGATTCCGCACGAGATGGATTGCGAGGTTAACAAGAGGCAATGGGTTGGTCTGCCTGAATGAGCCAGCAAAGGTCAATTTACCCCATGACTCCACTGGCTCGGGCAGAGTTCTGAGTTCCTTGCCCTCCCAGTGCCTTCCTTCCACTTCAGGGTCAATCCAGCTGAGGGCGAACGCAGCCTGAAGCCTGATAACCTGAAGCCTGATAATTGAAGGATCCTGTTCTCCGTTAGGAAGCTCGAGAAGCGTCGGGACCGCAGCCTTCGCGGTAGGACCTATTTCACCGAGGGCGATCAAGCAATGGATGGAGAAATCGTCCTTCTCAATTATCCCTTTGATCAGCAGAGGGACTGCGCCCTCTGCGTTGGGCCCGATCTTGCCAAATCCACGGGCGATCATACTTGCCGTAATGCCGTCCCCTTCCTTGAGCGCGGCAACGAGCCGCCCGAGTCCTAGCTGAGTTCCGTGCAATCCCTTCAGCTTTTCGGTCTCGTCATGGACGAGTTTAGAGTCCTTCGAGGCGACTGTCTGGAGAAACGCTTCGACGATACGGTAGTCCTCCCACATTGGCCACAACAGCAACCAAGCGGTAATGGCCACGACGATCACGATGCTGGCGATCATCGCGGCGAGAGAGACCAGTCGGAATGTGCGCGGAAGACTCATGCTCGGCGGACTTCTCGAAGTGTCTAAAGTGTACTTATGCGGCGTGCGATTCTTGACCCGCGGCGGCATTGTACAGGCAGCTCGGAGCTTTGAGCTAGCCCGTGGTCGGATTCCTGAGGCGGGGCAAGAGCTAGTTCGAATTCAATTCGAGCTTCAGGTCTCTAAACCGCACGTCTGTCGCGCCGCCGGAGTGGAGCTGGAGCGCGATGATGCCGCGCCGGGCAACGGCCGGGTCGTCGAGATCGACGCACGGCTTGCCGTTGATCGACGTGCGGATGCGACTGCCGGAGGCGATGATTTCGTAGTCGTTCCACTCGCCCGATTTGACGTGCGCCTCCCCGGATTTGTCCCAGAGCAGGCCGCGGCCGTTCTCTTCGTAGAGTTTGCCCCACCAGCCGGCGCCGACGTCGGCCTGCGGGCCACGCATCTCGCCGCCCGCCAGCGGCTCGCTGCGGAATTGTATGCCGCTGTTCGCCGAGTTGGGCGTGAGTTTGACCTTGAGCGACAGCTTGAAATCTTCGACGAGCAGGTGGCTGCGCAGGAATTCGTTGTGCTTGAGGCCGGCCGTCTTGCCGACGATCTCCGCGGAGCCGTCCTCGCCCTTTTCGATAGACCATAATTCCGCGTCGCCGTCCCAGCCGGTGAGGTCCACGCCATTGAAAAACGATTTCACGTTGTCGGCCGTCGCCAGCATCGGCACCTGACCGGGGCTGGCCAGATAGGCGACGAGTGCCCGGACTTCGTCGTCCTTGAGCGGCTTCAGCAGGTCGTCGGGCATCATCGACTTCTCGGTCAGTTTCATCTCTTCGATGTCCGATCGAGCCAGCGTGATCGTGTCGTTCGCGGTCGCGAGCGTCAGCGTCTTGCCGTCGTCTTTGAGCACGAGGCCCGTGATCACGCGGCCGTCGGTCGTGGCAATCAGGTGCGGCTGATATTCCTTGGCCATGACGGCCGACGGGTCGAGCACGTTGGAGAGCAAGTATTCGAGGTCGGCGCGGTTCGAGCCGGTGAGATCGGGGCCGATCTTCGCGCCGGTGCCGAACAACGTGTGACACTGCTGGCATGTCTTGGCGAACACCGCCCTGCCCCGCGGCAGTTCGTCCGGCCCGGCCTGCCGCGCGGCGAGCATGCCGCGCACGCGGCGAATGTCACGCACCTTGTCCTCCGCCGTGTCGCGCAAGCTGCCCCACACGGATGCAATCTGCTTGGCGAGTTCGTCGTCCTCGATGTTGCGAAGCTGCCGCAGCACGTCGGCCGACAGGTCGGTCGTCGGAATCTTCTTCGCTGCAATCGCCGCCACGAGTGCTCGCGCCGTGGCGACCCTCGCCGCCAACGTGTTTAGCGCGTCGCGCTTTTCTTCGAGGCTGAGCGCTGGATAGACGCCAAGAATCACTCCCGCCGTCTTCGGATCATCGTACGCCGCCAGCCCGCGCAGCGCATCGCGCCGCAGCGCCGGCTCGGCAACGAGCTTTTGCAGCGTGGCCACCAACCTTGGATCGCGCGCCGCCAGCAGCGACTGAAGTGCCTCGCGCCGCTGCTCCACGTCGCCCTTCGCGTCCGCTAATTTCTTCCGCAGCGCTTCCATCGCCTTCGGATCGCCAAACGTGACGGCCAGCCCGTCCGCGAGGCGGCGCGTTTCCGCGTCTCCGTTCGCACGCAACTCCGCGAACAATTCCGGCCACTCCTTCGGCATCTCGACCTGGCGACGCCCCTTCAGCGCCTCGCTCATGCCTTTCAGAAACGCCAGCCGTTTGTGCGGCTCGTCCATTCCCGTCATTCGCGCGATGGGAACTGCGATCGCTTCCGGCGTGCCGATCGACGTGATCCGCCGCGCCATGAACTGCAAGAGGATCGGAATCTCCGAGTGATTGGCCAGGTGCAACGCGCGGTTCGCATCCAATTCGGCGAGCGGCTCCATCGCGTACCAAATCATGAGCGGCAAGTTCGGATCAGCGGCGTCTTCGGAGTGGCTAATCAGGTTCCGCACGATCGGCCAACGCTGTTCGGGCGACCGCTGCTGAGCATTAGACGCGATGTAAAGTCGGACAAGCGGTGAGGGATCATCTTTGGCAAGCTCGATTAGCCTAGCCACGTACGGATTTGGCTGCGGAGGTTGCGGTTCTCTTGGGATTGGGCCACTGCGAAAGGTTCCAAATCCGAAGCGCCGAGATCCCTGCGTCAGTTGAATGGTCCAGGCTCGCACCGATGCACGGTGGTTGGCCAAGCCTCTATTCACAATATCCCATGTCATCTCGTCAGCGACGCCCAAGGCCCAGAGTCCACGCAGTTGGCGGGTCTCGTCGGCATGTTCAAACGCTATTTTTCCCAGTGTGGCGAGTGTCTCTTGATTCAAGCGTTGAACGAAAGCTCGCTCTTGCAAGATTCGCCGCGCGTGCCTCACGTACCAGTCGTTTGCATCCAGTTGCAAATCGACGAGCGCGGCGTCGCTGAGCTTCTTGAGGTCGCCGCCGCGGGGAAGTGAGTACGGAGTACGGAGTACTGAGTCCGCCATGCCGGATCGGTTCGTTTGGCCTCGCGGCTCTCCGCCCTCCGCCGTTCGCTCTCCGCCCACATACGACACCTTGAAAATCCGCCCGTTCGTCCGATCGTGTACGTCGCGCTCGACGCGGTGGCACTGGTTCTTGTCGTACCAATCGATCATGTAGACGTTGCCGTCGGGGCCGTATTGCAGGTTGATGATCTGCGACCAGAGGTCGTTGGTGCGGATGAAGTCGGGGCCGTGGCCGCCAACGTAGCCGGAGCCGGACGGGGTGAGCGTGTCCATATTGATGCGGGCACCGTGGATGTTGTTCATGAACATGGCGCCACGGTATTTTTCCGGCCACGTGCCGCCGAGGTAGATCATTGCGCCGGCGTGGGCGTGGCCGCCGCCCTGGTCGTCGGACTTTGCCCGGTCCGCGTCACGCCACTGATTGCCGACGTAGTGCCGGTGGTCGGCGATCGTCTTGATGTCGTCGTAGGTGTACGGGTTGAAGTGCTGCCCGCCCTGCCGTTCGTAGCGGGCGCCTTGGATCATGTGATACAGGTGTGGGATCACGCAGGAAGTCAGGAAGCACTGGCCGTAGTCGTTGAAATCGACGCCCCACGGATTCGACGTCCCGTGGGCGAAGACCTCGAAGACGTGCCGCGTCGGATGATACCGCCAGATGCCGGCGTTGATCGGCACGCGCTCGGCGTCCGGCGTGCCGGGCTTGCCGACGCGCGAGTGCGTGAACACGCCGTGGCAGCCGTAGAGCCAGCCGTCCGGCCCCCACGTGAATGCGTTTAGCGTTTCGTGCGTGTCTTGATGACCCCAGCCGTCGAGCAGGATTTCCGGCTTGCCGTCCGGGACGTCGTCGCCATCTTTGTCCGGGATGAACATGAGGTACGGCGCGGCGCCGACCCACACGCCGCCGAATCCGAGTTCTAGGCCGCTCACGAGATTCAATTTGTCGTAGAAGACTTTTCGCTTGTCGAATTTGCCATCGCCGTCGGTGTCCTCGAAGATGAGGATGCGATCCTTCGCCTGATCGTCCGGCACGCGCGTCGGGTACGAGTACGCCTCGGCGACCCACACGCGGCCGCGGTCGTCAATCGCCATCGCGATCGGCTGGACCACGTCCGGATCGCCCGCGAACAGCGTGACCTTGAATCCCTCGGGCACCGTCATCGCCTTCGCAGCCTCTTCCGGCGACAGGCCCGCGTACTGAAATGTGTCGGCCGGTGACTGCGCGGCTCGCGTCGGCGACTGCGGCTTCGTCTCGTGGAATCTGAAGTCGTCGAAATTGATGTGCCCCCAGTGGCCGCTGTGCTTGTCCACGACGCGGACAAAGATTTCCTTCCCGACGTGCGGCGACACATCCACGACGACTCGCTCGAGATTTTCAGACTCATGCCCTGACGCTCGAAAAACGACTTGCTGCGAATCAGCCCGCACCAGTTCAACACAGGTCGTCTCGTGCGGCCCGCCGCCGACCAGAAAACTCGCCCAGGGGTGCGTCACCTTGAACGCGGCGGAGGTCAGCGTCCCTTGCGGCTTATCGCCCACGCGCTCGAAGCCGCCGATCCAGAACTCGCCCGCGTGGTCGCTCTTCATGTCGGCCCGTCGCGGCGCGACCGTGTCGCCCTTGATCGGTTGCCGCGCGAACGCCTCGCCCGTCGCGGTCCAGTCCTTGAGCGACCCGGTCTCGAAATCGAGATTGAGCGGCTTGCCGTCTTTGCCGACAGGAAGCGAGCCTGCGGTCGATTGCGCGGCTGGCTCAATGTCCGCTTGAGCGGCCAGCAATGCTGTGATGGCAAGTGTTGCAAGTGTATACGCCGTCCAATGAAATCTCGCGCGTCGCATGGGGTTGCTCCAGTTCGCGGTCTGTTCGTTGCGGGCACCGCGCTACGTTTTTACCACGATCGGCGGCGGCTCGCGACCATATTTCTTGCCGCGGCCTGACCTTGCAAAGCGACTCGTGACCAATATACTTGCCGCTTCGACCGTGACGCCGTTGACCGAACCGGAGGACTTTCGCCGTGTCGATGCAATGTGAAATCTGTGGTAAGAAACCCGTGCTCGGCAATCAGATCACCCGGCGCGGCAGAGCGAAGTACTTGGGTGGCGTTGGCCGCAAGATCACCGGGATCAGCCGCCGGAAATTCATGCCGAACCTGCAGCGGTTCAAGGCGATCCGAGATGGCGTCGTGCGGCGGATTCGCGTCTGCACGCAGTGCATTCGCAGCGGGCGAGTGACTCGGCCGGTGAAATCGAAGCCGTTCCAGAACATCACGGCGTGAGGTGATTCGTGGCCCTTTCGCACGAGGAAGTCGAAAAGGTCGCCCTGCTCGCCCGGCTGAAACTGTCCGAGGCCGAGTTGGAAAAATTCACCACGCAACTCAATCAGATCGTCGGCTACGTCGAGCAACTTCAACAGCTCGACACGGAAGACGTCGAGCCGATGGCCCACCCACTGCCCGTGACTAATGTGTTTCGCGCGGACGAGGTGCGGCCGTCGATTGGGACGGATGCGGCGCTGGCCAATGCTCCGAAACGCGACGAGGAGTTTTATCTCGTGCCGCCGGTGCTCGATTGAGTTCGTAGTGCGGGCTTCAGCCCGTGGCGAGTGTCTGGACTGGCTGAAGCCCGCACTACAAGATGTTTTTCACCCGGTTTGAACTATGGACCTCATCCACGCGACCGCTCACGAATTGCTCGGAAAGCTCGACCGCCGCGAGGTATCGGCCGAAGAGTTGACGCGGGCATTTCTCGGCCAGATTGAGCGGCTCGACGGGCAAGTCCGCGCGTTCCTGCACGTGGACGGCGACTACGCAATCGCCAAGGCGAAGCTCGTGGACGGCAAGCGGGCGATCGGCGACCCGATCGGCAAGCTCGCGGGTGTGCCCATCGCGGTCAAGGACGTGCTCTGCACGGCCGGCCGCGCGACCACGTGCGGCAGCAAGATCCTTGAGCACTTCGTCCCGCCGTACGACGCGTTCGTGATCCGCCGGCTCAAAGAAGCCGACGCCGTACTCATCGGCAAGACGAACTGTGACGAGTTCGCGATGGGTTCGAGTACGGAGAACTCGGCGTACCAGACGACGCGAAACCCGTGGGACCTCGAACGAATTCCGGGCGGCTCCTCCGGCGGCTCGGCCGCTGCGGTCGCTGCGTCGATGGCGCCGCTCGCGCTCGGTACGGACACCGGCGGCTCGATTCGCCAGCCGGCGAGCTTGTGCGGCGTCGTCGGCATGAAGCCGACCTACGGCCGGGTGTCGCGGTTCGGCTTGGTAGCGTTCGCCAGTTCGCTCGACCAAATCGGGCCGTTCGCACACGACGTCACTGATTGTGCGTTGCTGCTCGAAACGATCGCCGGGCACGACGTGATGGACTCCACGTCGGTCGATTCGCCCGTGCCGCCGTACACTCAGACGCTCGACACGCCGCTCGCCGGCCTGCGCGTCGGCATCGTACGCGAGTGGTTTGGCGTGGGACTCGACGGCGAAGTCGAGGCTAGCATCCGCGCGGCAATCGAGATCTACCGAAAGCTCGGCGCGACGATCAAAGAAGTCTCGCTGCCGCACTCGAAATACGGCATTGCCGCCTACTACCTCGTGGCCACGTCCGAGGCATCCAGCAACCTGGCCCGTTACGACGGCGTGCATTACGGCCACCGCGCGAACGAATTCGACGACATGATCGACATGTACTCGCGCAGCCGCGCGGAAGGTTTCGGCACCGAAGTGAAACGCCGCATCATGCTCGGCACCTATGCCCTGTCGGCCGGCTACTACGACGCCTATTACGTGAAGGCCCTCAAAGTGCGGCGGCTCATCCGGCAGGATTTCGATCGCGCTTTTGAAGAGGTGGACGTCGTGGTCGGACCGACCGCGCCCACCGCCGCGTTCAAGATCGGCGAGAAGACCGAAGACCCGCTGAGCATGTGGCTCTCCGACATCTACACGATCACGGCGAACCTGGCGGGCATCGGCGGCATTTCGGTCCCGTGCGGATTAACCAAAAGTGGACTTCCGATCGGTCTGCAGATTCTCGCAGCGCCGTTCGAGGAGGAACGACTGCTCCGCGCCGCGCGGATGTTCGAACGCGAGACTGACTGGCACACGAAACGGCCGAAGTTATGAACACTCCGATTGCGAAAATCCGCGTGGCCAGAGTGCTCAAAGAAGGCACGGCCGGCACCGAGGTCGAAATTCGCGGCTGGGTGCGCACGCGTCGCGATTCCAAACAAGGGTTCTCGTTTATCGAGCTGAACGACGGCAGTTGCCTGGCCAATTTGCAGATCGTCGTGGACGCAAATGTTCCAGGCTATCACGAAACGATCAAAGACGTGACGACCGGTGCGGGCATTGCCGTGATCGGGGAGATTAAAGATTCGCCGGGCAGCCGGCAGCGAGTCGAAGTCCACGCGCGATCGCTGCGAGTTCTCGGAACCGCGGACGCACAGACGTATCCGCTGCAAAAGAAGCAGCACAGCTTCGAGTTCCTTCGCGAGATTGCTCACCTGCGACCGCGGACGAACACGTTTGGAGCCATTGGCCGAGTCCGTAACGCACTGTCTGCGGCGATTCACGAGTTCTTTCAATCGCGCGGCTTCGTCTACATCCACACGCCGATCATCACGACGAGCGACTGCGAAGGGGCAGGCAAACTCTTCCAGGTCACAACGCTTGAACTGCCCAAGCTACCCGGCTCGAAGGATGCCGTCGATTTCGGAAAGGACTTTTTTGCCAAACCCGCGTGGCTCACGGTCAGCGGCCAGTTGGAAGCGGAAATCTTCGCCTGCTCGCTCGGCGACTGCTACACATTCGGCCCCACGTTTCGCGCCGAAAACTCGAACACGCCGCGGCACCTCGCCGAATTCTGGATGGTCGAGCCGGAGATGCCGTTCTACGAACTCCCCGACAACATGGACCTCGCCGAAGCGTTCATTCGGAACATCACTCGCGCGGTGATCGAGCGGTGCACGGACGACGTTGCGTTCTTCAACGAGCGAATCGACAAGTCGCTTCTTGAAACTCTGCACAACATCATCGAGAACGACTTCGTTCGCCTGAGCTACACCGAAGCGATCGAAATCTTGACGCAAAGTGGCCGGCAGTTCGAATACCCCGTCGAATGGGGCCGCGACCTGCAATCGGAGCACGAGCGGCACCTCACGGAGGTTCACTTCAAGAAGCCAGTGATCCTGCACGACTACCCGCGCTCGATCAAACCGTTTTACATGCGGTGCAACGACGACGGCAAAACGGTCCGCGCCATGGACGTGCTCGTGCCGCGCGTCGGTGAGATCATCGGCGGCAGCCAGCGCGAAGAACGCATCGACGTGCTCGTCGCCCGCATGCGCGAATGCAACCTCAATCCCGATCATTATTGGTGGTACGCGGACTTGCGGCGCTTCGGTTCCGTGCCCCACTCGGGATTTGGGCTGGGCCTGGAGCGTACGGTTCAGTTGGTCACCGGCATGGCGAACATTCGCGACTGCATCCCGTTTCCGCGCACGCCGGGCAACGCAGAATTCTAAATCATGGACTACTCGATCGTCATCGGCCTGGAAGTTCACGTGCAGTTGCTCACCGAGAGCAAGATGTTCTGCGGTTGCAGCACGAAGTTTGGTGCGCCGCCGAACTCGTTGACGTGCCCGATCTGCATTGGCATGCCCGGCGTGCTGCCGGTGATGAACCGCCGCGCGTTCGAGTTGGCGATGAAGACGGCCGTCGCGCTGAACTGTGAAATCCCCGTCGCGCCGGAATACACCAAGTGGGACCGCAAGAACTACTACTACCCAGACCTGCCGAAGAACTACCAGATCAGCCAGTACGACTTGCCGTTCAGCCGCGACGGGTTCGTGGAAATCGCGGTCGCTGATCCGGCGGGCGACGGCGGCACGGTCAAGAAACGAATCGGCATTATCCGGGCACACCTCGAAGAGGACGCCGGTAAGTTGCTGCATTCGGAGCACGGGCCGGGCGAAAGTCGAGTCGATCTCAACCGTGCGGGCACGCCGCTTCTCGAAATTGTCAGCGAGCCGGACATGACCAGCCCAGCCGAGGCGAAGACGTATCTCGAAGAGATGAAGTTGCTGCTCCGCTACCTTGGCGTCTCCGACTGCAACATGCAGGAGGGGAGCCTGCGTTGCGACGCGAACGTGAACATTCACGTGCACCGCGGCGACGAACGCATCCCGACGCCGATCGTCGAAGTGAAGAACATGAACAGCTTCCGCGCCGTCGAACGCGCTATGGCTTACGAGGCCGAGCGGCAATACGAAGAGTGGAAGCAAACCGGCAAGAAACTGGGCGAGGTCGCGAAGGCCACGGCCGGCTGGGACGACGCGCGCGGCGTCACCGTCGTGCAGCGACGCAAGGAAGAGGCTTCCGACTACCGATACTTCCCCGAACCGGACCTCGTGCCGGTCGTCGTCTCCGAAGATTGGCTCGAATCCGTGCGCGAGTCGATCGGCGAACTGCCCGCCGACCGCCGCGAGCGGATCAAGATCGAATACATGATCTCCGACTACGACGCCGCGGTGATCATCGAACAGGGCAAGCCGTTCGCCGATTACTTCGAGCAGTTGTGCAAGGCGTCGGGCTCGCCGAAGCTGGCGTCGAATTGGGTGCAGCAAGACGTGCAGCGAACGCTGAACGACCGCAAATGCACGATCGACCAGTTTCCGATTTCGGCCGCCGCGCTTGGCTCAATGATCGGAAAAGTCCACGCCGGCCAGATCAACACGCACTCGGCGCGCGAGGTCTTCGCCGAGATGCTCGCGACCGGCGAACCGGCCGACGAGATCATCGCCGCGAAGGGCCTTCAGCAGATTTCCAACGAGGACGAAATCCTCAAAGTCGTCCTCGCCGTGCTCGACGCGAACCCGCAAGCGATCGCCGACTTCAAAAAGGGCAAGA
>Ga0247727_10018885_pt1 | contig 10765 bp, 9 predicted proteins | sample WisWelCaveWW1625_FD_202498 | JGI IMG/M metagenome (GOLD analysis project Ga0247727, IMG submission 202498) | Biofilm microbial communities from Wishing Well Cave, Virginia, United States - WW16-25 | ecosystem: Environmental > Aquatic > Deep subsurface > Groundwater > Cave microbial mat | place...
GCGACCCACAAAAAGGAAACTGAAGGGCCTTTTATCCAAAAATTTTCCAGCAAAAAAAGTATGGTCTATCGCATTTGGAATTTCGCGGATTTTTGACATTGGAATCCCTGCATTTACTCTTAAAATTTCCGTTAATCTCCCACCCAGACTAATCGTAATATCTGAATGGGCACCATGATAACGTACCAAATGTCTAAACGGGGCTGTGATCAAATGCTCTACTCTTCGGTGTTGTCCAAACATTTCCAGCCCATGGGGATGGAAGATTGAAGGAATACATTTTTTCTTAAGATAAGCCCATAGATTAAACCCTTGTCCCAAGACCAAGTTAGGAGAATTTTGATAAAGCCACTGCCCCACAAACTCACTAAAAGATCTGTTGGACCATAGCCAAAGGGGTTTTTTCGGCCAAGGGAGATGTATCACAGGGAAAGGATAATGGGTTTGTGTTTTTGGTTCTGGCACAAGGACCATGACTTGAATCCCTGCCTTTTGAAGAAAATAGGCCAGGTTGTACGTATGTCTCTCCATCCCCCCTTTCACATCCGGAAAAATTCCGTGACTAGCTATCGCAACTTTCAATTGATGAACCTTTCAAGATGAATGGTTTTTTGAAATCTTCAATTCTTCAAGAAGTTCTCTAATACCCTCTTCAAAAGTGATTCTTGGTTTCAGTCTTGCGCGCTTGCGAAGCAGCTTTAGATCTGCCCTTAAGTGGCTGCGTTCCACTTTACGTGTTAAATCATGGCGTACTTTAATTGAAATTTTTTCTTTCAGAATCTTTGAAAAAATGCTTACGACTCCTCGAACCGAATACTCATCTTCTGAAGCAATATTTGTGACTTCAATGCCTTTTCTTAACCTTGAAGTAAGTGAATAAATAGCATCCACCATATCCGATGTATGAATATAATTTCGTACAGGGGTTAAATTTCCAAGCGCGAGAGTTCTAGTTCCCATTTTTAATTGTTCTAAAATGTGTGGCACTAAATGAGAATTTGTCTCTCTCGGTCCATACGCGTTAAACAATCTTCCAATTTGGCAAGGGACACCGGTAGCCTTATGAAATTGGCGGACGAGATGTTCCCCTGACAATTTGGTTATTCCGTATATATCCATGGGAAGTGGCAAATCAGCTTCTCGATGGTATCGCGAAGTTGTGTCATACACTGCTGCGGTGGATGCAAAAAAGAGCTTTTTAGGCTTTGTATGACTCAACGCCTTCAGTAATTCGTAAGTTCCGGACACATTGATCGATATGGTCTCTTGAGGATTTGAATTGCAATAAGGGATAAAATGGATCGCCGCTAGGTGGAAAACCATGGCATAAGGCCGGTCAATTGCCCTTATAAGGGACTCTTCTGATCTCAAATCCCCTCGTATCAAACGAATTTCTGGCCAGATATGTTCTCCTCTTCCAAAAGAAAGATTGTCCAAAACAGTTACGCGGAGTCCTTTTTTCAAAAGAAGTTGAGTCAACGCAGAGCCTATAAACCCTGCTCCACCTGTGACCAAAACTTCCAAGGGTAAATCCAAACCTTTTTTACTCATTTCCGTTCACGCGACTGGACATCATTTAAGAGCAAGAGAAAATTTTCCATGCGAGAGTATCGTAAAGATTCGAGGATTAACCCAACAAAAAAAGCGAAGATCGCCATCAGAAAAAAACCTGTGGCCACAATCAGGGAAGGAACCTTATACACATACTGATATTGAAAATATTCCAAAACAGGGGCCAGTCCCAAAATAAACGACATAAACATTGAAAGGCTTGAAACAAGCGTTGTGAGTAAGACCGGACGGAAATAGAAGGCAAATCTAAAAAACGTTAGAATAATTTTGAAACCATCTGAGAGTGTGTTTAGTTTCGAAGGATTGTTAGCTGGCCGATCCGCATATGCAATTCCTACTTCTCGAAGTGAAAACCCCTTGTCCAAAGCTTGCAGAGTTAATTCTGTTTCGATTTCAAAGCCTCGGCTGATCAGAGGGATCGTCTTTACAAATTTCCGATTGAACACCCGTAACCCAGACAAAGGGTCTTGTATACGGCGGCCGAAAAACCAAGTGATCAATTTTCCAATCAGCTTGTTACCCACTAAATGAAGCGGTCGAGTCCGGCTTTTTTCATATCCACCTGAGGATAACCGATCTCCAACTGCCATATCCGCTTCTTGATTCATCACAAGAAGAAGTAGCTTTTGGGCATCGTTTGCACGGTAAGTATGGTCCCCATCCGTTAGAATAAAATAATCCGCATCCATATGAGTAAAGAGAGAACGAACCGCGTATCCCTTCCCTTTTCGTGGTTCAAGGATGACCTTGACCCCATGCTCCTTGGCGATTTGACCCGTTCGATCGGCACTGGCATTGTCACAGACAACGATTTCTGCTTGAGGGAACACCCTCTGATAGTCCATAAGAGTAGTAGCAATTGTGGCTTCCTCATTGAAACAGGGAATCAAAACTGCCAGTTTTTCTCTCTTTTCCATCTCGACAAAATTAGATATTTTTAGAAATCATCTTGATTTAACTCCATTTTGAAGCAACTGTTGATATATCTTTTCTTCTTTTTTGCAGGAGTCATCCGAATCGACTTAAAGCCATGAAACGACTTATTGACTACCTCCCGTTCCTTGTTTTCCCTTTGGTTTGGATTATTCAACCATTAGCGCATTCCCCGTATATCGATGATGCTGACACTCAGGGATACGCATATTTTTTGGGAACAGTTGGCTATAGGATTCCCATCACCACAATTGTCCATTTTTTTGTGACATGGGGTCTAACCCCCATGCATGCGGCTCTTTTTTTGAATACACTTGCGATCTTCTATCTTTTTTACCTTTTAAGATATCCTAGTTCCTCAAAATCATTTCGAGGAAATTGGTTTCATTTGGGGATCATAGCCTCAAGTCCACTTCTTGTTTTAGCGAAAAACAATCTTGTGACAGATCTCTACGCTGGATTGTTTTTTACTCATTATGTTTTGCTTTGTGAAAAAACCTGTCTTGAAATCACTGAAAAAACTCCAATTCCCAACAAACGATTTTTCGTCCTTGCTCTTCTCGAGTTACTGGCTGTAAACATTAAAGAAACGGTCATTTTACCTTTCTTCATTTATGCACTTCTGTTCCTGTTCCTCAGAAGAAAGTTATTGAAAGTCTTTATTGAGCCAACTCTAAAATTTTTTGTGATTTGGCTTTTATTGTGGTGTGCCATGCGCATCCCTTATTATTTGATCTATCAAAACCCTTTTTATGATTACTCGATTTTCCTTTTTAAATCCAAAGGGGGAAATACTCCCTCAGAAATCATCGGTGCGCGAACTTCTATCCCAGTCCCTCTCTTTTTATTCCATATCTTTTCTCATCTCAAGATCGTTGGTCGGTACGGCATAGCAGGATTTTGTGTGCTACTAAGTCTTTGGTGGTTTAGAAAAAGACTTTACGGCCAATTTTATGCTTTGGCGCTGGGAGTTTTTACGGTTATTGGAATCAATGGATACTTGGTTCTAGAAAAATACTGGGCACTTTTTGTTCCTATTCAACTCCTGATTTTTAAAGAATTGCAATTTAATCTACTACAAACCAAAAGATTTCGACAAATAGGTATCATTCTTTTTCTTGTTGCTTGGCTTGTTTCAAGCGCAAACTACGTATTCCGGTATTTTCCAGAAGTATTAAATTTTATAAAAATACGTTAACAAAAAAAGAAGCAAGGCCTCATCGAATTCTTTCAAGATGGAGTAGACGATAGGATGGATATGCCCTTCGAAATTGACTGAGTGGACTCGACATTCGTTGCAAAAAATTCATCTTTTGGGAGTGGGAAGCATCGTAGATCACTTCAACTTCTCTCCAGTGATCAAAGGTCTGGTCATGGGTTGAAACCACAATGACAGAATCAGGTGCGCCTGCAAGCTGGGAATAATCGTGGATCGTTCTTGATTGTCCTTCTAATCCTATTAACTTCATATGGTAGCGAATGTCTTCATTGGCGTAGATATTTTTCAACTCTCTGCGGCCAATCTCTTTAGCAATTTCAGGCGCATGGGGAGAAGCGTCCCATCGAAGATCGAATTTTGCCAAAACAATGTACAGAAGAGATAAGACTGCCAAAACTTTAATCATGCGTGGGAAGGTTTTCAATGCGTACCCGGACAAAACCGACGATACAGGAATCAATACTTGAAGCATTCGGTCTTGAATCTGGCCAAACTGACCTCCCACGATAAGAATAACTGTTTGAAGAGCGAACCAAACCAAAAGAGCTCGATTGCGACCATCTTTCCAGTACTTGTAAAATCCAAAACAAACTAATAGAAAAACAAAGGCAAATGGACCCAATGGAAAAAAGAGTCGCCTTAAATAATAAGTCCATGACCAAGGATGACCTGAGGGGTCAACGGTCCCCATTCGTCGCCACATTTGCATATTTTCAATCGCTTGCGTAGCCCGTTCCAAAAAATTTCCAAAAAGGAAGTAGCAGATCGTAAAGTCAATAGTCGCTATCACAAGAAGGGGAAGGAAGAAAATGAATAGCCTCAGAAAGATACGCTTCCAATCTTTTGAACTGGCTTCGCAGCAAAAACCTACCACGATTAAAGGAAGCAGATGCTTAGCACTTTCTTCTTTTGTAAGAAAACCAAGAGAAAAGACGGCCCCGCTTAGAAGATAGAGCCATTTTGGATGTTTAGAGTTACGTGTTTGCAAAAGGAGATAGAGAGATAACCCGGTCAACGAAGCCATCATCGCGTCTGGAGAGAGCGTGGCCGCAAATTGTATTCCAATGGGAATAAAACAGGCGATCCAACCCGAAGTCCAAAGTCCTCTTCCCTCCATACAAAGTGAACAGAACAAAAGACTCAAGGCCACCAAAAAAGTGGCCCCTAGGAGCTGAAAAACTGAGAGAGAAAATGGACTTTCACCAAATAACTTCCAACTTACAGCCGTGGCCCATGTAGAAAGCCATCGAAAAGAGGTAAGCGTTGGATAAGCAACCGCCCCAACATAGAGATTATCGCTTTGGACGATCTCGCGTGAGGCCAGATAGTAGCCCTCGTTATCGTCTCTAAGATTAAAGGCATCGCCGAACAACACACGAACGCACAACGCAACAAACAAGAGAAAGAAGATACAAAGAATTTTTCGTAGCTTAACTAAAGGCGTATCTGAAGATATAGTAGATTGCACTTAACCCGTCTTTCCAGTTGATTTTCTTCCCTTGCGCATGTGAACGCCCTTCGTAAGAGATCGCGACTTCATAAAACTGTAGGCCCTGTTTTGCGGCTTTAATGGTGATTTCAGGTTCAATTTCAAATCGATTCGCAGTCAGCGAGATGGCTTTCAATTTATCTGCACGAAACATTTTAAAGCATGTTTCCATGTCAGAAAAATTGAGATCTGTAATCAAATTGACGAGAAGCGTGAGAAAACGGTTGGCCAATTCATGGCGAAACGGCACCAACTTTCGAATCTCGCCTCCTGAGTAACGAGAGCCATACACAACATCGCTCTTTCTTGCCACAAGGATCGGAAGCATTTTGTTAAACTCCTTTGGATCAAGCTCTAGGTCGGCATCGTGGAACACAATGATATCGCCGGTGGCCATCCCAATTCCTCGGCGTAGCGCTGCTCCCTTCCCTTGGTTCTTGGCTTGTCGTACTCTTTGAAACCCCAACTCTGCTTGAAGACGGATTAGAATTTCATCGGATCCGTCTGTTGAATGATCGTCGATGACGATCACCTCCTTTTTCTGAGCAAGAGGGATTTCTGTTTTGTATAAACGCCGAAGGGAAGCCTCCACACTTAAGGCTTCATTATAAACTGGCATGATTACGCTTAAGACAGGACGGTGATCCACCATCCACATTTACTAAGGAGTACATAAGTATGTCTACTGATTTCAATTGGTAAACATTCGTTTTGCCGAAGAGCCACGAAATTCAATTAGGGTCCGTGAAAAAATAAGGTTTACTCTTTTTTAACGGACCCTTAACTAACCACCTCTTAAAAGCATGTGGATAACTTCATGGATTCTCTCAATAGAACGACCATCCAATTTTCCCAAACAGTGCAGTGCTGCTTTTCTTGCTTGAGTGGCCATCTCTTGAAGTTCTCCCCCATTGTTTAAAAGTGCAACCAATTCGTTTTCAGGGTGTTTCGCTCCGAAAAGATTTAGGCAAGCTCCCATCTCAACACAAACTTTCAAAGTATCCATTGGATCGTACAATACTGCGGGAATACCTGCAGCAAGACTCTCAAGTAAAGTGGTTGAATTAACTCCTATAACTAAAGTTGCTTGTTTGAGCAGGTCATATGGGGTCCCATCTCTTGGAATCAATCTGGCTCGATCTACAGTCTCCCACTGTTTTTTTAGTAGTTCATAGTCTTCAAGAGGATGGGCTTTAATGAGTAGTTTCAACGATGGCTCTAAGGCTAAGACCTGCTTTAAAAGATGGGTTAAATCGTTACGGACATCAGGAAAAAAACAGCTAGAGACTTGCGAGAAATAACCAAGAACAAGTTTCTGGCTGTTAAAAGTAGGTCGTTCGATTTTCTCTGAAAGTTCTTTCCATTTCTCGCTTCGAAAATGTCCCGTGAGGTAAATCTTTTCATCAGGTACTCCCAGATCTTTAAAGACTTGTTCGTGGAATGGCCCCCACAAAGCCCAAGCATTGAAATCAGGGGGAGGTTTCAGGAAGGGATCTTTATCATTAAAAAATCCATTGAACATACAGATCGTCTTACATCCATACTCTCGAGTCGTTTGACCGATAAGGTTTCCAATGGGACTCCTTTCTTCAGAAAGGATGAGCAATTTCAGATGGGTCGCTTGAAGAAAGTCATGAATTTCGTAAAACCATCTTTCAGATGTTAAATGAACCCTTACAAGAAGACCTCTTAAGTCCAGCAGAGAACCATCTCTCATCATGACGAAGGCTCGAAAAGTCGCCCGAAAAGCTTGTTTTAAAGCCCTTAAAGGATGCCTATCTTCAAAAACCCACCAGTTCCATCCTTTTTTTTGAAGGCATTGGATCGTTCTTTTACGGTCCTCTTTTTCTCTTCCCTTAAAAGTACGGGTTTCAAGAACCGGAGACATGTGAAAATAGATCTCGGAAGGCTTCTGTTTCTCAAAAATCGAAGCCGTCAAATCAAGCGGAGTTCCGTAATTGGCAAATATTCCGACAACGGACGGTTGAAGGTGACCCCGAATGGGTTTGAATAAATTCCATAAACATTTACCTGCAAAAAGATACCCTTCTAAAATGATCCAGAATAGCTGAAGAAGTAGCCTTGTTCTTGATTGACAATTTTCAATGTGAACCCTTTCTGAAAATTGTTCCTTCGTCATTAATTTGTGAACCGAAGGCCATTCGGTAACAATAAATAATTCCTCTTGAGGGGTGAGATTCTTGGCTAAAGCCAAACTGGTCGCAACGTCAAATAAGGGAAACCGCAAAGCCTTACTCATAGCTTCCTGCATACCTTTCATCTGCGTAAGATTCTGGATATGCATGAGGATAGGCTCCATTGCTCTCTCCATGATTTCGAAAGCCAAAAGTTTGTGTTTGGGGAGTAGCTCGCTTAGGTACTTGACTTCTGCATTGTAATGATGGGCTGAGAAATCTATAGCTTGAGGAAAAATAATCCGATCAATTTTCTCATTACTTCTGAAAAGCTTTTGAACAGATCGCAAAGATCTTGGAGAAATCTTTTCTACATAAATGGTCCTCAAAGCAGTCAACTCATTTCTTTCATTTTAAGAAAGAGTGTTTTCAAATCTCCTTGTAATTTTCTCATGTGCCCATGGAGATGATTCTTTACATTCCAAATATGAAAGTCATTATATCCGAAGGATCAAAATCTTAAAGAATGGCTATATTAATGATCTCCTTAAGGGTCCGATCAAAAATTTAGATTTCGCTCATGAAAGTTGATCTTTCTAAATTTAACAATTCGAATTTTGACCGAGGTAAGTCCAAAATGGTTGAAATCGCCTGGCGGATTGTAAGCGCTTTACTCTTTCAATGCTCACTTTTTCCCTTCTACTCTCCCAAAAGAGGACTACTCCGTTTGTTTGGGGCCAAGATTGGGAAAAATGTTCTGATCAAGCCAAGAGTAACCATTACTTTTCCCTGGAAAATCTCTATCGGAGATTATTCATGGATTGGAGAAGAAGTTTGGCTCGACTCCCTAGATCAAATAGACATTGGATCCAATGTTTGTATATCTCAACGAGCCTATTTATGTACTGGATCACATGACTCTAAAGCGTCTTCCTTCAACCTCCATACAAAACCAATTGTCGTCGAAGATGGCGCTTGGATCGGAGCTAGTGCTCTCATCAGTCCTGGAATAAAACTGGGAAAGCAGTGCTTTGTAACTCTCGGCTCGGTCGTGACAAAAGATGTCCCTGAAAGGAAAATTTTTTCTGGAAACCCCGCGATTGAAAAGAAAGAAAGGGTGATAGAAGAATGAGAGTCATTCTCCTCGTGGGTTCAAGAAATCATACTCTAGCTTCCATTTTCCTTAAAAGTTTAAACGCGATCGGTGAGACCATAGACGAAGTTATTCTTTGCGACGGTGTACTTCCTTTGTCACAACGGATTTTTTCGTATCTCAATTTGAATAAAATCGTGAGTCATATTCAAGGAAAGGTCGTAACCTGGCTTCGAAAGGTTTACCTAAAAAACAACCCTAGTCTTCAAACATATCAAGGTCTTTTTGACAGATGGTCTCCTCGCGGGGAAAACTCCTGGGATCTTTTCACGGAGTTCACCTATGACGTGATTCAATACGTTATGGATCAAAAAATCCCTGTTAGACACTTCTCATCGATCAATGGAGTTCCATTAAAATCTTATCTGAAGGGTTTGGGAAAAGCTGCTGTGATTTGCTATGGAGGTGGAATTTTAAAAAAAGAGCTGTTCAAGGAATTGCCAGAAATCATCTTTGTGAATTCCCATATGGCGAAAGTACCTCCTTTTCGAGGAATGAACGTGGCTGAATGGTCTGTCATGTCGGGGGAAGGACTTGAAGTCACAGTGATGGCCATGAATTCTGGAATAGACACCGGCCCCATTCTTTATCGGATGCCTTATGAAGCAAACGAGGCTAGGACCACTGCCGATCTTCGCAAAGCCGGATACTTAGCAACATGCAATGCAATGAGCGAGATTGTGCCTATGTTGCGACAAGAACAATTCACTCCCCTTGCACAAGAAAAGGAGCAAGGAAAACCACATTATTGCATGCATACAGAACTAAAAGATCAAGTTGCGCGAAAACTGATGAAAGGAATCAATGCTCACTAGGCTCCGTAAATTAAGAGCCTGCTTTCTTTTGGGCCACCTGTGGAAGAAGCCCAATGTTCAACGAGCCCTGTCTGACTATTTGGAAATCGTCGGTCTGCTCTTGCCACGAGATCAAGCTCTTCACAATGTCTTTGATTGGATCAAACGATCTTTTGAATCTCAAAAAGACGGGGGCTCATCAGCTTACTATTCCATGACTAGTGGTTGGAAGGCTTCTTATCCCGAAACGACCGGGTATCTCATTCCGACACTTTACAAGTATTGGGAAGAGACTTCTGATGCGACTTGGAAAACTTTAGCTCAAAAGGCTACAGATTGGTTGCTTTCTATTCAACGCCCCAGTGGAGGGTGGCAGGCATTTCAAGTGGATACACAGTCTTACGAACGTGTGTTCAACACAGGAATGATTATAGACGGACTTTGTGCTGCTTATGATATCGAAGGATCCAAACGGATTTTAAATTCTGCAATCAAAGGAGCAGAATGGATTGTCTCGCAACAAGACATGGACAATTATTGGAGGAAATCGAATATCGGGCAAGGAGGAGCTTATGATGCCTTGGTTTGCGCTTGCCTTTTAGAAGTGTGGAAACGCACCAATATGAATGCCTTCAAAGATGCAGCAACGCGAGGACTAGATGTTATTTCTAGGCTGCAGACAAAAAATGGGTGGTTTGATCGATGTAATGGATCTGAAACCTCCCATGAACCCACGGCACTTACTCATCATCTTGGCTACACATTAGAGGGGTTTTTAAGAGCGGGACAGATTTTGAATTACAACAACTATTTTGAGTGCGCCCGAAGAACAAGTGAAAGATTGCTTTCCAGAGTAGAAGTAAACAGGCGTTTGGCTGCCGAATATGGGCCACATTGGGAAGAAATCCCCATGAGCAAAGGACGAATCAACATATGTGTTACAGGGTGTAGCCAAGTGGCCCGAGTATTTGACATGATTGCTCAAAAAACCCGAGATCTTCGCTACCTAAATGCTTCTGCCAAGTTAATTGATTTTGTGTCTGCAGTGGGAGCCCTTGACTCCCAAGATCAGAGCATGAAAAATGGAACTCCTGGAAGCTATCCTATTTATGGAAACTACCAATCATTTCAATTTGTAAACTGGGCGGCCAAATATCATGCTGATGCGATCATGTTCCATCGACAAATTTCAAAACAACTTTTTAAAGGTCATGCTTTGGAGCCCCATAAATCTCTAAATATTGAGGCGCAAAGCTATTAAGATTTAATTCGTTGTCGTATAAATTTTTAGCGACCTTGCGAAAATGAGCTCTTTTGCTTTCCGATTTATAGGTAGCGAGTTTCAAAGCGGGTTGGATTAAGCCTTCTCCTTGTAGTGACTTTGCCACTTCACCAACATTATATTGTTTGACCCAGCGACTTATATCCCCAATTTCGTCACTCACCAAAATAGGTAACCCCGCTAAAAGG
>Ga0247727_10018886_pt1 | contig 10765 bp, 10 predicted proteins | sample WisWelCaveWW1625_FD_202498 | JGI IMG/M metagenome (GOLD analysis project Ga0247727, IMG submission 202498) | Biofilm microbial communities from Wishing Well Cave, Virginia, United States - WW16-25 | ecosystem: Environmental > Aquatic > Deep subsurface > Groundwater > Cave microbial mat | place...
GAGAGAAAAGTTGATTCCGGTCAGATGAAGGCCGCATTTGCAATGTACCCGGTAAGTATGAAACAATTGATTGATATCGCAGACGGAGGTTTGATTATGCCGCCAAAAGTCACCTGGTTCGAACCAAAACTTCGCAGCGGGTTGTTTGTTCACAGTCTCGAAAACTAATGGAATGAAAACGGACACTCCTCTGAAAGTCCAAACAATGGCCGAGATGATGGCCAACGGCGAGCAACCTGAAATTCTATTCTGGGTTGGCTGTGCCGGAAGTTTTGATGACCGCGCAAAAAAAATTACGCGTGCGGTTGCTACAATTCTCCAGTCCTGCAACGTCCGGTTCGCTGTGCTGGGAACGGAAGAAACGTGTACAGGAGATCCGGCCAAAAGAGCGGGTAACGAGTTTTTGTTCCAGATGCAGGCGATGATGAACATTCAGGTGATGAACGCCTACGAGGTAAAAAAAATTGTTACGGCCTGTCCACATTGCTTCAATACATTAAAAAACGAGTATCCATCCTTGGGTGGGAAGTACGAGGTGGTTCACCACACACAGCTCATTAATTCACTTCTGAAAGAAGGACGGTTGAAAATTGAAGGCGGCGCATTTAAAGGAAAAAAAATCACGTTTCACGATCCCTGTTATCTCGGTCGCGGAAATGGTGAGTACGAAGCACCGCGCGAGTTGATCCGCAAGTTGGACGCCGAACTCGTTGAGATGAAACGCTGCAAAGCGAAGGGACTTTGTTGTGGTGCCGGAGGTGCACAAATGTTCAAGGAAGCCGAGCCCGGAAATAAAGAGGTCAATGTCGAACGCACAGAAGATGCGCTGGCTACCAAATCAGCCGTAATTGCAACGGGTTGTCCGTTTTGCAATACAATGATGACGGATGGAGTCAAGAATTTTAATAAAGAGGGTAGTGTGAAAGTGATGGATATTGCGGAGATGATTGTGGCGGCTTCCGCACTTTGAGGGTCGCTCCGCGGGCTCAAATGATGGAATTTTAGCGCACCAGAGATGCTTGACGATACAGACAAAACGACATAACAATAAAGTTATGAAAAAGGCCAAAAAAATTCTCGTTTCAATTCATGCTTTGTTCGTATTGCTCGCGCTTCACGTGAGTGGAAGTCTTCAGGGACAAAGCTTAATTCTGGATTGGGCTGACGGATTCGGCGGCGTGGGAATCGACAACGCGTTTTCACACACAACAGATGAACTAGGCAATGTTTATGTGACGGGTAGTTTTGCGGATACTGTTGATTTTGATCCTGGACCGGGTACTTATTTTCTTGAGGCTGTGCTGTTTTACGACATTTACGTTGCAAAATTTGACAATTCGGGAGATCTTGTTTGGGCATTTTCCTGCGGAGGAATTGGAATCGAACAGGGTAGGGGAATAGTTCTTGATTCTGAAGGCAATGTTTTTATCGCTGGCTATTATCAGAATTCTGTTGACTTCAATCCCGGTGCACCATTTGATTACCTGCTTTCGATGGGCGCTTCCGACGGTTTTATCGCCAAATACGACAATGATGGAAATTTTATCTGGGTCAAAACAGTGAGCGGGACAACGACCGAAGCCGTCAATAAACTCAGAATTGACGCGGAAGGAAACCTTTATTTTGCAGGTATTTTTAATGGGACAGTGGATTTTGATCCAGGAGCCGGTACCAACAACCTTACTGCGGGAGGACTTACTTCACTTTATGTTTGCAAATGGGACTCACTTGGCACTGTCGAATGGGTATACTCCGAAGGTGGCGTAATTGACGAGGCATACGATTTGGTGCTGACTAATTCGGGTGAAATTTATGCAACAGGATATTACAGCGCGGACGGTGACTTTGAACCGGGCATTGGAACGACAATGGTTTACGGATATGGAACAAAGGACATTTTCGTGCTGAAACTGGACACGGCCGGGAACTTTATCTGGGCAAGAGGAATGGGAGGGACAAAGCAGGATGCCGGAGTGTCTATCGTCGTAGATGATCTCGGTTATTCGTATACAACCGGCTGGTTTGAGGACACAGCCGATTTTGATCCCGGTGTAGGAGTTTTTGAACAGATTAGAGCGCTTTACAACGGATATATTTGCAAACTATCTCCCGATGGCAATCTTGTTTGGGCCGGAACGATCGGCGCAGAATCAGACGATCTTGGATATGGCATTGCCATCGATCAGAACACGGATATTTATAACGTCGGAACATTTCGGTATGACGCGAATTTTGATTTTGGAACGGACACGGTGGAACTTAGCGCCTTGGGTTTACGCGACGGTTATTTGGCAAAATACGATTCTTCCGGTGTCTTGTACTGGGCCATACAGATTGGTGGATACGATGCGGACGAGGGTTTCGCCGTTACTGTGAATGACTTATTTAAAATTTACGTCATCGGAAATTTCGGAGGCACGTCCGATTTTGATCCAGGTGCCGGCATAACTGAACTTACGGCGGTTTCTCCTACAGATGGCTTTTTATGTAAATACAGTCAGCCGGTTTCTGATGTGAACGATCTCGCTTCAGGAACCGCAATTAGGTTCTGGCCGAATCCTACGGATCAGGACTTATGGGTGGAAGTGTCAGGAACAAGTACACCCGTCACTGTGGACGTGTTCTCCGCTTCGGGTCAAAAAATCGCCTGTGAAACGGTCGCGCCAAATGAACCTGTTTGCTTGAAAATTAACGGTGAACCAGGTTTTTATTTTGCACGAATGCACAACAGCGACGGCAATCTCGGTGATTTCAAGTTCGTCAAACAGTGAGTGTCGTTTCATTTCACATCTCTTTAGCTAGTAGGTCCGAAAGCCAAGTAACTTGCACGTATTTTTTTATACCTGAAAGTGTTTCAAATTTGGAGGAAATATAAGTGAGCCACTAAATCATTTTGTTTGACTGAAACCAAAAAATCCGGCCTTTTCCTCTACCTCGTTCTTGCAGGGATATTCATCGCCCTGCTCATCACGAGCAATCTCATCTTCAAAAAGTTCTTTTCACTTGACTTTTTCGGACTCTATGAATTCAAACTGTCTGTGGGTTTGTTGCCGTATCCACTTACCTTTTTGATTACAGACCTCATCTCTGAAATATACGGACTCAAGCGCTCCAACCAAGTCGTAATGGCCGGTCTGATCTGTTCATTGCTGATGATGGGTGTTGTAATGCTCGCCGATGCCTTGCCTCTTATTTCCGAAGGCTCACCCGTTGACAGCGACCTGTTTCACCTCGTTTTTGGTTCAGCTCCTGCGGCCGTGTTTGCTTCGATGCTGGCGTATATCTCAGCCCAATACGCCGACATTCGGATATTCCACTTCTGGAAGCAATACACGAAGGGAAAACACCTTTGGCTTCGGAACAATGTGTCGACTATCATTGCTCAATTGATCGATACGACCATCATTTTTACGTTGCTTTGTGCGCTCGGGACCTTGCCCTGGGAGCTTTACGGCGAATTGTTTTTCAGCAGTTTTGTATTTAAGGTGATCATCGCACTCTGCGATACTCCATTCTTTTACCTCTTTACGGGGATGATCAAAAAGCATTTCAAGCTGGGTCTGAACGACGAACTGAAAATTGGATAAATTGGTCAACGTAATTATTTACTATCGCAGCAAGTTTCATCCGGATATCTTCCTTGTTACCCGTTGAAAATGCGAAAGGTTATCGATTAACTTTGTAGCCTCAAAAGAATTTTCATCTTCGAATGAAAAAACTCTACAAATGGCTTTTGAATACGCTGCCTCGGCCAATGCTGATCCGGCTAAGTTATGTATTCCGGATTTTTGCACCTCTGGTGTATCGTGGCAACAAAGTGGAGTGTCCGGTCTGTGAAAGGACCTTCCGGAAATTTCTATCCTATGGTTCCAATGTAGCGCACAGGGAAAATGTTCTTTGTCCCTATGATCTAACGCTGGAACGCCACCGGGCGATGTGGCTGTATCTTAAGACGAAAACAGATTTCTTTAAAAAACCGGGAATTCACGTGATGCACATTGCGCCGGAGCAGTGTTTTCACAAAAAGTTTAAAAATCAGGCGAACCTCATTTACGTTACATCGGACCTCGAGTCCCCCATAGCCGATATGCATTTCGACCTTCACGACATACCGCTGCCTGGAGATTCGTACGAGGTCATTTTTTGCAATCACGTGATGGAGCACGTCAAGGATGATCTTCAATGTATGAAAGAAATTTACCGCATAATGAAGCCCGGTGGATGGGGAATTATGCAGGTACCTATTGATGTTTCACGGAGCGAAACCTACGAGGACTGGTCCATCACGTCGCCCGAAGAACGGGAAAAACATTTCCGGCAAAAGGATCACGTACGTCTCTACGGCACGAACTATCCGAAAAGGCTGGGAGAGGCTGGATTTAGAGTGGAAGTTGTCGATCTGACCAAAGACTTTCCTGAAAGTCAGTTCCAAAAATTCCGAATTCCGAAGGATGAACTGATTTATGTGGTTCGAAAAACCTAACGGTACGCTTTGAGTCCAGTCGGATTTTCCGGTCCAGCGTGTTGTGGGTGAGCGGCTTCCATTTTTATCAAAACCATCGAAGACGTGGCATCGTTTTTGACAGAATTCATCTAGAATAAATCACGTCGATGCTTGGATTTAAATGGCTTAAATTCAATTAATTGTACGCTAAAGTAACTTTCTTATTGTGTAAATTGTTTAATTGAAGACAACGCTTGAGGTTATTATGCGTAAATAATAAAAGAGGGGGGAGGATTTATGACTTTGGACGAACGAAATAGAGCGATTTTTCTGGTTCAACGGTTTGTGAGAATGAGCAGACAGCTTTTGCCGGCATTCGCCGAATTGATCACCAAGAAAAAACTGAACACGGACGATGAATCCAGCGTACGACACATCGAAGACGTGTACGACCAATTCAGCGCAGATCCGGACATCACGCGGAATCTTATCAATTCCAATATTGTCGCATTGATTCAACAATCCTACCAGTGGTTGAAAAGCCATCGGGGGCATTCACCGTTCGAATGTGATGATTACTGCGAATTCCTCGAGGAGAGCGATCGGTTGATGTACGAATGGGAAGTTGCGGGACTGAATTAGGAAATTCCAACTTCCAAACGCTCAAGTCCAGCGTCTCAAGTCCAGCGTCTCAAGTCCAGCGTCTCAAGTCCAGCGTCTCAAGTCCAGTGTCCACCAAACTACTTCCCGCTACCCTTGAAGATGATGGCGATGGTGTAAAACATTATTTTGAAATCCAGCGCCAGAGACATATTCCGGACGTAGAGCAGGTCGTATTTCATTCGCTGAATCATTTGGGCGACGTTTTCGGCATAACCGAATTTTACCTGGCCCCAGGATGTGATGCCGGGCCGTACCTTATGGAGATACAGATACTGTGGATCTTTCCCTGCGATGAGGTCAATGTAGTATTGTCGTTCGGGTCTTGGACCCACCAAGGACATATCGCCGCGAAGTACGTTCCAGAATTGTGGAAACTCATCCAGTCTCGTTTTTCGAAGAAACCGACCGATTTTTGTAATTCGTGGATCTTCGGCGCTGGACAACTGAGGGCCATTTTTTTCTGCCTGGTCCACCATTGTTCGGAATTTGAGAATCCGGAATGGTTTGCGCAACTGGCCAACGCGTTCTTGCGTGAAAAACACCGGACCCTTTGACCCGATTTTTACAAGTAGCGCAAGGAAAATATAGAGGGGCAAGAGAACAACCATCGCAATCAGAGAAATTACCACGTCGATTGCACGCTTGAGAATCCGCTGCCATTCCGGCATAAAATTTGGATCTGCATCGATAAGCAATGCGCCGAACAGATTGGTCATTTTTATCTGTCCTGCCAACAAATCATACGCATCCGGTACGAGATTGATCTTTACATCGTAGCCGGCGAGGCGGGTCATAATCCCTTTTAGCCGTTCGTGATCGCTGCTTTCGAGCGCAATGATGACTTCTTCCGGCTGGTTTTTTGTCAGAATGGCATCCAAATCGTCAATGTGACCCAGATAATCCATCTTGCCGTTCAGCTTCAGATCAGCACCGTTGATGTTGACATAGCCGATGAACAGATGTCCCGACCGTTTTTTGAGTTTGCTTATTTCTTCGAAAATTTCTACCGCTTTATCGCTGCCTCCAATGATGATCGTCCGAAACCCAGATTTCCCGGAATGGATTCGTTTGGCGTGTAAAGTGACAATAAAGAGCCGGGGAAAAAGTGTAAGGGCGGAATGCAACAAAAGATAAAAGAGGAACAAGGAATAATACTGTTGGTAGGACGCAACAAAATCATTGAGAAAAAAGGCGAAGAACACAAGGATGGTTCCGGCAACTGACGCTATGGCCGTCGTCTTGATTGTTTTGAGCCGAAAGTTTCGTTCCGGGCGACTATATGTTCCCTGAAGGGTATACAAAACAAGCCAAAACAAAGGAACCGCTAACAACGCGGTAAAAAAACTTCCTTTGAAAATGATGTCGCTTTTCTCGACATTGATCACCCGGTAGAGATAAAAGAGCGTCCATACACCGGCTGACGTGAGGAGATCAGAAACAATAAGCAGTGCGGTAAGGAGTCTGGGACGCATTATTGATGAACGATTTTGATGTTGTCCATATAAATGAATGCTCCAGAAGGATTGGCGTCATCGAGTAATGCCAAGAGGTAAATTTCAAAACTCGTGGCGCTCACATAATAACTGACGTCATCGGTAAGATTGATATAAATCTTCTTCCATTTCGCCTGCGATGCTTCCTGGCTATTCAAAAGCACCAGAAGACCGTGAACGTTAGTTCCACTTGGTCCTTCGTCAATCACACCCATTGCAATACTGTTGGAATTCATATAATCGATTTCGAGCCACACAGGCGATCCGCCCTGAGGCAGATCCATATCCAGCGAAGTAAGCGCCTTGAATAGAGTGTCCGTTGCAGTCAGGAATACCCCGCCACACTTGTCGCCCCATTCCACAATATCCGGATCAATGGATTCGTAGATGAAAACAAAGGGCGTATCGGAAATTGGATCCGCACCCAAATCAATTCCTGCGTCTTCGAAATCTTCAAGCAAAGAAAAATTCAAACCGCTTTTGTAGGTGATGTCTGGATTCACTTCCACCGTATCGTCTTTGACGAGATCGATGTCACCTTGCCAACTGGTGTAAAACGGATACTTGACACGGGTATCAGAAATTCCATTCTCTTTTACGCCTGCGTAAATTGTGAAGTTATGCGTTCCTTCAGCAAGAATCGGGACTTTGCAAGGCAATTCAAACACCCCAATGGCCTGTCCATCCATATAAATCCAGGCGTCCGTAATATTCTGCGAATTTTCTCCCTCGAATGCCGCTATCGAGGTAAGGTCAAAATGGTCGATCTTAAGCCACGAAGGCGCGCTTTCATTCTTTGTACAGGAGTTGAAAACCAGAAGAGAACCAAAAAAGAGTAAACGTCGCACCATATCAATACCAGTCCGGCTTAGAACCAGACACCACCTCAACGTAAAAATTGAGCAATTATTTTCGATTCGCATCAAATGCTTTGAATTTCAGCAAACTCTTGTTTTTCAACACGGTGGAATCAGTCGGAGAATGGGCCGTTCAAGCAGGTCATCACCTGACGGGCGAGGTTTAGCGCATTTCGGCCATCTTCACCGCTCACTGTGGGTTTCAGATTGTTGGCAATCGCATCGGCAAAACTGGAAAGTTCCTCTTGGATGGCATTGGATTCCGAGACCGCCGGTTTGAGGATTTCGATTTTCTTTTTGGTTTTTCCCTCACCCGGATCAAAAACAATATCGAAGGGGTCCGGCTCACCGTGTACGGCTGTGATTTTGACAATTTCAGATTGCTTGGCCAGAAAGTCGACCGAGATGTAGGCATCCTTCTGGAAGAATCTGGATTTGCGCATATTCTTCATCGAAATGCGGCTGGCGGTCAGGTTCGCGACACATCCGTTTTCAAACTCGATCCGGGCATTGGTAATGTCCGGTGTCTCGCTGATGACGGCAACTCCCGAAGCACTGATTCGCGCAACATTCGACTTAACAACGCTTAGAATGATGTCGAGGTCGTGAATCATCAAATCCAGAACAACCGGAACATCGGTACCGCGCGGATTGTACTGTGCGAGACGGTGCGTCTCGATGAACATAGGATCGCTTATGTATGGCAAGGCATTTTTGAAGGCCGGATTGAACCGTTCGACATGGCCCACCTGAAGTTTAATGTTAAACTGTCGGGCAAGTTGACATAACTCGTTCGCTTCATCGACGGTTGTCGTAATGGGTTTTTCCACAAAGATGTGTTTCTTCAATCGGGCAGCAGCACTGGCGACTTCGAAATGAGAGAGGGTAGGTGTGACAATATCCACACAATCCACCGCACTGATCAAGTCGTCTGCTGAATCAAATCGTCGGATCGCGAACTCTATTCCTACCGCATTGGCCTTCTCGTTATTCGGCTCAAAGAATCCTACGAATTCAAATGTTGAACGCAATTCACGAATGAGCTTTGCGTGAATTTTTCCGAGATGTCCGGCGCCGAATAGACCGATTTTGAGCATTGAAGATTTTGAACAAAAATAGCCGAAAGAAACAACCGGCAAGTAAACAACTGGAATTCCTATAACTCAAAAATATTTCCGTACCGGGCCACGTGGAAACCTAACTTCTCAATTTCAATACTCTCAGGACTATCGGGCCGAAGTAAAGGATTGCTGTGATTGAGATGAATAAACCAGACTTTACTCCGGTTGAGAGAATCCAACGTTGCGAAAAGCTCCATCGATTCCACCACAAACGGGTGTGGAATTTCGGCCATTGTGCGGTTCTTCAATTCTCCTTCTCCATAAAAGGTCGCGTCTAGAAAGGCATAGTCGCAGTATATTATTTCAACTACAATGTCCTTTTCCCAAAGTTCCCATTTGTTGATGTCCGGAATAAAAATGGCTGATTTCGTTGGACCTTGTATTTTGTAACCGACCGTTTCGGAATACTCGTCGCGGTGAGGTACGACAAATGGAGTAACGGTTGTGGAAGAAGAAATTCTGACTTCTGAGCCATTTGTGATTTCCGTTATCTCGATATTCTTTTGGTCAATCAACTGGTTCCAGGGGCCGTTGTTTTCAAGAAACTGGCGCATTTTTGGCATTGCAAAAACAGGTACGCTGTCGGCATCGAGCGCTTCGCGGCCGAGGTACATCAGGCCGGCGTAATGACCGATGTGTGCGTGGGTCAGAAAGATACCAGAAGGCGTTTTTTTGGTGGTCATTCCGGCCAACTCCAGAAGCCTTTTCATTTGTCGCGGCAGGTTGGGCGTCGCTTCAAATAACCAACACTTTTCTTCGGTCTGATCAACCAGCCCCAGACTGACAACCATCCGCTCCGGATCAGGAGACGTGAACAAATCTGAACAGCAATCTTGAGCACAGCCGGGGTGCGGACTACCGCCATCCTGCACGTTGCCGAGAACCGTTAAAAACACAGGCGGATAATTAATCACGGGTAACGCTTGTTCCGAATTTTCGGGTGTCATCTGAGCTTCGTTTTCCTCGGTTTGATCCGAGCAGGCGATGAAAAAAGCGATGGCCACAGAAAGCGACGCAGCGTGCACTTTCATTTCTTGTCGTTCGGTGATTTTTGCAAGACAAACTCGCCGTCTCCCATTCTGTGGGCTATTTCACGTTCTACCGCGGCAAACACAATGGTGTATTTTTTGATGCGATACATTCCCGGCAAGTACTCTGTGAGAACGGCGTCGTACAAATTAGTTGAAGCGGAGCGTCCGTGGGCTGTATTGACCGTAATGTCATAGCGATTTCCCGCCTTGTGGCTGGCGAGCCATAGCGCATTTTCTCCAACCTGATAGAGCACGGTATCTGAAGTGGCCGGAATCACAACCTGTTTAAACGCGTGATACCGTTCGCCTTTTACATTCAGCCAGATTTCTTCGCGGGAATTTGTGATGAAATAAAGACTGTCCTTGTCGCCGTACTTCGACTGCTTTACGGAATCGTCGCGAAATGCCTTGTCGAAATGAAAGTAAACGTCCTTACCGATCCGGTTGTAGGTACCGCGATGATATCCTTCACCCAACTGAAGTTTCGATTCGAACCGAAAGGTGCTGTCAGGATTTAGAATAAAACTTCTGTAAAAACCAGCAGGCAATGCAGACATCAAGGTATCCTGTGCGTGGATACACGGCGTGAACAGGAGCACCAAAATCAAAAGGTAAAACGTTTTCATCATTTCAAACAAATCATCAAATATCAGGCCGGAGTGTCAATTGCCGTCTCACTCCAAGACGATTCCAAAATCACGGGCGATCCAATACGTCGAAAAAAATCCCATATCGCGGGCAAAAAGTCCGGTATTTCCTCCGCAATCGTCACCCTCTCCCGGAAAAACGGGTAAGGCGTGTCCGAATTCATCCATTTCGTAGTGAATGAGCATTTCCTTGCCATTGCGATCGCTGTAGGCATATCGACTCAGGGCACTTGCGTTGGCGTACGGTTTTACTGACGAAGGAATGCTGTCGAGGTCGTGCAGCGCAATCCACTGTTTGACGAGCTGACGCGAATTCTCCGGATCGACCACATCGTCATCGAGTCCGTGCATTACTACAAGCCGGGGATACGTTCCAGTATAATCAGGTACAACGGAACGAATCCTGTTCTCCCAGTCTGCCCCATGGCGTTTTTTTGGTTTGAGCATCACAGCCAAACTGCTGGCCACATTTTCCGCCATACCATAGGCACTGCCGGCCAGAATGGCTC
>Ga0247727_10018887_pt1 | contig 10765 bp, 8 predicted proteins | sample WisWelCaveWW1625_FD_202498 | JGI IMG/M metagenome (GOLD analysis project Ga0247727, IMG submission 202498) | Biofilm microbial communities from Wishing Well Cave, Virginia, United States - WW16-25 | ecosystem: Environmental > Aquatic > Deep subsurface > Groundwater > Cave microbial mat | place...
TCAATCGACTGTTGACCGTTTGAACCGGCTGTATCAACTGGCTGAAGAGGGTGGCGGTGCGGAGCGAATTTCCCGACAGCATGCCTCTGGGAAGTTAACGGCGAGAGAACGTATCGATCGTTTGCTCGACCCAGGCTCATTCCACGAGTTGGACAAGTTAAAAACACATCGGTGTGATGAATTCGGTATGTCTCAGCAAAAAATTCCAGGTGACGGTGTGGTGACCGGATACGGATATGTCGACGGCAGGCAAGTCTTTGTCTTCGCACAAGACTTCACTGTTTTTGGCGGAGCCCTGTCGATGGCACATGCTGAGAAGATCTGTAAGGTCATGGACCTCGCGCTGAAAGTCGGTGCGCCGGTGATCGGTCTCAATGATTCGGGTGGGGCGCGTATTCAAGAAGGGGTTGAAAGCCTCGCCGGGTATGCGGATATTTTTTTGCGCAATACGCAGGCATCGGGTGTGATCCCGCAGATTTCCGCGATCATGGGACCCTGTGCCGGAGGGGCAGTCTATTCTCCGGCGATCACGGATTTCATTTTGATGATTAAGAACACGAGTTACATGTTTGTGACCGGACCGGACGTGATTAAAGCGGTGACGCACGAAGAAGTCACCAAAGAGCAGCTGGGTGGTGCGATGACCCATAACGCCGGATCCGGGGTAGCCCATTTCGCGGCTGAAAATGAAGATAGTTGTATCGCGTATATCCGCAAACTGTTGGGATATCTGCCGTCAAACAATACCGAGGAGCCGCCGTTCGTCCAAACCGATGATCCGTTGACGCGACAAGATAAATTTCTGAATGAGGTCATCCCTGAAAGCCCGACGGTGCCATATGATATCAAGACGATTATCTTGGGAGTCGTCGATGACCGGCGGTTTTTCGAAATTCACGAGCATTTTGCGCAGAATATCGTGATCGGTTTTGCCCGCCTTGGGGGGCGTAGTATCGGGGTGGTGGCGAATCAGCCGGCCGTATTAGCTGGCTGTTTGGATATTAATGCCTCGGTCAAAGCGGCGCGGTTCGTCCGCTTTTGCGATGCATTTAATATTCCGATTGTCACCTTTGTTGACGTACCGGGTTTCCTACCTGGGACTGAACAAGAGTATGGCGGGATTATTCGACACGGCGCCAAGCTGCTATACGCCTATTGCGAGGCAACGGTCCCGAAGGTGACGATCATTGTGAGAAAAGCGTATGGGGGTGCTTACGACGTGATGAGCAGTAAGCATATTCGTGGAGATATGAACTTCGTTTATCCGACGGGTGAGATTGCTGTCATGGGGCCAGAGGGGGCCGTGAATATCATTTTTCGTAAGGAGCTGGAGAAGGCCGGGGTAAACGCGGATCGGCGACGGAAAGAGTTGGTTGATCAATATCGGGAAAAATTTGCGAACCCCTACCGTGCCGCAGAATTGGGATTTGTTGACGATGTGATCTTGCCTGAACAGACCAGGCCGCGGGTGATCCGATCGCTAGAAATGCTTAAGAATAAGCGAGACCAAAATCCACCCCGTAAGCATGGCAACATACCGCTGTGAGGCGCCGTGTCTGAAGGAAGAATCATATGGTTGCTCCAAATTTTGCTCCTGGGAAAAAAATAAAAAAGATCTTGATTGCAAATCGCGGCGAAATAGCGCTGCGTATTGCGCGCGCCTGTCGGGAGTCTCAGATTCGATCTGTCGCGGTCTTTTCCGCGGTTGATCGTCGAGCCTTGCATGTACGTTATGCGGACGAGGCATACCTGATTGGTCCAGCCCCTGCTCGAGAAAGCTATTTGGCGGCTGAAAAAATGATCGAGGTCGCAAGACGGACGGACTGCGATGCAGTCCATCCGGGCTTCGGCTTTTTGTCAGAAAATCCAACGTTTGCAGAACGCTGCCTAGACGCAGGGCTCATTTTTATCGGCCCGAAACCAGAGGCCATGCGTGCGGTCGGCGACAAGCTGCGCGCACGGCATTTGATGAAGTTGGTCGGCGTGCCGATCCTGCCGGGTACGGACCGGCCGGTTTGTAATCTGGACGAAGCCCGGGTTGCTGCAAAGGAGATCGGATTCCCGCTTCTGATCAAGGCGGCGGCGGGCGGTGGCGGAAAGGGAATGCGTCTGGTGACAGCGGAAGACGAGATAGAGCTAGCATTGGCCATGGCAATGTCTGAGGCGGAAAACGCGTTTGGCGATAAATCAGTCTATCTAGAGCGGGCCTTAATCGGACCGCGGCATGTCGAAATTCAAATCCTGTGTGACCAGCATGGTGAGCGGATTTATCTTGGAGAACGAGAATGTTCGATTCAGCGGCGGCATCAAAAATTAATTGAAGAAGCGCCAAGTCCGATGATGACGGATGATTTAAGACGGGCGATGGGGGAGGCCGCATTAAAAGCGGCAGAGGCCAGTGACTATACCAATGCTGGGACGGTTGAATTTCTGCTGGACGAATCTCGACAATTCTACTTTCTCGAAGTCAATGCACGTATTCAAGTCGAGCATCCGGTGACGGAAATGGTCACGGGTATCGACTTAGTCAAGGCTCAGATCAGGATCGCCGAAGGTGAAAAGCTGTGGATACGCCAAAGCGATGTGCGGATAAACGGCCACGCGATTGAATGTCGAATTTGCGCGGAAGACCCCAAGGCCAATTTCGCGCCATGCCCAGGAAGAGTTGAAAAGGTCAAAACGCCGTCAGGTCCGGGGATTCGCGTTGATGCCGGCATTCACCGGCATCTTGATGTGCCGATTCATTACGATCCGATGATTGCGAAGGTCATTAGCTGGGGTGGAAATCGCCGGGAAGCCATTGAACGGATGCGGAGAGCATTGGAAGAATATCGTATCACCGGAATTATCACGAACATCGGGTTCCACCAGAAAGTGATGTATGAGCCCGACTTTTTGGCTGGGCGAATCGATACCTCCTATGTCTCGAGAACCTTGTCGCATTGGGGACAAGAAGAATATGAAGAGTTGCAGCGGGTGGCGATGATCGGCGCGTCACTTGTCGCTTATCTCGAACAAAGAAATCGCTCGATGACCGGGGGCGAGCGTCGACGCGGTAGCGGGTCTGCTTGGAAATGGCTTGGCAGACGGTGGGCGCTACGATAGCACGGATGGGTCATCATGGTTATGCGCTATTTTGTACGCGATCGAAAACGAGAAGCGATTATTTCGATAGAGGAAAGAGGTGCGGCATTATACGCCGTTAGTTGTGATGACCACGCATATCTGGTCGACTGTGAACGAATCGAGGACTCGATCTATTCATTGCTTATCGATGGGAAATCGTACGATATCGTTGTCGATGGGCGTTATGGTGATTACGAGGTCTATCTCGCGGGGCGGCGCTTTTCAATCGATGTCCACGACGGACGTATTCCTGAAAGTCTAGTTGCACCAGGCGATATCAACGTAGGACCGCAAGAGGTAAAAGCCCCAATGTCGGGGCGGATTGTACGAGTATTGGTTAAGGCTGGGGAGCAGGTGTCCGCCGGGCAAGGCGTCGTCATCGTTGAAGCGATGAAGATGGAGAATGAGATGAAAAGTCCAATCGCGGGACAGATTCGCGAGGTAGCTGTTACCCCGGGGCAGAGCGTCGATCGTGGGGCGATCTTGGTATGTATTGAGCCGGATACTGTAAAGGGATCGACATCGTGACCAACAGTGGTTACCAGACGACATCGAATATCGAAATCCATGACTGTTATGATCAACCACCGCGAAACGCGGAAGATGAAATTGGGTATCCAGGGCTTTTCCCGTTTACCCGCGGTATTTATCCGACGATGTATCGCGGTCGACTTTGGAGTATGCGTCAATACGCCGGGTTTGGCAGCGCCGCGGCCTCAAATGCACGCTATCGTTATTTGATGGGGCAGGGGCAGAGCGCACTAAGCGTTGCATTCGATTTGCCGACGCAGATGGGTTACGACTCCGATCATCCCTTGGCACGCGGAGAAGTCGGAAAAGCGGGAGTCGCCATCGACTCACTTGCGGATATGCGCGCCCTCCTCGCTAATATCCCGCTCGATCAGGTTTCTGTTTCGATGACGATCAATTCAACAGCTGCCATTTTACTGGCGATGGTGGTTGCCGTTGCCGATGAAACGGGAATACCACGACAGCAGTTACGCGGGACGGTCCAAAACGATATGTTGAAGGAGTATGCAGCACGCGGAACCTACATTTTTCCGCCACGACCGTCGATGCGACTGGTTACGGATATCATTGCGTTCACCAATCGAGAGATGCCGAAATGGAATCCGATTTCGATCTCCGGGTATCATATTCGTGAGGCAGGGGCGACGGCTGTTCAAGAGATCGCGTTTACGTTAGCCAATGCATTGGCCTATGTCGAAGCGGCCTGTCAGGCGGGTTTATCGATTGATAATTTTGCACCTAGCCTTTCTTTTTTCTTTGCCTGCCACAATGAGTTTATCGAAGAAATCGCTAAATTCCGTGCCGCTAGGCGCCTTTGGGCAAGATTGGTGCGTGACCGAATGGGGGCGAAAGATCCACGCTCTTGGCAACTGCGTTTTCATACCCAGACGGGTGGGTCGACTTTGACCGCGCAACAACCGAATAACAATATTGTTCGGGTTACCCTCCAAGCATTGGCTGCGGTGTTAGGGGGTACACAAAGCCTTCATACCAATTCTAGGGATGAGGCGTTAAGTTTGCCGACGGAACAAAGCGCCACCATCGCGCTCCGTACCCAACAGATCGTTGCGCATGAGTCTGGGGTGGCAAATACCGTCGATCCGGTAGCAGGCTCGTATGTCATTGAGGCGTTGACCGATGAGCTGGAGGCCCGGGCGATCAGGCTTATGGATGATATCGATCGGGGCGGAGGCGCGATTGCCGCGATCGAATCAGGAACTATTCAGTCTCAGATCGAGGAGGCGGCCTTTCGTTGGCAGCAGGATGTTGAAAGTCAGCGGCGAATCGTGGTTGGTGTGAACGCCTATGATACAGAGCCGCCCGCCCAGACGCCGATCCAGGTCATCGACCCCGCTGAGGAAGAACGGCAGATCCAGGCGATTTGCGCGTTTCGCAAGCGCCGAGACCCACCCGCGATCAGTCAAGCGCTTGCTGAGCTTCGAGCCCGCGCAGCAGGGACCGAAAACCTTATGTCGCCGATCATCGTGGCGATCAAGGCGGGCGCTACCTTAGGGGAGATTTCCGATTCCTTGCGCGCTGTGTTCGGTGTATATCACTCCAATTCGTGAGGCGGGATCGACGTTTTCCAGGCAACGAGAATTTGGTCAGCGCCCTAAGTTCTCTCGGTTTCTTCCGCGTGAGGCTGTCTGATGACCTATACAAAAGATTATCCGCGGATTGTTATTGTTGGTGCTGGCTTTGCCGGATTGTACGCGGCGAAAGAGCTGCGGCGCGCACGGGGACTAAAGACGGTGATCGATCGTACCAATCACCACCTGTTTCAGCCGTTGCTCTACCAAGTCGCGACCGCGACTCTCTCACCCGCAGATATTGCTCAGCCGATTCGGGCCATTTTGCGGGGAGCCAAGAATTTTCAGATCTTTCTGTCTGATGTCGAAGAGATTGATATCGAAGGCCGCCAGGTTCGATTGAGCTGTGCACGAACGTTTTCGTACGACTATCTGATCCTGGCGACCGGTGCTCAGCACTCCTATTTTGATCATCCCGAATGGGAGGAGGTGGCTCCGGGGCTAAAAAATCTGTCGGATGCGATCGCAATCCGCAATCGATTTTTGCGAGCCTTTGAAAAGGCGGATCAGGCGGTGGATATCGATGAAATTCGGGCATTAACCACGTTCGTCATTGTCGGCGGGGGGCCTACCGGTGTCGAATTGGCGGGAAGTATGATGGAAATTGCCCGTAACACAATTGCGGATGAATTTCGCAACATTGATCCTCGTTTAAGCCGGGTGATTTTGTTGGAAGCAGCGTCTGAAATATTGCCCGCATATCCACAACAGCTGCGTGTGAAGACCGTCCAAATGTTGCAGCGGATCGGGGTAGAGGTCCGTACCCTCGCAAAGGTCACCGCGATCGATGCCCATGGCGTGTCAATTGGGGACGCTAAAATCTCGACACGCAATGTACTTTGGGCGGCCGGCGTACGCGCGAATTCACTTGGGCGACAGTTAGGGGTACCTCTTGACCGAGCCGGTCGGGTGAAGGTCGGCCCAGACTTGTCGATTCCGAGTCATCCGGAAGTGTTCGTTGTCGGCGATTTGGCCACGGTGGTTGACGCTAAAGGCCAGCAGGTCCCGGGCATTGCACCGGCGGCGATCCAAATGGGGAGATATGTCGCGCGCCAGATTATTCGGGAGGCTAATCAAGGGGTACTCGCGGGTCAGCTTGAACGGTCGTCGTTCATCTATTCCGATAAAGGGAAACTGGCGACGATCGGCCGCGCGAGTGCCGTTGCCCAAATCGGCGGTATCCGCGCTTCCGGCTGGTTTGCTTGGATCCTCTGGCTCCTGGTACATATCGCCTTTTTGATCGGATTCCGTAATAAGCTGATGGTGATGATCAGTTGGGCATGGTCTTACCTGACCTGGGGAAGGGGGGCACGCCTGATTACGGAGTCACCAAACGATAAGTCGTCAGCAGATTCGCGGCAGACAGCTTGAAGCCAATGTTGAAAATGTTGAATAAGACGATCGTGCTGAAAATCGGGATAGTTGTTGAGATCCTCGGCTGTCACGTCGGACGCCGGTCGGATCGAAATAGCTGTTGGGAGGTGTATGAGAGGTGCTGCCTGGGCTGCAACTGGAGCGGCGCCTTTAGTCGATCCGCTGAAACCCGAACGGATCGCAGGGACGATTGTGAACGGCAATGCCAAGAAAACCGCGAGGCGTGCCAGATGACGACCCCCAACTCCACCGGGTCAACGCGAAAATAATTTCGCCTTGCGAAGATGGTCATTCCCTTCCGCTGTTTTTTTGCTACGCAATAGGAGTAATCCGAGCGATTGATGGCAGGTCATGCAGGTAGGGCGGCGAGCTAATGCTTGTTTGTAATACCGGATCGCTTCGGTCTCGTTATCCTCCTGGTCATATGCCTGACCAATTAAAAAGGGGATGATCGGTGAGGTTGGTGCCAGCTCAGATCCCGTTTCCAATTTTTCTCGTCGTTGCTTTGGGTCGACATACTGATTTGCCCGATGAATCAGTTCCAATAGGTTTGGATTTGCGTCTGTTTGGCTCTCGTCCAGGGTGAGCATCAGTTGAGCAATCGTTTGAGCCCCGCGGTGATCTTCCGTCAATGAGAGAAATCGATCAAAATGGTTGAGCGCTTTTCGTTTGTCTCCGAGCTTAAAACCGTAAAGCATACCGAGATTATGATGCGCTTTTTCATTGTTCGGGTTGAGTCGTAGCGACGTATGGTAGTCGGCCAGGGCAAGGCCAAATCGTTCCAGTTTTTGGTTACATAAACCTCGTAGGAAAAAAAGCTGGCCGTTGTCGGGGGAAATGGCAAACAATGGGACTAACTCCTCGAAGGCTTGGTCGCAGCGGTCATGTCGGATAAGCGTGGCGATATCTGAAAGCTCGCTTTCGAGGGGCGCAAAAACGAGCGATTGCCGGGATGGACCGCACGCCAGAATGAAGATGCCCATCGCCCACACGATGCTATGGTCAAAATTAACGCGCATGACTGTTTATATCGGGACTGCGAACGTTCGACAAGTTTTGGTCACCTTTACCCAAGTTGCCTTTGGATTTTAATGGCCCTTTGGTGAATGGGAGAGACGGTTGGTGAAATGGCTTGCGCTAATCGGCATAAACGTTTTGCCTCGGCACGGTCTTTTTGAAGTTGCATGAGTGCTTCTTCCAGAAGTCGATGTGCTATTTTTTCGAGTCGGTCCAGGCCGCTCCGGGCTGTCTCGTTGGCTGAATCGATGAGAAGTATGTCGTTCCATAATTGGTGAGCAACGTCATATCGTCGCGAAGCAATTGCGGCATCAGCCCGACTTAGTTTCTCGAATAGTTCGACGCGGTGAGATTGGCGATCTACTAGGTGAACCACGTCCTCCTCGGGCCGTGGGGGGAGTAAAGGCTGTTTGTCAAGGCCACGGGCAATCGATGGTCGTGTGACACGTTGACGGTGTGTTGACGGTTTGGGCATACGGCGAACGTCGTGCGAGGCCTTCGCAGGACGAGCTGTAACGATACGAGACTTTTCAGCAGAGCTCTCGGATCTTCCCGTCAAGAGCGCCAACACAAGAACGATTCCGGCGAGGAGGTAGGTCGTTACCAGGGGTAGATTTTTTTTAAGCTTGTCGCTAATGGGCGATCGACGGATTCTCGTGTTTTGGGATAGCTGCAGAAAAACATCCCCAAGCTGAATGATATCGCCAGCCTTAAGTCGTAAGCTTGGCTTGGAACGGCCGTTGCGCGACACGCCATTGCGTGATGCACAGTCGTCAATCCTGAGCTCACCTGTCTCGGAGTAACTCAGGACCGCATGGCGATTCGAAATCGATGAATCCGACAAGACGATGTCATTTCCGGGTAGGCGGCCGATCGTATGTCGGCCGATTGGGATCGGAACCGTCTTGCCGCGATCGGCGCCGTCTAGAACGACCAACGTAAAGACCTCACGGTAGACGCGATGAGGCTGTACGAGATGCCGAGTGGGCTGAATCGAGAATAGCGCGTCAGCTCGTTGGTTACTCCAGCTCCTGATGAGGACTCGAATTTCGCCAACTTGGACGATATCACCAATGGCAAGCAGGGAATTTGCGATCCGCTGGCCCTCCAACAAGACTCCATTTAAGGAGTCGAAATCAATTATCCGCACCGTTTGATCGCCGATTGGCTGGATGATCCCATGCCTTTCACTGACCGTCGGGTGATTAATCACAATCTCGTTGTCTTGTCCCCGACCGTACCGAACGGCTTTTGTCGGCAACGGAAACAACCGTCCCGCCTCGGGGCCGGTCAGAAGCTCGATCGCCAACGCGCGATCATCGGTTAGTGGAACTATAGCCGTGTTCGTCATCGTTTCCTCCTCTGTACGATTGTCATTCGAGTAGACCGTAGGCGCCAATGGAATGGGGCGTACCCACGGTTCGTGATCGTTCATCGGCATAACGGACAATACTTCCGATTTGAACTGGCCTATTGGATACAAGGCGTGCTCGGGCATATTTTGTTTCGACGCGCTCGACGACCGCATCGCCGAGAGCTACCTCTTCCATTCCAAGGTAGGCGTTGGTATCAGGATCTGTGAGCAATCGCGTGATCGAGGAAATGGCAAGCCGATCTCCTGGCTGTAGCTTGGCTCGTTGGCCAGCATCAACATAAACGTTGTTTTGGTCGATATCGATGATGCGTCCGAGAAAATTGAAGTCTTTTACTTCTTCGTGGATCGCGGACAAGACAAAATCAAGCGCATTAACGATGGTTCGACGGGTCGCCTTGCCAAGCGGAGTCTTGTAAAACAGATCGCCGCCGAATTCTATAAAGGCATAATCAAACTTTGCGCCAAACGACCTCTCCCAGGCACGTCCTTCGGCGCGATGGGATTCAATAATTTCTCCGGTGCGGGTGTCGACGATGCGCATATCGATCGCAACGTGGGCTGCTGACAATTGTGTGCTGCCTTTGCCAGCGATCCCCTTGAGAACAGAGCCCGCAATGCCGGCGCCCGATTGACGATCTTCGAATTCTGTGACCTCTCCAACGATTAAGTAATCAACACCTAGGAGACCGCCTGATTGAACAGTCGTAAAGGGTGCGAGTAGGTCTGATTGCCCGAGTTCCTGTTCCATCATGATTTTTGACAGAATGGCCCGTTCAACGACGATGACCTGGTTGGTATTGACCAACTCCGTAATCAGTTGGGCGGCAAGGCCACCGCCGATATTCCATCCGCCGTAGGCGGTAGCGAACGTATCAGTTGACCCAAATTCGCCGACGGCTACCCGCACCTGAAACCCTTGCCCCCCCTTGCAGGGTCGAGCGAAGACCTGTGCCGACACGAGGCTAAGCAGAAGGCCACACGCGTAGATAACGTGTTTATAAGCAGTCTTGTGCATGGGGGTTCACCATTTGAACATTGACGGTGTTATTGATCGTCCCGTGGTTATTGTCGATGGTCATATCGTCGTTTCCAGCTTCGAGGGCCACAGCCCCTGGCAAGACGCTTCGATATTTTCCGATCTCCTTTAACCGCTTGCGGACCATTTGGTCGGAATGGCAGATCTGTTCATGGCGAATAGTATTTTGCGACACGATTCGGATCGTCCGCTGTTCAAGGCTTGTCTGCTTAGTCCGGAGTCGCTGGAGGGCGACTGACCGGCGGCTGTCGGTTTTGACCTTGGGGGCGTCCGTCTTTTGTGCTGCCGCAGGGCGATCGTTTGCGGATTGAATCACGATCTCAGCCGGCGTCGGGGTGTCCGCGACTGCCAGGGCGAGACATGAAACGGAATAGATCCCGATAATGACAAGAAACGAGACCAACGGTGATTGATTCTGCTTCATCATTTCATGTCACCTAGAACGATCGAAGTTGTGATCGAATTGTTGATGATCGCGTTGTTTCCAATATCTTTGATTTCGAGTCCATTGTGGCCGATACGAATCGAGACGTCGCCAAAGATGGTATTCTTAACATTCGCCGCATTGTGACTGTGGTCGCGATTCTGCGATCCACGACTCGCGGGATCTGATGAAATCTCGTTATCGGCGAGCGGTGGGCCTGGGGGACGAGGATCAGCCTTGTCCGAGTTGTCTAGCTGATCGCTACCAGTAGCTACTGCCGGCGCCTGATTGCG
>Ga0247727_10018888_pt1 | contig 10764 bp, 11 predicted proteins | sample WisWelCaveWW1625_FD_202498 | JGI IMG/M metagenome (GOLD analysis project Ga0247727, IMG submission 202498) | Biofilm microbial communities from Wishing Well Cave, Virginia, United States - WW16-25 | ecosystem: Environmental > Aquatic > Deep subsurface > Groundwater > Cave microbial mat | place...
GGGCGGAGCGCCTGGCCCGATGAGGCGGCGGGCATAGTCTCGATTGTAGCTTCAGCCAGGGGCGCTCAGCTTGTTCTATCGGGAGTCCGGCTCTGCGCCGGCGCCAAAAACGGCCCGGTTCAGCTCGTCCACGACCTCGGCGGGCGACAGGTCCCCCCGGCGCGCTGCGACTTCAACAGCGCAATCGTCGCAGGCCTCTCGGAACCCGAGCCGTTCAAAAACGGCAGCGGTCTGCGGAAAGCGGCGGCGCACCTCGCGGACGGTCATACTCGGGCGGATCAGTTGGTCAAACCGGAACATGGTGTCTTCCGGCTCAGGCAGCTCGCGGGAGCGGCTCGTGTGCCTCTCGCTCGACCTGGCACTCGAGGCAACGCTCGGCCCACGGCGCCGCCTCCAGGCGCTTGTGACTGATCGGCTTTCCGCAGTCCGCGCAGAGACCGAACGTGTCCTCCTCCAGCCGGGCCAGGGCGCGCCGGGCTGCTTCACAGGTTTCCCAGCGCACCTCCGCGTCCCGCGCGGCTACGTAGACGTCATGATACGCAGCCGCCCGCTCAGTCCAGTCCGTCAGGGGTTCGGGGGCACCGGATGGACGGCAGAGACGATCGCAGGACTTCAACAAGAACTCCTCCCTCGGTCAACGGCTACGTCGACGCAAACTTCCTGCGCCAAACGGTCAAGGGCCACGTGGATGTCATCCGCTTATACGTCCTCGCGGCCCACCCGAATGCGTCCGCTGGATGGCTGGGTACGCGTTCGAGGAGCTCGCCTGGCCCCGACTGCCGCTACCTTATGGGCTTGTTCAACGCCGGCTGGCCTTGGGAGCGTGACTACTTGATCGCCCGCCGCGCCCGCAACCCATTGATCAAGATCTGGGCCTACGACCACCTCTGCCTGTTCGGACGGAGCGTACCGCTGATTGCAGAGGGCCGCAGCCATCGGACCTGAAGCCTGTGATCTTCACCAGGGGGCGCTCGGAACTAGAGAATGCTTGTCCTGTTCAAAGGACGAGCGCTGCCTTCATCAGTCGATCCTCGGTCTCGTACCGAAGCCGGAAGCCGAGCTTCTCGCAGATACGCTGCATGGCGTGATTCTCGGGCAGGATGTCGGCGGTGATGCGGCAGACATTCTCGTCGCGCGCCACACCGATAAGCCGGCGCAACAACTCAGCGCCCAGGCCGAGCCGATGAAACCGGTCGGCGACCAGCACGGCGCATTCGGCGTCGTGTGTTCCGCGCAGCATGATCAACCGGACGACGGCAGCGACCTCGCGTTCTCGGGTTTGCGGGTCCGTGTGCTCGGCGACCAGCGCCAACTCCCGGTCGTAGTCGTTGAAACAGATCCGGGTGAGGCGCTCGTGCGCAGTGCGCTGGCTCAGGTTCATGGCGCGAAAGTAGCGGAAATACACGCTCTGGTCCGAAAGCGTCTCGTGGAAGCGGACCATCATCGGCTCGTCTTCCGGGCGGATCGGACGGATCGTGACCTCGCGGCCGTCGCGCGTCGTCCACTGCGTTACGTACTGGCTCGGATAGGGACGGATGGCGAGCTGCGGCAGGTCCTCTTCAGAGTGCTCCCGATAATGAGCTCGTAGCCGTCCTTCCGGATCATGGGTTGAACAGTTACACCAAGAAAATGCCCGGGGCCGGCCTTCCCGCGCACAGCAGACTCGATCCCGTCGTAGGCGCGTCGAACGGAAGCCGCGTCCGCCAGATTCAACTGGACTCCGCCGACGTCGGTCTTGTGGGTGATCGTTTCGGAGAAGAGTTTGAGGACGATCGGGTAGCCGATCTCATCCGCCAGCCGAACGGCCTCGTCCGGGCTTTGCGCTACGCGGGTCCCGACCGTCGGGATGCCGTAGGCGGCCAGGAGTTGCTTGGATTCGACCTCGGTGAGGTTACTGCGTCCGGCTCGGCGAACAGCGTCCACGATTCTCTCGGCGACCACGGGCGATCCTCCCAAGCCCGGGTCCTCCGGAGCCTCCGGCGTCTCATAAAGGCCGCGCAGGTTGAAGCTGTACCGCCACATGTAATTGAAGGCGCGAGCGGCGGAATCCGGGTAGGGGAAGGTAGGGACGTTGGCTCGAGCGAGAATGCTTTCACCCGCTGCGACGTCGGCTCCACCCATCCAACTGGCGAGGATCGGGTTGCCAGCCGACTTTACGGTCTTGATCTGCTCAGCCGTTTGAGTGGGATCGGTCATCGCTTGGGGAGTCAGGATGACTAGCAACCCATCGCTGTTGGGGTTTCTGGCGGCAATTTCCACCGCCCTGGCGTAACGATCGGCGCTGGCGTCGCCCAGCACGTCGATGGGGTTGCCGTGACTCCAGTGGGCCGGCAGCAGCCGGTCGAGCGCTTCGGTCGTTTCTTGTGGCAATTCCGCCAGTTCGCCGCCGCCGGCGATCAGGGCGTCCGTCGCCAGCACGCCGGGGCCGCCCGCGTTCGTCACGATGGTCAACCTCGGGCCTTTGGGTCGCGGCTGCTTGGCCAGCACCTCCGCCATGTAGAACAGGTCTGCGATGCGGTCGACACGCAGCACGCCACACCTGCGAAAAGCAGCCTCCAGAACTTCGTCGGTTCCGGCCAGCGCACCTGTATGCGAAGCTGCCGCCTTGGCAGCCGCTTCGGTTCGGCCCGCTTTGATAACGATGATCGGCTTGCTGAGCGCCACCTCGCGGGCGGCAGACAGAAAAGACCGCGCGTTGCCAATCGACTCCATGTAGATGACGATGCTTCGCGTGCGCGGATCGTCTCCAAGGTAATCGATCAGGTCGCCCCAACCGACATCGAGCATCGAGCCGACCGACACGAAGGCGCTGAAGCCGACCTGCTCGCGAAAACTCCAGTCGAGGATCGCAGTGCAGAGTGCCCCGCTTTGGCTGATGAAGCCGACGCTGCCGGGCAGGGCCATCGCTCCCGCGAAGGTAGCGTTTAGACCGGTTACCGGGCTCATCACACCGAGGCAGTTGGGGCCGATGACGCGCAGATTTCCGCGGCGCGCTTCCGCCAGGACCTGTCTTTCCATCTCGGCGCCCGCCGCACCGCTTTCCTTGAAGCCGGCCGAGATGATGATGGCGCCTTTTATGCCGGCGTCCACGCACTGGGCGATAACGCCGGGTACGGTAGCGGCGGGCGTGACCACCACGGCAAGATCCGGCTTCTCCGGCACCGCCCCAATTCTCGGGTAGGCCTTGAGGCCCAGCACGCTGGAGCGCTTCGGATTGACCGGAAAGATGGTCCCGCCAAAAGGAGTATTGAGCAGGTTGCGTAGAATCGTGCGTCCCACGCTGCCGGCAGCTTCGGTCGCCCCGATCACCGCCACGGTTTTCGGCGTGAAGAACACGTCCAGCGGCTGCGGGCGGCTGCGCAGGATATCGTGGGCGGGTTCAGCGCCCGCGGCCAAAGTTGCAGTTTTCATCCGAAGCCTATTCTAGCGGGAGTCCGGCTCTGCGCCGGCGCCAAAAACGGCCCGGTTCAGCTCGTCCACGACCCCGGCGGGCGACAGCCCGCCCCGGCGCGCTGCGACTTCAACAGCGCAATCGTCGCAGGCCTCTCGGAACCCGAGCCGTTCAAAAACGGCAGCGGTCTGCGGAAAGCGGCGGCGCACTTCGCGGACAGTCATGCTCGGGCGGATCAGTTGGTCAAAGCGGAACATGGGGGTCTTCCGGCTCAGGCAGCTCGCGGGAGCGGCTGGCTCTCTCGCTTCGCCTGGCACTCGTGGCAACGCTCAGCCCACGGCACGGCCGTCAGGCGCGTGCGGCTGATCCGCTCCCCGCAGCCCACACACCGGCCGAACGTGCCCTCCTCGAGCCGGGCCAGAGCGCGCTGGACTGCTTCACAGGTTTCCCAACGCACTTCCTCGTCCCGTTGGGCGACGTAGAGGTCATGATAGACGACAGCTCGCTCATTCCAGTCCCCTCGGGGCACGGGTTCGTCGGCCGCGTGCCGCTGGCAATCGCACGTCTCCAGGAGGCGCTTCAAGGCTTGCCAGTACTGGTCGTAATTCGTGTCGCGCATGGTCGCCTCCTCGTGTCGAGCACTTCTCCGGAGCATTTTCGGGGCCAGTCACAAGCCCTGGGGAAAATTGCAGGATTGTGGCGGGTATCCCCGCCCGGCTGGGGCAAATCACGCAGGGGATTGGTCATATCGCATAGGAGCAGTGGAGGCCTGCCGCAACTTACTGAACCTGCGAGGACCGGCTCTGGCACGCTTCTTGCGTTATCGGTGACGGGAGGGATTTCCAATGCCGGCGGCAATGCAAGAACGCAGAGCTTTTCAGCAAACCAGCGCGGTGATGAAGGCCAACGTTTTTCACGGCCCGGGACGATTCGGCTTGGAGGCCAAACCCATCCCGCGGGCCGGCCTGGGCGAAGCAGTAATCAGAGTGCAACTCACCACGATCTGCGGGACCGACATCCACATCCTCCGCGGCGAGTATCCGATCCCGCCGGGATTGACTGTCGGCCACGAAGCCGTGGGCGTGATCCACGAACTGGGGCCCGGCGTTCACGGCTACGAGGTCGGCCAGCGTGTCCTGGTCGGGGCCATTACGCCCTGCGGGCAGTGCGAGTGGTGTCTGGCGGGCCATACCTCGCAGTGCGGCGGCGCGCTCGGCGGGTGGCGCTTTGGCAACACCATCGACGGAGTGCAAGCCGAATATGTCCGCGTGCCGTTCGCGCAGGCCAACCTCGCGCTGATCCCGGACACGTTGTCAGATGAGGACGTGATTCTGCTCGCCGACATCGCCTCGACCGGCTTTGCGGCGGCCGAAAGCGGCGGGGTGCGCCTGGGGGACACTGTAGCTGTTTTTGCCCAGGGTCCGATCGGGCTGTGCGCCACCCTGGGCGCCAGGTTGATGGGCGCGGCGCAGATTTTCGCCGTGGACGCCGATGCGGGCCGGTTGCGCCTTGCCGAGCAGTTCGGCGCCACCCGAATCTTCCTCCCCGGCGACGACCCGGTACGGGCCATTCAGGAGGCCAGTGGCGGCCGTGGCGTGGATGTGGCCATCGAGGCGCTGGGAATCCAGGAGACGTTCGAGAACGCCCTCCGCGTGCTTCGTCCAGGCGGGACGCTTTCCAGCGTGGGCGTCTACTCGGGCCACCTGCGCATTCCGTTGGAGGCGTTCGGCGCGGGCCTCGCCGACCAGAAGATTGTGACCACGTTGTGCCCGGGCGGCAAGGAGCGCATGAGCCGCCTGATGCGCCTGGTCGAGGCGGGGCGAGTCGATCTGAAGCCGCTGTTGACCCACTCGTTCCCGCTGGAAGAGATCGGCCGGGCCTACGAGCTGTTTGGTTCCCGGCGGGACGGAGTGCTGAAAGTCGCTATCCGGGTGCCCTGACTACTCAGGAATTCCACCGAAAGGAGAAACCGTTTATGTCAACTGTGCCGGTTCATAGGGTTCGCCAGAAAGAAGGCGGACCGCCTTCCTTGCTTCAGTCGATGCAAAAGAGTTCCTGGCGCGGATCGCCGTTCCCGGCCTGGATGCCAAGGACATTCAGGTCACGGTCACGCCGGAATCGGTCATCGTGCGAGCGGAGGTCGCCCACAGGCGCGATCACGACGAGGGTACCGTGCGCTTCAGCGAGTTCAGCGAGAACAAACTGTTCCGTCGTTTCGACTTGCCGGCCAAGATCGACGTGGGCAAGGTGACCGCAACCGTGGACAAGGGCATGCTGCACATCACCGCTGCGAAAGCGGTGCAGCCGAAAGAGAGGAAGATTGCCGTGGCAGCGTAAGCCGCGAATCGCTACCGGTTCAGGTGGGCAATCAGGTCGGCCATTTCACTACCGGTAAACGACGGCCACTTCTTGCCGCGCTTTTCCATCTCGGCCAGCATCTGAGGGCCGTGTTTCCACAGTGCGCTGGTCAGGAACAGGGCCGAGAAGCGGCCACGAAGGGGGGCCAGGGCCGGCGCGCCGCCCTCACCGGCGTCGTGGCAGGCGGCGCAGTTGCGAGACCGATAGATACGGGCGCCGCGGCCGGCGTCGCCCCGCTCCTGGAACAACCCTTTCTCGAACAGGTACGCAAGTAGGTCACTCATCTCGTCGCCGTTGAAGGGGAGAATGTCGGCGCTGAGGCGCTCGGCGCGGCGGCGCATCTTTGGAGCGTGATTCCACATCGCAACGGCGAACTCGGTGAGCGTGTGGAATCGGCGGGTGCGGCCGAGCAGGTCGATGCGGCCGGAGGAGGCGGGTTCTCCGACGGTGTGGCACCGCGTGCAGCCCTGCAACTCGAACAGCCGGGCGCCGTTGACCGGATCCCCGAAACGGAGAGACGGTGGATCGAGGCGCGCACCGGGGAGGTTCTGTACGTAGACCATCAGGTCGACCAACTGCTGCACGGAAAGCTGCGGCCACCGGATGCCTACCCTTCGCGCTTCGCGGGTCATGGCGCCGGTGTGGTTCCACATCTGCTGGGCCCACTGCACCGGGTCGGTGGTGGCGCGCCACTTGGAAACCGGCGGGCCGAGGCCGCCCTCCGAAGCGTGGCAGGAGCTGCAGCGCGCCGACAGGAAGACGTCCTTGCCGCGAGCCGCGTCTCCTGGCGGATCGAAATATCGCAAAGCATGGAAATAGGCGAACAGGTCGGCGACTTCCGCCGGCTCCAGCTTGGGGGCCGGGAGATTCCGGGCCGCCATGGCGCGCCACATGGCCGGCCCGTGGTTCCACAGGGAGGCGGCGAGCGTCGACGGCGCGAACTCGCGCGAAGGGCGACGGGCCAGGTCGGGAGCTCCCGAGCCGCCGACGCCGTTGATCGAGTGGCAGACCACACAGCCGTGCTGCTCGAATAGCCGGCTGCCGCGCAGTGCGTCGCCTAGTCGGTCCTGCGGCCAGGCAGGAAAGGCCACTGCCAGGGCCGCAATCGCCATGCTGATCCTCATGGGCGCCCTCCTATCTCTCGATCCGCAGTCCAGTGGCAAACAGGTGCGTGCGAAAGTTCTCCAACGCGAGCCGCGTTTCGTCGAATCCGTGCCAGTGCCACTCTGTGGTCCACATCACTCGCTTGTGGATGGGAACCGTCGCGCGCGCATGCGGCTGGTAATAACGCGTGGGTCGGCTGCCGGCGGTCAACGAAAGGCTTCCTCCGACGTTCACACGGGCCCCGCGCCACACCTGGATGTCGGCGCTGGCGCCGCCGTGATGACCGTCGTCGCGATAGAGGGAGATCTCTCGAAACCGATCCTGCGGGGCCAGAAACGGAATGCTGCTGCGAATGGTGGCTCGCGTGTAGTCCACGAGCACGCTCCAGCGCTTGCCGTCGTTGGGTGTGAAAAACAACGCCAGCGAGCTTTGCCGGCTCTGATAGTCGAGATTCACAGCCGGATCGGCGATCCGGTTGTTCAGCACGGCAAACGAACCGGTCAACAGCAGCGACTTCGCCGCCCGATAGCGGCCCCGCACCTTGCCCCGCTGATGATCAGCCAGATCTGTTCGGAAAAACGTGCGGTCGCTGGCCGCCGCTTCCAGGTCCGCGTGGAGGTCGAAACGGGTTCCGAGGCGCAGGCCGGCTCCGGCCAGAGCCACGTGCCTACCCAATCCCGCTTGCCGCGAGCCGGGGGTGAGCGTCGGGGCGCGGCCCGTCGCGTCGCCCCACTGGCGCCGATGGCCGCCGCGCAGCGTCAGGGAGCCGGAAACATCGAAGATGGCGTCCACCTGGTGCTGGTTGAAATTCAAGACCAGCCGGTCAGAGATCGCCGTTTGCGTCGTGGCTTGCCCAGCGGCCGTGGTCAGGGTTTGCCCCAGAAACGACGCGGCGGAAATGTGGAAGCGATCGGTGAACCACGACTGGATCACGCGCAGCCTTTTTACCGGGCGGATCTCCGTGACCCAGTTTCCCGAGGAGTGCGGCCGGCTCGCTTCGCCGAGGGAGCGATCGATCTGGCCGGTGAAAATCTGGAGTGTGCTGAGCAAGAGAAAGTTGCCGGCGTTCTGCTGGAGGTAGCTGATGTTGATCGACGGCTTGCTGTAGAGAAACTGTCCGGAGAAGCTCAGCCTGGCCGAAGGCCGCGCTTCGATTAGCGCTCGGCTGAAGATCCCGTCGCCGCGGGCGCCGTAGGCCTGGCGCAGATCGCGCAGCAGGATGTTCTGACCGAACAGCAGCGTCGTTCGGTTGCCCGGGTTCACCCCGCCGGCAAACCCCACTTCCTGATCGTCTTTGAAGGTTGTTCCGCCCTGCTCGAGGGTCGCGTTCAGCCTGGTAAGGTTCAGGCGCAGGCCGCCGCGGTAGGAATCAGTCGAATCTCGCAGGCGGGTGGCGACAGGGAACTCGTTGCCGTCGGTGACGAACGTCGTGACGCCGCGGCCGAAGCCGGAGCCGTGATAGTAGGCAAGATACGGAGAAACCCGCGCACCAGGACGCAGCTCGAGCTCGGTGTCGATCATCCGCCGCGCGGTGTCGAGCGAGCGCTGGCTGAACAGCACGCCCTGGCCCACGAGCGGGTTCGCAAACGAGGGGAGCGAGTTGAAGTAGCTGACGTTGCGATAGTCGAGGCGGAAGGCGTAGGCGCCTTTGCGCGCGACGTCGACCCGCGCCGTGTTGTAGGGATCGCCACCCCAGGACGAAGCGCGAAGGTCGATGCGGTCGTAGAACTTGCCACCCGGACGCCGGATGCTGGTCTCCGCTCCGAACAACTTCGGCCCCTCGCCCAGGTTGACGATGCTGCGGTAGACCTCCTGGCTGCCCCCCGCGCCAAGCAGCCAGCGGTAGCCCAAACCGAAGCTCCCGGTGATCTGCTCCTCCTTGACCGCCGGCGCGGGAGTCTCCTGGGCCAGGGCCAGACCGGCCAGCAGGAGGATCGGGATAGCGCTGCTTCGCCTCATCGCAGCAAGTCCCGGCTGACAAACGACCCGTGAATCTTGGAATGACAGATGGTGCAGTTGCGGATGCGCGCGCTGCGCAGGTCGTGGAAAGCGGGAGGCGTGCCGCCTGCGCGGCTCAGAGTTGTGGTGTGGCACTCCAGGCACAGCAAGCTCTGCTCGTGGCGCGTCAGCATCCGCGGGTTCGAGGATCCATGGGGTTCGTGGCAGGTCGAGCAGGCGCTCATGCGGACCGGCGCGTGCTCGAAGGGAAACGGCCCTCGCTTATCGCCGTGACATTTCAGGCAGCCGTTCTCGTTGGCCGAGACGCGCCGCAGGTCAGGCCGGCCCGGGGCTTCACCATGGGGATTGTGGCAATCAACGCACTGCATGGCGCCTTCCTTTAGCTTGTGACGGAAAGGCCGCGTGAACTCGGCCGCAACGTTCAGGTGGCACTGCTGGCAGAGGGCGTTGGTTTGCCGGGCGAGGAGAGGGCGCTCCGCAGCCTGGTGCACGGTGTGGCAGGCGGTACACGCGGTCTGGCTGCGAAAATGGCCCCCGAACTGCCGCACGCTGTGGCCGGGCCCGCCGGCGTGGCAGCTCAAGCACTGCTCATCGACGCGCGGCGGCGCGGCATTCTTGAAACGGAAGATCTTGGCGGGATCTGCTGCCGCGGCGTGCTCCTTGCCAGGCCCGTGGCACGACTCGCAGCCGCTTTTGACCGCGGCGTGCGGGTTGCGCTGAAAGCTGCGCCCGATATCCTCGTGACAGACCGCGCAAGTCTCCGAGCCCGCGTAAGGCCCCGGTGGCGAGGCGGCCTGGCCCCAGGCCAGACCGCCTGCGCCGACCGCCAGAAGGAGCAGAGCGGGCCACATCGTCGCCCTCCGCTACCTCGCGTGAGACCGGTTGATGGAGTGCTCTCTGGCGGGCCCGTGGCAGGCCTCGCACGCTTCCCCCAGCCTCGACGTATTCGTCAGCGCATGAGAAGCAGCCGGGCGACCGGTGTGACACGACAGGCACGCTGCCGTGATCGGCTCCTGCGGGTGGATCAGGTCACGCGGAGCCTGTGAGGGCAACGAGCCCTCCCGCAAAGGCAACTGCTCGGAGTTGTTCACATGACAGGCTCCGCAGTTGCGCCGGTCGCCCGGGAATCCAACCTTGTTGTAGTTGTGCGGCACGTTGCCGAAGCCGTAGACAGTGAAATCGCCGCCAAGCTCCTTGCCGGTGTGGATCTTGTGGATCAGGGTCTTGAAATGAACGCTTTCCGGAGGCCGCTTGTCGGCCGGCCGCCGCGCGGTATCTGTCTCATTGGCGTTGTGGCAGATCAGGCAGTGCTCCACCTGGTTGCGGTTCGAGCCGTGCAGCTCGAGAAAGGAGTGGCAGGCGTTGCATTTCTCCTGGGAGGCGACCGCGCGGCGCGGCGCCGCGGTGGCCTCCGTCACCGCAAAATAGAACACCTTGTTGATGCCAGCGTCGCGCGCGGTCATCTCCCGGCGCGTGCCTTCCAGCAGCCTGACGTTGCGATAGCCCTCGATGCCGACGGCGAAGGCGCCGCGCGCGTCCTCGGGAATCGGCTGCTGGAAGGTGTACATATAGACGCCGTCCCTTCCGGTGGCCGAACGGGCGTCCTCCATCCAGTAGGTGGGATAGTCTTCAGTCGGACCGCCCATGACGAAGCGGAACGAGGTCATCTCGGAGGGCAGGATCGGCTTACCCGAGCGGTCCTTGATGCTGAAGACAACGGTGGGTCTCCGGCCCGGCCGGCCGTCGTCCACGCGCAAGATCTCGAAGGTTGTCCCCGGCATGGCCTGCGAGTGAGTCGGCATGGTGTGCGCGCCCTTGATGGAAGCGTCGAACTCCAGTTCACCCTGTGGGATGTGACAGGTGGCGCACTGGTTGTCGGAAACCTGGGGCAGGTCGACATGCTTCTCGCCTGTGGCGAAGTTAACGTCGTCATGGCAGGCGCCGCAAGCTGC
>Ga0247727_10018889_pt1 | contig 10764 bp, 8 predicted proteins | sample WisWelCaveWW1625_FD_202498 | JGI IMG/M metagenome (GOLD analysis project Ga0247727, IMG submission 202498) | Biofilm microbial communities from Wishing Well Cave, Virginia, United States - WW16-25 | ecosystem: Environmental > Aquatic > Deep subsurface > Groundwater > Cave microbial mat | place...
TACGTGGGGTCAACGACGACGCGGCGGTGATGAAAGAGCTGATTCACAAACTGCTGATGATGCGAGTGCGACCGTACTATTTGTATCAATGCGACCTCGTGAAGGGCACGCACCACTTGCGCACTTCGGTTCACAAAGGCATCGAGATCATGGAGGCGCTGCGCGGTCACACGACCGGTTACGGCGTACCGCAATACGTGATCGATGCGCCCGGCGGCGGCGGCAAAGTGCCCGTCGCACCCGGCTATGTGCTCGCCCACGACCGGCAGCGCGTCATCATCCGCAACTACGAAGGCAACGTCTTCGAGTACCCCGAGTTGAACGAAGCCGGCAGCGTCTCTCCCTCACGCGACCCGGCTGGTGCAAACCCTGCTCATTCAGAGGTTCGCGCTTTGAAAGAGGGACATGGACACTGTTGCAAGACGCTCCGCTGAAATCCACATCGGCATCGCGTGGAACTGGGAGCACGACCGCGACTTCATCAACCTGATTGACCGGTCCTGTCTGCAGGCCGGCCTGAGTTGTTACCTCGTCGGCTCGCACAATCTCCAGCAGACCTACCTCGAAGTCCAAAACGACGAGCGCCGTTTCACGTTGTTTCTCGATCGCGCCAGCGACGAGGATGACCGGTTCCTCCAGTTCAACCGGCTTCTGCAATCCAAAGGCACGAAATTCCTCAACTCGCACCATCACTACCAACGTTCGATCGACAAAGCCAACATCCACGGCGAACTCCTCGCGCAAGGTCTCCAACTACCGCTTACCATCATCCTGCCGCCGTACGAGACCGAACCGAATTTCGACCCGCGCATCATCGAACCGTTGCCGAAACCTTTCGTCGTCAAACCGGCTAAAGGCGGCGGCGGTTTCGGCGTCGTCGTTGGCGCCACGCGGCCCGACGACGTGAGCCAGACCCGCGCGCGCTACCGGAATCAGCGGTTCCTCGTCCAGCAACGCATCGAGCCCCAGATCATCCATGGCCGGCGCGCCTGGTTTCGCGTGTACAGCGTGTGTGGCCGGATCATCCCGTGTTGGTGGGACGACGCCTCGCACCGGTACGCCGTCGTCACGCCCACCGACGACGGCTCCGTCAACGTCGAAGAACTCTCGCGCATCGTGAAAATCATCGGCGACGTGTCGCAACTCGACTTCTTCAGCACCGAGGTCGCGCTCGACAAGGATGGCCGGTATGTCGTCGTGGATTACGTCAACGATCCGTGCGACATGCGCCCGCAGAGCAAACATTTCGACGGCGTGCCGGACACCATCATCCGCATGATCGTCGCCGCCATCACCGGTCACTTGAAGAAACAGTTCGAGCCAACCTCTGACCCCACCGACGACGAAGCCCGCTTCTGGCCGTAAACCTCACGGCTTCAGGATTAGCCGCACCGCCACGATCACACCAAACACCACCACCGCGCCGCGCAGCCATACCGGCGACATCCGCTGCGCCACGCGCGCGCCCACAAATCCGCCCGCAATCGCCGCGAGCATCATCATCACGGCGACGTTTAGCACCGCTGCACCGATGCAAAGGAAATAGATTGCCGCGATGCCGTTGATGAGCATGGCCAGGAAATTCTTCATCCCGTTCGCCGCCTGCAGGTCTTCCGGCAGGAAAATCGCCATCGCCGCCAGCATGAGAATGCCAATGCCGGCTCCGAAGTAGCCGCCATACAATCCGATGGCCAGTTGCAGTACCCACAACGCGACCGCATGTTCGCGCGAGTGGGACGCGGCACGCCGCTCAACCCAGCGTCCAATCGGCTCGTTCAGCAACAATAACGCGCACGCGAGCAGAATCAGAAACGGCACGATGAACCGAAATACTCGCTCCGGCGTATTGAACAACAGAACCGCGCCGGCCAGACCGCCGATCAGCGACGGAATCGCCAACACCGCGATGCGTGCCCGGTTCACCGACAATTCTCGCCGGTAAGCCCACGAGCTCATCACCGAGCCCGGCCAGATTGCGACTGTGCTCGTCGCGTTGGCCGCGATGGACGACATGCCGGCGTAGAGCAAGGCCGGGAACGTCAGCAGCGTGCCGCCGCCGGCCACCGCGTTGACAAAGCCGGCCCCAAACGCCGCGAGCAAGATGATCCACGAGTCCTGCATGATGTGTTGCGGAGCCTAGCAGAATTCTGTTAGCGTCGCCAACCATGCCGTCCGTCATTCTGAAGCCAAGCAAAGAACACCGGCTCGTCGCCGGCCACTGTTGGGTGTACGCCGGGGACATCGCGCGCATTACCGGCGAGGTCGCCGATGGCGATGCGGCGGACATCCGCGACGCGAAAGAGCGATTCCTCGGTCGCGGCCTCATCAACCGGCATTCCACCATTACCGTTCGACGCTTCACGACCCAAAAGGAAGAGATCGACCGGACGTTTCTCCGCCGGCGCATCGAGGCGGCGCTCGAATACCGACAGGAACGCGGCGTGAGCGACGCCTTTCGCGTCGTGTTCTCCGAGGCCGATCAGCTTCCCGGCTTGATCGTGGACAAGTACGGCGATCATCTCGTGTTGCAAGCGCTGACGCTCGGCATTGACCGACGCAAACGCGACATCGTGGAGATTCTGCGGGCGACGCTCGAGCCGAAAGCCATCATCGAACGCAGCGACGTGCCAACGCGCAAGCTCGAAGGTCTTGCGGAATCGAAGGGTGTGATTGCCGGCGCGAGCGACGGCTGGGTCCGGTTGCAGTTGCCGGAGTTTTCCATCGAAGTGAATCTGCTCGAAGACCAGAAGACCGGCTTCTTTCTCGATCAACGCGTGAACTACGCCGAGGTGGCCGGACTTTGCGGCGGTAATCGGGTGCTCGACTGCTTCAGTTATCACGGCGGATTCGCGCTCGCGGCGGCCAAAGCCGGCGCGGCCGGTGTCGAAGCGGTGGAGATTTCCGACGCGGCGGTCGCGCGGGCTCGCAAGAACGCAGAACTGAACGGTCTGACCGGCAAGATCGAGTTCGTCTGCGCCAATGCGTTCGACGTGCTCAAGAAGTACGACAGCGAGAAGCGGCAGTTCGATGTCATCGTCCTCGATCCGCCGACGTTCACGCGCGCGAAGGCGAACGTGAACGACGCGCTGCGCGGTTACAAGGAAATCAATCTGCGCGCGCTGAAGATGTTACCGGCGGAGGGAATGCTCGCGACCTTTTCGTGTTCGCACCACATCGACCGGGAATTGTTCATGGATGTGATTCTTGCCGCGGCGTCCGACGCGAAGAAAACGGTGCGACTCGTGAAGACGCTGACGCAGTCGCCGGATCATCCCATCTTGCCGGCCATCCCGGAGACCGAATACCTCAAGGGTTTTATTTTGCAGGTCGTGGCGTGAACGCGTGGGTGAAGACGTAGTCCGCCACGCGACGCCCCTGCGCGATGCCTTCCGTCTTGTCGAACGACCAGTGGATGCCGAGATAGATTCGGCTCTGCCCGTTTTCCTCCTCGGCTTGCGAGAACGAGGTAAAGTGCCGCGGCAAGAGCGGGCGGACGTTGCCTTGATTGTCCACGGTCGTGCCGTTGAATTCATCGGACACAAAGGTGAACGCGATGCGGTCGGTTCGGTAAAACTGGCGCAGTGTCTCGAACAGCGCACCACCAAAACCGGCGTGTCCCGATGGATACGCCGGGAACGGCGGCGTGAAGTTCGGCCCGGCTAGATTGCTGGCGGGCGCACCCAGCGGCATAAACGCCGGGTCACCGGCGGTGCGAGGGTTGCCGTCGCCGCGCCCGGTTGGGCCAGTGCCCGGATCGGATTCGCGAATGCCGGTCACCGGGCGCCAGTATTGGTAGAAATACTTCGACTCCCAGATCGCGATACCGGCATCGGCCATCGCCGTGTTGACGAGCGCCAACAGCCGCGCCAACTCGACCGGGTCCGAACCGGTCCCCATCTGATCGGCGATGCGCATGGTGATTTGGTTGTACAATCGCGGCGGCGCGCACAAGCTCGGCGTGCCGTCGTACGCCCAATAGATACCGGCCTCGGTCTGGTCCTCCGTGCGCCTCGTAGGCGTCACGACTCCATCGCCGCCCAGCGCCTTCACTTCGTTGAACGCCGTCGTGTACTTCGCGCTCGCGAGCGCGGGTGGCGTCGGCACGCGGAACTGGTCACCCGAGCGCAGCACGAACGGTCGGACGGCTCCCCAATCGGCGCCGAGCGCAAGTGTGTTCAGGCTGACCGGATCCACGCGCCACTTGCCGGGTTTGTCGCTTGTGAAAAAATCAACACCGACGTGCGGATTGGGAACATCCGAACCATCACCCTCGCGCATCGCGAAAATCGCTGCCGCGGCTCGATGTCCCAGTTTGATTCCATTTTCTTTCGCGCGGCTGCCGGGAATCTCAGCGAGGTCGTCAGTCAACTCGTCATCGAAACTCGCCGCTTGCGATGGGAACAGAGCCGCCAACGTGTCGTGCGCGGCCTGCGCGATGGCCGCATCCATCGAAACGCGACCGCGTGGTGACGTGATGCCGGTGTAGCTGTCGTACCGGCCGTCAATCGCGTTGACCGCATCGAACACCGCGATGTGAACGATCGCCATCGCGCGACTCGCTCGCGTCGGGCCGAATTGCTCGCCGAAGACGCGCGGGTCGCCGGTCTCAACCGGTGTGTGGTCAAGCCCGCTGGCGTTGATGGCAACTTCGTTCCAGTGAGCGAGACGACCGGCGGCGTCAACGCCGCGCGGCGATTCGTGACGACGCGGCGCTTCGGAGATTTGCGGCGCGGGCTGGAAGCGCGGCCCGAACGCGTCCTGAAACGCATCGGGAGATTCCTGCGCCAGCGCGGAGCCGGCAATGCCGAGGATGAGGTTGGTGCCGACGACGATTACCGGCGCAATGTTCCGCTTGGTTCGCATAGTGTCCCGCCTTCAACACCATGATTCTACTGGCTTGGCCGCGAAGTCAAGGCGACAAATTCTGTCCGGGGGCCGGCACGAACGAGCGTAGGACTTCGGTTTGTTCCGCCAACGGCGCGAGCGTGTAGGTGCCGAGCGCGGCCGGCAACAGCACGAACTCGCCGAGTGTGAGCCGTTCTTCCCGGCCGTCGGGCGTGAGGATGCCCAGTTCACCGGCCACACACGCGAGGACGTGAAACGTCGTGCCGTCACACCGGTGAGACCACGCATTGCGCACATCGAGTTTCTGGACGTGAAACAGGTCGCACTCGACGAGATGCCACAAGCCGTTGCCGGCGACGCTCTCGACGCGCGGTTGCTCCGGCCGCGGTTCGAAGTCGTGGAAACTAATCGAGGCGATGGACTGCCGAGCATGCAGTTGGCGGGGCTTGCCGTCGAGGCCGACGCGGCCCCAATCGTACACGCGATACGTCGTGTCGGAGTTTTCCTGGATTTCGACGAGCACGAGGCCGGCATCAATCGCGTGCATCCGACCGGCGGGAACGAAGAATGTGGTGCCCGGTACGACGCGAACCCGGTGAACGTATTCGTCGAGCGTGGCCGGCGAATCTTCCATGGCCCGGACGAAGTCCCCGCCGGTCACTCCGCGCTTCAAGCCCGCGATCAGATGCGCGTCGTTATCGGCGTCGAGCACGTACCACATTTCAGTCTTCGATTCGCCGTGGAGCTTGTCGGCGATCGTGTCGGGCGGATGGACTTGGAGGGAGAGCCGTTGCCGGGCATCAAGAAGTTTGACGAGAAGCGGGAAGCGTTTTGCGTCCCGGCAATTCGTGCCGAGCAATTGCGCGCCGTTCGCTTCGATGAGTTGCCGGAGGGTTTTGCCTTTGTCGGGACCGTTGGCGAGGACCGACTGCGCTTCGTCGCGGTCGCTGATTTCCCAGGATTCGCCGATGCGCTTGCCGGGCGGGACGGGTTTGCCGAAACGTCTCAGCTCATAACCGCCCCAAACACGCTCCATCAGGAGGGGCTGGAATTTGTAGGGGTAGAGCATCTTTGTGCCTTGCAGTCGGTTGCGCTTTGGGTTTAGAGTGGCGGGCACAAGGAGGAATCGCAACTCTTTTCTATGGGGAAGAACCCTGGTCATTCTGGGGCGCGCGAGATTTGGGCCGTGGTGTTGGTCGGTCTCGCGTTGCTGCTGTTGTTGAGTCTCGTCTCGTACAATCCGTACGATGTCGGCAACGTCGCGTCGTCGTCGGATACGCGCGTGGGCGTGCATAATTTCATCGGCCCGGTCGGCGCGTGGATTAGCCAGGTCACGTTTCAGGGGCTGGGGCTGGCGGCGTATGTGTTGATGGTCGTGCTCGGCGTGCTCGGCACGATGTTGTTGCTCGGCAAGGAAGTGCCGTGGCGCAGCAAGGTCGGCGCGGGCTTGCTGCTGCTGGTCGCGTCGGCGTGCCTGTTTCACGTGGCCGGCTTCGAGCGGGCACAGAAGGCGTTGAACTTGCCGGATAGCGCGGGCGGATTCCTCGGGTTGTTTGTGGGCGGATTTTTCGAGAAACTTCTCGGCGGCGTCGGCACGGCGATCGTGTTTTTCGTCGCGTACCTCATCAGTCTCATCATTCTCATCAATCTCCGGCCAAGCTATTGGGTCGTGCTCGGCGTCGCGGCGATGAAGGATTCGTGGCAACGCTTCCGCGGCAAACCGAAGACGGATGTGCGCGGCGAGTTGAGCGACAAGGAGCGCGATCTCCGGTACAAGGAATTCCAGATGGACCGCGAAGTGTCGCGCAAGGAACGCGAGGCGCGCAAGCTGGAGAAGGAAAAGCCGGTCGAGCCGAAGCCGGAACCGAAGATCGAGGACCGCACGGTCGTGCCGCCGCCATCACCGAAGTTTATTGTTCAAGACGACGCATTACCGCCGCCGCCGAGGAAGTCCAAACCGAAAGCCGAGCCGGTCAGCACGACGGTTCTTGCCAGCAGCGATGCCGGCACGGGCGAGGAATACGAGTTGCCGTCGCTTGATCTACTCGAAAAGCCGAGCGCGGCGGCGCGGAATCCGACGGTGGTGGAAGACCTCAAGTACAACGCCGAGGTCTTGCGACTCACCCTGGAAGAGTTCGGCATCCAGGTGCACATTGCCGGCGTCACGAAAGGCCCGGTCGTCACACTTTACGAAATCGTTCCCGCGCCGGGCATCAAGGTCGAGAAGATCACGGCGCTCAACAACAACATCGCGCTGGCGATGAAGGCGCTCACCGTCCGCATCCTTGCTCCCGTGCCCGGCAAGGGCACCGTCGGCATCGAAGTGCCGAACTCGAAATCCACGACGGTTTATCTGCGCGACATGCTGGAGTCCGACGAATATCGTCAGGCGAAGGCGCGGATCCCGGTCGCGTTGGGTCGCGACGTGGCGGGCAATCCGATTACCGGCGATCTCGCCGAGATGCCGCACTTGCTCATCGCCGGCGCGACCGGCTCCGGCAAGACAGTGTGCGTGAACGCGATTCTCGCCACGCTGATGTACCGGTTTCGTCCCGACCAACTCCGGCTCGTGTTGATTGATCCGAAGGTCGTCGAGATGCAGCAATACAACGTCTTGCCGCACTTGATTGTGCCGGTCGTGACGGAATCGAAGAAGGCGCCGCTCGCGTTGCGGTGGGTCATCAACGAGATGGAGAAGCGCTATCAGATTTTCGCGAAGGTCGGCGTCCGCAACATCGCGGCGTTCAACTCGCGCGAGCTCAAAGCGGGCAAGCCGGTCGTGGCCGATGAACCGCAGGAAGTCTTGAAGATCGAAGTCCCGCGTGACAGTGAACTGGTGATACCGGATCGCGTGCCGTACATCGTGGTGGTCGTGGACGAGCTGGCCGACTTGATGTTGACCGTGCCGGCCGATGTGGAAATGGCCGTCGCGCGTCTGACGCAACTCGGTCGCGCCGCCGGCATTCATCTGATCATCGCGACGCAACGTCCGAGCGTGGACGTGGTGACCGGCGTCATCAAAGCGAACATCCCGGCGCGCATCGCGTTTCAGGTCGCGTCGAAGCAGGACTCGCGGGTTATTCTCGACGCGAACGGCGCGGACAAGTTGCTGGGGAAGGGTGACATGCTGTATTTGCCGCCCGGCTCGTCGAAGCTCGTCCGCGCGCAGGGCGTGCTCGTGTCGGACGAAGAGATCAAGCGCATCGTGGATTTCATCGGCGCGCGCGCGAAACCGAAGTGGGAGAACGAGATTCACCAGAAGCTGCAGAAGCCGGCCTCGCAGGCCGGCGCGGACGAGGCCAGCGAGGAAGACGAAGCGCTGGTCGAGCAGTCGCTCGAGGTTATCCGGCAGACGAATCGCGCCAGCGTCTCGATCTTGCAACGCCGGCTGCGCATCGGTTACACTCGCGCCGCTCGGATTATGGACTTGCTGGAGGAACGCGGCATCGTCGGCCCGAACAAAGGCGCCGAACCGCGCGACATCCTCGTGGACCTCACCGGCAAGATTTCGGCCGAGCAGTAAACGAATTCATTCGGCATGGAATCCATCGGTGAAATGCTGCGCCAGGCGCGGCACAACAAACGCGCCTCCCTGGAAGACGCTTCGCGCGCCACCAAGGTCAAGGTGGACATTCTCGAAAAACTCGAAGCCGGCGAGTTTGACCAACTGGTGGCGCCGCTGTACACGAAGGGATTTCTCAAACTTTACGCCGACTACCTCGGCATGGACAGTCAGGCGATTGTGGACGAGTACGTTCGCAGTCAAGGCGGGCTGCGCCGGCAAGGGTTGACCATCGAGACGGCCGTCAGCGCCAAGGCGAAGCGGAAAATGCCGGAACTGAAGTTGCCGGTGCGCAGCGTTGTCATGGTTGTTGCGGCGCTGACCGTCGGTATCGTGGCGATCGTCGGCGTCCGCGCGGCGTGGTCGCACTGGAAACATCGGGAGACGCGGCCGGTCGCTGTCGTGACGCAATCGCCATTGCCGAGAGCGGATTTCGATGCGATTTACCAACCGGCCACCAAGCCAGCGCCCGAATTACTCGAATCGCCGGCGGCGAAGTAATCATGTCCTCGCGCCCCATCAAGGTCGGTCTCATCAGTCTTGGTTGCGCCAAGAACCTCGTGGACAGCGAAGTCATGCTCGGTTCGCTGGCGCGCGAAGGCATGGAAGTCACACAAGAAGCCCGCGAGGCCGACGTTGTCATTGTGAACACGTGCGGCTTCATCGAGGCGGCAAAGCAGGAATCCATCAACACGATTCTCAAAGCCAACGAACTGCGCGTGACCGGCCACTGCAAGGCGCTCATCATGGCCGGTTGCCTCACGCAACGGTATCCGAAGGATCTGCGCGCGGAGCTGCCGGAGGTGGACGCCATCGTCGGCCTCAACGAAGTGCCGCGCATCGGCGAGATTGTCCGCGACATTCTCAGCAAACGGTCGCAAGGATTGTACTGGAGCGGCCCGGCCAAGTTCGTTCCCGATTTCAGCGCGCCGCGGTTCCGTCTGACGCCGAAACACTTCGCCTACGTCAAGATTGCCGAAGGCTGCAACCATCCCTGCACGTTCTGCTCGATTCCGCGCATTCGCGGCCGGCACCGCAGCCGACCGGTCGCCGACGTCGTCGCCGAAGTGCACGCGCTCGTTGTCGACGGTTGCCGGGAAATCAATCTCATCTCGCAGGACACGACATTCTACGGCAAAGACATCACCGACGGACGCGAGTTGCTCTCGGAGTTGCTGCGCGAGGTGCAACAGCTCGATGGCGATTTCTGGGTACGGCTCCTCTACACGCACCCCGCGCATTGGAGCGACGAACTCATCGAGACAATTGCGGCGTGCGACAAAGTTTGCCGGTACGTGGACATGCCGTTGCAACACATCAACGACGAAATGCTGAAGCGCATGAAACGCGAAACGAGCGGCGCCTACATTCGCGATCTCGTGGCGCGAATTCGCGCCGGGATTCCCGGCATCGCGTTGCGCACGACGTTCATTGCGGGCTTTCCCGGTGAGACCGAGAAGCAATTTGACGAACTGATCAAGTTCATCGAGGCCACGAAGTTTGAGCGGGTCGGCATCTTCACGTATTCGCAGGAAGACCACACACCCGCCGGCAACATGACCGAACAGCTACCGGCCAGTGTGAAGAAGCAGCGTTACCGGCGCGCGATGGCCGCGCAGCAGAAGGTGTCGCGCGAGCTTCACCGGCGACTCGTCGGCCAGACCGTGCGCGTGTTGGTCGAGCGTGAAGGGCAGGGGCGCTCACACGCGGATGCACCGGAGATTGATGGTTCCGTGACGATTGCCGGCATGTCGCGCGTCGGCGAGTTCGCCGACGTGCAAATTAGCGGCGCGAGCGAATACGATCTTACCGGCGAGACATTGCAGCATGCCAGCGTTTGAGATGCTTGTATGCCGGCAGCTTTATCTTGCCGGAGAAAAGATAGTTCTCCACGATGCCGTAGAGGTCGTAGTCCGCAAAGAGGGGCCGGTCACCGAGCAGGAATGGCGACGACACGAGCAGGTTGTCCATCGGCTTGAGCAATTCCCCGAATTGCCGGCCTAGCTTCGCGCGGTCGCGCGTCCACTGCGCGATGCAGCCCTTGCCGAACTTGCGTTCCTTGTACCGGATGAGCATGACGCGATCGACAAGCGGCAACGCCGGCACGACGTAGCTGTCGTTGACGCGGAAGCCGACGTCTTCGAGTTGGTTCTCAATGTATTGCGCGAGGATGAACTGGATGCCTTCCCGGTTGCGCGGAAACAATTCGAGCCGGTACTTCCGATCCACGTAGCGCGCGACCTCTTGGCCGAACAAGGTCGCGTCGGTCAACGCGATCTTGCCGTCCACGAGACACGGCACGCTGTAACCCCGGCCCTTCGTTGCGCGAATCACAACAGCCCGGTCGGTGTCGGGCG
>Ga0247727_10018890_pt1 | contig 10764 bp, 6 predicted proteins | sample WisWelCaveWW1625_FD_202498 | JGI IMG/M metagenome (GOLD analysis project Ga0247727, IMG submission 202498) | Biofilm microbial communities from Wishing Well Cave, Virginia, United States - WW16-25 | ecosystem: Environmental > Aquatic > Deep subsurface > Groundwater > Cave microbial mat | place...
AGGAAGGGACCGAAGCGACACGCGGCTCGGAGTTCGGCGTCTTCGCGAACGCGGAGTGTGTCCGCTTCCTCCGCGTGCCGCAGGCGTTCTCGCGCGGCGAGCTGGCGAAGCTTGAGCAGTCGGCACAGGAGTGGGGTGCGAAGGGGCTCGCGTATCTCGTATACGACGAGGCGGGAGAGATCCGCTCGCCGATCGCGAAGTTCCTCTCCGAGCGGGAGCTCGAGGCTTTCCACGCCGAGCCCGGCTCGACCGTGCTCTTCGGCGCCGGCAGGCCGGAGGTCGTCGCGCGCGTTCTCGGGCAGCTCCGGCTCCAGCTCGGCCGCGAGCTCGGGCTCGTGGACGAGACCGCGTGGGAGTTCGTCTGGATCACCGACTTCCCGCTGCTCGAGTGGGACGAGGAGGAAGAGCGCTGGGCGGCGCGGCACCATCCGTTCACGCGCCCTGCGCCGGAGTCCGAGGCCTTGCTCGAGAGCGACCCGGGCGCGGCGCTCGCGATCGCGTACGACCTCGTGGCGAACGGGAACGAGATCGGCGGCGGCTCGTTCCGGATCCACGAGCCGGAGCTCCAGGCCCGGCTCTTCAGCCTCCTCCGGCTGGGCTCGGAGGAGCAGCGGACGAAGTTCGGCTTCCTTCTAGACGCGCTGGCGATGGGGGCGCCGCCACACGGCGGCATCGCATTCGGCATCGACCGGATGATGATGGTGCTGGGCCGGGAGCCGAACCTGCGCGACGTTATCGCCTTCCCGAAGAACCAGGCCGGCGTCGACCCGATGAGCGGTGCGCCATCGGAGGTGACGGAGGGGCAGTTGCGGGAGCTTGGCATTCGGCTTCGGCCCGACGTTCACGAGAAGAAGCCGCAGGACTGAACGGAGACGCTCGCCGCGGCGGGCGCGAGGCGTGTTGCTAGGATGCCTGCGCTCTACCGCGTGCGTGGCTCTGCACGCATATGTGAGAACCAACATTCCTCACGAGGGAGCCTGCGTCCGGACGGGCCCGAGGGCGCCGGCCGGCAGGGCACCCACCTGGCTTGCCAGGTTCCTCACGTGCGGAGCTGTCGGCGCGGTGGAGGCGTGACTCGGCCCCCTCGGGGGCCGAGTCGTTTCAACGCCTGGGCACATGCGCAGACAGCTGGCGGCGGACTGGTCGCGCGTGTTGGAATCGGCACGACTCGAGCCGAGTTCGGCACGATCCGTGACAGACACGCGCGCATTCGGACGATAGGCTCGAAGTGGGTGGCGGGTGGGCGACTCCCCACCCAGGGTGGGGAGTTCGGGCGGCTGGGGCGGCCGGTGAGGGCCGTTTGGCCGATCAGAGGGTCGCCTTCGTCGTCATGACGAAGAGCATGCCGGTCAGGACGATGAGGTCGGCGAACGAGGCGGTCTTCAGACGGCGGAGGATCGCACCGGTCCCGGGCTCGTCGGCGGCTCCGCGCTTCGCAGCCGCCTCCAGTCGCTTTCTCATTGGAAGGTAGACCGAGACGCCGATCGCGTTCGAGACGACGAAGGCCGCAAGGCCGAGCTGGATCCACAAGTGGTCGTAGCCTCAGTGTCCTGCACGAGGCCAAAGCCGGCACCCAGGACGAGCAGGATCCCCGGCCCGATGACGAATGGGCCGAGTCGGTCGGTGTGGACCACCGCGGCAATCGCTCGTACTCGGTCGCCGGAGCGCACCGCGGCGAGAGGGAGAGCCACCGCCATCGCGTGCGCGCCGATCCAGAGGACCGCGCCGAGTACGTGGAGGAAGAGCAAAGCGCCGTAGAGCGTGATCATCCAGGAAGCCCAACCGTCCGTCATGCGCCTGTCAAGAGCTACGACTGATTACCTGACATCCGCGCCACTGTGAGTCACGCGGCGACTTTGGAGGGACGGCAACTGGCTCAGGTGGCCGTCACCCTTGCCTGCGCCAGTCCGCTACGGTGGCGACGATGCGCGAGCTTGCCGGCAATGCCTCGCTCGACGGTGACCTCGCCTGGATCGCGGTAACGCTCTCCGGCGGCCGGATCTCCGCCGCGCATGGCGAGGGACCCGGCGTGAGCGAGCTCTCCGCCCACGTCCGCGGGCTGACCCTCCTCGAAGCCGCTGCGGTTCCCGCGGAGCGGCTCGCCGCCGACGCGCTTCACGACGCGCTCGGGCCCGCCGTCAGGGCGGCTCACGATCCGCGGCGCGTTGCGGTTGCGATGAGCGGCGGCGTGGATTCCGCCGTCGCGCTCCTCACGGCGCGCGACGCCGGCCATGCTCCGGTGGGCGTCACACTCCGGCTCTGGACCGACCCCGCCGGGCCCGACGGCGAGCGGGCTTGCTGCTCGCCCTCGTCCGTCGTGGCCGCTCGCGACCTCTGCCACTCGCTCGACCTCCCGCACGTGACCCTCGACCTGCGCGAGGGCTTCCGCCGCGCGGTCGTCGCAGAGTTCGTCGGCGGCTACGCGCGCGGCGAGACGCCGAACCCTTGCACGCGCTGCAACGGGAGCTTCCGCTTCCGTGAGCTTCTCGCGTTCGCGCGCCGCGTCGGCGCCGCACGGCTCGCCACCGGCCACTACGCCCGGCTCGCCGAGCATCGCGGCCGTCTCCTCCTTGCCCGCGCGGCCGACCCGGCCAAGGATCAGTCCTACATGCTCGCCCGGCTGGAGCCGGAAGTCCTGCCGCGGCTCTGGTTCCCGCTCGGCGGGCAGACCAAGGACGAGACCCGCGCGCAGGCGCGCGCCGCCGGGCTCGCCGCCGCGGTGCGGGCCGAGAGTCAGGAGGCATGCTTCCTAGCGGGGGCCGACTACCGGGACTTCCTCGAACGGCACGGCGCGGACCGCCGCGAGGGTCCGATTCTCGACGAACGCGGCACGGAGCTCGGGCGACACGACGGCTTCTGGCGCTTCACGCCCGGCCAGCGGCGCGGCATCGGCGTCGCGGCCAGAGAGCCCCTCTACGCCGTCCGCACGGACCGGCGACGGAATGCCGTCGTCGTCGGCCCGCGCGAAGCGCTCGCGCGTACCCGCGTGACCGCGGCCCGGGGACGTTTCTTCGTCCCGGTCGAGCGCGTCGAGGCGAAGCTCCGCTACCGCTCTCCTGCCGCGCCGGCCCATGTCGCCGCGACGACGCGCGGCTTCCGCCTCGACCTCGACGAGCCCGCCTACGCCGTCGCCAAGGGGCAGGTCGCCGTTCTCTACGAGGGCGACGCGGTCGTGGGCGCCGGGACGATCACGTCGTCCGAGTAGAATCGCGCGCATGGCGCTCGCGGACTTCTCCGTCATCGACGTCCTCTGGATCTGCCTCAGCGTCTTCCTCGTCCTCGTCGCGCTCGGGCTCACGTACGTCCTCGTGCGGCTCGGTGGCACGGTTGGCCGCCTGACCGCGCTCGTGAAGGGGCTCGAGGTCGAGGTCCCGCCGGTGATCAACAAGGTCGGCGGCACCGTGGACCGGGTCAACACCCAGCTCGACAAGCTCGACCAGGTCACGGACAGCGCCGTCGATGCCGCAGACGCGCTCGACACGGCCGTGCGGGCCGTGTCGATGGCCGTCACACGCCCGGTGCAGAAGATCTCCGGCCTCGCCACCGGCGTCGCTCACGGCGCCTCCGAGTTCAAGGTGCACCGCGACTGGCGCGGCGCGATGCAGGCCGGCCGCGAGGCTGCCGCACGCCGCGAGCGCGACATCGCCGACGAGCTCGAGAGCACGGACGGCGCGGGCTGACGCCCCGGCCGAACGTCTCACCGGCGGCCGTAGAATCGCAGGCGTGCAGAGCTCGGACGAGCTGAGAGAGGCGTTCCTCTCCTACTTCGAGTCGAAGGGACACCTCCGGCGGCCATCGGGGTCCCTCGTCCCCGCGACGTACGACCCCTCTGTGCTCCTCACGACGGCGGGCATGCAGCCGCTGAAGCCGTACTTCCTCGGCCTCGAAGCCCCGCCGGGAAGGCGCCTCACGACGGCACAGAAGTGCTTCCGGACGACCGACATCGACTCGGTGGGCCTGACTGCGCGGCATCTGACGTTCTTCGAGATGCTCGGGAACTTCTCTATCGGCGACTACTTCAAAGACGGGGCGATCGACCTCGCCTGGGAGTTCGTCACCGAGCGCATGCGGCTCCCCGTGGAGAAGCTCTGGGCGACCGTGTTCGCGGGCGACCCCGAGCTTCGGCTCGGTCGCGACGAGGTCGCCGTCGCCGGTTGGGTGAGGGTCGGGATTCCGCCCGAGCGCATCGTCGACCTGCCACGCTCGGAGAACTTCTGGCAGGCCGGCCCGACGGGGCCGTGCGGGCCGTGCTCGGAGGTCTACTACGACCGGGGCCCCGAGCACGGCTGCGGGCGGCCGGGCTGCGCGCCCGGCTGCGACTGCGACCGCTACCTCGAGTTCTGGAACCTCGTCTTCATGGAGTTCGCGCTGCACGAGGACGGGACGCTCACGCCGCTCCCTTCGCAGAACATCGACACCGGCCTGGGCGTCGAGCGGAGCGCGGCCATCCTCCAGGGTGTCCACTCCGTCTACGAGACCGACGGCTTCCGGGCGATCATGGACTGGGTCGCAGCGGAAACGGGGACACGCTACGGCGAGTCCGAGGAGGCGACGAAGGCGCACCGCGTGCTCGCCGACCACGGGCGCGCCATGACCTTTCTCGTCGGCGACGGCGTGACGCCCTCGAACGAGGGGCGGGGCTACATCCTTCGGCGCGTCATCCGCCGTGCGATCCAGCACGGGAGCCGGATCGGTCTCGAGACGCCCTTTCTCGCCCGCCTCGCGGGCGTCGTCACCGAGCGCATGGGCGCCGTCTACCCGGAGCTCGTCGAGCACGGCGAGGAGCTCGCTCGCGTTCTCTCGGCCGAGGAGGAGCGGTTCGCGCAGACGCTCGCCACGGGCATGAAGCTCTTCGAGGAGATCGCCGCGGAGGGCGCGATCTCCGGCGCCCACGCCTTCAAGCTGCACGACACGTATGGCTTCCCGCTCGACCTCACGCGCGAGCTGGCCGAGGAGCGCGGCCTGCCCGTGGACGAAGACGAGTTCGGGCGGCTCATGGGCGAGCAGCGTGAGCGCTCGCGGGCGAGCGCGGGCGGCGGGGCCGGGCTCGAGCGGGCGGCCGACTTTGCGCGCGCTGCCGGGTTCGCGACCGACTTCGTCGGCTACGAGAAGATCGACGCCCTCACGCAGATCGGCGCGCTCGAGCCGCTCGAGGAGGGGACGTTCCTGGCGAAGCTCCGCGAGTCTCCCTTCTACGCCGAGGGTGGCGGGCAGGTCACCGACGCCGGCTGGATCGAGACGGAGGGCGGAGCGCGGGCGCGGCTCGTCGCCGCCTACCGCTTCGGCGACGACCAGGCGCTCCTCTTCGAGGGCGAGGGCTTCGCCGTGGGCGACCGGGTGCGCGCCGTCGTGAGCTGGAAGGTGCGCTTCCCGACGATGGCGAACCACACTGCGACCCACCTCCTGCACAAGGCGCTTCGGGACGTGCTCGGCGATCACGTGCGCCAGGCGGGCTCGGCCGTGCGCCCGGACAAGCTGCGCTTCGACTTCACGCACGGCCAGGCGATGAGCGCCGAGGAACGCGCCCGGGTCGGGGAGATCGTGAACGAGCGCATCTTCGAGAACCTCGCCGTCCGGACGTTTGCGACCCCGATCGAAGAGGCGCGGAACCTCGGCGCGATGATGCTCTTCGGCGAGAAGTACAGCGACGTCGTCCGCCTCGTCGAGATCCCCGGCTTCTCACGGGAGCTCTGCGGCGGCACGCACGTGCGCTCGACCGCAGAGATCGGCGCTTTCGCCGTCCTCTCCGAGGGCTCGGTCGGCTCCGGCGTGCGCCGGATCGAGGCGGTGACGTCGGGGGAGGCGTTCGCTCTCGTGCGCGCGCAGGCGCAGGAGGCGGAGGCGCTGCGAGCCGAGCTCGATCGGGCGCGCAAGGAGGCGCGGAGGGGCCCGGCGGATGCAGCGCAGGGCGAGGATCTCGTCGGAGCACTCGTCGCCTCGGCGAAGGACGTCGGCGGCGTGCGCGTCGTCGCGGGCGAGGTCGGGGAGATGGGCGCCGACGCGCTCCTCGACCTCTCCGACCGGGTGAAGCAGAAGGCGGCGCCGGCGGCGGTCGTCCTCGGCGCGCGCGAGGACGGTCGCGTTCATCTCGTCGCGAACTTCGACGCGTCCGTCGCCGCGCGGGGCGTGAGCGCGAATGACGTCGTCAGGGCCGCAGCCGCCCTCGTCGGCGGGGGCGGCGGCGGGCGCTCGACGATGGCGCGCGCCGGCGGGAAGTACCCGGAGAAGCTCGGCGAGGCGATCGCGAACGCCGAACGGACGCTGCTCGAGGCTCTCGCCTGAGCTCAGGCGCCCGGGAGGGTCGGCGCTTCGGTCGCCGCGTCGAGCACCTCCCGCACCTTGCGGAGGAGATCTGACGGCGTGAAGGGCTTCCCGAGGAAGCCCCCGCCGGCTGCGAGCGCGCCCTCGACGTCGCGGAAGCGCTCGGTGTAGCCCGACATGTAGAGCACCTTCGTGCCGGGACGCGCGCCGGCGATCCACCTGCCCAGCTCGGGGCCGCCTCCGCGCGTCATGACCACGTCGGTCAGGAGGAGGTGGATGGGGCCGGCATGCTCATCCGCCACCCGCTGCGCCTCGACGCCGTCGCTTGCGTCGAGCACCGTGTAGCCGCAGTCGCGGAGCACCCGGAGCGCGAGGCCGCGCACGGACTCGTCCTCCTCGGCGAGGAGGACGGTCTCCGACCCGCCGACGGAGGCGGCGCTTTCCGCCGCCGGCGCGGGCTCGTCGGGGGGCTCGTCGACCCGCGGCAGGTAGATCTTGAAGGTCGCTCCCCGCCCCGGCTCGCTGTAGACCCAGACGCTGCCACCGCTCTGCTTGACGATGCCGTAGACCGTGGCGAGACCGAGTCCCGTGCCGAGACCTTCCTCCTTCGTCGTGAAGAAGGGATGGAAGAGGTGAGCCCGGGTCTCCTCGTCGATGCCGACGCCGGTGTCGGTGACCGCGAGCATGACGTGGCGGCCCGGCGTGGCCCCGACGTGCGTGCGTGCGTGGGACTCGTCGAGCTCGACGTTCGCGGTCTCGATCGTCAGCTTCCCTCCCTCGGGCATGGCGTCGCGCGCGTTGACGGCGAGGTTGACGACCACCTGCTCGAGCTGGGTCGGGTCGATACGGGCGTGCCCGAGCTCCGGCTCGAGCGCGACGTCGAGCTCGACGTCCTCGCCGAGGAGGCGGCGAAGCATCTCGTCCAGGCCGGCGACGGCGACGTTGAGATCGAGCACCTGCGGCCTCATGAGCTGCCTGCGGCTGTAGGCGAGGAGCTGGTGCACGAGCGCGGCGGCCCGGTCCGCAGCGCGACGGATCTCGGCGGCGTCCCGCCCTGTGGGATCGTCCTCGGCTGCCCTCGCACGGATGAGGTCTGCGTAGCCGGTGACGACAGTCAGGATGTTGTTGAAGTCGTGGGCGATGCCGCCCGCGAGCCGGCCGACGGACTCCATGCGCTGGGCTCGGAAGAGCTGCTCCTCCAGGGCCTTGAGCTCGGTGAGGTCGACCATGCCGCCGACCAGCCTGCGCGTGCCGCCCTCGCGGCCGCGAACGAGAAGGCCACGGTCGAGCACCTGGCGGTAGCCTCCGTCCCTCGCGCGGAAGCGATACTCGGCGTCCCAGTCCTCGCCCCGGGCGTTGCGCTTGCGCACACGGCGGTCCGTCCCCTCCCGGTCCTCGGGGTGAACGTGCTCGAGCCACCAGGCATAGTCCGGCTCGACCTCCTCGAGCGGGTAGCCGAAGACCGTCGTGAGCCCCTCCGACCAGACGCACTGGTCGGCGACGATGTCCCAGTCGTAGACCGCGCTCTCGACGGCGGTCGCAGCGAGCTGGAAGCGCTCGTTGGCGACGAGGGCGGCCTCTTCCGCTCTCTTTCGCTCCGTGATCTCCTGCACGAGGGAGAAGGAGACGGCGATCCGCCCCTCGTCGTCGCGGACGGCCCGGACGATCAGGTGGCTCCAGATGATCGCGCCGTCCCTTCGGACGTAGCGCTTCTCGAGCTCGTAGGCGTTGCGCCGGCCCGCGACGAGCTCCTGCCAGAGCGCGAGGTTGGCGGGGACGTCGTCGGGGTAGGTGTACGCGGTGAAGGCCATCCCGGCGATCTCCTGCTCCGTGTAGCCGAGCATGTCCTGGAAGGCCTGATTCGAGCGGACGGCGCGGCCGTCGGAGTCGACGATGCACATGCCGATCTGAGCGGACTCGAAGATGGCGCGGAAGCGGGCCTCGCTCTCCGCGAGGGCCTGCTGGGCCTGCCGGCGCTCGGAGACGTCGCGCACCGCGGCGACGACGAGCGGGCCGTCCTCGCCCGTGAGCGGGCTCAGGCTGATGTCCACGGGGAGCTCGCCGCCGTCCTTTCGCCTGGCGACGAGCTCGAGTCCTGCGCCCATGAGGCGCACGCGCGGATCGGCCGCGTACGCCTGCCGGTGCGCGGGGTGCGCGGCCCGCAGCGACTCGGGGAGGAGGTCCTCGACGCGGGCGCCGACGAGCTCGCCCGGGGCGTAGCCGAAGAGCGAGCTCGCCTGCCCGTTCGCGAGCGCGATCTCGCCGCCGGCGGCGACGATGAGGATCGCGTCGGGCAGGACGTCGAAGAGGCGCTGCAATCGCTCGATCGCGAGTACCCCGGAGGCGTCGAGCGGCTGGGAGATGCTGGAAATGAAACAGCAAGGCTTCGGGGCGTACGTGATCCGCCTAGATCAATTCTTCCGGCCCGCGGTGTGGTGTAATCGCGGGTGGGTATGGGGGTCCCCGTCGTGCCGACGATCGCCTGCGGCGATCCGATGATCGTGTTCGGAGCCGACCTTCGCCTGCTCGCCTGGAACGAGCAGGCTGCCGAGCTCCTCGGCCCGGATCTCGAGGAGGCGGGCCGGTACTGCTGGGAGGTCGTGGGCGGGGTCGACGCGCGCGGCTCGATCGTGTGCCACGAGGGCTGCGCGATCGCCCGGGCGCTTCGCTCCGGCCGGCCGGTGCCCGAGACGCAGCTCCTCGTGCGGGGGCCGGGCGGCCGCCGGCTCGTGAACATGGCGACCCTCTCGGCGAGCTGCAACGGCGAGGCCGTCTTCGTGCACGTCCTCCAGCCCGAGGTGCACCGCCCGCCGGAGGACGGCGAGCGCGGGGGTGGCGGCAGCGGGCTCACGCATCGCCAGCTCGAGGTGCTCGGCCTCCTCGCGGAGGGCCTGAGCACGAACGCGATCGCGGCGCGGCTCACGGTCTCGCACACGACCGTGCGAAACCACATCAGGAGCCTGCTCGGGCGGCTCGGCTGCCATTCGCGGCTCGAGGCCGTCGCGGAGGCTCGCCGGCGGCGGCTCCTCTAGGAGGCTCGGGGAGCGCCGGCCCCTGCCGACGCTCCCCGAGAGGCGTTGCCCGCCGCCGCTACTCGCAGCGCACGATCGTATTCTGGCCGCCGTCGGCGTCGCACGTGTCCGTTCCGGGCCCGCCGTCGAGCCGGTCGTCGCCGGCTCCTGCGGTGAGCCGGTCGTTGCCGAGTCCACCCGCGAGGGCGTTACCGCCGTCTCCCGCGTTCACGGTGTCGTCGCCGGCTCCCGCCGCGATGACGTCGTCGCCCGCCCCGGTCGTGATCGCGTCCGTGCCGAAGCCCCCGCGCACGCGGTCGTTGCCCGAGCCGCCCGCGACGGTGTCCGCGCCGCTTCCTGCGGCGATGCGGTCGTTGCCCGGACCGGCCGTGATGCGGTCCGCGCCCGGCCCGCCGCAGATGACGTCGTTCCCGCCGCGGCCGTCGATGACATCGTTGCCGCGCCGTGCGCGAATGACGTCGTCGCCCGGCGTCCCGACGATGACGTCGTCCCCGGTCGTGCCGACGATCGTGGGCGTGAGGCTGCAGGGCGGTTTCGCCGGAGCCGCTTTGACGGTCATCGAGACGGTGCCGGTCGCCGTCAGCCCGCCGTCGGAGAGGTCGTACGTGAAGGAGTCCGACCCGACGTAGCCGGGATCGGGGGTGTAGCGGACGCTCCCCGCGCTCACGATCTCGGTGAGGCCGTGGCCTGCTGCGCCCACCGACGCCACCGTGAGCGTTTGGGCGCTCTCGTCCGCGGGGCCGGGAGAGTCGTTCGCGACGACGTCCACGACCGCGTTTCCGTCCTGGATGACGGTGGCAGCGTCCGCCACGGCGACGGGCGGGTCGTTCACCCCGGTCACGGTGACGACGACCTCGCCGATCTCCGTGCCGCCCTGGCCGTCCGAGACGGTGTACTCGAAGACGTCGAGCCCTGCGAAGTCCGTATCAGGCGCATAGATGACGCTCTTCCCGTCGGGAGCGAGCGTGACCGATCCGTGGAGCCCGGCATCGGCGCCGGTGACGAAGAGCGCGTCGCCGTCCACGTCCGAGTCGTTGGCGAGCACGTCGATGGTGATCGGGATCTCCTCGAAGGCCGGCGCGGCGTCGTCCTCGGCCTCCGGGTCGTCGTTCGCCGGCTCTACCGTGACCGAGACCGTCGCCGTATCGGCTCCTCCGCGCCCGTCGGAGACGGTGTACGCGAAGGAATCCAAGCCGTTGAAGTCGGAGTCGGCCACGTAGACGACGCCGCCCCCGGAAACCGAGGCGGTGCCGCTGGCCGGATCGGTGACGGCGGCGACTGTCAGCCCGTCTCCGTCCGGATCCGTGTCGTTGGCGAGAACCGCCACGGTCGAAGGCCCGGCGTCCTCGACGAGCGACACGACGTCGTCGGTGGCGTCCGGCGGCGTGTTGGGGCCGACGACGACTCCGTGCGCCCCGAGGCCGTCGAACGAGTCGATCGGGAAGCCGTCCCATTCCGCGGACGGGTCGTA
>Ga0247727_10018891_pt1 | contig 10763 bp, 9 predicted proteins | sample WisWelCaveWW1625_FD_202498 | JGI IMG/M metagenome (GOLD analysis project Ga0247727, IMG submission 202498) | Biofilm microbial communities from Wishing Well Cave, Virginia, United States - WW16-25 | ecosystem: Environmental > Aquatic > Deep subsurface > Groundwater > Cave microbial mat | place...
CGCCTGATCGAGCATAACCGGCTCCGTGAAGGGCCGATCATCAAGTTTAATGAAGACCGTCTCTGGGAAGAGCGACAGCTCGAGAAAAATTTTCCGAAGGCGGAGATGAATGGCGCCGGCTCATACTTGTCCAGCGAGATCGACGCTTTTCAATCCGACAAAATAATCCCCGGCTCCTCCGGTTATGGCCATTATATGAAAGCAATTGGCCTGCTCGAATCCGTTCGGCGCGGTGAATTGAAACGCAGCGAAGCCTTCGACGTCCAAAAATTCGCGCGTTACTTTGCCATCACGGATCTGATTGGCGCGCAACACAGTATCTTTTGGCACAATATCCGCTTTTACTACAATCCCGTCACCTCGCGCCTGGAGCCCATCGGCTTCGACGGGCAGAGCGGGGAACCGATCACTGCGCTGAGCGGAAAAGTCAGCGATGACGGCATCACCAGCGTCGAAACGGTTTTCAACGACCCGATCTTCTTTGAAGCATACGTGAAAGCGCTGGAGCGCATTTCACCGCCGGCTTATTTGGATTCGCTGCTGGCGAATTTAAAAAATGAATTGACGGAAAATCTGAATATCCTCTACAGCGAATTTCCGGAGTTCAATTTTTCCAGCGCGGTGTTTTATCAAAATCAAAATTATATCAGGACGACATTGAATCCGATCAAGGGATTGCACGCTTATTATAACGGATCAATCGAAAATCAAATCGAGATCGAGATCGGGAATATCCAATCCATGCCGCTCGAGGTGATCGGCGCATTCCATAAAGACTCGCCGCTGTTGCAACTAAATTCAAAAATTATTTTGCCGGCGAAATTGCCATTGAACCTGGTGGAATACCGCGCTGCACGCTTCACGATTCCGAACAAATTGGTTTGGTCGGATTCAATGGCCAAGGGCTTAAAAATCAGCTACAAACTATTGGGAACGAGTATGAGCAGGGAGGAAACGGTGTTTCCCTGGCCTTGTCTCGACAAGAATTTCACGAATAGCGATTTTATCAGGCAAAAGCCCAACGCCGAAAAATTTGATTTCCTGGCTATCGACGAGGCCGCAAAAACGATTTTGATAAAACCCGGTGACTGGAAGCTGGACCGGAGCTTGATCATTCCAAACGGCTACAGAGTGGTGTGCGGCGAAGGCGTGCGCATTGAAATGTCCAATCGTGCGATGATGCTGTCGTATTCGCCATTGGAGTGGATCGGCAGTGAAGATCATCCCATCGTTATCCATTCGGCTGATTCCACCGGTCAGGGCGTCGTGGTTATGAATGCCGCTCAGACTTCGGTTCTTGAACACGTCATTTTTAAAAACCTTTCAAACGTTAAGCAAAATGGCTGGGAGCTGACGGGCGCGGTCGTCTTCTATGAATCCCCAGTTCGCCTCGCCTATTCAAAGTTTGTTCAAAATCGCTCGGAAGACGCGCTGAACATCATTCGCTCGCAATACACCATCGACCACACTTTGTTCAGCGAAACCTCTTCTGATGCCTTTGATTCTGACTTTGCGAAAGGCCGCGTCACCAACTCGTCGTTCGTGGCGATCGGCAACGATGCGATCGACGTTTCCGGCAGCGTGATCGAAGTTCAAAACACGTTCATCGATGGCGCCGGCGATAAAGCCTTGAGCGCCGGGGAAAACAGCCAGATGACCGCCCGCAATATAGAAATTCGCAACGCTGAAATAGCCGTCGCCGGCAAAGATTTGTCGACCATCGTTCTTGAAAACGTCGAAATATCCGCAGGCGGGATCGGTTTAACCGTCTATCAAAAGAAGCCGGAATTCGGCGCCGCCTCGATCACGGCAAATGGATTGAAAATGAACGGGGTTAAAATGCCTTATCTGATTGAGCACCGCTCAACTGTGACGGTGGATAACAAGGTGATACCTTCCAGTCGAGACAAGGTCGAAGGAATCCTCTACGGCGTGGAGTATGGCAAAAGCAGCCGGTAGCAATGATTGTAGCGCAGGCTTCCAGCCCAATGTCGCTAACTTTTTAAGAAGGCAATGACACAAAAATGTTTGGCAGAAAAATTTTTACGGCTTCTTGTTACCACAATTAGTATTTTTTCGATAATAGCAAACCGCATATTTCTGCCATCCATTTTTCTGTCATTGCTTTCTAAAGGTCAAGATTATAATAGCTTGGTCTTTGGAAGACTTTGGTTCAAGCAAACTTCACTTTATTCATCTTGACAAAACAAAGGCAAATAGTTGGGAAATGTTTTAATAGTTTTGCTCTCAATTGTTTTGCCTTTTGAAAAGTTAGTGACATTAGGCTTCCAGCCTGTATATCTCCAATTGCCGACAAGACTGCGTCCGTAGAGGTCTGCGCTACATTTTAATTGGCACATAAACGGACATGGAAATTCCTCCTGAATGACATTTGTCAAACGAACTCTTTCCAGCGGGACAATAATGCTATTGCTTCTCGCTTGCGCTTCATTCACTTTCGCGGCCCAGATTGAATCGCCTTTTAACCAGCGGCCTTTGAATTTGGGCGAAAAAGAGCAGGCTTATTCGTTTCTGGTTGGCGGACATCTGTATGGCGCGCATGGTGCGTCGGTGTTTCCAGCTTCATCTCTGTTGGCCAATATCGAGTTCATCAACACCAGCGGCGCAAAATTTTTTGTTTCTCTGGGAGACATTATCAGAGATACCGATAGCCTTCACATCGCCAATTTCCAAAACGCTTTCGCTGCGAAGTTGAACATGCCGCTCTTCAACGCGGTCGGCAACCACGATCAAAACCGGCGGCAATTGTACGAAACGCAATTTGGCCAGACCTATTTTCATTTCGCGTTCAATCGGGAGTTCTTCATTTTCCTGGACACCGAGCTGAATACCGGCAATATCGCCGGCGATCAGTTGGACTCCTTGCGCCAGGCCATGCGAACGGCGATTGCGAATGCGGATATCCATAATGTCTTCATCTTTTCACACCGCTTGCTTTGGTGTGTTGGCAATCCGGATTATCAAATTGTCGCCGCTCACGTTAATGAGCCTTTCCCGAAAAATAACTACAAGGATGAGATCGAGCCGATCCTGTTTGACTTGGCCAATCATAAGCGCGTCTATTGGATTTCCGGAGACGTCGGAACTTACTGGTCGTTGCCGCTATTTTATCAAAAAGTTCCGAATCATCACCTCACTTACATCGCCGCCGGCATTGGCGATACGGGCCAGGATGCCATTCTCCAAGTCAACGTCAGCCAGTCCGATGACGTCGGATTCGCGGCGATTTCTCTTGCCGGCCAAAAAGTTTATCCGGTAGAACATTACGGCCCGGCTTATTGGCAAAATCACTTCGGCAGCAAGCCGAGTGTTTTGCAAAACACTTATGGCAAGTTTAGACGGATGTTGGTCCACAGCTATTTCTGGACAGGTTTTTTAGTGGCCATCCCTGTTGGCGTGCTCTTCATCTTGTTGTCAAAACGTTCTGCCAACAAATGAATGCAGCATGGCCGCAATATGTACAAGCGTGTGCGACAATTAGTAAAAGCCGTGATCCCATCCATTGTAAGAAGCCGCCTCATGAGCATGACCCCCACGTTCGCGATCAGGATGATGCTTTATATTTTGCGCTTCGGCGTGAAAGACGGCTTGGCCATGTATCATAAAATTGCAAGAGCAGAAAATGGGTTGATCAGAATCGGCATTCCGCGGATCAGCACACCGGTTGTCTTGCGCGCCAATTCATCCGACATTCGGTCCTTTGGCGAGATCTTTGTTGAAGAGATCTACGACCTGCCGGTGAAACTGAATTTCAGGCCCAAGCTGATCGTCGATGGCGGCGCCAATGCGGGCTATGCTTCCGTTTATTTTGCCAACAAATATTCCGGGGCGCGAGTCGTTGCCATCGAGCCGGAGGAAACAAATTTTGAAATCTTGCGAGCGAATACTTCTTCGTATTCCAATATCAAAATCGCGCAGGCGGCAATCTGGAATCGGCGTGCATTCATGAAAATCGAAAATCCCCAGGACAGCAAGTGGACCTTTCGCGTCGTGGAATCCGAATGTGAAGAAAATGGCATTCCTGCGGTGACGGTTGATGAGATTATGCAGTCCTGCAATGCCAATCGTATAGATATTTTGAAGCTCGATATCGAGGGCGCTGAGAAAGAAGTCTTCTCACAAGGGGCCGCCTGGATGGACAAAGTAAACATTCTGATCATCGAATTGCACGACCGCTTCAAGCCGGGTTGCCGCGAAGCTTTTTATTCGGCTATTGCCGGACGCAATTTTACCGAGTTTCGCAAGGGCGTGAATGTCTTTCTGATTCACAACGCGCTCTTATCAAGTTGAGTTGAACTTTCCAATCGTCTTGGATGGCCGAATTAAAATCATTTACGTAGGAGGTTGGGGACGCAGCGGCAGCACGTTGCTCAGCCTCCTCCTAAGCCAAATTCCGGGAGTTTGCGCCGTCGGCGAGCTTACCTCAATCTGGTCGGCTGGATTCACTGCCAATGAATTGTGCGGTTGTGGCTGCAAATTCAAATCATGCCCCTTTTGGACCGCGGTTGTGGCAAAAGCCTTCGGAGGCTTTGACCAAATTGATATCGACGCGGTGAAATCGACGAAGCGCGCCATCGAAAGAATTCGCCGCATTCCCCGGCTTTGGTTTCCTTTTTTGCGGCCATCATCATGGCAACATTTTTTAGATGACTATACCGGCATCATCAGCCGGCTTTACAGAGCCATTTGCGAAGTTTCCGGTTGTTCTTTCATTGTTGACGCCTCCAAGCTGCCAACGTATGGTTTCGTCTTGAGCAACATTAAAGAAATCGACCTCAACGTGATCCACCTCATTCGCGACAGCCGCGCGGTGGCTTACTCCTGGGGACGAAAAAAAGCCAGGCCCAACGCGCATTCGCGAATTGCTCATCTTCCAAGATATAATTATTTAAAAAGCGGCTTTGAGTGGAATTATAGAAATGCTTTGATTCAATGTCTCGGCATGAATTCTTCGAGCTATTGCCGCCTCCGTTATGAAAATTTGGTCGGCGACGTCGAAAGCTCCCTTTCCATGATACTCGATCATTTAGACTTAGGCCATGAAACGAACCGTTCGCAATTTTTAAATTCCAATTTCGATCCGAAATCGGCGCACACTATCGCCGGCAATCCGATGCGATTCAATCATAATCCCCTCACGCTCAAACTGGACGATGAATGGAAAACGGCGATGAATAAGCGCGGAAAAAGCTTGATCACAGCGTTTACTTTTCCTTTAATGAAACATTATGGGTACTGAGCACCAAGAACATCAATATTGGAAAGTTTTTGCTCTCATTATAATTGGCATTGTGCTGACCGTCATGATCGTTTGGAACCTACGACATCCGTATAGCACCGGTTGGGATGAGGCAAATTATATTAATCGGATTTATGAGGATTCATTTGCCTATGAAGAAGGCGGGATCATCGGCCTGGCCAAGGCGCTTCTCGTTCAAGGCCGTATCAGGCCGCCGGCGCATCGCTTGATGATGTTGCCATTGTCGCTGACGGTCGGTCCGGAGCCAAGAATTCTTCGCTTTTGCTCCATCCTTTTTTTTCTGCTGACACTCTTCTTTTTTTACAAAACCGTCGCGATTCTATCCGGCCGGCCAGTGGGATACATGATGGCTGCAATGTTAGCGATCTGCCCCGGCTTCGTCGCCGCGGCTATGAGGATTTACACGGAGCCACCATTATTTCTGGGTATTGCCTCATCTTTTTATTTTCTGGTTCGTTACTTTTCAAAACCGGAAAGCCAGCGGCTTTCCTTGGCCGGTTTGAGTTGTTCACTCGCTTTAGGTCTGCTGGCCAAATTAACGTTTGTTCAGGTTGTGGGGCCGGCCATGCTGGTTGCACTCATCACAACAGTTTGGGGAGCCGATAATAAGCCGCGGTTTCGCCAACTGCTGATCGCCTGCGTCATGGGCGGAATTTTGGTGTCACCGTTTTACGCCTTGAACCTCGGCAGGTATCTCGGCTATGCCAAGTATGCGTGGGATTTCGGTGGGCGATCTTTGCTGCAGCCGAACTACCTTTCCAATTTGCAATTGCTGTTGAGCTATGACCTCGGGCCGCTGCTTGCTGTTGTGGTGTTTATCGTGCTCGCACTGGCACTTTCCAAGCGTATGAGTGGAAAAAAGGATAGCACGGATCGAAGGAGGCGCATATTGCTTGTCGCCTTTGCAGCTGGTGCAGCGCCTCTTTTCTTGACACATATTCTCATGCCGAATCCTGACCCTAAAATCACGACGGCAGCCGTAATCCCATTCCTCATGGTAGTTGCGATGCTGATGAGAAACGAGTTTCTGGCGCACCGATGGTTCTCCATCTCCTTTGCAATTTTAATTTCCTTGCAGGGACTCATACTGGCGCTGGTACTCAATTTCGTTCCCAATGGTTATGCCAAACCCACGCATGAAGTGCTGAATCTTCCAGTCCCAAAACTATTTTACCAGCTTCTGGCCGATTCACGACTGATATTTCACCATACCTTGATGGCCACGCCTCAGGTGGCGCAATGGAATTGGGATAAACTTTATGAAACCGTATCTTCACACTGCCCGGAAATGCCCAAGATCGGCTATATCGGCGGAGGCGAGGCGTATGGCACACCCCAAATAGAATATCCCTGGATCCGCAGAAATGAAAAGGTCTCGGTAATCAGTGTGTGGTCCAGACATACAGGCGATTTCAATCCGGAATTGATTAGCAAAAACATAGGGAATATGGACGTATTGTTGACTATTCCCAGTTCCATTGGCTATCCAAATCAGAGTCAGTTTAACGACGAATTTTATAACATGCTCGCTAATGATAGTCGTTTCACCGGCCCGCAGTCATTCAGAATGGGAACAGGCGAAAACGAAGTCGTATATATTTTCTTTAGGAAAGCTGCTAACGAGCCACAAGTCATCATTCGGAAGGATTAGCGTATGCCGATTTCAAATGACGTCTCACTTGGAGAGAAGGTAAAAATATTTCAGCCGGATCTGGTCAATCTTTATGGCTGCACCATCGGCGCAGAAACCAAAATCGGCGCTTTTGTGGAGATTCAAAAAGACGCCGTCATCGGCGCGCGTTGTAAAGTCTCATCTCACACTTTCATCTGTGAAGGTGTAACGATTGAAGACGAGGTCTTCATTGGCCATGGCGCCATGTTCATCAATGATCTCTATCCCCGCGCCACTAATGAGGACGGCAACTTGCAAACCGAAGCCGACTGGTCAGTCGTTAAAACGCAGGTCAAACGCCGGGCTGCCATCGGCAGCAATGCCACCATCTTAGGCGGAGTTACGATTGGCGAAAATGCTTTGGTCGGCGCCGGCACGGTTGTTACCCACAATGTTCCCGCTTACGCCATTGTCGCCGGCGTGCCGGCTAAGATTGTCGGCGACGTTCGACATCGTCGCGAGGGAAAACGTAGCGCAGTCATCTTGACCAGTATCACTAACTTTTCAAGAAAGCAATGACAGAAAAATGTATGGCAAAAAAATTTTATGAATTCTCGTTTCTCCTTGGGAGCATTTCTTCGATGATAGCAAGCCCCATGTTTCTGTCGGTCATTTTTCTGGCATTGCTTTTTGTCGAAGCCTGCGTAACTTTTGCCCCAAGCCTTTTGCTTTTTTGAAAAGTTAGCAGCGTTGGACCAGATGTCTGCGCTACACCACCGGTAACTTGGCATTATTCGCGGAAAGTCATGAACAATTCTAAAATCAGCATCGGCGTCATCGGCTACGGCTATTGGGGGCCGAACCTGGTGCGCAATTTTGTCGAAGCACCCGGTTCTCAAGTCCGGGCGGTGAGCGATTTGCGCTCCGAACGCCTAAAGCTGGTGGCGGAACGCTATCCGAATATTTACACCACCGTGAACCACAGAGAGCTCATCGACGATCCTGGCATTGACGCCATTGCGATCGCTACGCCGGTGTCAACGCATTTTGAGTTGGCCATGCAAGTCTTGCAAGCCGGCAAACACGTTTTGGTGGAAAAGCCCCTAACGGCCACCGTGGAACAAGGCGAACAACTGTTGGAAGAAGCCGCCCGCCGTCATTGCACTTTGATGGTGGATCACACTTTTCTCTATTCCGGCGCGGTGCGCAAGGTTAAGGAACTAGTGGATGGCGGCAAGTTGGGAAAACTGTATTACTACGACTCCGTCCGGGTCAACCTGGGCCTGTTTCAACATGATGTCAATGTGTTATGGGATTTGGCGGTACACGATCTTTCTATTATGGATTACGTTTTGAATCAACGGCCTTCCGCGGTGGCGGCTACAGGCATCGCTCACATTCCTGGTCAACCGCAGAATGTCGCTTATTTGACTTGTTTCTTTGACCATAATTTGATCGCCCACTTTCACGTCAACTGGCTGGCGCCAGTCAAAGTTCGCCGCACGCTCATTGGCGGCGACCGGCAGATGATTGTTTATGACGATCTGGAGCCGAGCGAAAAGATTAAGGTCTATGATAAGGGCATTACAATAAATAACGGCATGCAAGGAAAATATCAACAGTTGGTGGGTTATCGCACCGGTGATATGTGGGCGCCGCAATTGGATACCACCGAAGCTTTGCGTGCGGAAGCGATGCACTTTGTGGAATGCATTGCACAAGGTCGCCAGCCCCTAACCAATGGTCAGGTCGGCTTGCGAATCGTGCGCATCCTGGAAGCAGCCACCCATTCACTGACCGACCGTGGCCGGCCAGTTGAGTTGTCTTGGAAGGAAGAATAAGTCGTCCTCCCAAATTCTGATTTTTCTCCTGGCGTTGCGCAGTTCATTTATATACAAGAATGTGTATACCATGATGATTCCATTCATTGACTTGAAAGCACAATATCATAGCCTCAAACCCGAGATTGACGCGGCCATCAGTCGCGTGTTGGAAAGCAGCCAATTTGTCTTGGGAGAGGAGGTAGCCGCATTTGAGCAAGAGTTTGCGGCTTATTGCGGCGCTCGTTATGCAATCGCCGTCAATACCGGCACCAGCGCTCTGCACTTAGCGTTGCTGGCAGCAGGCATTGGTCCTGGTGACGAAGTCATCACAGTTCCGTTTACGTTTGTCGCCACGGTCGCGGCTGTGATTTACACGGGTGCGCGGCCGGTTTTTGTTGACATTGAACCGCGGACCTATACGATTGATGTGAGCCGGATCGAGCGCGCCATCACTTCACGCACGAAAGCGATTTTGCCGGTTCATCTCTACGGACAACCAGCCGATATGGAGCCGATTCTGGAAATTGCCCACCGACACAAACTTGTCGTAATCGAAGATGCGGCGCAAGCCCATGGCGCTGAGTACAAAGGCCGTCGCGTTGGAAGTATTGGCGACTTGGGCTGTTTCAGTTTTTATCCTGGCAAAAATCTGGGCGCTTATGGCGAAGGCGGCGCGGTGACGACGAATAATGCCGACTACGCCCGCACCATTCACATGCTGCGTGACTGGGGGGCTGAGCGCAAATATCACCATGAGCTGATAGGCTATAACTACCGCATGGAAGGAATTCAGGGCGCCATACTGCGCGTCAAGTTACGGCAACTAGAAACATGGACCGAAGCCCGTCGGTTACATGCGGCTCGATATGAGCAACTTTTAGCAAACGCCGGAGTTCGAACACCAAGTGCGAGGTCTTATGGCCGTCATGTCTATCATATATATGCCGTGCGTTTGTTGCAGCGCGATGACCTGCAACAAGCGCTGCATGAGCAAGGAATCCAAACTGGCATTCATTATCCGATTCCCGTGCATTTACAAAAGGCATATTCTAATCTCGGCTACAAAGCTGGAGAATTTCCTCATTCTGAAAATGCAGCTAAAGAGGTTTTATCTTTGCCGATGTTTGCAGAGTTGAAAGTTGAACAGCAAGATCAAATAGCGGCTGTTGTTTGTCAGATGAAAGGGATTGGTAGATGAAAGATTCGCGTCCTGGGCTAAATCCTCATCGTTTAGTGACGCTCATGCGCGCTGCCATTGAGCGGTGCCGGCTCGATTTGTCAAACCAAGTGGTTCTAACTGAAGCCGCATCAGGCGCATACATCGTAACGCCGGTCCTGGCTGCGATGGCTGGCGCCGAGCAGGTGTATGCCATGACACGCACGACACGCTACGGTACCTTGGAAGAAGTTACTGCCAATACACTTGAATTAGCTTGTTTGGCAAGGGTTCAAGATCGCATCAGGATTATAACACAGAAATCTCAAGCGGTGGTATCGCAAGCTGACGTTATTACAAATAGCGGTCATGTCCGGCCAATCGATGCAGAGATGATTGCCTGGATGAAGCCAACCGCAGTGATTCCGCTGATGTACGAGGCTTGGGAGTTCCGGCCAGAGGATCTGGATTTGCAAGCATGTCGCCGGCGCGGTATCTTGGTAGCGGGCACCAATGAACGCCATCCGGCTGTCAATGTGTTCTCGTTCCTTGGCATCATGGCAGTCAAATTGTTGGTGGATGCCGGCGTTTCCGTTTATGGAAGCAGCATTTTGGTATTATGTGATAATTCATTCTCCCCTTTCATTAAGCATGGACTCGTGAGCGCCGGTGCGAATGTGGATATTCACGAGAGTCTATCATTGGTAAAATGCGACAAAGTCTATGACGCGGTTCTGGTTGCTTTGCGTCCACGATTTGAGCCAGTGCTTGCTGCAGCAGATGCAGCCCAAATTGCAGATTCTTGGCCAGGAGCGGTGGTTGCTCAATTCTGGGGTGATATCGAGCGGTCTGCTTTCGTCGCCGCCAACGTGCCGATTTGGCCGCCCGAGT
>Ga0247727_10018893_pt1 | contig 10761 bp, 11 predicted proteins | sample WisWelCaveWW1625_FD_202498 | JGI IMG/M metagenome (GOLD analysis project Ga0247727, IMG submission 202498) | Biofilm microbial communities from Wishing Well Cave, Virginia, United States - WW16-25 | ecosystem: Environmental > Aquatic > Deep subsurface > Groundwater > Cave microbial mat | place...
GTTTCCGCGGCTATGAGATTCACATGGGGGAGACGACCTCGACCGACCGATCCTCGGCGGGCAGCGAGCCATTTGCGCTGGTCCAGGGCCGGCCGGAGGGCCTCCGGGCAAACGGCATTCTTGGTACCTATCTGCACGGAGCGCTGGAAGACCCCGGCCTGCTTGCAGAACTGTTAGAAGAGATCGCCCGACGGCGCAACAAGCCGCCGCCTCCCGCGCCCAGCCGGCTCTCCAGGGAGGCCGTCTACGACCGGCTGGCCGGCTGGTTCGAGGAGCACGCCGATCTGGAGCGGTTCGAGGCGCTTTACCTGAGATGAACTCCCCAGCAAGCTCGCTGCTGGCTGGTTTCCTCCTCGACCTGTGCCTGGGAGACCCGCGCTGCCTGCCGCATCCCATCCGCGGATTCGGCGCGCTGGCCGGGAAGCTGGAATCGTTCGGGCGCAAAGCCGGCCGGCGCATGGGCCTGCGCTGGGCCGGGATCGGTTTCGCCCTGGTCGCCATCGGGGCCGCAGCAAGCGTGGTGGGGTTGAGCCTGCGCGCTGCCTCCCTGTGGAGTTGGGCCGCTGAGGCGGTCGCTGTCTATTGGATTTATGCGATGCTCGCCCTTCGAGACCTTGACGCGCAGGCGGGCGCGGTCGTCCGGCGGTTGGGTGACGGGGACCTCCCAGGAGCCAGGAAGCAGTTGGCAAACATCGTCGGGCGCGACACCGAAAACCTGGAGGAGCCGGAAATCCTTCGCGCGGCGATCGAAACCGTCTCGGAAAACCTCAGTGATGGTGTGGTGGCCCCGCTGCTCTATTTCGGCTTGGCTGGGCCGGTGGGAATGGCCGTCTACAAGGCGGCGAATACGTTGGATTCCCTGGTGGGATACACCGACGAGCGCTACCTGGAATTCGGATGGGCCTCGGCGCGAATTGACGATGCCCTCAATTTTTTGCCAGCCCGAATCTCGGCAGGCTTGATTTGGGCGGCTGCCGGCCTGTTGGGATTGAATCTGCCGAGGTCGGTAAGCGCCGTCTGGAGCGACGCCTCGAAACAGCCCAGCCCGAACGCGGGCTACCCCGAGGCTGCCGTGGCCGGAGCGCTCGGGATCCGGTTGGGAGGGCTGAATTATTACCGGGGCGTCGCCCGCGTGAAGCCGTTCCTCGGCGAGCCAATCCATCCTTTGTCCGCGCGAACTTTTCAACAGGCACGGAAGATTCTTTATGCCAGCTCGGTTTTCATGGCAGCCGCGGTGACCGGCTGGCTGGCGGCGAGCGGCGGATAAACAATGCAGATTCATGGGGGCAACATCTACCAAACCGCGCGCCGGATGGGATGGAACTGGCGCGAGGTGCTGGACCTGAGCGCCAGCATCAATCCGTTGGGGGTTTCGCCGCGCGCGCGGCGGGCCATCCGGGATTCGATGGAGCGGGTGGCGCACTATCCCGAGAACGGCGCGCCTGATCTGCGGCAGGCCGCCGCGCGCCGGTGGGAGATCGGCGAAGACCAGATCCTGGCCGGCAACGGGGCCACCGATTTGATCTACTTCCTGCTGCGGGCGTTGTCTCCACGAAAAACCCTGCTCGTGACGCCGACTTTTTCCGAATACCGGCGGGCCCTGACCGGTTCGACGATTTCCACCCTGGCCCTGGAACGATGCCAAAAATATCAACTGGACTTCGCGCGGCTGTCGCGGAAGATCGATGAAGACCGGCCCGACCTTCTGATCCTCACCCATCCCAACAACCCCACGGGAGCCACCGCCGCCCCGGATGCGCTCTTGCGGTGGCTTCTCTCCGAGGTTTCGCCGGAGACGGCGGTTCTGCTCGATGAATCCTTTATCGACTTTACCGGGCAGCCTTCAGTGGTCCGGTTGGCGGCTCGCCGGCCGCGGCTGTTTGTTTTGCGGTCGCTGACGAAATTTTATGCCCTGCCGGGGCTTCGGGTCGGCCTTCTGGTGGCGGAGCCGGATTCGGCGGCCCGCCTGGAGACGGCGCGCCAGCCCTGGGCCGTCAACGCGCTTGCCGAGCGCGCGGCGATCGCCGCCCTGGAAGATACTGGCTTCCACACCAAAACCCTCCGGCTGATGGACGCCGAGCGTCTCTGGGTTGGGGAACAGTTGCGCGAGATCCCGGATCTCGATCCGGTCCCCACTGCGGCCAATTTCTTTTTCGCGCACACCCACAGGGCCATCGTCGAGCTGGAAGAATTCCTGCTTGCGCGCAAGGTCCTGGTGCGCAACTGCACCGGCATGGAAGGCGTCCAGGGCGAGGCTTTGCGTTTTGCCCTCCGCACCAGGGACGAGAATGCCCGCTTCGTGGCGTTATTAAAGGAGTTCTATTGCTGAAAACTGCGATTGGCTGCGCCTTTGTGGCCTGCTCGACGTGGGCCGCCGAGCCGCCGCGCCGGATTGTCTCCACCGCCCCCAGCATCACCGAGATGCTTTACGCGCTCGGACTGGGGGATCGGGTGGTCGGAGTGACAACCTATTGTCACTATCCTCCTGAGGCCCGCCTCAAGCCGAAGATCGGCGCGTATCTGAGGCCCGACCTGGAAGCCGTCGTCGCGCTTCGTCCGGATCTGGTGATTCTCGCCGGGCGGCTCACCAACCTGGCCGAAAAGCTCCCCGCTTTCTCCATTCCCACGCTCGAGCTCGAGCACCAGACCATTGCCGGCATCTACGATTCGCTGTCCGTCATCGGCAGGAGGGCCGGAGCCGAGGCCGCCGCCGAGCGCCGGGTGGCTGCGATCAAAAAGGATCTCGACCAGGTCCACGCGCGGCTCGCGGCCCGCCCGAAACGCAGCGCCATGTTCATCGTGGGCCGGACTCCGGGGACAATCCAGGATTTGATCGCCGCGGGCCGCGCCACGTTCCTCAATGAGCTGATCGAAATCGCCGGCGGAGACAATATTTTCAAGGACGCAGTGGCTGCCTACCCGAAGGTCGCGCGAGAGGAAGTCTTCGCGCGGCGCCCGGAGGTCATCATCGACATGGGCGAGATGGCCGACACGGATCGTGTTACCGAAGAGCAGAAAAAAAAGGTGGTCGAGCTGTGGAACAAGTTTTCGATTCTCCCCGCTGTGCGTTCCCGCCGGGTCTACGCCGTGGCCTCAGACATCTTCGTCGTCCCTGGTCCGCGCGTAGCCGAGGCTGCCCGCGCCCTGTCCCGCATGATTCATCCGGAGGCCGGCTTGTGAACGTTCTCTACCAACTCGCCGGCCTGCGGATGCGTCTCGGCCAGGCCGAGGTGCTCCACGGCATCACCCTGGAAATCTTCGCGGGGCAGATGGTAACAGTCGTGGGTCCCAACGGGGCGGGGAAATCGACGCTGCTTTCCGTCCTCTCCGGCTTTCGCGGCGGTTACCAGGGGCGCTGTCTATTCCTCGGCGAGGAGGTGAACCGTTGGAACAAGCGGGCGCTGGCGCGCAGGCTGGCTTTTGTCCCCCAGATCCTGCGGGTGGAGTTTCCCTTTACCGCCGAGCAGGTCGTTTTTATGGGGCGCACGCCCCACTGCCATGGTTTGTTCGAATCGCCGGCCGATCGCCAGGCGGTCGAGCACGCCATGGCCATCACCGACACGCTTGAGTTTTCCGGCCGAGACTTCCGCGCCCTGAGCGGAGGCGAACAGCAGCGGGTCATTCTGGCCGGGGCGCTGGCGCAGCAATCCTCGGTGCTGCTGCTCGATGAGCCCACGACGTTTCTCGATTTGAAGCACCAGATCAAGACCTACTCCTTGCTGCGCGATCTGTGCCATCAGGGAATGACGGTCGTCGCCGTCACTCACGACCTCAATCTCGCCGCTGCCTACGCCGACCGAATTGTCGTGTTGTCGAAAGGGGAAGTGGCGGCGGATGCGACGCCGGAACAGGTTCTGCGCCCCCTCCTGCTGCTCGAGGTTTTCGGAGTGCGAGCCCAGATCGGCCACGGGCCCGCCGGGAAGCCCTCGGTCCTCTATGGCCCGAGCGAGATAACATGTTGAGCCGCCGCCGATTTTGGGTTTGGGTGGCTTCCTGCGGCCTGCTGTCGCTGGCAGTTCTGGCGCTGGCGCCGCTGATCGGATCGAGCCGCATGCAGATCTCGCACGTATGGGCCGGCCTGTCTCCAGACCGGGAGATTTTCTTCTACGCCCGGCTGCCGCGGGTTTTGCTGGCCGGCTTGGCCGGGGGCGCGCTGGCCCTGGCGGGGGTGATATTTCAGGCCCTGCTGCGCGATTCCCTGGCCACCCCCTTCACGCTCGGCGTCTCCAGCGGCAGCGCGCTGGGGGCCGTCATCGCCATTTGTTTCGGATGGCAAACCGTCGCCGGGCTTCCGGCGCTCGCCGTGACCGCGTTCGCCGGCGCCGCCCTGACGATGCTGCTTGTGCTGTGGATTGCTTTCGAGGGCCGGCGCCTGTCGTCGTTCACGCTGCTGCTCGCCGGAGTAACGATCAATAGTATCTGCATGGCCGGCATTCTGTTTCTGCACTACCTGGCCCGCTTCGGCCAATCGTTTGCCATCGTGCGGTGGCTGATGGGCGGGATCGACGCGGTGGAGTACACTACGCTCGGGGTGACGGCGGCCGGGCTGCTCGCCGCCTTCTTCGTGACGATGGCGAAGTCGCAGGAATGGAACCTGCTGGCCGTGGGCGAGGAATGGGCTGCCGGCCGGGGCGTCAACCTGTCCCGAACGATGCTGACCGGCTACCTGCTCGGCTCCTTTTTAACCGGGGTGGTGACCTCGATGACCGGCCCGATCGGTTTCGTCGGGCTGATCGTGCCGCACGCCCTGCGCCTGGCCGTCGGCGCCGATCACCGCCTGCTGATTCCCTGTTCTTTCTTTGCCGGCGCCGGTTTCCTGGCCATCTGCGATACAATCGCCCGGACCGTGTTGGCCCCCACCGAGGTTCCTGTCGGCGTGATCACTTCCCTGCTCGGCGGACCGTTCTTCATCTGGTTGTTGCGAACCCGGAGGCGCAGCCTGTGGTTGTAGCCTTGATCGGCGGAGGCGCGCGCAGCGGCAAGAGCCGTTTTGCCAGGGAATACGCCGAAGCGCGCTTCTCGCGGCTGGCCCTGGTGGCCACCGCCCAGCCGCTCGACGTGGAAATGCAGTTGCGCATCGCGCGTCATCGCGCCGAGCGCGGCCCTCGCTGGACGACCATCGAGGAGCCCCTCGATCTGGTTGCGGCGATGGGCGGCCAGGCCGGCTGTTTTGACGTGTTCCTGATCGATTGCCTGACACTGTGGCTCAGCAATATCCTGCTGACCCCGGGCCGCGAGCCCGCCGGGGAAATCCTCCGGCTGGTGGAGGGACTGGCCGCCGGCCCGCCCTCGATTCTGGTCGCCAACGAGGTGGGCTGCGGGATCGTCCCGGAAAACGAGCTGGCCCGCCTGTTTCGCGATCTGTCGGGAATGCTGAATCGCCGGGTCGCCGAAGTTGCCCGCGAGGTCTACTGGATGGCCTTCGGCCTGCCGGTTCGAATCAAGGGAGGCCCGGTCTCCACATGATCAATGCCTTTCTGGCGGCGATTCAATTCCTGACGGTGATTCCGGTCCCCGCGCGCGCGGGCCCGACGCCGGCAGCCGCAGCGGTGTTGTTTCCCCTGGTGGGAGGCTTGCTGGGGGCCCTCGCCGTGGCTCTCTGGTCCCTGCTGGGGCCCCTTTTCTCTCCGTCCCTGCTCGTCTTGCTCATTCTGGCGCTTTGTGCGGCGCTTACCGGCGGCCTGCACGAAGACGGGCTGGCCGACACCTTCGACGCTTTCCGCGCCGGCCGGTCCCGCGAGGAGATCTTGCGGATCCTGAAGGACAGCCGGATCGGCGCCTTTGGCGCCCTCGCATTAGTATTTTCAATACTCATTCGATGGCAGGCCTTGGTTGAGCTTCCCCCGGCCCAGATCCAGCCGGCCCTCCTCGCCAGCCAGGTCCTCCCTCGCGCCGGGATCGTGCTGCTGGCATACTCTGCTGGAGGGGCCAGCCGGGGGCTGGGCGGCGCCTTGGCCGATGCATTGACCGGTTGGCATGTCGTCGCAGCCGGCGGCCTCGCGCTCGCCCTCACGGTTCCCCTGTTGAAGTGGGACGCCCTTGCCCCTGTCACCCTCTGCCTCGCTGTAATTGCTCTCTCGCGCGGCTATTATGAGAAAAAGATCGGCGGCATCACCGGAGACTGTCTGGGCGCGGCCAACCAATTGCAGGAGCTCTCGATTCTTGTAACCTACGGTCGTTTATGAGCCGGCTGATCTATCTGGTTCGTCACGGACTCTCGGAGAACAGTGGAACGCTGCTCGGCCAATCGGACCCTCCGCTCATCGCGGCCGGCATGGCGCAGGCGCAGGCGCTGGCCGCTCGTTTCCAGAACTGCGGCGCCGAGCGGCTGATCTCGAGTCCCTTGCGAAGATCGCTGGAGACGGCGGGATACATTGCCGCGTCGCTGCGCCTCCCTGTCGAAGTGGAAGCGCAGCTCGCCGAAATCACCTACGGGGAGTGGGACGGCCGCTACTGGGAGGAGATCCAAAAAACAGATCCGGACGCGGCGGGGCGCAAGCTCACCGATTGGAACGGCTTCACCCCGCCGGGCGGAGAATCGTGGGGAGTGTTTCTCGCGCGCGTCGAGGCGGCTTGGGAGTCCCTGCGCGCTGCGCCGGCGCGGGTGACGATCGTGGTGGCGCACCGCGGTGTCAATGCTGTGCTGGCTGCGGCGGCCTCGGGCCGCCACTGGGAGGAGCTGGCCGGATTCGAACAAGACTGCGGATCGGCCTGCAAGCTGATTACACCGTGAGCCCATTGGAGCAAGCGTTGCGCGACATTCAGCCCGCCGGGAATTCCCAGCTCCGGCTGACGATTCAGCGCCGCCTCGACCATCTCACCAAACCCGCCGGCAGCCTGGGCCGGCTCGAAGAACTGGCCTTGCAATACGGGCTGGCCCGCGGCTCGGCCGAGCTGAAGCTGGCGCGCAAGGCGATGTTCATTTTCTGCGCCGACCATGGCGTCGCGGCCGAAGGGGTCAGCGCCTATCCCAGCGCAGTAACGGCCCAAATGGCGCGAAATTTTGTCCGCGGCGGGGCGGCCATAAACGTCCTGTGCCGGCAGTGCGGGATTGATCCGCGGATTGTCGACGTGGGCGTCAATACTGATTTCGAGCCGGATCTTCCGATCCTCGCCAGAAAAATCGGACGGGGCACGCAGAATTTTCTCAAAGGCCCGGCCATGAGCGAGGCGCAAGCTCTGGCCTCGGTGGAAGCGGGAATATTGCTTGCGCGAGAGGCTGCCGGGCAGGGCTACGACATATTGGGCGCCGGGGAAATGGGGATCGGCAACACAACGGCCGCGACGGCAATGCTGGCCTGCTTTTCCGGCCGGGATGCAGGCCAGCTCACCGGCCGCGGTACGGGCATCACCGATGCCCAACTGGCGCGCAAAGCCGAGGTCGTCCGCCAGTCGCTGGCCCTCCACCGCCCGGATCCCGGCGATCCGATGCAGGTCCTGGCCGCTGTCGGCGGCTTTGAGATCGGCGCCATCGCCGGGCTGATCTTCGGCGCGGCGGCGGCGAAAGTCCCTGTCGCTGTCGACGGATTCATCGCCTCGGTCGGGGCGCTGGCCGCCTGTCGCCGGCAACCGTCCGTTCTTCCCTATCTCTTCTTTTCTCACCTCTCCGCCGAGCGAGGCCACGCTGCCGCGCTGGAGTTAATGGGAGCGCGTCCGCTGCTTGCGCTCGAGCTGCGTTTGGGGGAAGGCACCGGCGCGGCCCTGGCCATCAGCCTGATCGAATCCGCCGCGCGGCTCTTCACCGAGATGGCCACGTTTGAATCGGCCGGGGTGTCGCAGCAGATCCGATCGGATCCCGCCGCTTCTGGCGCCACCGGGAAAACTGCATGAAGACCCGTGAGACGATTAACACAACGCTGTGCGCGCTGATTCTGGTCCTCGCCCTCGGTCTTCTGTTGTTGGGCGAGTGCGCCTACGGCGGCGGCATGGGGGCCGCCTACAAAACTTGCCAATGCCTTGGTTACGAGTGGCTGTTCTACGACCAAACGCCGGTTGACGGGCCCCGAAAAACAGTCTGCGTGGGATTCGTCCGATCCTACCAGTGCTACCAACTAATGAGCGGCCCCCCGATACCCTGTCCCCAGTAGGATGCCTCCCCCTTCAAGGGCGCTGCAAGGCAGTCTCCACCCGCCGCGCAACTTCCACCAGCAGCGCATCCTGGCCGGCCTCGGCGGTCAATTGCAGGCCCAGGGGCAGACCGGATGCGACGGGCATGGGGAGGGAGATGGCCGGAACCCCCAGCCCGGTCCAGGGCGCATTCATGCGCGGGTCGCCGGTGGATTCCAGACCCCGTGGCGCGGGGCCGGTCGCCGCCGGGCTCAGCAATACGGAAACCTCGCGGAACACTCCCGACATCTGCCTTCTGGCCTGGCCCAGCTTTTCCAGGGCGGCGGCGTACTCCTCGGCGGGAATCTGCAAACCCTTTTCAACCAGCAGGGCCAGACGGTTGCCGATCCGGTGACCATGATCCTTCCAGCGCTGATGATGGGTGCGCGCGCCCTCGTAGTCATTGATGAGACGGACTAGCGTAAGAAGCTGGGGAAAGCCGGCGGGGAGATCGACCATGGCCATCGGAAATCCGGCTGCCCGCAGCCGCGCCACGCTGGTTTCCAGGGCCTGCTTCATCTCCGGTTCGGCTTCCCAAGGCATGGCCGGAGCTGCCAGCCGCGCGCCCTCTGCCGGCCCGGCAGAATAACCCATCCGCAGCCAGAGCAGACGCAGGTCCTCGGCGGTTTGGACAAATAGGCCTGCCGTATCGAGAGTGGGGGCAAACGGCAGCACGCCCTCCAGCGGCAGAAGTCCGTAGGTCGGCTTGAAACCCACCACCCCACAGTAGGAGGCCGGGCGCAAGACGGAGCCTTGCGTCTGCGTGCCCAGGGCGAAGGGAACCATCCCCGCGGCGATAGCGGCCGCTGAGCCGCTCGAGCTGCCTCCCGGGGTGTGCTGCGGGTCCCGCGGATTCCGCGTGGGGGCTGGATCAAAATAGGCAAACGCTGTCGTCTGGGTCTTGCCCACCAGTACCGCGCCGCGATTTCTCAGCGCCGAGACCAGCGCAGCGTCCTGCTGCGCCTTGCGTCCAGCATAGATCGGGGAGCCGTACCCGGTGGCCAGGTCGCGCGTGTCGAAGATGTCCTTGGCGCCGAACGGGATCCCGCGCAACGCGCCGTCGCCGAGAGCCGCCTGGGGAGACACCGTCACCCAGGCCCGCAACCCAGGGTCCGCCTCCCGAATTCGCCGGAGACAGAATGACAACAGATCCGCTGGGGTTTTCTCCCCGGATTCTAGCCAGTCCAGGAATTGGCGCAACATGCCCATGGGCCGCCGTTGCTAAGATAGTACTGAACTCCCGAGATGAAAGTCGCGCTGGGGCAAATCAATCCGACGGTCGGCGACCTGAGGGGCAACGGCGACCGGATGACCCGCTTCGCCGGCGAGGCTGCGGCTGCCGGCGCCCGCCTGATCCTGTTCCCCGAGCTGTCTTTGTGCGGCTACCCGCCACGAGACCTGGTCGAAAAGCCGTCTTTCCTGGCCCAGACACAAGTGGAGTTGGAGCGGCTGGCGCGCCTGACTGCCGCGCTCCCCATTGACCTGATCTGCGGCTTCGCCCGCCCCAGCCCCGCCGCAACGGGCAAGACTGCGGCCAACTGCGCCGCCTACCTGGCAAAAGGCGAGATCCGATTCGTCCAGCAGAAAATGCTTTTGCCCACCTACGACGTCTTTGACGAAGGACGGAACTTCGCCCCCGGCGAAAGGCAGGTGGTGTTCCCGTCGCTCGGCCGCCGGCTCGCCATTACGATTTGTGAAGACGTGTGGAACGACAAGCGATACTGGGAGCGGCGGCTCTATCCGCGCGACCCGGTGGAGGAGCTGGCCGCCTCCGGCGCCGATTTTCTCATCAACCTCTCCTCCTCTCCCTATCATCTCGACAAGCGGAGGATTCGGCAGGAGATGCTCGCCGCCATCGCCCGCCGCCACCGCTTGCCGGTGGCCTGGGTGAACCAGGCGGGAGGCAACGACCAGCTTGTCTTCGACGGCTCGAGCTTCGTGCTCGATGCGGCGGGCGAAATCCGCGCCCTGGCCCGCTCGTTCGAGGAAGACCTGGTGGTGTACGACTCGGAGCTCAACACCGGCGAGATCCATCAGAATTTTCCAGAAGAGTGCGAAGCCGTCTATCAGGCCCTGGTGACGGGCACGCGGGACTACGTGCGCAAGTGCGGCTTCCGGCGCGTATTGATCGGCCTGAGCGGCGGCATCGACTCTTCGCTGACGGCGGCGGTGGCGGTCGATGCGGTGGCGCGGGACAACGTAATCGGCGTGGGCATGCCCGGCCCCTTCTCCTCGGCCGGCAGCGTCGAGGACGCCCGCTCCCTGGCCGCCAACCTGGGCATCCGGTTCGAGCTGATAGGCATTACCAGCATCTACAATCCCTTCCTCGAGGCCCTCGCCCCGGCCTTTGGCGGTCGCCCCGCCGACGTGGCCGAAGAAAACCTCCAGGCGCGGCTGCGCGGCGCCACCCTCATGGCGCTCTCCAATAAGCTCGGGGCGCTGGTGCTCACCACCGGCAACAAGAGCGAGCTGGCGGTGGGCTACTGCACCCTGTACGGCGACATGTGCGGCGGCCTGGCCGTGATCAGCGACGTGCCCAAGACGCTGATCTACCAGTTGGCTCGCGTGGCCAACCGGCTCCACCCGGGCTCCATCCCGGAAGCCGTGTTCACCAAGCCGCCTTCGGCCGAGCTTCGCCCCAACCAGAAAGACAGC
>Ga0247727_10018894_pt1 | contig 10760 bp, 8 predicted proteins | sample WisWelCaveWW1625_FD_202498 | JGI IMG/M metagenome (GOLD analysis project Ga0247727, IMG submission 202498) | Biofilm microbial communities from Wishing Well Cave, Virginia, United States - WW16-25 | ecosystem: Environmental > Aquatic > Deep subsurface > Groundwater > Cave microbial mat | place...
ATTCCTAAATGACCATCCCAAATATGAACCAATACTTTCTTATTTCCAGCTCCAGCATTTACTCCTATATTTGAATAAATTGTATCAACGTCATTAACTGGAACTATTTCATCATGAGTTCCAAATAGTGTTCCTGCCATCATTAGTGTTTTAGGCAGAGTGATTCCTGTTCCTGGTTGAGAGTCTAAGGTTGAATTGATTAGTATTGCATACTTTTTCCACATATTAAAGGAGATTTTTGGACTATCTGCAGTTAAGGAGCTTAGTCCTTGAATAAATTCTGCACCAATGTCCCCTATTGTTAGATGAGTTAATCCTTTGTTTTGTATGTTGTTATTTATTGCATCTTTATTTCTCGCAATCCTACTAGCGAAAGGACTATCTCCATTAAACGCTCCAGGTACTCCAACACCAACATAAATACTAATAGGATTACTTGGTAAATTAAATGTAGTTCCATCACTCAAGTAACCAGCATTGCTCTTTCCACTTGCGCTCCAGTTCTTCAAAGCATCCAATGCAACTCTTCCACCATTCGAATGTCCAACGTATGCAGTTTGTGATTTTCCTGTTAACTTCAATACTCCTCCAACCAAAGCAGGCCAGTACTTGTCTACAATATCTTCATACGTATAATCAGGACAGCTGTCACACTCAGTTCCTGGGCCACCAGTTAATTCAGCCAACCACACATCGCGTGGTGTATACTTAATAGAATCTCTCAGATAGCCATCATCAACACCAGCAGCAATCTCTTTGCCTGCTTCATCCCAAGCAGTAATATCGCTCCATAAACCACCTGCCATCACTACTGGCTCAAGCCATGGTTTGGAGTTATCGATTTGGAACAAGTAATCCAAGAAGCTTTGTGACACAACAGTTTTGTAGTGTTTCAATCGTAACAATGTGCTTCCATCAGCTGTTTGCACGTAGTTTTCTTCTGAAGTTAATCCTCCAGTGAGTGTTTGTTTAACAAGATCAGCAGTAATTTGTTTGTTATTCAAGAAGTCTCGGACTGCAATGGCACCAAGATCATTTCTATCAAAGAACGTCTCTTTGTTCTTGGTAATATCCTCTTTGTTTAATCTTTTGATTGCATTCACCAGCCCTTCGATACGTGCAGCACAGATAGTAGTGATTGTTTTCCCCCCACTTTGCGTGGTCATGATCAATCCCGTATGTACATCACTCACTACCCTTCCATTGTAATAGACAGTACCGCGCTGACAACCTCTTTGGGTGTTGCCAAGATTATAACCAATATTGATGATAGCTTCTGCATTGGTTACATCGCCAATAATATTATAATTCACCAATTGTTGTTGCAAATAATCTTGAATCGGTTGTACAAACTCAGGCTGTATGCTCATATTCACGTATATATCAAGGATGTTGTAGACTGTCTCTGCGCGATTGTTCGCTTCAGAGAACTCAGTGATGTTATTGGTGTAATCAACAATTACAACCAGGGTGCTTCCTCGTTGCAGATCAAGACTGAAAGTAGCAATCTGGCTTGATTTGTTTGCAATGCTTGGAATTACCTGCGTAGCTTCTTGAGCAAATTTGTTCTTACGTGTCTCGATCAGTTTTACGCTAACACTGTTTGCAGTACTTCTTCCAATATTGTTAACAGTTATATTAATAGTTTCAGGATCAGTGAGTGTTACAATATGTATATCTGATGGCTGCACAGCTACGTCTGAGAAAGGACCAATTGGATAAACCTCAATCACAACTGTTTGTGTTGTACTTAAGCTGTTTTTGGTTGCAGTTACGACACACTTCATAAATCCAGCAAAGGTAGCTGGTGGTTGGACTTGTAATAAGTTTCCAACAGCACTACAGTTTCCAGAATTTACTGTAAACGTACTACCATCTGAATAACTATTAAGATTAATAGTGAGCGTCGTGTTTTGTTCAAGGTTAAGTTTTGGCACAGCAAGATGTGGTGCTGTTGGTTGTAATGTTAATGTAACTCTCGTGGGATACCCAATGATTTCTGAGGGGCAAGCTGATTGTCCAGTTCCAAATAAAAATCCAGCAACAGGAGAGAAAATATGTATATCAGCAAGGGTAGTGTTGGTGGCAACTGAAGGTACTGAGGGTGTACCATTGACCATGCAAAGGATAGAGGACCAGAAGAATGCTTCCCCTTCAGAATGTACATTCCATGTTCCTTCATACTTCAGAATAGTGGTATTGGCTCCTACTGCATATCCAAGAGTTGCATTATAAAAACTAACATCATTAAGATTATTCGCTGTAGGGCTTACATCATCATTCCAACTTGCCCCATCCCACTTCATGATGGTTCCCTTATCCCCCACTGCAAAAGCTAGGTTATTCGAAACAACTTCAATCTCACGAAGAGCTCCACGTGTTGTCGAGACGAGGTTGAGATCTAATACCCAAGAGCCACTAGACCATCTGTAGAATGATTGATTAACAGTGCTGCCACTCTGTGTGCTTCCAATTGCTAATGCAAGTGTTGCGGTAATAAATTTAATATCCTTTATTGGTGCAAACGTTCCTCCTTCTGCTGTCCATACTCCTGCCTGTTTCTTGAGAATGACTCCATTACCAGTGAAGTTAGTACCACCAGCAAACCCAGTACTTCCACTAAAGGCAATGGTGACTAAATCAAATCCTCCAGAAGGGACGCCACATGACAAGGTGCTGTTTTTGTGTGGAGGTAAAGTTTCTGATGTCCATGCTATTCCATCAAATCGTTTTATTCGATCCAGGCTCACGAGATATGCATCCGTTGGAGTTATGACTTCAATATCTTTTACATGAAAGTAATAGGTTGGTAAAGGGTCGCATAACCATGGATATGGTATCTGTTCAATATTTGAATATGTGCCAGTAATATTTGTTCCAACAAGTTTGTGAATGTATCGATCAATATACAAGAAACCAAAGCTCTCGTTGTAAAAGTCTGATTGCACAAAAGTTTGTAGGTATGGTATACCATAAGGTGATAGATTCTTGAAGAGATGCCAATCACCAGCAGCAGTGGTTGGATTTTCTAAGCCAAATCCAGTGATTATTTTTTGAGTACTAGGTGTTTTTTTTGCAGGTTCAAAAGTAATAGTAGCAGGTTCTGTTTGAGGAAGTTCAACTGTTAAGAAGTTCAAATTAAGCTTTCCTGAACCAAAGCTAGTATCTTTTCCAGATGTTCCAAGATCTTTTGCATTCTGTTCAAGCAAGGCTTTAATCTGTGCAGGTGATGCTTTATACTTTTCAATCACCAATGCAGCAGCTCCAGAAACAAATGGCGTTGAAATGCTTGTTCCTGATAATGAATTTGCTGTTTCTGGTGCCACAAGGTCTGGCTTAATGTAGTTTCCATAATTGTGTCCAGGAGAATAGTCAACTTTGTTTTCTCCATTCACAGAACCAACTGTGATTGCATTCGCTGCATTGCCTGGTGTTGCAACGCCTACAAAATCACCGCACAATCCAAGTTTTCCGCAATTGCCTGCAGCTACTACTACTGTAACGCCTTTTGACACTGCTTCCTCAACAGCAGCTACCAATGGTGAGTTGAGATCATCAAATAGACCACCAAGACTTAAGCTGATGATATCAGCACCTTTTTCAACAGCATAATTGATTCCTGCAATTACGCTTGCTTCACTACCTGCTGCATCTTTATCAAGTACCTTGGCATTGATGAGTTTAACATCAGGCGAAACAGCTAAAAGAATTTCTGTAATCTTTGTTCCATGTCCATGTTCATCATCTGCAGTTCCTGACCCTATGAAATCTTTCTGGTGCACAATTTTATCGCTGTATTTTGCATCAATACCTGTATCAAGCACAGCAATAATAACATTCTTTCCAGTTATTCCTACATTCCAGAATGTTTCTGCACTGATTTCAGAAACTCCATTAATAGCAAATGCCTGCACCATTCTGTTAGGGAGAATCTGCTTGATTGCATCTTCTTGCGCGAGTGATTCAATTTCTTTTTCAGGAATATTTGCAGCAATTACATTTCCAATTTTGTGCTCCTTGACTGTTGCTCCTTTGGCTTTTATTATTTGAGAGGCTTTTTGTAAATTATCTTCATTAGCTGTTATAAGAACTCCTACTTTTTTGTCAGAATCCTTGTCATAAGAACCAAGTTTAATTTTGTTTTCAGCACTTTGCGCTGTTTGTGATTGTGTTGCAGAGAATGTTTTTACAGAAGTTCCAGCCACTGTTGCTATCTGCTGTGAACTTACAAAAGCTGATTCATGCTGTTCTATGATTAGTAGTGCAACTAAGAATGAAAAGAGCGTTGCTGACGCAATAACAAGAGCCAATATTGTGTAATAATTCTTCAATTTGTCCCCCAGCATGAGTAACATTTTAGTTAATATTTAAATGTTGCGTTTATAAAGTAACAAAACCATTGTCGAACAAGTTCGACAGGGTTGCGTCATCAAGCCGCAACCTTTAAATATTAATTTCAAGTTGAAAAGTTACAAATGAAAGAAAAACTCAGACTTCACACAACGGGCAGCAAAACAAGAGTGAGGATGCACATTGCTGTGCTGCTAGCAGCATTGCTAGTCAGTGTTCTTATCGGTTATGCAATAGGAAAAGGAGCAATAACTGGGAAAACAACTCAAGCCAACTGCATTCCACCACAAGACTTGCAGTATTTCTTGGATCAAGCAAATCAAATACAAGCTGAATACAAAAAGTGCGTGCAGGATTTATGGGCTTTGCAGTTTACATATAAGATGAAGAGTGGTGTTCAAGCTAACAACTCTGTAAATAGTTCTTAATTTTATTTTTCGCCATGAACAAGAACGAGAAAGTCATCATGGTGGTTGAGAAGGTGAACCTCTTTGGAAATGATTATTTTCAAGGTTTCAGACCCCACAGAGAAATCAACTATGAATCGAGAATAATATCAAATCTTAAATGGATGCAACGTGGACTTGCAGAAAAAGACCTTACCCATAAACAACCAATTGCTTATTCTGTTATTATTAATCCTGCATTAAAAAAAGTATTTGCATATCAGCGTTCAAAAAAAGATGCAAACTACTCTGAAAAAAGACTCCAGGGGAAGTGGTCGTTGGGAGTGGGAGGACACATAGAAAAGCTAGATACTACAAAAGGAAATCCTGTTCAAACCAGTATGCTGAGAGAGTTAGCTGAAGAAGTTCACATTGCTGGTTCTCTGACTCCAAAGGTCGTAGGGTATATTAATGATGATGGGGACGAGGTTGGACAAGTCCATTTCGGAATCTTGTATATAATTGAAACAGACGCTCATACAATTCTGCCTAAGGCTCCAGAAATTGAGAGTGGCGGATTTAGAACAATTGAAGAACTGGAGAAAATATGTTCATCACCTGAGTACAGTGTTGAAAAGTGGGCGAAAATTACTCTGGGTGTATTAAAATCAATGGGATTTTGATCTTTATCTGCTAGAATCAGCTTGCCTTTCTAATTCATTCTTCTTTGCAATAGCGCTAGAATTTGCACTGAATGAATATGCAGCAAGAATTTCATCAGCGAGTGCTACTTCGATTGACTTTTTGCTCCTGAATGCCTTTTGAGAAGCTCCCTGTGTCATGAAGCGAATGGCAAGATCAATCCTTCGCTGTGGAGCGGTCTCAACTGCTTTTGGATATCGAGCTCCACCATATTCAATTGCAATGATCTCTTCTCTTGGTGCAGCATTTTCTATTGCACTCACCAATACCTGTAGTGGGTTATTTTTTGTTTTATTTTCCACAAGTTCAAGTGTTCTGATCATTATCTTTGAAATTAACTGCGCTTTTCCTGCATTGTGGCCAGAACTTATTTTGTGTTTCTTTGCTCGATGCCCTGAAACCATGATCTTATTCATGAAGCGCTCAACAATAAATGTTTTTGACTTGTGGAATCGTTGCCTTACATTCCTGCCTCCTGTTCTTGGAACTATTCTTGGAGTAGTACTCATGTAGCTTTGAAGTCCAGGGTCTGACACAGAAACACCTTCACCAGACCATCTATTAAATGCTTTAATATCCATCTTACTTTCGTGCCTTTTCAAGTATTCCTTTTCTTAATGCATCAAGACTTTGATCATTGACTTTAACAACACACCATCTTATTCCAGGAAGATCTCCTTTTGCTCTTCCTTTAACTCCGCCGATCTGCTCAACCAGCACTTCATCATGTTCATCAATTAATTTTGTTGCACCATCTCCTGTGCAGAACGCAGTAACCTGTTTTCCATTCTTGATTAACTGCACTTTAACACACTTTCGCATTGCAGAGTTTGGCTGCTTTGCCTCTACTTGTACTTTTTCAAGAACAATGCCTTTTGCTTGTGAAGCTCCCTCTAACGGATCAAACCGCTCTTTGCTGTGCAGTATCCTCTGCACATACTTTTTCTTCTTCCATCTACCAGCATGCCTTCTCTCTCGAAGTCGTTTTGCAGCATTTAATCCATTTGATTTCTTGCCCATATAACTTTCTGCTTTCTAGTTCTTTATAAAGGTTGCTGAATGTATTATCTTCAATATAGAAAATATATGTGATTAATTTTATATATTACTCTTAGAACTCGCATTTGATGGAAGGTAAAAAAGGATTATTTGATGAAGATGATGAAGAATCAACCAAGGATGTTTTATCTTCTTTAGAAAAATCTTCCTTAGAAAAAGATATAGAAGAGATAAACACAGGAGAAGCTCCAGACTCAACTGAAAGAAGGGGAAGAATAAGGCTTCAAGATGAACTGCCAAAGATTAAATACAATCCACGTTATGTTAAATTAGTATCAGAATGGCAGTTTTCAGATCTTGAGAGAAAACTTACTGAGATTAAAGTGGTAAAATATTATCTTCCTTTATCGAGTAGAATTCCTAAAAAAGCCTATGATGACTTTCTAGAAAAGTTTAAAACCAAAAACCTTACAGCAGAAGCATGCCATCAGTTTGTTAAAGAATACAAGGGAAAAGTAAAAAGTTTATATCTGGAAGAACTTGCAGAAATGCTAAAGACACATAAAATTAACAGCAACTTTTACTTTATAAGAGAAGGCGAGATATATGTTCTTAATAGAGCAGAATTTAAGAGAGACCTAGAAAGCACATTCAAGAGAGAAAAAATCTATCCTAATGTGATGGTGAAGTACAGCCTCGGAGATCAAATACAATATAAACTAAAGTGCGGTCCAAAGTCATATGCATGGCAGTACATTCCTGTTGCTATAAAAGAAAAACCTAAATCAAAAGAACCAAAAGCAGACATTGCTAAAAAAGAAAAAAAGACAACTCCTTTGCCTGTAGAAAAAAATAATGCTCCACCAATCCAAATACATGGAGGCGTTATTGATCACATTCTAAGAACTCTTTCTAAACAACCTTAATCTCCTTTAATTCAGAGAAGTATCTTCGTATGTAATCTTCCAATCTTCTCAAGTTTTGTGCGGCTCTGCCAATCAATAAGCCTTTTGTTTTTGTATCTGCACTCTCTAAAACAACAATCCCTTCCTGTTGATAGATGTTGTCCACCTTTAACGGACGAATAAAGTTTTGAATGAGCTGCAGCATGTCCTCGCTGTACTCAACGATTTTTATTTTCTTCTTAAACCGCTCTGATAGTTTCTTGACATTCTCTGCATTTTTTCCTAATGCTTTTCTCATTTGACCAATGTTAACAACAAACATTATTTTTTCTGCTTCAACAATGCAGTCCTTCAAAGTAGCATGCGTTATCTTTTCAAATGAGTTCATAATTCCAAGAACCACAGCATCATAAACTATTTTGGAACTCATTGTAATAATGAAATAACAGAAACAGCAAATGGTTTTTTCATAATGATGCCGAGTTCTTCGTTGGAGACATCGAGATGAGAAACCTCAACCTTGAACAGCCTTGCATTGATTTCAATTGTTTCCCTGGCTCCTTCTGAACAGTTTGATGATATAAAAATCTTTTTCAATTGCCCCCTTTTCAATTCTTTAATTGTTCTTTCTGCCCCTACAATTAGCTTTTTATTCCCAACAAGTTTTTTAACTTCTGCAACAGTCATTTTTTCTCCGTTGGTTTCATGACGATCCTAGGCAGACCAGTTCCTATTGGTACGATCTGATTGATCATGACATTTTCGATCACTGAGTTCAGCGGGTCTCGCTCTCCTGCCAGTGCCGCATTAATGAGGTGGCGTATCGGCGTTTCGAATGATGCCCGTGCTAACACAGAGGATTTTTCCCCTATGATGCCATATCTTGTAATTCCTTTGATGGAGCCATCCACTGTCATCATGTCTGCAACCAGCATGATATGGCGTTCGTCCACACTTAATCCCTGTCCTTCAATGACCTTGTAGATTTCATTAATAATAGTTGCTCGTGTTGCTTCTATGCCTAGCACATCAGCCACCTCAAAAATGTCATTCGATGTTGTTTTTTCTGTATCAACTACCTCGAGCTCCATGATGGCTTTTAGATTCGTTCCTCCTGTTATGATCAAAAATTCATTTCCTCGCTTCACAGGCAGCACTTGTGTGATGTTCTTGATTCCTGCAACAAACACAGTCCTGAGTTGTTCTTTCAACTTATAGACCTCATTGACTCCTCCTTCTTTGCTGGCGACTGATACTATATACTCCTTTCCACTTGTTTTTACAGGAAGCTTGATTGATTTTTCTATTGCCTTCATGATTACAGAAGGAACTACTCCTATCAGTTTTGCTTTTTCCTCGTTAATAATGAATGAGACAGCCTTTTCTGCCAGATCAATGACAAATTCTTTGACAATCTCTCCTAGCCTTGTCTCTTTGATTTGCAGTGCTAATTCTTTGATGTTCTTTCCGGATTTGTATGGTTCCTTTAAGTAAATCTCCATCATTGGTGTTTCAATTGTTTTTCTGCCATCAAGAATCTCAATTAAACGAGGAAGTCCGGTTGTAACGTTCATCTCTGCAACTCCTGCCAAGTGGAAGGTTCGTAAAATCATCTGAGTGCTAGGCTCACCAATTGACTCAGCACTGATGATGCCAACACTCTCTCCAGGAGCAACCTTTGCAGATTCGTATTCCTTTACTACTTCTTCATATATTTTCTTAACCTTATCAGCAGAAAGACCCTTTGGCAGATGTGTCTCTATCTCTTCTATCAGTTTTGGTGTGAGCCGTATTTTGAGTTCTTCCAAGGAAACCATTTTTATATACCTGCAACCCTTTGAATTATTCTATTGACATTGATTTTTCCGTCCTCTGACTTTGAAACATCAACACCGTCCTCTCCGTATTTGAACTGGATGATCTTCCCAGAAGAATCTCTAACTGTCTCATCATACTCAACTCGAAGATCCTGCATGGCATTTGCCAGTCTTCTGTAAAGGTAACCTGATTTTGGAGTTCGAAGTGCAGTGTCCATTAATGCATCTCGGCCAGTCATGCTAATGAAGAAGAATTCTGCTGGTTTCAGTCCGTTTTTGAAGCCACCGCTGATGAATCCTCGAGCTGCATGGCCCAAGTCTCCCTTTTTGAATGACGAGAGTGTTCTCTCTTTATACCCTTTCCCAATTCTTCCGCCATGCAGTGCTTGCTGTCCTACACATGCTGCCATTTGCGTTAAATTGATAAACTTCCCTGCAGCGCCAGACTTTACCATAACCTCTAGGTGAGTGTCTCGGGTTGCACTGTCAGCAACAGTATTTGAAATCTTATTTCGCGCTTTATTGAGAGTTTCAAGACATCTCATTTCAAATGTCTCCTTCATTGTTTTTCCAGGAAATGTCTCCATGGTTCCTTCATGATATGTTGCAATGAGCTCATCTATTCTGTGATATGTTTCGTTAAGAATGTTGTTGATATCTTCTTTTGTTTTTTGAGGAAGATCCAGATCAGAGAGTGCTGCACTTTGTCCATGATGCATTAAGGTTGCTATCCCTAACCTGAATATCTTGCCTATCATGTCTCCGGTAAATTCCTCACCATACTGCTTGTGAATGCTTCTCAAAAAGAGACCAGCACCTTCACCAAGATTTGCACTATCCATGTGTCCCTCAATTAGTTGGCCATTCTTGATAACTACTGGTGTTCCTTCCTCTGTTTCTCCTTTGAAAGAAAAGTCTTGTGGAATAAGCAGGCTGAAAATCTCTTTTCCGCTAATTATCTCTTTTTTTGGCAATCTGCTGAAATCTTCAATACCAAGAGCAGATGCAATTTCAATAGCCTTTCTTTTTGGAAATTGCAGTTTCTTGGTGAGCAAATAGTTTCCAGATAGAGCATCTTGGGTACCACCAATGATTGCAAGACCATATCTTGGTGAGATGATTTGAGTTTGTACCAGCATGAGAATCTCGGCTTCTGTTCTTGCCTCTTCTGTCTGCGGTATATGCAGGTTCATCTCATCACCATCAAAGTCTGCATTGTATGGCGCACAGATGGCTACGTTTAATCTTAGTGTTTTTCCAGGAAGGATCCTTACTTTGTGGCACATCATGCTCATTCTGTGCAGACTTGGCTGTCTGTTGAAGATAGTTATGTCACCGTCCATAAGGTGTCTTTCAATAATGTATCCTGGCTGTAATTCCTCGAGGCAGCTTTCCTGTGTTTCACTAGTGATCTTTTTCTTTTTACCATCTGGTCTCACAATGTAGTTCGAGCCAGGGTATTGAGTTGGACCTCGCTTTACAAATTCTTTCAAGTACTCTAAATTCCATTCAGTGACTCGTTCAGGAACAGTGAGTTTCTTTGCAATAACCTCAGGAACACCTACTTCATTGATCGAAAGCATCGGATCAGGGCTGATAAC
>Ga0247727_10018895_pt1 | contig 10759 bp, 10 predicted proteins | sample WisWelCaveWW1625_FD_202498 | JGI IMG/M metagenome (GOLD analysis project Ga0247727, IMG submission 202498) | Biofilm microbial communities from Wishing Well Cave, Virginia, United States - WW16-25 | ecosystem: Environmental > Aquatic > Deep subsurface > Groundwater > Cave microbial mat | place...
TACTTGAGATTGCTTTGCTGCTCCGCGGCTCGCAATGACGTTAGTTATTGATCCTCAATCAAATACCAGATCAAATCAATATCCCCGGGCGAGTGACCGAACTCGGTCAGCATCGCCGCGGCTTCGGTTTTATGTTGCGTCCCGTGATTGACCAGATGAGCCATTGCCTGCCACAAAATTCTTTCGTGCGGAGTTCCTTCAGTGGATGTGTAGCTGAACTTGCCATTGAGTATCTCGTCTGTTAATTCTTCCACGAAAGCCATCAATAATTTTTCCTCGTCCGCCCAGCGCAATCGCAAAGAATCAAAGGTCGGGAAGTCCTCTGGCTTTAAGCGGTGAGTCGGTGATGTCCCTTCCCAGCGATGACGCCAGATCCATTCCGCGAACAACGCGTGGACGAGTGTGCCGCGCAACCCGCCATGTGGAAAGGATGCCGGCGCGAGAAATTGTTCCTGTGTCATGTTTGCCGCGGCGTTCAATATTTTGGCGTTCGACCACTGGTTGTATTGATAGAGAATGAGGATGTCTTGTTTGTTCATGGTATTTTTCCTTTATCCATACTCGTAGCGCGACATTTATGTCGCCTTGCAAGTAAAGCGACATGAATGTCGCGTTACCATTCGAAACGATTCTTACTTCACATCATCCTTCTGCCTCTCCAGCAACAGATGCCCGAAAGTATACAGTGTGACGTATAAAAACAAAAAGAACGCGGCGAAGAGACTGGTAAACCCAACCGATTGTAAACTCGGGTCTTGTGCGCTTTGGATGGTGTAAAGCGCAATGCCGGTTGGGTCGCTGAATATATCCCACGAATTCCAGCGAAGAAAGCGACCGACGTAAACACCGGCGCTGCTCAAGCCTGCCACCAGCGCGACGAATCCCCAGCCAGCCCAGCGGCCAAACTCGCGGCGGATGATCTCCTGCATCAAAAATAGTGAGACCATGCCAAGTAATACACCTGTAAATGCAAACCAGATCAACATCATCACATCGTACCAGACTGGAACATCCCTCCAATAGGCAAGGTGTTGAAAGTCTGTCAATATATATGGCGCGTTGGGGAAGAAGATGAGCCAGAAAAATGCGGCGATTGGGACAATGACATAAACCCATTTACGTTTCAATGTAAGCGTATAGGTGAAGTATGCAATGATGAATGGAATCCACGCGAGAAATAAATTCCAGATCAAAAACCCATAGTTGCCGCTCCCGCTGTAATCCGAGCGCACGCGCCAGATCGTGACTGAAATCAATGTCGCCCCAGCCAGCAGAAAGAACATTGTCAGGCGATATTTATTGTGTGAGAAATAATCAATAAACTTTCGAATCACTTTTTCCTCAAAAACTCCAACAGGATCGGATTCACTTCTTCAGGCTTTTCATAATGCGGGATGTGCCCGCAATTTTCAATCGCGTGAAATTCAACATTTGGAAGCGCATCGCGCAGGATGTTGCTGTGGTCAAACGGCACGGTATTGTCATTGCGTCCCCAAAACATCAAAATCGGTTTATCCATTGTACCAAGTCCTTTGTAAACATTCATGAACTCGCCAAGCATGTTATTTCGTATCGTCGAAAGGATGGCGCGCAGAAACCCCTTATACTGCATCTGGACTTTATACTGTTCGATGAAGTGATTCACAAGTGCGGGATCGAAGAAATCACCCGCGACGCCTTTGACAAGTGCATCGCCTCCGACCAAGCCGAGGATTGCCTCTGCGACGAATGATATTTTCGCCGCTTTGAGCGTTGGCGAGAATGCGATGGGCTTTGCTCCAATAGGGTCAATGAGCACAAGCTTGTCCACGCGCTCCGGGTAGCGGACGGCAAAGGCTGAGGCGATGGGTCCACCCATCGAGAGTCCGATCAGGCTTAGGCGTGGAGAGATGCGAAGCGCGTCCAATAAACCCGAAAGTTGTTTTTCGAAGAAGCCAAGATCGTAACGCGCGCGAGGTCTGTCTGAAAATCCGCGTCCGAAAAGATCATAGCGTAGAACGCGAAAGCCCGATTGAGTCAAAAAATTGAAAGTTGGGTCGTAAATAAAATATGGAACGGAGAACCCGTGGATTAGAACGATATGTTTGCCCAAATCGCTCCCACCGAGTTCGTAATGTGTAACGCCGTCAGGAAGTTGAACGAATGATCCGTTCGCAGATTTGCGCGTGACATCATTCAGTTCTTTTGTTTCACCGCGCATGGTCGCTTACTTTATTTTCCCCAATGACCGTAACACGCGTTCGGGTGTAAACGGAAATTCATCAATCCACACGCCTGTTGCATCATGGATCGCCGCGGCGATGGCAGGGGCAACGGGGAGGAAGGGTAATTCACCCACACCGCGCGCACCCCACGGACCGTTTGGGTCTGGAATTTCAAGTATGACCGATTCAACTTTTTCAGGAATATCCCAAATGGTGGGAATGAGATAGGTGCTGAGCTGGTCGGTGAGCACGCGCCCGTCTTTTGTTTTGTAATCTTCGAGAATGGCATAGCCTTGCGCCTGCACGACCGCTCCTTCGATCTGACCCTCTACAAGCGCAGGGTTAATCGGCTTGCCAAGATCATCTGCAGAGACAACGCGGATGACGCGCACGTGACCGGTATCGATATCCACTTCCACTTCAATCGCTTGCGCGACGAACGCGTAAGCAAAATTTGGTGTCGAATGACCGGTCTCGTGATCGAACTGCGTGGTGCGCGGCGCGAGATATTTGAACTCGCCAACCGAAGGGCGTTCTTCCGCTTTCCATTTGTTGAGAGCAACTTCTGCCGCGCCGCGGATGGCATTGCCCGCCATGAAGGTCATGCGCGAAGCAGAGACTGAACCGGAGTTGCCCATGGTTGCCGAGTCGGACGCGATCAGTTTGACTTTTTCAAATGGAACACCTACAGCTTCCGCCGTCATTTGAACCATCACCGTATGCACGCCTTGTCCCACTTCCGCGCCCGCGTGATGCAGAACCACTTGATCTATTTCCGTCTTGCCGTGCAGTTCAATCTTTGCCCAGCAGTTTTCCGGGTAACCGAAAGAAAAGCCGATGTTTTTGAATCCAGCCGCGAACCCCTGACCGCGCACCAATGACCGCCGCCCGCTATCTGCGGTCTGTCGTCCGCGGTCCGTTTTCCACCCAAACCTATCACGCGCGGCTTCAATACATTGCACCACGCTCACCGGACTCGGCGAAGGCGTTCCGACCCCCATCGTATCGCCATCGCGTAACGCATTCTTCAAGCGGAAGTCAACGGGGTCCATGCCCAGTTTTTCAGCAAGTTTATCCATTTGCATTTCAGCCATGAACAGAGCCTGCGGCGCGCCGAATCCGCGGAACGCCGCGCCTGGGACGTTATTCGTGTACACACCATACACATCCGTTTTGACGTTCGGGATGGAATAAGGTCCGGTAGATGTGATCGCTGAATTTCCGAGCACTTTATTGGACGTGTACATGTACGCGCCGCCATCGCCGATGATCTCGTTTTCGATGGCGATCACTTTGCCGGCTTTTGTCGCGCCCCATTTCGCGCGCAGGACAACTGCGTGACGCTTCCCATGCCCGATGATGGATTCCTGCCGAGTCCAAACGATCTTCACCGGTTGTTGCAACTTCCGTACGGCGAGCGCCAGCACGATCTGCACCGACATATCTTCGCGTCCGCCGAATGCACCGCCGACAGCAGGATACACCACGCGAATACTTTCATTTGGCATTCCCAGCGCGTGAGCAACCTGGTGTTGGTCTTCATGAGTCCATTGACCGCCGCAGGCTATCGTGATGCGCCCCTCATCGTCAATATACGCCAGACCCGCTTCGGGTTGCAAGTAGGCGTGTTCTTGTACAGGCGTGCGATATTCGCTTTCGACGATGACATCTGCCTGGGCAAAGCCATCGTCAACATTCCCTTTGCGGATCTTGTAATGCACACATATATTCGAATCGCCGATATGCTCGTGGATGCGTGTCGCATCCGGCTTCATTGCTTCGACGGCATCGGTGACAACGGGCAGATCCTCATATCCGACTTCGATCAATTTCATTGCCGCGGAGGCTTCTGCCTCGCTTCGCGCCACCACCGCCGCAACCTGATCGCCGACAAATCGGACGATATCCTTCCCTTTCGCGCTGAGCGGAGGCGTAGACGAAGACGAAGCGCCGCATAGCACAGGCTGGTCCTGCCATTGCAAACCATATTCATTGACCGGTATATCTTTCGCGGTGTATACAGCAACGACTCCCGGCGCGGCTTCGGCATCGCCTGTCTTGATCCACTTCACGCGCGCGTGGGGACGACCCGCGAAAAGAATCTTCATGTGCAACATGCCCTGCATGGACAAGTCGCCTGAATAAGGAGTCTCGCCTGTCACTTTGCCGCGCGCATCCACGCGCGGGAGGGATATTCCGATGGATGTTGGAATGGTCATGGATTTGTTTGCCTAGTGAAATTATCGGTAGTGGCATTTGATAAAGGACGTGGTGCAGGATGGCATCCCGCATACTCTTGAATTGGCGGGATAACATCCCGCCCCACGAAATTCATCATTTTGTTTGAGCCATTACCAAATTTATCTTTTGTACCGCTTCACTTTGACTCGGATTGGCGGCGAGTCAGTGGGTCCGTATTGCGAAGGACCGAAGAGTTTGTAAATATACCCAAACAGCATAGACATCACCCCGCCAATGATAATCGTAATGACTATTGTAAAAACAAGGTTGGCAACGAGATTGTTTTGAGCGCTGAGGAAGTTGAGGATGACCCTCAAGCCTTGAAGCCTCCACAAAAGCGGATTGAACGTTGGAGCACCCAGCCAATCGGTTGGAATGGGCCAGCGACTCTGGACTCCGATGTTGACGAGAATCACAGAAACGCCATAGGCGAGAATTGGCACAATGACCATCATCAGGCATCCAATGCCGCGCATCACCGGGTGTACACCGCGGTTTCGCGGTATTTCGCGCTTCGTACTCTGCGAAGTATATTTACCCATGGTTCACCTCAACTGTTTTTCGCGTGTTCTTCGCGTATCTTCGATTGCCTGAACGATTTTGTAATAACCTGTACACCGGCACAAATTACCGGTAAGCGCCTGTTCAATTTCATTGCGCGTCGGGTTTTCTTTTTCTTCCAACAACATCGCCGCCGACATGATGAAGCCGGGCGTGCAATATCCGCATTGCACCGCGCCGTGTTTGATAAATGCTTCTTGAACGGGGTGAAGCATCTCCCTCACCCCTAACCCCTCTCCCTCAAGGAGAGGGGAATTTAATCCTTCCACAGTCACAATCTCAGCGCCATGCGCGCGCGGCGCGGGGACAAGACAAGCCATGACTGCCTTGCCATCCAGAAAGACAGTGCACGCGCCACACTCGCCTTCGGCACAACCTTCTTTGGTTCCAGTGAGTCCAACATCTTCACGTAGAAATCTCAAAAGAGTCTTTTCGTGTCCGCTCTGCACAGAATACTTTTTGTCATTAATTACGGTTTCAATGGATGATAGCTTATCTGCCTTTTGATTTTTGACTTCATCCTTCAGCCTTCTGCCTTCATCCCTGCCTTTCCCCCATAACAAAACCGCATCAGACGGGAACCCAGCCTGCTCCTCACCATCGCGAATTGACCTCAACCCGCGCAGAGTGCAAACCCGCACCATCTCGCTTCGATACGCGGCGCTCCCGCGAATGTCGTCAATGGGCTTGCATGAGTTCATTGTAAACCGCGCGGCTTCGGCGATGACATCGTCAGTTAATTTTTTCCCTGCGAGATATTTCTCGGCGTCAGGCGCGTGGATGATCGTCGGGGCGACGGCTCCCAGCGTGATGGAGGCTGAGGTAACAGAATCAGATTCGAGATTAAGAATGATCGCCGCATCTATGATGGAAATCGCCTGGGCGCGGCGTAATGCCAGTTTGATAAATGTCCCGCGTTGCGTGGGTTTCATCGCAGGGAAAGAAATATCCACGAGCATTTCATCCGGTTGCATCACCGTTTTGCGGACGCCGGTATAAAAATCCTTGAGCTTAATGGTGCGCGTGCCATTCACCGATTGCAAAGTGACAGACGCGCCAAGCGCCATGAGCGGAGTGATCGTATCGTTCGCGGGCGACGCAGTGATGAGATTACCTGCAATGGTGCCGCGATTGCGGATTTGCGGCGCGCCTACTTCCCACGCCGCGCGCGCCAATGGATAGGCGCGTTCGCGAATCAATTTCGATTCCACACAATGATTATGTGTCACAAGCGGACCAAGATGGATGACGCTGTCTTCGTCCATCGTGATTTGATCGAGATGAGGGATGCGCGTGATGTCAATGATTGTTTCAATACCCCTGCGTACACCGCGTTCGAGTTCAAGAATTAAATCGGTTCCACCCGCAACGATGCGAGCGCGTTCCCCCTTGCCTTTAAGTGTTTGCAGAACTTCGTCAATGGATGCCGCGTTGATGTATTCGTGCCACATGTGTTGTATGGGTAGGGGCGGGGTCTCCCCGCCCTGGGGCGAGAGGACCTCGCCCCTACATGGATTTATTTCGATCCGGTCACAACTTCAGACCGTCTATCGTACGTTTCAACTGCCATGCGTGCCAGCGACGTGAGATTGCGGATCGCCGCAGGCAACGCGGATTCGTCGGCAAGGGTTTGTTCCACATTATCGAGCGCGCGCCCGACCTGTTCGGCAAGATCGAAGAACGCGGCATCGAATTGGTAAATCGCCTCCAGTTCTTTTTCGTTGATCTTGGTGGCGTCGAATAACCCTGAGTAGCCGCGCGGAGCGGTGCTGATCTTGTCTATGAACGTGCGCATCTTGATCGCGGCTTTTTCCATATCGTCCACGTACTGGATCATGCTACTGCTGACCAGATCGGCTTGCAACTGTGACGCGCGTTTCCACTGTTCTTCAAAGCGGCGCGCAACGGTGTCGCGCAGGATCTTATCTGCATCGCGGCGGTTCTGGCGTTCAATGTACCCACTGAAGCCGGGGATGAACGACAGCAACTTTTTGAACGGGTCTTGCTGGCTTGTTACTTTTTGAAAGAAATCTTCCATGGGAGCCTCCTGCAAAGATATACGAGTTCGGTGTGCGATAAGTCGCACAAACCCATTATACTGCCCGTTAGTCAAAATTGAGAATAACAATGCTCAAACTACCCAGACAGTTAGAGGGTTTTCTCGCTGTCTACGCAGTACGATGTAACCTGAGTTTCTGGTTATAATCAAGAAAACTAAATTCCCATCCGGAGAATGCCATGACAACAGATATTCAATCCCTGCTCGGCGACAAATCAGAATCGTTGCTCGGCTTCAATTCCCCTAAAATTTCAAAAGATCGCCTACACCTGCCCGGCAGTGACTTTGTAGATCGCATCTTCACACATTCCGACCGCAACAATCGCGTGCTCGGCAACCTGGCGTGGATGCATAGCCACGGACGGCTCGGCGGCACAGGCTATGTTTCCATCCTGCCTGTAGATCAGGGTATCGAACATTCGGGCGGCGCGAGTTTCGCGAAGAACCCCGATTACTTTGACCCCGAAAATATCGTCAAACTTGCCATCGAAGGCGGATGCAACGCAGTCGCCTCCACGTTTGGTGTGACGGGTATCGTTGCTCGCAAATATGCTCACAAGATTCCGTTCATCGTCAAGATCAATCATAACGAATTGATGACGTATCCCAATAGTTTCGAGCAAATTATGTTCGGCACGGTCAAGCAGGCGTATGACATGGGCGCGGCGGCGATCGGCGCGACGATCTATTTCGGCTCGGATGATTCGCACCGCGAACTCATCGAAATCGCGCAAGCCTTTGCACTCGCACACGAACTTGGGATGGCAACTGTGTTGTGGTGTTACCTGCGCAATAAGGCGTTCAAATCAGACAAAGATTATCATGTGTCGTCAGATCTCACGGGTCAGGCGAACCATCTCGGCGTGACCATCGAAGCCGACATCATCAAGCAGAAACTTGCAGAGAACAACGGCGGCTATCTCGCGTTGAATAAGGATGGCGTCACGTTCGGGAAATTTGACAAGCGCATGTATTCTGATCTGATCAGCGACCATCCCATTGACCTGTGCCGTTACCAGGTGGCGAATTGCTACATGGGGCGCATCGGACTCATCAACAGCGGCGGCGCATCGGGTGAAAATGATTTTGCCGAAGCGGCAGTGACCGCCGTCATCAACAAACGCGCGGGCGGCACGGGTCTCATCTCGGGGCGAAAAGCATTTCAACGACCAATGGCGGAGGGTGTGAAATTGTTGAATACGATTCAGGATGTGTATTTGGATAAGGGGATCACAGTTGCTTAAGATGCCAACATGCCTGAAGAAGATGTGGGCATGACCGTCGCGGTCAAGGTGACGGATATGCTGGGTGAAGAAGTATTGGGAGTGAGAGGGGTGTAGGGAATATAAGAAGTGGCGAATCAAGAACATCACTTAACTTTTCGCGTTACGACTATACCAGAGGAATAATCATGAAAGTGTTAATGCTAAGATCTCAAATGCAACTTATGCTTGTATGGGTAATTGGTGGTTCAATTTTGCTCCTTGTGGCTTGGCTGCAAATCTTATTTGGACACTACGGCGATAAGGGTCAAGAGGTAATTGCATGGCTCCTGCCGTCGATTATTCCCACTGTTTCCCTGGTCACCGGAGTCTGGGCAAATAATACCCGACAAAAATCCGGGAGTAGAAAACAGATAGAAAGGAAAACTTTCAGGGTGGTTTTGGCTGTCTCTCTTTTTTACCTGATCTTCATTGGTTTGATCTTTGCGATACAACCGATGGTTGCCCGTCCTCCATTGGAGGTTATCAAAGATTCTGGATTAATCTTGAGCCCTCTCCAGGGAGTGGTAAGTGTATTTTTGGGGATTTTTTTACACAAGAGTCCAAAAGCAAATCTTGAGCCAAAATGACTTAAGGATGCAGTATATTTATTGAAAGCGCTATTGCTCTTAATTGGGATATGTTATTGTGAATTATGGCTCGCTAATCTTAAACCAATCCACTTCGACAATAATCGGATAATCGGTGAAAGATGATGTGTTGATACCAACATAGCCATCGTCAAATGTATATCTGTTCTCCTGAACAGTTTTGATTTCTGTGCCGTTGATGTAAAGTCGAATTTCGTTTCCCTTGCAAATCATGCCATATTCATTGGCTTCATTCCCTTCCTTGAGTGCCAGCGCGTCGCCCCGATCTATACTGTCATATTTTGTTTGTCCATCACTGCTGGGCACAGCCGCATATAAATGCCATACGCCGCGACTTGCAACGCTGAATTCATACCAGCCATCCTTCGTGTAACGGCAGACCAGACTAATTTCGTTATTGATTTTGCCGCGATTCTCCGCTCGAATATCCAGCCGAACGTCGCGGTATCTAGAATTTTCGTACAAGTAGTATGCATAAATATCTGTGCCGCTCAGATTGAAAGTCATCAAGCCGTTAGCAAATTCGACTTGTGCCTTACTTTCATCTCCATGCGTTAGAAAATAGTTCCATCCTGGATCATGATCAAACTCCTCCGTAAAGATGGGGGTATTCAAATTCTCCCAAAGTCCGGCTCGCTCAAGATGTTGTCTGCCTGTGAAATCGCTAGGGATATTGTAACTCGCCTCTCCACCAACCCCGGATTGAATGAATTCATAGATGTAAGCGGTTGTTGTGTGTTCGCGAGTATATGGCAAGTCTTTCATTTGGCTTGGAAGTTTATTTGCACCTTCTACGATCCATGTTTGGGCTTCTTCTTGTGCGATGGGGGTTCCCGATTGAATCACTGGCTCGGAAGAAACAACAAAGACAAAGACTCGATAATGACCTTTCGGAACCCCAAAAAGAGCTTCCAAGTATTTGGTTAAGGAAAATTCTACGATGCTAATCGGCGCTAATGAAGATGTCCATCGATTGGGATAATCAGGATAGCCATTTGCATCCATGTTTTCCAGGCGAGTTACAATTGCAAATCCGCCAGGAATCCCGAAGTAAGATTTTTCGGTAGTGGCATTTGATAAAGGACGTGGTGCGGGATGGCATCCCGCATACTCTTGAATTGGCGGGATAACATCCCGCCCCACGAAATTCATCATTTTGTTTGAGCCATTACCGATTTTTCATCATAACCTGCGGAATCAAGCGCGCTGGAAATTCTGTCATCAACATCCTGAAATGTAATTCCGGTTCCATCGGGCCGCCCTAATGATCCAAGCTTTAGAACCTCAAAAGCAGAAGGTTTCGGCACCGGCCATGGAAACGGGGGTAATGACACCGGTGTCATACTGACTGTTGGAATTATGACAACTTGGGAAGTTGGAGTAATAGTCGATATTGGAGAAATTGATAGTGGAGGAATCAAATAAAATAAAAGACTTAAAATAATTATGAGAAGAGCTATTGCTATGATTACAACAAGCGAACTCGGCTGGGGCCTCGAGGTGTTACCCATAGATCACCCATTTCTGGCTTGACTTCCCAAAAGAAACTTTGGTAGTCAATACCCCTTCAGCAAATCATTATCAACTTTTCGTATTATAGCAGATTGGAGATGATTAGGCGGCAAAAATCAAGCACAGAAGGCATATCGGTGATTTCTCGAATTGGAAGGATAAGAGCAGTTACCAGAAAGCGTCTGAGCGATTACTGAGAAAGTGTCTGAAAAGTCATAATTTTGCCAATCTGCGAACCATTAGCCGGATCATAGCAGCGTAGATGAAAGATTCACTTGTTTCAGGCAATCGCTCATAATCTCTTGCTAA
>Ga0247727_10018896_pt1 | contig 10759 bp, 7 predicted proteins | sample WisWelCaveWW1625_FD_202498 | JGI IMG/M metagenome (GOLD analysis project Ga0247727, IMG submission 202498) | Biofilm microbial communities from Wishing Well Cave, Virginia, United States - WW16-25 | ecosystem: Environmental > Aquatic > Deep subsurface > Groundwater > Cave microbial mat | place...
GAGTGATTCCGACAACAGTCAGCAGAATCAGAATCATATCGATGCGCTTATTGACACTTAACTTTTTGTAAAAAACAAGAGCAATCAGGAGCATTATCAGAAGAGGAATCGGAGTTTTCACAAGAAAGCTGAAAATGAAAAAGTACCAGTCTTCAGTCGTTACCCAGTTTCCGTGGAAATAGTGTGCATTGACTGAAAAAATCTGGTTTGTCTCAAGGCCCTTAAGATACCAGTAAGGCAGAGGAACAGGAATCCAGCTTAGAGCAGGACTATTGAATATCGGGAAAAAATTCTGCTCAAACTTGTATTCTCCCAGAGGAGTAAATGTTCCCTGAAAGAAATATCCTGCATTAACAACAGCAGCAGAAATAATCCCGATAAATACGAAGAATGCGATGATTGCAAGGATGCTTCGCTTGAAATTCTGATTATTGCTTGGAATGAACTTCAGCATAGGAAGCTTATGGCTCGTGAAAAGAATAATTAATGAAGCGAACAGCATTATTGGAATTACAAGAATTCCTGTATGCTTGCTCAACAAAGTCACTCCGAGGCATACACCTGTGAGAACAGCATCCTTTGTTGAATTGCCTGAGATGTAGTGCTTGAAATAGTACGCTGTCATCAAAAAGAATGCAGTAATCATGATGTCATTGTCAGCAACAGCGCTAAGTGCAACAATTGAGGGAAAGAAAATGTATAGTGTGACTGCGAGAAGCGCTGATTTCTTGTTTGTTATCTCAGAAGCCCACTTGTAAACATAGACTGCTGCAAGAAGACCAAGCAAAAGAGCTGGAAAACGCCCCCAATCAATCATTTTCTGAAAAATTTGCTGGTTGAACTGGAAAATAAGCTGTCTTCCGTACAAAAATTCGTCAATATTCGGAAATCCCTCAGGAATAACAATATTTGGGTGCAGTGGAAGAGTAAATATCGCAGTCAAAAGCTTCATTGCAGGCGGATGGGTCGGAGAATGCTCGAAATTTCCAGTCTTCCACAAAGCAAGGCCAGTGTATATTACTGGCTCGTCAGAAGTAAGACTGTGATATGAATTCAAGTAAAGTCCCCTGAAAAAGAAAATCGCAAGGAGCGCAAGCAAAACAATTGTTGATTTTTTAATTGCTACCATTTGCCTTTGTCATATTTGCGTGCAAGAACCAGCCAAAGCGCCTTTCATACCATCTGAGCAATGGAGACTGGTATATTGCTTTTCCTAAAACATAAAGTTCAGGAAGCTCAAATCTGCTCAGATAACCAACTTTAAGGCCTGCTTTTCTGCACATTCGCTTCAACTCACGGGCATTGTAGCTTTTGGTAATCGGATTAACCATATTGTCCCTGAACACCGTAAGCTGGTTTGACTGTGTCTTTGTTTCTCCCATCCAGAATCTTGTAAGGAAAAAAATGAGATTGCTGAAAAGCCTCGAATGCCTGCAGCAGAAACGCAAAGTATTCTTAACGTAATTCCAAGCACTTGTCTTGTGGTAAACCATCACATGGATTCTTCCATTTTCTTTCAGAGCACGCGAAAAATGATTTAAGCAGGACTGGGTTCTTGGAGTATGATGGATAACTCCCATGCTAGTTATCATATCAAAGACTTTGTTCTTGAAAGGCAAGAACTCAAGATTGCCTATGACAAGATTTGGAACCATTCCATATTCTTCGAACAATTTCTTTATTTGATACAGTGAGTTTGGAGTCTGGTCTATTCCAATAATATCTGCGCCCAAAAGCGAAAGCTCTGCATACAAGTGTCCGCCGCCGCAGCCAGCTTCAAGCGAAAGTTTTCCTTTTACATCATTTTCACGAATATACCAAGGAGACCTGTGCAAAACTTTCATGCTTATTGAATGATTATTTTCCATTGCCTGCCTTGCACCAACAAGACCGTAAGGAGTTTCATTGAACATTTCCCTAACTCCGAACTGCAGAGTTCTTTCAGGAGCATAGAACATATTTGGAATTCCATTCTCCATAGAATAGACATTCACGCACTTTACGCAAGTAAGCATTGCGCGCACAACTTCTTTGCTGTTTTTTTCAAGAATTTTAATTCTCAAATCACCCATGCACTTTGGGCAGGCCAATAAAGACAGATATTCTTGTTTCATTTTCGTGACGGGAGCAATGCATCCTTTATATAGCTTTCATCCTTTTCGCGCAATTGGGCAATCATCTCGCCCAAGAGGCCAGTAGAGAAAAGCTGAATACCTACTATGATAAGCAGGAGAGCCAAAAACAGCAAAGGCCTGACAATAATGATATGTTCTATGAGAGAAAGATAAGCAAGAACAAGGCCAAGAACTGTTCCACTAACAATGCTGGCAATGCCAAGAGTTCCAAAGAAATGCATAGGCCTGTTCTTGAAAGTCATAATGTATCTTATTGTGAGAAGGTCAAGGAATCCTTTTATTAATCTTGAAAAGCCGTATTTGCTTTTTCCGAATTTTCTTGACCTGTGATGTACAACAATCTCGCCAACACGGTAGCCTTTCCAGTGAACAAGCGAAGGAATATACCTGTGAAGTTCTCCGTAAAGATTCAAGTCCTTTATTGCCTGAGTGCGGTAAGCCTTGAAGCCGCAGTTTGAATCGTGAACAGGAACTCCTGTAAGCTTTCTGACAAGCCAGTTGAAAATTCTCGATGGAAAACGCTTTCCGAATGGATCACGCCTAACACGCTTCCAGCCTGAAACAAGATCATAGCCCTCTGCAAGTTTTGCAACGAACCTTGGAATCTCCTTAGGGTCGTCCTGCAAATCCCCGTCCATTGTAAAAATAATGCTTCCGCGAGCCTGCTTGAAACCAAGATTCAGCGCAGCGGACTTTCCAAGGTTTCTTCTGAACTGGAAAACTTTTACAGAAGGATTCAACTGCTGAAGCCTCAGCAAATTTTCGCCTGTCCCATCGCGGCTTCCGTCATCAACATAGATAATCTCGTACTCAGCCTTGAGAGCATGAAAGACAGACAAAAGCTCCTGGTAGAATGGCATAACATTATCACGCTCATTGTATACAGGCACTATGACTGAAATCATTTCTGCACCTCAATGAACTGCTTGTACCACATTTGGAAAGACAGAACGCTCCACAATTGCCTAGCATAAAAAAGTTGAGATGTGCTGAACTTGTCAAGCATTTTCTTTATTGCATCATGTTTGAACAAGCCCTGTTGTTCAATTGCTGACTTGGAGAGCATAGGCTCAATCTGCGGAAGCAAGTCTTCTTTTATCCATTTGTCAATCGGAACGTAGAATCTCTGCTTTTTCCTCTCAAGATTTTGCTTTGGAAGCAGGTCACCCATTGCTTTTCTTATTATGTATTTTTCAGTCGTTCCATTAAGCTTTAAATGCGAAGGCAATGAGTATGAGAACTCAACAAGCCTGTGGTCAAGGAACGGAACCCTTCCCTCGATTGCGTGGGCCATAGTCATCCTGTCTGTTTTCATCAGCATATTTTCAGGAAGAAGAGTCTTGAGCTCGTGATAAAGTAACTTATTCAGGAATGGCGCATTTTTTTGCGAGATGAGAACACTGTCCTGCTGCGTATTGGTTAAAATGGCGCTTCTTTCGCTGGCAGAACAGATTGAAACAATCTCCTTGTATGACTTATCAAGGTTTTCAATGTTTGCAATAACATTTCCAGCACGCTTCATCCCCTCAGAGCCCATTGCTTTTGAATACTTGAAGACTTTTGTGAACATTGAGCTGGGAAGATTCCTGAAAACAGCTCCGGCACTTACCCTGAATGGCTTAGGAACGTATTTCAAAGGGGAAAGCTTCTGCAAAAACTTTTCCTGCTCATAGCCGCAGAAAACTTCATCTCCGCCGTCGCCAGTAAGAATTACAGTAACGTCTTTTTTTGCCTGTTCTGAAAGGATGTAAACAGGAATTAATGCAGGGTCTGCCAATGGCTCATCGCAGTGCCAAGCTATTTTCGGCATAATTTTTGAAGTACTTGCAGGAACAATGAATTCCTTGTGTTCTGTTCCAAAAGTATCGCTGATTTGGCGCGCAAATTTTGTTTCATCAGTTTCTTCATAGCCGAAGCCGACAGAAAAAGTCTTGATAGGCTCTTTCCACTCTCCCTGCTTCTTTATTGTAGACATCATGGCAACAATAGAGCTTGAATCAAGCCCTCCGCTGAGGAATGCACCAAGCGGAACATCGCTTCGCAGGCGAAGCCTGACGCTGTCCTCAAACAACTGCCTGAATTCTGCAACAAGCTGTTCGTCGCTTCTCGAGGAAATGTTTTCTGAAGAGGTGTTTACGTCCCAGAAAATCCATTTGCCAAGCTCTTTTGTCTTCAGATTGTATTGCAAGCATTCGCCTGGCAAAACCCTGAAGATATTATCAAACATTGTTTCCCTGCCAAAAGTGTGGCGGTAAGCCATAAACTGGTCGAGCGCTTTTTTGTTCACTTTTCTTTCAAAATCCTTGTTTTCAAGCAATGATTTTATCTCAGAAGAAAACATGAACTGGCCGTTGTGCTCAGCATAGTAAAGGGGCTTTATTCCAAGCCTGTCTCTTGCAAGAAATAGGGATGCGTTTTTTTGGTCATAAATGCAGAATGCAAAATCTCCGTTGAAATATTTAACGCATGAAGCTCCATATTCTTCATATGCATGCACCATAACCTCAGTGTCTGTTTCAGTGTAAAACCTGTGACCTTTGGCCTCAAGCTTGTTTTTCAGCCATTGATAATTGTAAATTTCTCCGTTGAAAATAATCCAGATATCTTTTTTTTCGTTGTGGATAGGTTGCTTGCCTTTTTCGCTGACATCAATGATGCTGAGGCGCTGGTGTCCAAGAGAAACAGCGTCGTCAACAAGCATTCCATGTTGATCAGGACCCCTGTGAGAGATTGCGCCCATCATTCTGCCGAGAAGCTGCTTCTCAGATCCAGTGATTCCAGTTATTCCACACATTTAGACCAACTTTGTTTCAATTATGTAATTCTGCCTGTCCTTGAAATAAGTCCTTGTCATTATTTCCGCAAGGAAGCCAAACAAAAACGTCAGTGTACCAGTAATCAGGAAAAGAACTCCCACGATAAAGAGAGGACCTAAGAGAAGCTGCTTGATTATGAAAGCCTTGATTATCTGCTCAAAAAATATCAATCCTGAAAGCACATACTGGATTACGGCAAGCGAACCAAAAAAGTGAATTGGCCTTGTCTGGAAATCATTCCAGAACTTGATGAACAAAAGGTCAAAGAATCCCTTGAAAACACGCTTCATGTTGTATTTTGTCTTTCCAAACTTTCTCTCGTGATGCTGGACTTTTATTTCTCCAACCCTGAAACCCTGCCACATAAGCAATGCAGGAATATACCTGTGCATTTCTCCGTGAAGCTGAAGATTCTCGAAACATTCCTTCCTGTACGCTTTCAATGAGCATCCTGAATCGTGAATTCTTTCGCCTGTAAGCCATCTCCTGAACTTGTTTGCAAACAGCGAGAAAAGCTTTTTTGACAAAGTATCGCGTCTTTTCCAGCGCCAGCCTGAAACAACATCATAACCCTCGTCAAGCTTTGCAATAAGCCTTGGAATGTCCTGCGGGTCATTTTGAAGGTCAGAATCCATTGCAACAATTATTTCTCCTCTCGCTTCCCTGAAGCCAGCCATCATTGCAGCTGTCTGCCCAAAATTCTTCCTGAACTTTATGATTTTAACACGAGAATCACTCTTTCTCAATTCAACCATCGCAGGAAAACTGCCGTCCTTGCTTCCGTCATCAATAAAGATGATTTCATATTTCAAAGGAGTTTTGTCAAGAGTATTGCGTATTGCAGAATAAAGACGCGGAACATTTTCCTGCTCATTGAAGACAGGTAATACAAGTGACAGTGTTTTAGCCATACTTCCCCCCTGTTAATCCCACTGCGAAGCATTTTTAAACATTCGTATTCTTGGCTTAAAAAGGGGGCTATTTTGGCAAGAATATCTGACTGGATAAGGCAGCCGGCAAATGCTGTAGGCATAGCGCTGATTGCAGTATTTGCATTATTCTATTTCGGAACAATTGGCGACTATGGAATAACGTGGGATGAGCACGCAAACTTTCTGCAGGGAAATGACACAATAAACTACCTGAAAACAGGAGAATATGCCGGCGTTTATGTCAGCGAGGCAAAAGGAGATGCAACACACGGAGCTTGGTTTTTCACAATAAGCGACCTTTTTGCAAAAACATTTTCAAGCCTTCCAGTTGACGTCAGCCACCACATACCGCTTGGAATAATCTCAATAGGACTTCTGGCAATTGTTTACTTTTTCACGCTAAAACAATTCGGAATGCTTGAAGCGATTTCAGCAACACTAGCATTAGGATTATTTCCACAGTTCATTGCACATTCGCACAACAACCTGAAAGACCCTATAATGGCATTCATGTACGCCGCAACAATCCTTGCATTCTATTCGGCATATACAAAACGCACTTGGAAAAGCTTTATTTTTGCAGGAATATTAATAGGAATCTCTTTTGCAACAAAAGTCGTCTCATTCTTTATTCCAGTAATACTGATTATCTGGATGGGATGGCTGTTCCTATCAAGAAAAAAACTAGGAGAGTTTTATTTTCCATTGGCAAAACTTATCGGAATGTCGATAATTGGACTGATAACATTCTTCACGTTCATTCCATATCTTTGGCGCGACTTCTGGGAGCACCTGAAAGTTGTTTTGTTCTGGCACGCGAAAGACCTCAACTTTGTAGTTCCTTATGCAGGACAGGGATACACAATGCAGACACTGCCATGGCATTACACAATAGTTTTTTTGCTTGTCGTAACACCGATGCCATTTGTTATTGCAGGAGGAATAGGACTTCTGAAAACAATTATCCACAGTCTTTTCGGCAAAAACACATTTTACAAACTGCTTTTGATTTGGTTCTTTGTTCCGTGGGGAAAGTATGCAATTGCTGCAATCCTCGGAAAGCCGTTCCTTATTTACGACGGAATGAGGCATTATCTTGAAGTTCTTGTTCCAGTTGCAATATTGGTTGGAATTGGAATAAGAAGCATATACACTTTTGCAAGCAAAAGAGTCCAGATGAAGCAAGTAGTAGCCTGCGGGATAATCCTTGCAATTATTTTTGTCCCTGTTGCAATTGTTGACTACCAGTCGCATCCTTATCAAGTTGCATTCTTCAACAGCTTCCTCGGCGGAACAAAAGGAGTTCAGGACAGCAAATGGACAAGATTGGTCTATTGGGCAGAGCCATTGAAGGAATCTTTCACCTGGATAAACAAGAATGCTCCACAGAATTCAACTGTGCGCGTTGATGCAATACACATTGCAAACTATTATGCAAGAAAAGACTTGAACCTCGCTCCGATGGAAAGCGAAGGCGGAGATTATATTATAACATATTATGATGCAGGATATCCTGCTGTTTACAAGCGAGATGTTCTTGGCGGAAGAGTATTGTCAATCTACGACATAAGGAAGAAATAATGAACTCAAAATTAGCACTCGGCATTGTATCGCTGCTTTTACTCTCAACAGTATGGTATGATTATGAATTCTTCTCAACAACGTGGGTCAATACAGGAGAATACTCCCCCTGCGACCAATTTGTGAAGGAAGGAGGAATAAGAAATCTCTATCAAGGACAGCCGTACTGCAAGCAGGGGCCAGTGCTTTATGTTTTGCAGTATTTCATCGAGATGGTATTTGGAAGCGCATTCAGAACAGTTCTTGTCTCTCTTTTCGTAATCATAGGAATTCATTTGTATTATCTGCTTAGAAAATCCGTCAAAGCAAAAGAACTGCTTCTAATGGTTTTGTTTTTTATCACATTTATCGCTTTCGCAAGAAGCTTGAATGCATTATTAGCGACATATGCCTTCTTTTCGGGGTATTATTTCTTGTTTACAAGCACTCATAAGTGGAGCAAGATATTTGCAGGAATATTCTTTGCATTGGCGCTGCACGTCAAAATCAATACTTTATTCGCACTCGGACTGGTAATTCTATATTATCTTTTCAAGCATTTTGAAAACGGAAAATTGCGCATAAACTTAAAAGACAAGTTCTTCATATCATTGCTTGTTTCGTTGATTGTTTTGTTCTTTCTATGGCCAAACTATTACATGTACAATCTTTACGCTTTATCGCAGGTAAATCCTGGCGAGAGAGGCATTTTCGACGCATTTGCAGGCCTAACTGACTTGATTAGAAATATCCATGCAAGAAGCATATTCATAATCTCAATATTTATCGGCTCGCTTGCTTCTCTTGCACTGGCAAGAACATTCCCAGCAGTGATTGCCCTTATTTTTTCTTTAATAATGTACATAACTGATTACAGAATAACTGGAACAGCAGCAGTTCTTCACGTCCATTACTATCTTCCAATCTTTCCATTCTTCATAATGGCATTAATAGCGCTTTATGAAAAAACAAGCAGGAAACAAAAAATTGCTTACTGCATTGCCTTGGCATTTTTACTATCGACAGCAATATCAACCATTCAGGCAGAGAAAGACTCCCACGAAGTGCAAAAAACACTGCTTGACATTTACAAAGACATACCAAGCCAGCCTGGAAAAATCCTTGTGCAGGAAAACAGCTACCATAATGAAAGAATGAAAGGCTTTGAAGATGAAAAGTTCGAAAAGCTTCCAGACAGAAAACACTATCCTGTTGCTCATTTTGACGGATGGTATGAGCAAGGGCTAGTGAAGCTAGGCTATGTGAACCTTTCAGAATGGTATGTTGACACTCCCCAAGAAATTTATGATGACTATGCAAACAAGATAAGAAATGGAACATACAGCCTGATGCTGCTCGGGCCTCCTGAATGGATAAAGCTCACAGAAGTTGTACAGCAAGCTGCAAGCAAAGAAATGAAAACTCAGTACTGCCAGATTATCCTGCCTGACTTGACATATATCTCTTCAAATGGAAGACACGATGTCCAGCTTTTCTTCGCAGACCAAAACGACTGCAAGACTCTTTTGCAGAGAACCAATGACTACTACCAGAAGAATTTCAACAACATATGTAAAAAGAGCCCGCTGGTAGCAAATGATATAGTAAAACCTACGTTGCAGAGGGAAGGCATAACAATAAGCGAAACGTGCACACAAACAAAAGACAAGCTGCTTTACTGGGACAGCCAAGCCTTTTATGTGAGCCCAATTATCTTCTTGATTTCATTAGCAATATTATTTTATATTTACAAGCGACAATGAGCACAGCAACATTTTTGTCAATACTGGACTGCCCTGCGTGCAGAAAAAGCAAAGGGCTTGTTCCGCAGAAAGATTCTGTAAGATATTATCTTGCCTGTCCTCTCTGCAAATTCTGGTATCCAGTAATAAAAGAAGTGCCAATCTTGCTTGTTCCTGAAAAAAATCCCCAAGGAAAGCATTCTGCGCTTGGAAAGCCAGTTCAATTTCCTCTTGAACGCAAGAAAACAAAAGCATTCGACTGGAAAGCAATGACTTACTCGTATGTAATCAGAATAAATGAAATGATGAAGACATTTCCAATAAGCAAGGAGCTTGTAATTGCCGATATTGGATGCTCGACAGGCTCATTTGCACTCGCACTCAGAAATCAGACATACATCGGATTTGACATATCATTTCCATCGCTTGTTTTTGCAAGAAAAAATACAGGGCACTTCTTTGTGCAGGCAGATGCAACGCAGCTTCCAATAAAAACAAAGAGCATCCAGTGCTTTTTATCGAGAGAACTGCTCGAGCACGTCAATGACACAAAGAAAGCAATGCAAGAACTTTACAGAATTGCCCAATACGGCTATCTTGAACTGCCGACATTAAATTTTCCATTTGCATACGACCCGATAAACTGGATCTTGACCAGACTCGGAAGAAAGATTAATTACGGCATTTATGGATACAACCATGAAAAACTGTACACGATTGCAGGATGGAAAGAACAGCTGATAAATTCAGGATTCAAGATAACAAAAGAAAAGGTTATTGGAACAGGATTGTTTCTGAATTTATTTGATAATGTATGGCATATATCTTATAATTTCTGGCATATATTTTATTCCTTATTCAGCTCAAAGAAAGGATTTGAATCAATTCCAAAAATAAGATTTCCAGCAAGGCTAGTTAGAATGCTGTTTTCAATAAGGATTGCTCTGCACAGAATAGACACGCTTCTGCTTAAGAAGGGAGTATCGCAAGGCTTTAAAGTGGAGGCACGTTTTTAGCGACAATGAAACAGCGATTGCTTGATTTTTTGGTATGCCTGTACTGCAAAAAGTCGCTTGAAATTACAATTTTTCAAGAAACTCCAAGAACAAATGACAATGCAGCACTAAAGGGCAGAAAGATTCCAATATCAAAGGCAGAAATGGAAATCACAGAAGGAAAACTTAACTGCAAAGACTGCAACAGAGTTTTTCCAATCGTAGGCGGAATTCCAAGAATTCTCCCTGACGAGTATGTTTCAGAGCTTGTAAACGCATTCCATCCAGGATTTTTTGCAAGATATAGAGAGCATTTTCCAGCATACAAACAGCGGGCGAGAAACAGGAAGCATGTCCAGTCAGCAAAGGCTTTTGGCTATCAGTGGAAGCACCACAACAGGATTCATAAAGAATATTTGAACCAGTTTTTGGGATGGATATATCCAGTGCAGCCATCATTTTTCCAGAACAAGCTAGTGCTTGATGCAGGCTGCGGAACAGGAAGGCACGTTTTTCACGCATCTCAATTTGGAGCAGAAGTAATAGGAATAGATTTCGGCGATGCGTGCGAAGTTGCTT
>Ga0247727_10018897_pt1 | contig 10759 bp, 11 predicted proteins | sample WisWelCaveWW1625_FD_202498 | JGI IMG/M metagenome (GOLD analysis project Ga0247727, IMG submission 202498) | Biofilm microbial communities from Wishing Well Cave, Virginia, United States - WW16-25 | ecosystem: Environmental > Aquatic > Deep subsurface > Groundwater > Cave microbial mat | place...
GCCATCACGGGAGTCGGGCATCCGAAAGAGCGAAAGAACAAGCGGAAGCAGAAATATACGTTGGAAGGGGTGATCGGCTAGAGGTGGTGCGGACTGACTGGACACAAGCACGTCGCAATCTCGTGGAAGCGTTGCTGGAGGTTTTCAAGCCCGACAAAACTCCTATGAAGCAGACCCTTTCCGGCCCCGATTTCATGCTGCTATCAGGACTCGCGAGCTTCGCCGACTGGATCGGTTCTAACGAAGACTGGTTTACCTTCGGGAGTTCCGATGACTGTGAAGACCTGAAAGAGTGGTTTCAAAAACGTCGAGACATTGCCGAAAAGTCCCTGAATGCAATCGGCTGGGAACCACGAACCCCGCTTTCCACGGCGCCGAAGTCCTTCGAGCAAGTGTTTCGTTTCCCTCCGCGCCCATTGCAACAAGCAGTCGCTGATGCTCTGACTGATTTACAGAGCCCCGCCATCCTGCTGGTGGAGGCACCTATGGGTGAGGGCAAGACCGAGGCGGCCTTCTTCGCGCACCTAGAATTGCAGCGGCGCTTCGGACACCGCGGTCTCTACGTAGCACTGCCGACCAAGGCTACCGGGAATGCCATGTTCGAACGAACGCTCAAATTCTTGCGCAGTCAAGAGTCGGATCGACAACTCGACTTACAACTGTTGCATGGCGGAGCGTTGCTGAACGACACCTTTCAGGACCTGAAAGTGTCGGGCATACACGATCCTGAAGCGGGCGGAGAGGTTCGGGCCGGAGAGTGGTTCACAAACAAGAAACGAGCGCTCCTCTCAGAATACGGTGTTGGCACCGTGGACCAGGCCCTGTTACCCATTCTGCCGGTGCGGCACAACTTCGTGCGCCTGTGGGGCCTTGCGAATCGGGTGGTAGTTTTCGACGAGATTCATGCCTACGACGCGTACACGGGCACGCTCCTGGTTCACCTGCTGCGCTGGCTCCTGGCGCTGGGTTCATCGGTGGTGCTTCTCTCTGCGACCCTGTCGCCGTCGATTCGCCGCAAACTGGCGGATGTAGTTGGTTCTGGCTTGCCGGAACCAGAGGAGCCGTACCCCCGCCTTTCCATCTTCTGTCCCGGTGAGGAGATATACCAGAAACATTTTGAGGCCGATTCTGCGCGTTGTCAGACTGTGCGGCTGCAAGCAATTTCTCCGGACTTGTCTGGTATGCGTACCGCTTTAGAGGAGCACCTTACCCGTGGCGGAATGGGGTTGGCGCTGGTCAATACGGTTCAGCGTGCTCAGGACTTGTACCGGCTCTTTCCCAATGGCAAACCTCTGGAGCGCGAAGGCCAGCGTGTCGGCAAGCGTTTACCCGATGGAACAGAAGTTTTCTCTTCCACGCACGCTTTCCAGCAGACCGACGCCAGAAACGTGAAGATCAGGCCCGGGAAGCTTTCGGCAAGGGCGGAAAACGAGGTGGCAGAAAAATCCTTATCGCCACCCAGGTTGTCGAGCAGAGCCTCGACCTCGACTTCGATGTGATCGCCACCGATCTCGCACCCGTTGACCTCGTGCTCCAACGCGCAGGGCGCTTGTGGCGGCATGCACGAACGTCGAGGTCTGTTTCCGAGCCGATTTTCCTGGTAGCGGGATTGGCCGGCGACGAGCCTCCCTCGTTCGGAAAGCCTCTGTGGTGGGGCTCGGTGTACTGCGAGGATGTTCTCTTGCGCACTTGGAGCCTCTTGCAAGCGAGACAGCAGTTGAAACTTCCCGATGAAATCGACACCTTGGTACAAGCAGTGTACGAAGAGCACGTGAACGTGCCAAAGTCACTTCAGGATCGGCTGGAGAAAGCCTTAGCAACGAATGAAGGAAAGGCATGTGCAGATAGAGGCCAAGCACACCAGGCGATCATCGGTTCCCCTTACGACGCCTCGTGGAATGATCCAGCGAGATTCGTTCTATACGACGAAGACGAACCCGGCGTGCATCGGACCCTCATGGCCCAGACCCGGCTTGGCGAAGACTCAGTCGTCGCGATTCCGCTATGGCCGGAAGATACATTTAGCACAGAGACAACACCGGTCACACAGGCCAAAGCATGGTTCTTGCGAGCCGTGAGTCTTACGCGTAAAGGCGTAGTCAAGAAATTGCAAGGGCTTGGAGTGCCAGAAGGCTGGAAGAAGTCATCGCTCTTGCGCAATTGTTTTCCGCTGATCCTGAGCGCGGATGGACGCTGGACAGAAGATGCAACCGTGCGATTGGATGACGACCTGGGCTTGGTGTACGAATCGAAGGAGGCTGAATGAGCCGATTCAACCTGATCGACGAGAAATGGATCCCGGTACGATTCCCCGATGGAACCCGCGATGAACTGGGCATCCGCGACACTCTGCTGCGATCAAAAGAGATTGCAGTGATCGAGGATACTTCGCCGCTGGTGCTGGCGGCGCTGCATCGCTTTCTGCTCGCGGTTCTTTACCGTGCATTGGAAGGTCCAACCGACATCGACCAAGCCAAGAAGTTATTCAAGGATGGGCTATCGAACGAAAAGATCACGGCCTATCTGAAAAAGTGGCGTGGTCGGTTCTGGCTATTCGATGAGAAGTATTCATTTTATCAAGTGCCAAGTTACGAACCAAAAGAAATGAAAGGCCAGAAACAGTGGCGGTCATGGTCGGCAATGGCTGCAGAGCATAACGCCGATAATGCCAAAGTCCTCTTTGATCACCTCGATATTACGGAAGCTGGAGCAATTCCTTCGAGCAAGGCTGCCCGTTGGTTACTTGCCTGTCAAACATTTGCTCTTGGAGGAGGTAACAGTGATTTCCAGTACACCAAGAGCGGACCCTCTGCCACAGCAGTCATGGTTCTGCCATTGGGCAGAAACTTGCACGATACGCTCCTCCTTTCTCTTGTTCCAGAAAATCGAGAGGTGCTTCGAGCAGATATTGCTATCTGGGAAAAAGAGCCAGAACCTCTCGCATCGCTTCAGCAAGGTGCGGAAAAAGCTATCACAGGATGGGCAGACCTGTACTCTTGGAGAACGAGATCAATCAAGTTCAACCTCCATGGAGATGGAGAGACGATCAGAGAATTGGCCTTCGCTTCTGGAGTTGGATGTTCGTCAGAAGGCACTGTTGACCCTATGTTGAGCTACAGAATCAGCGATAAGAAGGGAAGGCAGTCCATCAGATTTCGTGAACGAGGTCTTTGGCGAGACTTCGATTCCCTGCTGCCAGACGATTCACATCTGGCACCTAAAGTAATCGAGCATGCGACCACATTGACCAGGTCGAACCGGGAGCGTTTCCCACGTTCGGTGATGGTGCTCGGTCAGGCGAATAGCAAGGCGAAGATCGAGTACTGGCGAATGGAGCGATTCGCCCTACCTGAATCGCTGGCGGGAGACCGCTTCATCCGGACGGAGATCCGACAACTCCTCACCGAAGCAGAAGAGGCTGAGAGTGCGATGGAGAAGTCTCTAAGGGATGCTGCGAAACTGATTATTGCCAAGGGAGAAAGGGATCTTCAGCGGGACAAATGGAGTGCAGGCAAATGGATTCCTGGCGATGTAAGCAAGTTTATTGGGAAAAGCACCTTTGAAACAGTGCCGCTTGTGTTAGCCAATTACTGGTCTACTCTTGAATCTCGCTTCCACGAAGTCCTGCGCGAATTCACCCACGACCGCGATTCAGAGGATGTCCGCTGCAAGTGGCTTAAGTTCGTTCGGGACGCCTTGAGAGGGGCGTGGGGGCAGCATCGTGCTTCCGTCTCCATGAGTGATGCATGGGCCATCCGGGCGCTCGTGAAAGCTGAAGTTCCGGTGCTACGCAAACTGAAGGAACTGAACGACGAGATTCTGAAACTCGAACCGCAGACGGAGGGTGTATGAGCAGATTAATCGAACGGCTGGAAGACCTAAACGCGAAAGATACCAAGGTACGGGCGGTGCTGCGGCATAGCCTCGCCTTTGATCCTGGAGCATTCGTGCCCGCCTATCCCTATGTCGAACCGTTCGTGAAGGACGAGGGCAATTCATGGCAGCGGGAAATGCTCTATCTGGTGGCTGGCCTCTGGGCAGCCCACTGGCGGGAAGGACATAGCATGGAGCACATGGCAATTGGCAAAGCCTGTCACGCGTTGTACTTGGCAAAGGATATGTCACCGAGCATCGAACGACGGTTCATCACCCTCCTAGACTCTGATCGAGACCAGCTACCAAATCGACTTCGACAGATGATCGCCCTGCTCAAAGACTATCCACTTGATTTCGAGGCCCTCTTGACTGGGCTTTTGTACTGGAACCATGACCAGAAGCGCACCCAGAATATATGGGCGCGCGATTTTTATCGAAATATGAATCACGAATCAGAAACTGAATCAACTTCCTAGGAGGAGAGTGACGCATGAAAACCTTGATCGAAATCCACACTTTGCAAAACTTCGCCCCGTCCAACCTGAACCGTGATGACACCGGCGCGCCCAAAGATGCGCTATTTGGTGGCACTCGCCGTGCCCGTGTGTCCAGCCAATGTCAGAAACGGGCAGTGCGAAAGCATTTCTCAGGTTTGATAGAACAGAATTCCCTCGCATCGGAAGATGTGGCGTTTCGGACTAAGCGAATCCTGGATGCCCTAATAAAATCTCTTGTCGATAAGGGGCGCGCTGAAACTGAAGCAACCGAGAAGTCTCGTCTGGCGCTGGCGGCCATGGAATTCACAGTGAAAGATGATGGGAAAAGTGAATATCTTCTGTTCTTAGGGCAGCGAGAAATTTCGGGTATTGCCGATATCATTGGAGAGAAGTGGGACTCCATTACCGCAGGCGAGGGCACTCCTGCTGAGGAAAAGAAGTCTGGCAAGGCGAAAAAGAAGGCTGCAAAGAATGCCGATCCCGAATTAAAGAAAGCGCTCGATAAGATATTTAATGGCGGCAAAGCCGTAGACGTTGCGCTGTTTGGACGTATGCTGGCTGATATGCCGGAGAAGAACCAGAACGCCGCCTGCCAGGTTGCCCACGCCATTTCGACCCATTCTGTCGAGCGCGAATTCGACTTCTACACCGCAGTAGATGATCTCAAGCCCGAAGACACCGCCGGCGCCGACATGATGGGAACGGTGGAGTTCAACTCTGCCTGCTTCTACCGTTACGCCGTGGTGGATTGGGAGAAGCTGGTGGTAAATCTCCAAGGCGACAAGGAGTTGGCAACCAAGGGACTCAGGGCTTTTCTGGAAGGCTTTGTGGTGGCCGAGCCCACCGGCAAGCAGAACACCTTCGCCGCCCACAATCCTCCGGAGTTTATCGCGGTATCCGTGCGCCGCAATACCGCACCTCGCAATCTGGCCAATGCCTTTGAGACAGCAGTGTTCACGAAAAAGGGTGAGTCGCTAACCAGAAAATCAGCAGAAGAGCTGGTCAAGAAGGCCAATGCGTTGCAGTCTGCTTTTGGTGGTGAGGGCAAGACTTTCTTGCTCAATCTCGTAAATGCAGAGTTGGATGGATACGGAACGGCCCTGCCAACGTTGAAAGAAATTCTCGAAAAGACCCTCTCAGCCGTACAGGGGTGACCCATGCCAACCTTGTTGCTTCGCCTCGTGGGGCCCATGCAATCATGGGGAACCACCAGTCGCTTTGACCAACGCGATACCGGGAAGGAGCCGAGCAAGTCTGGCGTGATTGGACTGCTGGCTGCCGCTCTTGGGATCGACCGAGAGAACTGGACCAAACTGGAACCGCTCACTCGCTTGTCGATGGGCGTTCGGCACGACCGGCCTGGGGTGCCCAAGCGGGACTACCAGACCGCCGGTTGTGCCGCAACGGACACCATCATCAAGGCAGATGGAAAACAAGCTACGGACGGTGTCGTTTCTGATCGCCTCTACCTCGCCGATGCGGCGTTTCTTGTGGGTCTGGAATGCGACGATCGCTCTCTTCTGGAAAGAATTCACGCCGCCCTACGCGATCCTGCCTGGCCTTTGGCCTTGGGGCGAAAATCCTATGTGCCCTCCGAACCGGTCTGGATCGAGAATGGATTGCAGGATATTCCGTTGCGAGATGCGTTAGTACGGTGGCCGTGGATCGCCTCGCAGCGGAGACGGGAAGAGTTTCCTGAGAAACTGTTGGTCTCCTTCGAGTCCGAGGATGGGTCGGGTGTTCTCAAGATGGATCAGCCACTGTCTTCGTTTGCCGAACGGCGCTTTGGGGCGCGGTTCGTGCGCTCGGAATGGATCCCCTTCCCTAAGGAGGTGGCCGATGTTTCTGAATAGAATCCATCTTGATCTACGGTGTCGCGAGGCACGGCGTGACCTGTCCGATCCCTACCAACTTCATTCCACTCTGTGTCGTGCTTTCTGTGAGCCGAACCAAAAATGTCCTCAAGGGGAATTCCTATGGCGGCTTGAGCCTGAAACAGACTGCGCTGGCCGTCCACGCATTCTTGTGCAGAGTCGTTCAATCCCACATTGGGAAAGGATTAATATACAGGGCTGGCTAGCAAATGCGGATCCTTCAATCAACTTGGATAATAGGATAAAACCGAATTCTCTCAAGGCAGGGCATCTTTTTCGTTTCAGACTACGAGCCAATCCTTGTGTTACGAGAAATGGAAAACGCCTGGGTTTGCTGCGTTTGGATGAGCAAGAAGCATGGATCATACGAAAAGGAGAACAGCACGGATTTACGTTGTTGAAGCAGGCATCCTCCGATTATTCCAAATTATCCAACGAGCGCATAGACGTTCTAATTTCTCAGGCACAAATGCTTCAAGGGAAGAAGCATGTCGGCAATGAAGTCCGAATCTATTCTGTGTTGTACGACGGAATTCTCTCGATAGTGGAACCGGATAAATTCACGAATGCAGTGCAAACCGGCATCGGCCACGGCAAAATGATGGGCCTAGGACTTCTCTCTGTAGTGCCCGTTTCATTCTAGATTATGCTGCCACCACTTAAGCCCATTGCGATGAAAGAGCGGATTTCAATGATTTTTGTGGAGAAGGGACAGGTGGACGTACTGGACGGCGCCTTTGTCGTCGTGGATGAGACCGGGGTACGCACGCACATACCTGTGGGTAGCATTGCTTGCATCATGCTCGAGCCCGGAACTCGCATCTCCCATCGCGCGGTAGCTCTATCTGCTCGTGTGGGTACTCTGCTCGTCTGGGTCGGTGAAGCAGGAGTAAGAGTCTACGCTTCTGGCCAACCAGGCGGTGCTCGATCCGACCGGCTGCTCTATCAAGCAAAGCTTGCATTGGATGATGTCGCACGCTTGAAAGTGGTGAGAAAAATGTATGAGCTCCGCTTCAAGGAAAAACCACCGGAAAAGCGCAGTGTAGATCAATTGCGTGGAATCGAAGGAGCTCGCACACGAGCTATGTACCAACAGATCGCTAAGCTCTATGGTGTCACATGGGATGGTCGCAATTATGACCCACATCAATGGGAAGCCAGTGACCTTCCCAATCAATGCTTATCGGCAGCAACCGCTTGCCTATATGGGATAACAGAAGCGGCAGTGCTTGCAGCAGGGTACGCACCGGCTGTCGGATTCATTCATACAGGAAAAGCACTTTCATTTGTTTATGATATTGCCGACATTTTCAAGTTTGACACCGTTGTCCCAGTCGCTTTCCGTGTAGCTTCAAAAAGTCCTATGAGTCCTGAACGTGAGGTGCGGTTGGCATGCAGAGATGTTTTTCGTGCATCGCACTTACTCCAGAAAATAATACCAACCATTGAGCAGGTATTAGCTGCCGGAGATATGATCTTGCCTTCTCCGCCTGAGGAGGCAGTGGAGCCAGCAATTCCATTGGAGAAAGGACTAGGTGATGCTGGTCATCGTTGTTGAAAATGTACCTCCCCGTCTCAGAGGCCGTCTGTCAATTTGGTTGATTGAAGTCCGTGCAGGCGTTTATGTAGGCAATTGTTCGGAGCGTGTAAGGGACGTTATCTGGGATCATGTGCAAAAGGGCTCGGAAGAGGGGAATGCTATTATGGCCTGGAGCACCAACACTGAATCTGGGTATGATTTTCTGACCATCGGGGCAAATCGAAGAATGCCAGTGGATTTCGATGGGCTTCGCTTTGTCTCATTTTCGGCACAACCAGAAAACGAATAGCTTTGCTCTTAATAACTTGGGCTTCTCTTAATAGCTCAAATGGTCGGTAGGAATTCTTGCGTAGAAATTATTGCGTTGAATTCTTAGAATTTAGGAAGAGTGTTCCCCGCATGCGCGGGGATGAACCGGAGTCTAGTCGATGCCTCTCAATGAGAAGCAAGTGTTCCCCGCATGCGCGGGGATGAACCGAGTTTGGCCTCATCATCGCCGCTCCATAAACGGTGTTCCCCGCATGCGCGGGGATGAACCGTACACCTTCTTCGCCAGTATCTCTACAGTGCCGTGTTCCCCGCATGCGCGGGGATGAACCGCATTGTTCCGCGCACCACGGCGCTGGCATTGAGTGTTCCCCGCATGCGCGGGGATGAACCGGAAATGCGGTCTGGCTACGAAAACAACTGGGAGTGTTCCCCGCATGCGCGGGGATGAACCGTAAAAAATTAAGGGGGAATTATATGTTCCACGGTGTTCCCCGCATGCGCGGGGATGAACCGCAAAGTCTTGACAGGACGAAATGAGCGCGTTATGATAGAGCACTTCGGGTTTATAGCTCAGTGGTAGAGCGCGCGCCTGATAAGCGCGAGGTCGGAAGTTCGATTCTTCCTAGACCCACCAGTGCATTGTCCTTGCTTCGTTCACCAACCCAAGGCAATGACCTTCTCCGAGGGGCTGTAGCTCAGCTGGAAGAGCACCTGCTTTGCAAGCAGGGGGTCGCCGGTTCGAGTCCGGTCAGCTCCACCACATCGACGAAAATTTCTCATTTGTCAATGTTTTTCCTTGAAGCACAGTCTCGCTCGTGCATCGTGTCACTGACCAAAAATCACCCAGATTTGTGGTGAGCAATAATGGCTCTAAAATGCTACTCAAACTGCACTTATGAAAGAGGTCTACTGTTTCAATGCCATCTGAACGGGTCAATGACGAACAGGCTGTTGCCTTAGTAATTAGCGAATTGGAAGATGTGCTTTTTAACCAAGCTTGGCCCGAAGGCTGTGCGGTAAGAGTGGAACGGGCGATCGTCTATTAGCTGAAAGAAGTGGTCCAATGAGGCCAACTCCACCCCAGAAATATCTTATAAAGCCCCATGCACGCTTTGAAATGCATCGGCGTCAAATCACCGAAGTACAAGTCCTTCGCGTGTTGACTAATCCTGGTCAAATTATTCAAAAAGATGGTGGGCGTTGCGTCTATCAAGCGAAACTTCGGGTTGAAGATAAGGAATTCCTCTTTCGAGTTGTTGTAGATACTCAGTTTGAGCCCGCCGAAGTGGTTACTGTGTATCGAACCAGTCTAAGAATGAGACAAGATGAACTAGAATTAGTATAAAATGGCGAAGTACTGGAGGTAGGATATGAAAGTCATCTATGACCGCGACGCAGACACACTCTCGCTCATCCTTAAGGATGCACCGATCGAAGAAAGCGATGAGGTTAAAGAGGGCATTATTCTGGATTTTGATGCTTAGGGAGGTCTTGTTTCTCTAGAGATTTTAGAGGCTTCGCGGCGCATCGCTCAACCTGAGGGTATCGAGTTTCAATTGGCCAAGTAGCCCTATTACCATGAGCCCATAATGAGGTGCACATATAGCTGGTGGTTTTCGACTCTGCCGCTATTAGTAAGGAGCCAGCGGGGCGTCCAAAATGGTGAGCAATATCAAACTAACCTGTATCTTCATGTCATGGCAACGAGTAAGAGAGAAGGATTGATCGTTCATGCATCGAAAACGCGTCTGTGTCTTCGCCGGAGATGAGGCCTCGCCCGAAGCCGTCTTGCCCAGTTTGGAAGTCTTAAAAACGCTCCAGTTGCCCATTGATTATCTTGAGCCCTCTATCAACAAAGACGAGCTCAAGCAAGGGCGGTTGCCGAGCGAAGTAAAGAAAGCAATCGACGAGGCCGATACGACGCTCTTCGGCGCGGCCAGCTGGCTTTCGACGCCGATTCTCTTTTACTTGCGCTGGGGGCTGGAGACGTATGCCAATGTGCGCCCCAATCAATATATGATCGGCTGCCAGAGTCCGTTAAAAAATCCAGAGCGTGTCGATTATCTCATGGTGCGCGAGAATTTGGAAGAGCTTTATCCAGGGCGCGAGGGCGATATCTCGCTCTTGCGCGAACGCTTGCCCGAGATCAAAGACCCGACCGGGGCGAGCGTCAAAAATTTAAAAGATGGAAAATTTGCGCTACGCGTTATCACCGAAGAGCGCACGCGAAAACTGGCCGAGTTCACTGTCAGACTCGCCTACAAGAGAAAAAAAGCGGGTTACCCTGGGCGCATCTCGTGCTTTACCAAATCCAATATGCTCGAACAATCCGATGGGCTCTTCAAATCGGTCGTCGAGTCGGTCGTCAAGCAACATACAGACTTACACTACGATCACTTTATTGTCGACGATGCGGCGCGACGCCTTGTCGCTTCGCCAGAGCAATTTGATGTCATTGTTTTGCCCAATCTCTATGGCGACATTCTTTCCGACGTTGGCGCAGGCACGATCGGCGGCCTGGGCCTCACGCCGAGCGCCTGCTACGGAGACACCAAAGCCTATTTTGAGCCGGTGCACGGGACAGCGCCTGATTTGCTTGGTAAGAATATTATCAATCCGACAGCGACCCTCTTGTCGGCCGCAATGATGCTAGACTATCTTGGATTTCCTGATGCGAGTCAGCAGCTCGAGTCATGCGTGAA
>Ga0247727_10018898_pt1 | contig 10759 bp, 12 predicted proteins | sample WisWelCaveWW1625_FD_202498 | JGI IMG/M metagenome (GOLD analysis project Ga0247727, IMG submission 202498) | Biofilm microbial communities from Wishing Well Cave, Virginia, United States - WW16-25 | ecosystem: Environmental > Aquatic > Deep subsurface > Groundwater > Cave microbial mat | place...
CGATATTGAGAATCAGGAATATCTGCTCAACGTGCGCGTCGAGTCACAAAAACTGGCGATGGAAAACGCCACGCGCGAATTGCAAAAGCAGGAAGCGCTTTACAAAGAAGGCGGGGTGACGGAGAAAGAGTTGGAACTAGCGCGACGCACGGCGCTTGATGCGCGGTTGAATTATGAAACCGCGCAACTCAAAATCGATAAGCTGCGTTTGAAGGCGCCCATCACCGGTTTCCTCGCTAACTTGCAATCCAACTTCGACGGCACGCGCGTGCCGATTGGATTCCGGCTCTGCACAATTATGGATTACAACGCCACGCTGGTGCAAGTGAATCTGCCCAACACGGATGCGGAACGCGTGCAAATCGGGCAGGAAGTCGTGGTGAGCAATTACGCGCTCACCGACCAAACTTTTCGCGGCAAAGTGACGACGATTGATCCGACCATCGATCCGCAAACGCGCACGTTTATCGTCACCATCGAAGCGGCGAATGACAAGCTGTTGCTGCGCCCCGGCATGTTTGTCAAAGCCGATATCATTATTGAACATCATCCGAGCGCCGTCGTCATTCCGAAAACGGCTTTGCAGACGCGCGACAACAAACCGGTGACCTTTATCGTGCAAGGCGCCAGCGCCGAAATGCGCGAAGTTTCGACCGGCATCGAAACGCGCGAAGAGATCGAAATTCTGGAGGGTTTGACGGAAGGCGAGCGCTTGGTGGTGAAAGGACATGAAACGCTGCGGGATAAATCAAAGGTACGGGTGACGGAGTGACGGTTTCCAGTGATCAGTATTCAGTGTTCAGTAATCAGTGTCAAATGCTAAACGAGCGCTGCATCGTGAGTGATTTCATATTTCTCGTATTGTTCTTCGGCCAAAGCAAGGAGTATGGTAATTTTAACTATATCGGAGTCGCCCAGTTTTTTTCTCAGAAACCAATAAAGATCGTTTTCGCGCTCACGTTTTCCCCAATTTTCAAAACCCTTGCCGGCGACGACGATGACGTCATAATCGTCTGGAAGCCCGCTGGGATTGACTTCCACGGATGCCAAATCAACAGTGGGATAAAGCGCGGCCCATTCTTGTATGAGATTTTTGACTTTTTCGATAAATAATCGCTGCTTCCTGCTGCCGCGCAGAGCCAATGGAAAAGTTTCCACACCGCTGGCCGCAGTAGAATGCAGCCCGGCATAATACTCGCTTTCTTCCTCGGTTACGGCGAGAAGGAAAAATATCTTCACAATATCCGTGTCGCCAAGCTGCGCTCTCAGAAATCGATACAGATCATCTTCACGTGCGGATTGACGCCAATTTTCAAAACCTGTTGCGGCCACGACGATGACATGATAATCATCTACAAACCCGCCCGGATATATGTAAACATCCGCGAGCTCGACGCGCGGGTATTGTTTGGCCCAGTCGAGGACAGCGTTCTTGATTTTTTCGATAAACAGGCGTCGCAACATAGGAGTATATCACAAAAATGTCAACTATAAGCTTCAGCAGAAGAGATTTCATAGTTCTCATATTCCTCTTCGGTCAAAGTGAGAAGTACGGAAATTTTCACAATATCCGCATCGCCAAGTTTTTTGCGCAAGAACCAATAAAGATTATCTTCTCTTTCAGTTTGTTCCCAATTTTCAAATCCTTTGGCGGCTGCAACGATGACATGAAAAGCATTGGGAACGCTGCCCGGATAAACTTCGACCGCAGCAAGCTCGATATTGGGATATTGTTACGCCCATTCGCGAACGGCTCTTTCAGTTTTTTCAATAAATATTCGTTTCATCTTGCTGCGTCACAAATATGTTAAGCAAATGCCCCTTCGCGGGAGATTTCATATTTCTCATATTGCTCCTCGGTGAAAGCATGAAGCACGGGAATTTTTACAACGATAGAATCACCCAGTTGTTTGCTTAAAAAATTGGCAATATCCCTTTGTCTTTCAATCTTTCGCCAATTTTCAAATCCTTTTTTGGCGACGACGATGACATGGACATTATCTACAATCCCACTCGGATAGACTTCAACAAGCGCAAGCTCGAGGTTGGGATATTGGTTGGCCCAATCGTAAACGGATTGCTTGATTTTATCGATGCGTTCTCGACGCAACATAGTAATCATCCTGAAATGTTAAACATAGGCTTCATCACGAGAGATTTCGTTCTTCTTCAGTCAAAGCCAGGAGCACAAAAACTTTAATAAATTGGCGTTTCATGGCGAGTGAGTTCATATTGTTCGTATTCTTCTTCCGTCAAAGGCAAAATTTTAGAGATCTTTACAACATCGGTGTCGCCAAGCTGTTTCCGCAAAAACGTAAAGAGATCTTTGCGTATGGCCAATTGCCTCCAGTTTTCAAACCCTTTTGCAGCGACGACAATAACATGAAGATTTTCACCAATGCCGCTGGGATAGACCTCCATGAGATAAAGCTCCACTTGCGGATATTGCGCCGCCCAATCTTGTATCGTTTTTTTGATTTTTTCAATGAATAATCTTCGCATCGGAATGCCTCATAAAATAGAAGTTAGAAAAGTTAAAACGCCGTTGGATGTATCAAAAAGCGCTTGGTGAAAATCATCCGAATCTTGCTGGTTAACTGCCGCTCCTTTATATCGCAGATCAATCGACCATTTATCGGCAATGAGATTGAAATTGTCATAGAGGTTTGCATTATTTTTAAAGGCCTTCTCCAAACCGGAACAATACAGAAGAAATTCGAGCTCGTGAACTTGAAAGGCCTTGGGCAAACGTATTGCATCCATGTTTTTGCAAATGGCAATCTTCAATGCCAACTCCAGCAGCATGCCGGCGTGCATGACCGCACCTGCCCATTCTCCGGCAGAGTGAAGGGCGTCGTATTCACGCCTTCGCAGTTGATAGGCTTGGCGGAGCGTTGCAACGTCTTCCTTTATTAACTTGCTCTCAAGAGTAGCCATTCCGTTTGTGAAGTTTTTGATTTTAGAGGTTATGAAATAACAGTGCTGAGAACACTTGAAATATAGCTAACATTAACCAAGTTTTCAAGAAAAAAATCGACACCCATGAACCTCCCTCAATTCTCCGTGCGTTATCCCGTCACCGTCGCGATGATCATGCTCGGCATCGCGATTCTCGGCGTTATTTCGTTCAATCGCCTCGGCACGGATTTGTTGCCGGCGATTTATAATCCGCGTATTGTCGTGGAGCTGCAATCCGGCGAACGCTCGCCGCAGGAAATGGAGCAGCGTTTCGCGCGCCGTCTCGAAGGCGAATTGGGGACGGTGAGCAAAGTCGTGGACGTGCGCGCGGTTTGCAGTCTCGGGCGCGTGCTGGCGACGGCAACCTTCAGTTGGGGCACGGACATGGATTTTGCGCTGCTCGACGTGCAGAAAAAAATCGCGAGCTACGAATCCGATCCGGAGGTGAATCGCGTCACCATTGCGCGCTACGATCCGCAGGAAGAGCCGGTGATGATTTACGCGCTGCAAAGCAACGGCGAGCACGATCTCGACGAGCTGCGGCGCATTGGGGAGAATGTGATCAAGCGCGCGCTGGAGCGGCTCGATGGCGTCGCGCGCGTGCAAGTTTATGGCGGCATCAAGCGCGAAGTGCGCGTCGAGTTGAATGAGTATTTGCTCGAAGCTTATGGATTGGCTCCCGCTGAGATTAACAACAAAATTCGTCAAGCCAATGCGAATGCTTCCGGCGGACGGTTGGTGCAGCAGGACAAAGCTTATCTCATCAAAGGCATCGGCAATTACACCAGCGTCGAAGATGTTGCCGCCACGGTGGTGGGATACAAAGCCAGCGCGAATGGCGTGAGCAGCGATTCAACGAACACGGGCGCGCAACAAACCGGTGCGCAATTCGCTTCCGACAAAGTGCCGATTTATTTGTCCGATGTGGCGAAAGTAAGTTACGCGCCGGAAGAGCGCACCGACATTGTGTGCCTTAACGGTCAAGAGAGCGTCGGCTTCTACATTTATAAAGAAGCCGAAGACAACACCGTGCGCGTGGCCGAGCAAATTACCGAAACCATTCAACGCCTGCAAGCGGATTCTCCCGGCCTCGATTTTTCGCTGATCTACAGTCAGGCGCGATTCATCGACAATGCTATCGGCGAAGTCAAATCTTCTGCAGTAATTGGCGTGATTCTCGCGGTGCTGATTCTCTATGTTTTTCTGCGCAATTGGGGCGCGACAATTATCATCAGCCTCGCGATTCCAATTTCGATTCTCGCGACCTTCACGCTGATGTATTTTCAAAATCTCACGCTCAACATGATGACGCTCGGCGGTTTGGCGCTGGGTTCCGGCATGTTGGTGGATGCGGCCATCGTGGTCATCGAAAATATTTTTCGCCGGCGGCAATTGGGCGAGGCCGCCGATACTGCCGCGATTGCCGGAGCGAACGAAGTCGGCATTGCCATCTTCGCGACGGTGGTGACTACGATTGTCGTCTTTTTGCCGATTGTTTACGTACACGGCGTTGCTGCCGAAATGTTCAGAGACCAAGCGTGGGTCGTCACCTACGCGTTGCTCGCTTCGCTGCTTGTGGCGTTCATGTTGATTCCGGCGCTCGCCGCAAAACTGTTGGCCAAAGATAGCAAAATTATAAAAGAGCAGCTTCTGCGTTTTGCCGTTTATGAAAATTCTTTACAATGGGCGATGCAGCATCGCGGCACGGTCGTGTTGAGCGCGATTCTTTTGATGGCCGTTAGCGCCGCACTTTTGCCCGTCGTTGGTTTTGAATTTATTCCGCGCAGCAGCGAGAATCAATTGCAAGTCGATATTGATTTGCCGCCCGGCGCGCCGCTCGAAAAAACTTCCGCCGTGCTCGCCGGAGTTGAAGAGCGGGTGCAACAAGTTTTAGGCGATGACATCGCCCATTTGTTCTCGACCGTGAATGTCAGATCATCGCAAAATCTTTTTACCGGCGTCGAACAAGGCGAGCATCGCGCGGCGATCACGATTAATTTGAACGCGCGAAAATCGCCCGAAGCGGCGATCACGGCGCTGCGCCCGCATCTGAATTTGCCCGCCATCACAACGACGTTTCGCATTCGCGAGACGAGCTTGCAGCAAACCATCGGCACCGGCGGCGCGCCAATCGTTGTCGAAGTGCGCGGCAGCGAATTGCCCACGTTGCAGGAAACGAGCAATCGCGTGGCGGAAGCGCTGTGCCAAATCAGCGGTCTGCGTAATGTCGAAACGAGTTTTCAAACCGGCCGCCCGGAAATCAATCTGCGCATCGACCGTTTGCTCGCGGCCAGCTTCGGCTTGGACGTGCAGCAAATCAGCGCGCGGGTGAAAGAGCGCCTCGCGGGCGAGGTGGTTTCAGATTTTTATACCGAAGGCGAAGATCGCAATATTCGCGTGGCGTTCACGCCGGCCACGCTCGCCGAATTATCCGACATGCCGATTCGCGCGACAAGCGGCGCGGTGTTGCGGCTGCGCGATATAGCGCAACTCGTGCCCGGCGAAGGCCCGAAAGAAATTCAACGCCACAATCAATCGCGCATCGCGCATGTTACCGCGCAATTGGAAAAAGGAATGACTTTGGGAGACGCGGTCGCCGCCGTTGATCGGGTGATCACGAATATTCCGCTGCAACCGGATTATGAATTGCGTTTTGCCGGCGAAGAAGCTTCGCGCGAAGAATCTTTCGACCAGATGAAGTTCGCCTTGATTCTGTCGATTATTCTGGTTTATATGGTGATGGCCGGTTCATTTGAAAGTTTGCTGCATCCGTTCACGATTTTGTTCACATTGCCATTTGCCGGCGTCGGCGTGGTCTTCTCGCTGTTGCTTGCCGGCGAGCCGTTCAGCCTGATGGCTTATATCGGTCTCATTTTGTTGGCCGGCATCGCCGTCGATAATGCGATCGTATTGATCGATTATATCAACCGTTTGCGCGAAGCCGGCATGCCGCGCCGCGAAGCCATTTTACAAGGCGGGCGCGACCGCTTGCGGCCCATTCTGATGACGACCGCGACCACGATTCTCGGCCTCGCGCCGTTAGCCATCGGCCTCGGCGAAGGCGCCCGTCTACGCGCGCCGATGGCGATTGCCGTGGTCGGCGGCTTGATCACTTCGACGATTATGACGCTGGTGGTGATTCCGGTGGTGTATGAGTTGATTGATGAGATGAGAGGGAAGAAAAGCTCGTAGCGACGTCTGCAGGCGTTAGGTGCGATTTAGAAAATTTTGTATTGCGAAATTTAACTCACGACTCAGGAAAATATTCTTTTGCGCAAGCTTGGTTAGAATTTCATCGAGATCGGCAAAAAGCCCTTTTTGAACTGCCTTCAAAAGAAGGGCGAATGTTGGAATATAAATGATTCCCTGTTCTTTGGCTTCTTTCTGCGCTCGTTTATCATCGAGCAGAAAATAATCGGCTCTGATCTCAGAAGCAAGTATGATGGCTTCCTGCTCCCCGCGATCAAGCTTGTGGCTGAATGCAAAATTAGGTGTCGCGATTGGACGAACCGAGATAAAATCACAGCCGGTGATTATTACACTTTGTTGGCGATCTTTGGCGTTGTGAACGACTTCGTGATGAACTGCTTCGGGTATGTCAATATGGCCAAAGAGTTGTTGAAGTAACCCCAACATGCCGCAATTATAAAGAATGATGAGCGGACTCGAATTTGAAACGACTGTCATTGCTCAAATTTTATTTAGCTTTTCTAAAGCCACGCGGATTTCTTCGGGCGTGTTGCGAAAATAGGGTATTTTCTTTTTGCCCAAGAAAACGATGAACTCATCATAACTCATGTCCAGCAGTTTTGCGGCCTTGCCGAGGCTGATCTCTTCGTCGAGAAAAAGTCCGAGGACGAAGCTTTGATAACCGTAATCCGAGAGCCCATCGAGGTCGTCGATGACATCTTTCGGCATGGCAAATCTGATTTCTACGGTTGACATGACGGCAGCGGAATTGAATTGTTTTGACGAAGTTAACTGAGTTTCAGGCATTACGATTTCCATAGCATTTATAAACACCAGTTAAACAAGATAGATTTATGCTATTTTACACAACATTAACGACAAAAGCAAGTCTGAAAATAAACCTTAGTTTAATTCACTCGCGGCGTGTATTTTTTGAGAATGGCCCGATACGCCGGCGCATATTTCTCTTCATAAATCGCTGAATGATGCACCGCCGGAAATCCTTGCTCCCGCATTTCGCGAAAAAATGATTGCATCGCCGTCGCATCAAAAGCAATCGCGCCGGATTTCGCCATTTGCTCCAAATCGCGCCAATATTGCTCCAAGCGTTGCGGCGATTTTTGGAAAGTTCGCGTCGTTTGCATCATGGCTTGAAACAAAACGCGATGATCGCCTTGCCGCGCTTTGAATGGGCGAAGATTGAGCCGCATCACTTCGCTATCCGGAGAAATTTCTTCCAGCAACGGCTCGTCGGAAGAAGCTTGAATGTTCTCCATTTCGTGAATGAGATAGCCATGCACCGTAGCGCTGTCCGTCATCAAATGCTCGTTGCCCATCGTCGCCTGATGAACGAGCTTGTACAAATCTTGAATTTGCATCGCGGGATAACGCTGCAATTGTCCATGAACAACTTTTTGAAAGGCGGATTTCTCGTTGGCGCACGAGTTGATGAATACACTGGCGACCAAAACAATGGCTATTTTTTTAAACATGTTTTAGTTTAAGTATTCGTTGTGTGAGTATCAAGAGAAAAGTGAAGTTCGACTTGCGCCGCAAGATTTTGCTAAATTAGAAAAATTTCCGAGCGCAAGTCGAACTTCGCCCCGCCTCAACTTAGAAAGGAAAATGAACTTGCTTCCAGTTACGATTTTAGACATACTCAAAGCGCGGCAAGTCATCGCGCCATATTTGCAACCGACGCCGCTCCATCACTATCACGGCTTGAGCCAATTGCTCGGCGCGAAAGTTTACGTCAAACATGAAAATCACAATCCGACCGGCGCGTTCAAAGTGCGCGGCGGCGTGACTCTTATCGCCAATCTTTCGGCTGAAGAGCACCAGCGCGGCGTGATCACCGCCAGCAGCGGCAATCACGGGCAGTCCGTCGCTTTTGCCTCGCGACTCTTCGACGTCCGTGCGACGATCATGCTGCCCGAAAACGCCAATCCCGTCAAAGCCGAAGCCATTCGCAGCATGGGCGCGGAGATCGTTTTTCATGGCCGCGATTTTGACGATGCGAGAACGTTTGCCGAGTCGCAAGCAAAACAAACCGGCGCACGTTTCATCAATTCCGGCGATGAGCCGCTGTTGATTGCGGGTGTGGGAACGTATGCGCTTGAAATTCTCGAAAGCTTGCCGGAAGTCGACACGATCATCGTACCCGTCGGCGGCGGCAGCGGCGTATCGGGATGCTGCATCGTGGCCAAAACCATCAATCCCAACATTCGCGTGATTGGCGTGCAAGCCGAAAAAGCGCCGTCGGCTTATCTTTCGTGGAAAGCCGGCCAACGCGTCGAAGCGAAAATGGAAACGTTCGCCGAAGGCCTGCAAACCCGCGCGCCGTTCGAGCTGCCGCAATCCATCATGCGCGAGTTGTTGGATGATTTTATTTTAGTCGGCGAAGATGAAATGCGCGAGGCGATGCGGCTGTTGATCGAGCACACGCGCAATCTGCCGGAAGCCGCCGGCGCCGCGTCATTGGCCGCGGCGCTCAAATTGAAAACAAGCCTTGCTGAAAAAAATGTCGCTTTGGTGATGAGCGGCGGGAATATTACACTCAAACAATTGCGAGAGATTTTGATTCACTAACACGCGAATTAGAATTCAAAGTCCGAATTGCGGCTTTGCTGGGTAGGAAAAAAACGTTGCGATTGCGTTTGAAGAATCGTATATTTTTGCAATAACTTGAGGAAGGAAAACTTATGAAGCTCGGTGAGATCGTTCAACAAATCCATATCGATCCCCGAAAATTAACAGAATACGCTTTGAATTCCAATCATCCGCGTGGATTGCACAAGGCCTGGTTATTCAAAAAACTATTGGGTTACACAAAAGCAAACTATCAATCTTTGAAAGATCAAATTGAGAAGCAAGCTTTGAGCTGTGAAGCAATTGCCGGTAAAGCCGACCAACGTGGGCAAAGATATACGGTGGATATCGCCATTCAAGGAACTGAAGGCCAAAACGCCGTCATACGCACCGGCTGGTTGGTTGCTGCCAATTCAAATGAAGCATGGTTGACAACTTTGTTGGTGAGAAAGAAAATATGAATAAACCGAATCTTTTTGACGTTATCGAGCTGACCGTTAATTTGCCGGAAGAAAATCTGGCGCGCGGTGCGCAAGGAACAATTGTTGAATGTTACCCCGATGGGGCGTACGAGGTCGAATTTACGGATGAAGATGGACAAACTCTGGCACTTTGCGCGATTTTGCCCGAACAATTCCATATTGTGTACCGGCACCAGACGGATACAGAAAAAGAAAAAACCGTGCAAAAACTGCTGGCTATCGTCAACAATCTCAACAATGAGAGGACTGAAGAAGTTTTGGATTTTGCGAACTCGCTGCGACAGCGCGAGGCTGTGGCGCAATAAGAGTGCTGACGAAACGACCGAACAGTTAAACTTTTTGACGCGCACGAAAGAGTTTGCATGTTTTTTACGAACCAATATTGCAGGTTTATCTCAGGAGGCCAACCAACTCGATCAAAATTATCCGGGCGCTTCGTCGGGAGCGATATCCACACTGTAAAAGCCGAAATGCTCATCCGCTTCCAATAATGCAATTGCAGAACAATAACTGAAAACATGCCATCTCTCAACCCCACTTAAACGTCATGTCTCCGTTTCGTAATTTTGGATAAGCCATTATGGTCGTCACATTGCCAACAACTTCATCGCGTCGCCAAACTAATTGCGCTAGGCATTCCAGCTTCATTTTGCATGAAAAAGGCAGGCAACATCATTGGGAGGGAGCCAGCGCGCTGTCCATCAAATCGTTTTATCATGGCCAGGCTTTTTACAACGTCGGCACGGGTTGTCATGCGGTGAATGACGATTCTTACTTGGTGTTGAATCACGGCCAACCTTATTCCATCACCATCGACGCGCCACAACCCCTCGAATCCTTTTGTATTTTCTTTGCCGATGGCTTGGCGGAAGAAGTTTATCGCGGTCTCGTCGCCAAATCCACAAACTTGTTGGATGAGCCGGAGATGCCGCGCGTCGAGCCGGTTCATTTTTTCGAGCGCACCTATCCGCACGACGAAGTGTTGACGCCGGCGCTGTTGCATTTGCGCGCGGCGCTACCTCACCGCAAAGATGATCGCGGCTGGCTGATGGAGAAACTTCATCTCATCCTGCAGCGACTGCTGCAGGTGCATCAGAAAACCTGTAAGGAAGTGGAAGCCTTGCCCAGCTTGCGTCCGGCGACGCGTGAAGAGTTGTATCGGCGCTTGCATCGCACCAAAGATTATGCGGCGGCGTTGTTTGATCGGCCCCTCACACTGGAAGAGATGGCGCAAGTCGCTTGTTTGTCGCCGAATCATTTTCTGCGAACTTTCAAACAAGCTTTCGCGCAAACGCCTCATCAATTTGTGATACAGTTGCGTCTGGAGCACGCCAAGCGTTTATTGGCGCAGACCAGCCGTTCGGTAACGGAGATTTGCGCGACGGTTGGCTTCGAGAGTTTGGGATCGTTTAGCTGGTTGTTTGCGCGGCGCGTTGGCATGTCGCCGGAAGTGTATCGCCGGCGAAAGATGCAAAAAGCGACATCTCAAGAGATGCTAAAAACGACATCTCAAGAAAGGTGATTTTGGAGAAGCGCGACTT
>Ga0247727_10018899_pt1 | contig 10758 bp, 10 predicted proteins | sample WisWelCaveWW1625_FD_202498 | JGI IMG/M metagenome (GOLD analysis project Ga0247727, IMG submission 202498) | Biofilm microbial communities from Wishing Well Cave, Virginia, United States - WW16-25 | ecosystem: Environmental > Aquatic > Deep subsurface > Groundwater > Cave microbial mat | place...
TGCATGGCCAGTGCGTCAACGCCGGAGATGTGAAGCGGCAATTGCTGATTCTTGTCGAAGACTTCCAGGCATCCGAGATCGACGTGCTTCGCTTCCTCGCCAGGTCGCCGTTGGTCGCGATGATTCTCGCCACGACACCAGCGGAATGTCTACCTGAGGACTGCGGCGCTTGCCGCCTGGTCAACTTGCCGCCCTTCACGATGGACGAGGTCCGGCAACTCGCGGCAAACACGCTGGTGGCACGTTGTACCCGCGACGGCGCGCCCGTGGACACCGGAGTTGACGACGCATCCCTTAGAAGTCTCGTGGAGCGATGCCAGAACGCGCCGTTCCTGCTTCATCGCGCGCTGGAACGGTACAACGCATCCGAATCCGCGAATTTGGAAGAGTTCATTCAGTCCATGGACACGGCGACTCTCACTGCGCCCACTCGCTCGAGCTACGCGAACACTTTCGACACAATCTTCAAGCTCCAAGCCGACGCTTTTCGACGCCGCTTCCCCACGCGCGGTTCCGCCCCCACGCTGTTTGAGCATCTCCTCGCTTCCTGCAAAGCCCTGAACGTGACATCGTTCGATGCCGAGTTTCTGCGGCTCCACATGGCGGACAACGACAGCGACATGCATAACGTGATCCTCTGGATGAAAGAGAACATCGGTCTGTCGGACAAGCGACCATCTTCGCGAAGCAAACGCAATGGAGAACCCAATGCGTGTGCGACGGTATGGTACAGTCTGCACCACCTTCAGGTGCAGTGCGCGCCGGTTGCATGTGAGATCACGTGGCGGCTTGCCACGCTGGTCACGCTGTGGCGGAACGCACCCGTCGACGCACTGCGCCTGGTGGACGCGTGGATCACGGGGCAACCCGATGAGTGGGTGGCCGCGTTCGAACCCGTCGCGGCTGCATTCTCCGTGGCAGCACGTCGGGTCGCGCGAGAATTTCGGTGCGGGCGTCGGCCGCAGCAAGCATTGATGATGCGCGTGCGGGAGCTGTGGGCTAAGACTCGTGGCGGAATGACCGATTCACTCGTGCGCGAGCCGCTGTGCCAAGTCGCGCTTCGATCTGCTGCCGTGTACGTGGACTGGTGCTGTACGGTCGAGCGTTGGGAGGAGGCCGAAACCATCGGGCGCGAAGCAATCGAGCTTCGCACGGTGGACGACGAAACCTTGGCGCAACTCCTGAGCCACGTTGGCGTTGCACTCGAGCGGTTGGGGTTGCGCGATCAGGGTTTCCAGCATCACCAGCAGGCTCTCGATATGCGGCGGCACCTGTATCACGGTATCGACCACCCTGACCTCGCGACGTCTCTCACGCGCGTTGGAGAAGCACTCGAGCGACGTGAGCCCTCGGATGAAGCGCTGGTCGCATTGCGCGAGTCGCTGGAGATGCGACGGCGACTGTACGGCAGTGCCGACCACCCGGACCTTGCGACGTCGTTGGGTCACGTGGGTGCCGCGCTGGAGCGCAGGGGTCAGCGCACCGAAGCAGCGGCGCTTGCGGACGAAGCACTGAAAATGCGTTTGCGCATCTACGGTGATACCGATCACGTCGATGTGGCCAAATCTCTCGCCCAGTGCGGCTCGTCGCTTGAGCGACTAGGGAAACGCGACGAAGGGCTGGATTTGCAGTTGCTGGCTGTTGAAATGCGCCGACGGCTGGGTGGGGGCTCGGATAGCGCCACGCTTGCGCGCTCCCTTTCCAACCGGGGCCTGATGCTCGAACGCTGCGGCCGAGTCGAGGAGAGCGCGGCCGTGCTCAAGGAAGCGCTAGAAATGCACAAGCGCCTGCATTGCGGCGGCGATCACGCTGAGCTCTCCACTGCTTTGATGAACCTTGGCTCCGCACTTGAGCGCATCGGCAATGTGGAGGATGCGATCGGGTTGATCAGCGACGCGCTCGAGATGCGGACGAGATTGCTGCGGGGCCTCGATCATCCCGAGCTTGCGGCGTCCCAGGACCTGCTCGGCAAGGCGCTGCACCGGTCTGGGGAAAGCGAGCGGGGCTGCCATTTGATGGAGGAAGCCTTGAACATGCGCCGGCGGCTGTACGGGCAGGCGGACCACCCGAGTATCGCAACGTCCCTTACGCACATCGGCGAAGCGCTCGAGCGCCTCGGCGAGCGTGGCCCGGGAGGCGCGTTGCAATTCGAAGCGCTCGAGATGCGAAGTCGCATTTATGCTGGTGTCGATCACGCCGACCTCGCGCATTCGTTAATGGCTGTTGGCACGACGCAGGTGCGCTGGGGTCGGTACGACATTGGGATTCAGTATCAACGTGAGGCGCTCGACATACGCAGGCGCATGCACCGCGGTCAGGATCATCCGTCACTCGCGCGATCGCTGTGCAGCCTCGGCATGTCGCTCGGGAACGCCGACCAGCTCGAAGAAGCCATGTCCCGGTTGCGCGAAGCTCACGCGATGTTGCTGCGTCTGCATCGTGGCAAAGACCACCCGGACCTCGTGCGCTGTCTCGCGACGCTCGGGAATGTCGCCCAGCAGCAGGGGCATCGGGAGCTTGCGGAGCGATTGCTCAGCGAAGCTCATGCCATGCGCGGCCGGGTCTTGGAGGCAACTCCCCGCGTGGGAGGCCGCGCGGAACGCGGCGACGCGAGCTCGCGACGGCCGCGGGTGGTCGATGAGGAGGACTCCATATCGCTGGATCTGCACCGTGACGGCGCCATGACCAGCTCCATCGTGTATCCACTCGGAGCGAACTGTAATATCGCGTGAAGCGTCGTTGGTGGTCGCTGTGCAAGTAGTCGCAGACACATCGCGAACTGTCGCTCAAAACGGCGATTCGATGTACTTTAGCGGGCGCTGATATCATTCGCTGCGGAGCTCCACGCTTGCCGCTGACTGAGTGTGTGTTGCTAAGTGTGACGTTGATGCGCAATCATCGGCCTGGATCGACGAGGCAACCGACGAAGTCCTGTCGAAGTGTCTCTCGCTCACGAACTTCGCGGTCGCAGCCTCGGAGCAGGCGGCCGTGAGGAAGACAGACTGGAGGCACCGATGGTGATTGGTGTTCTGAGAGTTCTCCGCGCCACTGCGCACTTTCATGTGTGCGTCCAGAACAGCCGTGCCGCACTCTGTCACGAACGTTTACTCGTGGTGTGCCCAACCCGCTGCGTCGTCGAGTTGCCGCTTCTTGCATTCCGTCGAGAGCGCGTTCTGTGGAGGACGTGTTACTGAACCGACGGTGTCGGTTCAGTAACAGAGCTGATTATCATTCGTGATGACGAGAAGGCATCACAATCGCGCAGGTCGTGCGGACTTGAGCTGTTCGTCGTATTTATCGGTGATCTGAGCGAACTGTTCGCAGTCGTGCACTAGGATCAATCGATGAAACGCCCGGGTTGCTTCTGGTCGATGAGGCCCACCACGATCATTTTGCACGATTGTTTTAAAAGTATGCCGCGAGGAAGTTTCTTTGGCCGAGAAGGCGGGTCGAACACCTCACTGTGCAAAGTTCCGCCTGCTCATTTTCTATCGACCCATCATGACCACCATCGTTTCGTGCGTGTCCCGCGCCCATCGCTCGCAGATTTTTCAGTGGGCGCACCGCGGCTGGCGCTCCAGCACCATTACCACCGCAATCCAGGAACGACTCCGCCGCTGCTGCCGCCGCCGCACTCGGAGCAGCGACCCTTGTCTTCTGCGCAGGTTGTTTATTTGCATGCTGTGGGGATTCGTGATCCGACACTAAACCGAACAGTTAGCCCGACACCAAATCCTACATTGCTGGTCCCGGCGCGACGCCACCCGGCCCCTTTCTTTGAGGCAACCCCGCCGATCGCCCCTCTACGAGTGAACATCGCTGTAACACCGCCGCATGGTATCCGGTTGATACCGTGGGCGCTGATTGAGACCACCATCAGCGTGGCATCCGCCGGCGTCTGCACCATCTCCAGCATTCAGCAGATTGGGCAGGCGCGGCTGTCCGTGCCGACATACAGCAACGCCGCCACACCGCACGGCAGCGTTGTCGTCGCATGCGCGACGTTCGATAGCGGCGCAATACGGCGCGTTCAACGAGTCATTCTGGGGCAGCTGTGGTGCGACGAGCTCGCTGTGCACAGCATTCATTTTCTGGGCAAGATGTTGTCGTTCCTTTGCAGCGATCGGGTGACGATCTACGGGCTGGCACCGCAGGAGGCCCTTCGCACATGGTCACGCGTGCGCGTTCCCACGATGATGGAACTATGGCTGTCGGTGGACCCAGGGGACCACAACCAAGGCACGCTGTTGGACCTGCAGCGCGCGACGGCGCTCTTCACCCACGAGGGCCTACTGACGGCGTGCCCGCCCAATCAGCTTCTCGCTCTCGGCGCGCGCCGACGCGTCGACACTACGACGGGGCTTCCCGTCCTTCCCATGTCCGTGGAGGCGACCGCTCAGCCGTACGGACTGGTTGACGAAGAGCAAGTAGAGGTGTTCGTCTATGCGCCGCGGGGATGAAACACCGAGCGGTTCGCCTCACCTTCGTCGGGGTGTGTGTGCTTGGTGATTTTGTTGTTTGTTCCCTCCCACGTCACATGCGTGCCGTTCACCCTTAACGCATTCGGCTCGCAGTCCTCGGACAGTCCGAAAGGCCTTTTGTCCCGTCGGAACCTTGTCGTCCTCACTCACTTCGTTGACGAGTGATTGAGTGGGAAGACTACATTTCAGTGTCGTTCGCACCCTGGACAGGCGCATTAACCAGCGTGATGACCGATTGCATGCCATGTCGGCTGAGCGCATCGTGCGGGGCGAATCTGGCTGCCGGTACCGTCGACCCCTGGCTCGGCTGTGAAGTCCTAACACGACTCTGCGCCCGCGTCTAGCATCCTCGTCCCTTGGCCTCACGCGCTTTGCGATGGTCGCTCGGTGACGATCGACCGAGCTGGTGTTCTGGTGATTCGCGGACGCTGCCGTGTGCACCACGGCAGCTTCCGCGAATCACCGTCTCTCGCCGCGCAGCCTTGCCGACGAACCGGCGATTTCTACCAGCTAGCTCACGCGTTGCGCGATTGTTCGCGAGCGCGCCTGATTCTCTATTCACTGAACGTCTTCGATGCCGTGCGCGGATGCGGTCGCAAGGGGACAAAGTCTCTCGCTGCGACGGAAAGTCGGGCGATCTCTCGGGCGGTGAGCCACCACAAGCGTTGTTGCCGTCGTCGCACCGCGAACGACGACTCTCCGCTCGGGGATGGCAGCAGTCATCAGGTTAACATTCGTTGTTGGATCACGTTTCGGTGATATTCACCCCGGTGACAACCGCCGTTCATACGCGTGCGCGCATGATTAGCGCGGTTGCTCCCATCATGTCAGACGAAGCTGGTGTACCCTCTTGTTTTCCCCATGCTGTGCACCGACGTGCGTTCGCCGGCGCATTCTAGTTCGCAGCTGTCTTCTTTGCACCTGATCCCACGAAGCGCGCTGGCGATGAGCGCGCCGGAGCGACAGACGTGCGCAATCCACAGTGTCCGTTACTGCCGCTCCGGCTTTGTCACTGCGACGGCGTCGTTCGCGGACGGTCGGACGAAGCCAGTACGGCGAATTCTCGTGCGATCGCTGCGGGGCACGGTGGACGTGAGCCTCGACATGGTTCTTCTCTTGGGGGCGGTGCAGGCTGCCCTGTGCAACGCAAGCGCGTCACTCTACGGCGTCGCGCCGGGGCAGCCGGCGGTGGGAATGTGGTTGTCACACGACGCGCGTGAAGGCCCGGTGGCGCTTCAGCCGACGACGCTGCTCCTGTCAGCGAACGGCGTCGTGTTGGCGTACGACGAAGTGCAGCGCAGCGAGCTTCTTGACATCGCGGCTCAGTGCTGCGATATGGGCAACCCTGAGCCGCGTCATGGAACACCCCTCGCTGTCGAGGCTGCTACGTTCTTGCCTGACCAGTCGTACGCGGACGTGGAGCAGGTCCATGTGCTGACGTTCCAAGCCTCCTGGCCTACCTCCGGCGTGTCGCGTGCCCCAATATCTGACCCCGTGCGGACATTGCGGCGTGCAGTCGCGACACCGCTGGCGGCTCCGGTCGCGAGTGCTCCTGCTGCCCGCGGTGTCAACGTGTCTCCAGGTGGCAGCGACGCGGTGATCCGTGCTACAAGTCTCTATCACGAAGACGTTGCTGGAATTCCCCTGTACTCGTGGACAGCGGTGATCCGCGGTGTCACTGTGCAAGCTGCTGGGACGGCCTCGATCGTCGACATCCGCACGGCGTTGGTGCGCGAGTACCCTATCCGTTACTACAGCAAGGCTTCGTCCATGGAAGATACCATCGTTGTCGCGGAGGCCGTGCTGGCAGACGGCACGACGCGGCGCGTGCAGCGCGTAATGCTGGGCCAGCTGTGGAACGAGGCGCTGGTCCACGGCGGAGTTCACTTCCTCGGCAAGCTCTTGGCATTCCTGTGCAACGCACGGGTGGAACTCTTCGGGTTGCCTCCGCAACCAGCCCTGCGAACGCAGGCCCAGCGCCCCGTGCCCACCATGGTGGGGCTGTGGCTGTCCATTGACCCGGCGGACCACACGCAGGACGCGCTGCTGGACCTGCAGCGCGCGACGGTGCTCTTCACGCGCGAGGGCGCGCTGATGGCGTTCGACGCGGCCGAGTACAAGCGGCTGCTCGACGTTGCGGACCGGCGCCGCGCGATTGGCAACACCGGGCTGCCCGAATCGCCGATGACCGTGGAGGCCGCCAAGTCACCGCCGAAGCGCCTGGGCGCCGAGAAGGAGGTCGAGATCTTCGTTTACGATCCGCCGCTCGACCACCCGCGCCCCGCAAAGCGCACGGGCGGCTTCCGCCCCTTCTTCACCCGCTGGGACGCGCCGGCGGGCATGCTGGACGCTCGCGCAGCGCAGCTGCTCGCTGCCGCTGCGGCGCACGAGGTCCGAGCAGCAGCGTTCGTGGCGGCTCCACCGGTGCAGCCCAGCATTGTGTCATGGTGCTGATGATGCGACTCCTTTTCTATCCGGGTTTGTGTGTTCTATCACTGTTTTTGTTCTTTCACCGTTCGAAGCGCGAAGCTAGTTTGACGGTGTGAGGCGCAGTGTGCGACGCACCTTACGCACGGTTCGTGTCGAGATCCGCACTGTTGGGCGGGCGTCTGATTTCACTAACCTGCACGCGACCTCATCGTTCGAACAGTACGTTCCCGTGAGCCCGTCGTTCGAATTCGGCGGTCGAATAGTTATCAGATATTCGAAACCCTCGTGTGAGAATCCAGTTGCTTGGTCGTGGAGTCCGCGCAAAGAATCCTGCCGATTGTTGTGAAAGGAAGTTGCCGATGCCAACGGCCCGGCCTTGGAGTCCGCGGGACTCTTGTGCGGCGCGTTCTGCGCAGCTCAAGTCGTGGAGGAACGCTTTGTGGCGTTTCACCGTCCGAACCGTTTCTAAGCGGACTCGTAACCGGTTGAGGGAGGGCGGCGACTGCGCCGAAAATCCGGCGCTCGGACAGTGACTGTTTCGTTCGGTTTCACTGTCGGCTTCACCGAAGCTGATTCGTCCCTCCACGATTGTGTGATGGCAGACGAGTCTAACCAGCCGGGTAGCGCGTCGCGCTTGCTGTTGAACCGCCAGCCCTCGCCGCGCGCCGAAACCCCTCGAGTGCGGCACCATGATCATGACCATCATCACCGCCACTTTGCCCACTACGATCACCAGCAGTTCCCGTACGGGAGCGCCCCGCCATTCGCGGGGCACGGTGGAGCAGCTCCGTTTGGCTCGCACGATCATCGCCATTGGATGCCGTTCTTCCCGCCCTCCTATGCGCTCGGTTCCGCTCCCGTCGTCTTGTCGGCTGTCGCCCCGCGGAGTACGCCCGTGTACGGCGCGCCGCCGGCTGTGCTCCCGCCGTCGGTGCCGAAGTCGGTGCCGGCGAAGCCAGCGACGTCCATCACGACAAAGTCGAATGCGGCAGCGCGGCAGGTCCAGTTTCCCGAAGGGCGCCCGGCGTTCTCCGCAACGGTCCGGGATCCGAACGACGTGACGCGCATCCCACTTGTTACATGGGATGCGCTCAACACGGTGGGGGTGCAGTCGGCGGAGGTCTGCTCGATCGCGGACATTCACCCCGTCCGGCAGGCATCGCTGCCGGTGCGCTACTACGGAAAGGCCGCGACGCCAAACGACACCATCGTCGTCGCGACGGCAACCTTCCCCGACGGCCGGACGAAGCGCGTGCAGCGCGTGATGCTCGGACAGCTTTGGAGCGAGGCGTTTGCAACACTTCACATCCACTTCATCGGCAAGCTCTTGGCATACATGTGCGGCGACCAAGTCACGGTCTATGGACTCGAACCGGTTCAGGCGCATCGACCGAGCCTGCCGGAGTCCGGCATGGACATGCCGCTGGAGGCGGTGCGAACGCAGGCCCAGCGCCCTGTGCCGACCATGGTGGGGCCGTGGCTGTCGATCGACCCGGGGGACCACACGCAGGACGCGCTGCTGGACCTGCAGCGCGCGCAAATGTGCCTCTGTCTCACCCCGCGCCGCGACTCTCTCCCTTCGCTTAGATCTCGCTTTGTTCGCGAACGCAAGAGCGTGGCTTTGGGCGACCGCAGTCGCGCGATCGCCGTGCTGTGGTTATCGTCCTCCAGAGAACGATCGCGCTGCCTCGACTGATGCACTGTCCAGGGATTGATGTTGTTCGATGCGGTCGGCTCGTCGTCATGTCCGCACATTCACAGACCGAACCGCGGAGGTCAGGGTAGCCACGACTGCGGACGTGTGGGGCTGACGTTCGCAGGCATCGACGCCCGCGTCGAGTGGCCTCAGGAAGCGCTTGCCGAGCGCGGCGATCCCGGCTACGAGCTCGATGCCTCCAAATGGACGCGCCTTGTGGACGGCGTGCCCGACAAGCGGCGACTTGACGCGCTTCGCATCTCGCGACCAATCGGCACAGCTGGCTCACCGTGTGGCTGGTCTACAGCTTGCCCGAGCGCGTTGCGAGATCACGGAATGACGCTGGTAGCCTCCGCCAGAAGCAAAATGCCGCGACCACCTTCACGTGGTCCCGCGTGTTAGTCGGACCGACTTGCGACGTGGGAGGCGTTAACCGGCTCGTCGGCGTAGGGAAAGGTACACCAAGAGTCGTTCGCGCGCAGCTACGCTTCGTCTTACGTTGCGTATGCACTTTTCGGCAAGAGAGGTTATTCGACTCGTGTCGGACCTCTGGCGCGACGCCATCAAACAAAACAAAACAAACAATCGACTGAGCGGGGAATGAACGACCACCTTCACGTGGTCTCGCCTGTTAGTCGGAACCGACTTGCGACGTGGGAGGCGTTACCGGCTCGTCGGCGTAGGGAAGCGTACACCACCGCGTCGAAAGACGTGGAGGGGACTTCCGACTTGTCGTCGACATGAGACGGTATTCGCCGACTCGTCGCATGGGAGGATCCGACCGCCGACCTGCCAGGCAGGGGAGGGCGCACCAAGAGTTCGCGCGCAGCTACGCTTCGTCTTACGTTGCGTATGCACTTTTCGGCAAGAGAGGTAATACGACCCATGTCGGACCTCTAGCGCGACGCACAGGTCCGTTGGCCGGACCAATCGACTGAGCGGGCAGGCGGACCGCTGGCGGGTTAGCGCGCACCTCGACCTCTGCATCGACAACAACCCGCTGTTGCGTGTCGTCCAATGACGCGGCGTGGACGATCGTGCTGTCGCGTCGGCTCGCTCGGCTGCAGCGAGCGGGCCGCGCTGATTCCGCACGACTACCGTCACGCGGCGGCAGCGGACGCGCCGTGCGCACGCCCCGGGCGGCCGGGGGCGGAGGCACGTTCCGAGCGTTCACACACTGCGCGCGTCGCTTGCTCCGTGGCTCACCCATGGAGCTCCAGCACGAGCTCCTTGCGCCGGCTCCCGTCTCGCATTGTGCGAGACAATGCGCCGCAGATAGACCCGTCACCCCATGAGCCTTCCGAGCATCGTTGTCTTGAGGAGCGTTCGTACCGCTGCGCGTAGGTCACTCATTTCGGTGAAGCACCGAACCGCAACTGGCTGGCGCCGTTGTGTGACGATATTTGACATCTCTTCCTCCAATGTGTGTCACGCAAAACGGACAACGTCCGTGACATACGCGCTGCAGTGTGCGAATAACACGGCAGTGATATTCGGACGTTCCGCGGACACCCCGTAGCTTGCGGCATGACGCCAACCATCGCGTTGGAGCAAACGCTGCTTGCGGAAGGCACCTCGTCGCTGCGCGGATGTGTCCCGGCTGCGGTGGTTCCGACCTGAAGCCCGCTGCGATGTCATCGGCGGAGCATGTGCTGTCCGTCGCTGCCGGCGCTGGAGGTGCTGGAAGTGCACGGCGTGTTCGAGCATTCCGTGTTCGGCACAGCGAACCGCCTCATTCGAGCGGTCGATCTCGTCGGTGCCGGCAACGACGCTCTCGCGAGCTTGACCAGCGTTCGGCTCAGCAGCTTGACCAGGGTTCGGCTGCGCGGGGCGCCGGTCCCCATACTCGAGCGTACTGTGTGCTCAGCGGGCTGCGTTGCAATGAGCTTGCTGTTCGAGTGTAGCGTATAGAGTCCGTGCGGTGGCACGAGCGCACGGATGCGAGAGCGTCCTCGGTCGTTGACATATCTGTGCCGTCGGTCTGGAGGCCTTCGTACGTGGTGGCATCCTACAGTCACTGCCTGATTTCATCTGTCAGCCGTATTGGCATGGTTCCTACTGTATGGTCCCCACCGACTGTGCACGCACAAGGATGGGGCATCCCCCCGGCAAAGCCTGCCGCGCCGCCGCAGAGCGCGGCCGCGAATGCGC
>Ga0247727_10018900_pt1 | contig 10758 bp, 9 predicted proteins | sample WisWelCaveWW1625_FD_202498 | JGI IMG/M metagenome (GOLD analysis project Ga0247727, IMG submission 202498) | Biofilm microbial communities from Wishing Well Cave, Virginia, United States - WW16-25 | ecosystem: Environmental > Aquatic > Deep subsurface > Groundwater > Cave microbial mat | place...
ATGTTGAGCAGCGTCTTTTGCAGCATCACCAGCTGCGGCTGGATCTCGACATTGAAGCGGCGCGAGGTCTGGAACAGGCGCAGCAGCAGCTTGCCGAAGTAAATCTCCTTGAGCGGCCGGGCAAAGATCGGCTCGCAGACGGCGCGGATCGCGGCCTCGAAGTCGTCCAGCCGCGTGCCGGCCGGCACCCAGCCTGCATCCAGGTGTGCCTGCGCCACGCGCCGGTAATCCCGGTTGAAGAAGGCGAGGAAATTCTGCGCGAGATAACCCTTGTCCGCCTCGGTGAGCGTGCCCATGATGCCGAAGTCGAGCGCGATGTATTTGCCAGCATCGGAAACCAGGATGTTGCCCGGGTGCATGTCGGCATGGAAGAAGCCGTCGCGGAACACCTGGGTGAAGAAAATCTCCACGCCCGCGCGCGCCAGTGCGGGTATGTCGATGCCTTTTTGCCTGAGGACATCGACCTGCGATATCGGCGTGCCATACATGCGCTCCATCACCATCACGCGCCTCGAACAGTAGTCCCAGTGCACCGCGGGCACCGCTAGCAACGGCGAAGTCTCGAAATTACGGCGCAGCAGCGAGGCATTCGCCGCCTCGCGCACCAGATCGAGCTCATCGTCGAGGTGGCGCGCGAACTCGGCCACCACTGCGCGCGGCTTCAGGCGCCGGCCGTCGGCCCACAGTCGCTCGACCAGGCCCGCCGCGGTCTGCAGCAGCAGGACGTCCCTGGCGATCGCCTGCTCGACCCCGGGCCGCAGCACTTTGACCGCGACCTCGGTGCCGTCACAAAGAATTGCGGCGTGAACCTGCGCGACCGAAGCGCTCGCAATGGGTTGCCGGTCGATTTTTTCAAAGAGATCCTTGACTGGTTTTCCCAGCGAACTTTCGATTTCTGCAACTGCAAGATCGAAGGAAAAAGGCGGCACCTGATCCTGCAGTTTCGCCAGCTCATCGGCGATGTCGGCGGGCAGCAGGTCGCGCCGCGTCGACAGCACCTGGCCGAACTTGACGAATATCGGTCCGAGCGTCTCCAGCGCCTCCCGCAATCGCACCGCGCGGGTCTCGTCCGGACCGCCCGAAAACCGCGGCATGAAGCGGTAGAGGCGAAAGCGCAGACCGACATGCAGAATGCGGGCGAGGCGCAGAAGGCTGCCCACCTCAGGCCCCGAGCCGTACGATGCGCTTGGCCAGCCGTTCCAGGCCGTCGCGCAGCTGCGCGTGCGCCGCAGCAATGTTGTCAAGCTCACCGCGGGTCACTAGCAATCGCTTCTCCTCGGCGGCGTACTCGACCAGGCCTTCAGCGAGGCGGCGCAGCGCGTCGGCGTGCCAGGCTGCGACCTCGCGCGCCATGCCGGCGAGGCGGTGCGCCACCGCATCTCCCACCAGCTTCGCGGCTTCCTCCTCCACGTCCCAGCGCAGGTGGCGGACGAGAAACATCACCTCGGCCGCGAGCCCGGCGTTGCCCGAGACCTCGACCGCGCGCAGCAACTGGTCTTCGCCTCTCGCGACGGCCGCGAGCGCGCCGGGCCCGATCGTGATCCGCAGGGAAGCAGCCGCAGCGGCCGAGGTAGGCGCGAGCCGCCCATCGGCGACGATACAAAAGCGCAGTGCCGGCAGGGGCGGCGCGCGCAGCTCCATCACCTCGCCTGCGTAAGGCGCCAGGCGCGCCCGCGCCCAGGGCTCGCTTTCGAGCAGGTAATTCAACGCGGCGGCGAAAGGAGAATCGAAATTCATCGTGCGAAAAAACAAAAGGCCACCTTGAGGTGGCCTTGCGTGCGGGCAAAAGTGGGAGATTAATGCATCTGCTGGATGCCGGCGAGTTGCCAGCCGCCCGAGCCGCTTACCGACTTGGAGAGGTTCCAGACCTCCTCGAATCCCTCGGGCGCGTCGCCCGGCGACTCTCGCAAGGTGCCCGAGAAGCGCACGCTCGCCCAATGCCTGTCGCCCTCGGTGACGACCTCCAGCAGGTCGGCATTGAGCGCCAGCACATCGGTCTGCTGCTTCGCGCCGCCGCGCTCGAGCACATCTTTCTTCAGTTGCTCGAACAGCTCGTCGGTGGTGAATTCGCGCAGCTCCTCCAGATTGGCCTGGTCGTTGGCGATCTGCAGCTTCATGTAGTTGAGCTTCGCGCCGCGCAGGAAGCCGGCGACGTCGAAGCCGGCGGGCACGTTCCCCGATGCGGGCGCGGGCTGGACGTCGAAACCCGCGGCCTGCGAAGGCGGTGGCGCCGCGACCGTTTCGGAGCCCAGGCCAGCGTACTGCATGCGCTGCGGGGCTGCGCCGCGCTTTTGCATCAGCATGCGCACGACAAAGATCGCTGCGAACACGAGCAGTCCGGCGAGCAGGATACCCACCATCATGCCGCCCATGCCGTTGGCGCCCATCAGCCAGCCGAGCGCGCCGCCCAGCGCGAGGCCGCCGAGCAGCGGCGCCCACCTGGCGAAACCGCTCGCCGGCTGCGCTGCCGCAGGAGCAGCGGCGGGCGCCGCGGCCTGCTGCTGCGCCGGCTTGGCGGGCACGGCGGCGGGCGGCGCATTAGTGACGTTGCGTTGTGCGCCAACCGAGCGACCGGCGCCCATGCGCTTGGCCGCTTCCGCTTCGGTGGCAACGAAGGCCGCGCACAACAGCGCAGCCGAGAATCCGAGCACGAGCTTTTTCATGTCTTTCCTCTTGTGGCCTTGTCAGCCTGATGTCAGCCTGCGGATGCTACTCCAATTTGTAGCCGCGATGCACGGCCACCGCTCCGGCGGCCAAGTTGAAGTATTCGACCCGTTCCAACCCCGCGCGTTCCAGCATCGCCGCAAGCGTCGGCTGGTCCGGGTGCATGCGGATCGACTCGGCGAGGTACCGGTAGGCTGCGGCGTCGCCCGCCACGCGCTCGCCCAGCCAGGGCAGCACACCAAAGGAATACAGGTCGTAGGGTTTCTGCAGCGGCTTCCACACCCGCGAGAACTCGAGCACCAGCAGGCGCCCGCCCGGCTTCAGCACCCTGGCCATCTCCGCCAGTGCCGCGTCCTTGCGTGTCATGTTGCGCAGGCCGAAGCCGACCGTGACGCAATCGAAGCTGGCGCCGCGGAACGGCAGCCGCTCGGCATCGCAGCGCACCGCGGGCGCCAAGCGCCCGGCGTCGGCCATGCGGTCGCGGCCACGCGCGAGCATCGGGCCGTTGATGTCGCTCATGCAGACCTCGGCGCCGCGCGCGGCAAACGCGCGCGCGAGGTCCCCGCTGCCCGAAGCGACATCGAGCACCCGCTCGCCAGGCCGGATGCGGGCCAGCGTAACCGTGAACGATTTCCAGAGGCGGTGCAGGCCAAAGGACATCAGGTCGTTCATCAGGTCGTAGCGATCGGCGACCCGGTCGAAGACCTGTTCTACGCGCTTTGCCTTTTCATTTTCAGGTATGCGTTCAAAGCCAAAATCGGCATTTGCCACGTCAAATCAGTTGACGATCTCGTAGGCGCAGCGTTCGTAGTCGGTACCGCGGTCGATGATCTCGGCGAGCCGCACCTTGACGTGGCCTTCGACGTACACCTCGACGACGCGCTTGGGCTTGAACCACCCGGAGGGCAGCACCAGCGAAGGCGGCGCATTCAGCGCCGCGACCGCGGTGAGCGAGATTGCCTGCACGTACTTGGCGCCGACCACGTTCAGGCCGGTCGGCCGCACCGCGGTAGCGGCCGGCAGGCCGGGCAGCAGCCGCACGCCGGCGTAAAGGTCGCCGGCATCGTTTTGCACCAGCCAGCGCACCTGACACAGCATGAAGCTCTTGCCGTCCGCGGGCCGCAGGCCGATCAGTTGCCCGTGCGTGTAGCGCTTGCCCGGGTTGCCGGCGCGGCGCACCAGCTTCAGGCCTTGCGAGCTCTCGTCCTCGATCTGCCAGTTCTCGAGCAGGAAGCCGTGCACCACGCTGTAGTCGTCGTCGTCGCGCGTGCTGACGCGGCCGAAGGCGACGATCTGGTCGCGCTGGGCGGAGGTGAGTTCCTTCGCCTCGCCGGGCTGCTTGAACACGTGCCCGGAAACGTAGTAATGGATCGCGGCCATGTCATCACAGGCCTGCGCGGGGCCGGCGGCATGCTTGCGCTCCACCGCGCGCGACTGCTTGGCCTGGCACCATTGACGGTAGAGGAAGACGAGCAACTGCTCGCAGGACGGCTGCACGCAGTCCTCGCCCAGGGCGAGCTTGGCCGGCGATTCGCCTTTCCTCAGCAGGCCGATCCGGTTGCGCAGGCTCTTGGCGAGGCGCTTGACGTCCAGATAGCGCGCATCGGCAGCCTCCGGGCCTTCGCGCTCCGGGCAGCTGTCGCTCTGCAGATCGACGATCAGCGGCGGCATGTCTTCTTCCGGCGCGGCCGTCGAGATCTCCACCTTTTCGGCCCAGCGCTCGAGCAAAAAGGCGACGAAGGTGAGCTGGCGCTGGCTCAACTCGTTCGGGTTCGCCATGCCGAGCAGCAGCGCACGCATGTAGGCGATGCGCGGCGAGGTTTCATTGACGTCGCGGTTGAGGTAATCCTTGACCGCATCGTCGGCAACGCCGATTTCTTCGGCGCGCGCGTAGCCCTCGTGCAGGGCGCGCCACTCGCGCGCCGGCACCTGCCGATAGGCACGGTGGTGGTGGAACATTTTCATGCCGGTGTAGGCGAGCACCCGCTGGCAGACCATGCCGGCCTGGGCGCTCACGCCAGGCTCCTCCACCATCACGGCCTGCAGGCAAACCAAGTAGCCGAGGTGCATCGCGTCCCAGAGCGCCAGCGTATCGTCGAAGACCGTACTTTCGGCCTCGGCCATCGGAAGCGCGCGGTTGGTGAAGCGCCGCGCCTGCTCGATCTCGACGAACTGCACCGCCTCGCGCAGCGCTTCCAGCACTGCCAGCCGGCTGAGCGCACTGGCGTCGTAGCGGTTGAACTCCTGCAGCTGCGCGAGCAGCTGCTGTTGGGCGGCGGCGACATTCGCCAGCGGCACGCTTTCGAGCCAGACCTTGGCCGTCGCCGCGTCGATGAACTCCGGCGCGGCGTCGGGGGAAAACGCGGGCAACTCCAAGTCGTTCATGAAGGGATTGTAGGGGATTTGGGCGCCTCGCCGGAGGCGGCATCCGCTCCGTCAAATACGTCACGGTAGCTGAGGTAGGAGCTGGCGAACCAGACCGGCAGCAGCGTCCAGATCACGGCGAACAGGGCCGCATTGGCCTGCAGCGCACCCGCGCCGCCGACCAGCATTGCGCCCGCGAGCGCCAGCATCAGGACGAACGCAAACAGCAGCACCATGCCAGCGCTGTAGGCAAGGAAGGCGCGCCAGTTGATCAGGGTCGCGGCGGCGCTGAAAAACACCGCCTTGGAAACCGTCAGCCCTTTCCACGCCACCAGCAGCGGCGCATACCAGAGCGCCGCCAGCAGCAGCGTCTGCAGCCCGGCCCCGACCAGCATGGCGCGCTGCAGTTCCGGTCCCTGCAGGTCCGCGATCTCCAGCCGGACGGTGCCGATCATGGCTTGCGCGAAGCGGCCTTCGTCGGCGGGGATGGTCGCCGCCAGCACCGCCGCCATGCCGCCCAGGTAGATGGCGCCCAAGCGCAACTGTGCCGCTAGATGGCGGCGAAAACCCGAAGCGAGCAGCGCGGCGCCAGGCGGCGCGCCCCGCGAGGCCATGCGCGAGACCGCGTGCGGGCCGACCAGCAGCGCCGGAATCAGCAGCCAGACCAGCGCAAAGCCGATGCCCGGAATGGCCAGCGCCACGGTGACCGCGAACAGGAACGCGAGGCTGAAGGCGAGTTGGCGCAGCGGTGCGACGCGCAGAATCCGGAAGGCCTCGGCGATCCAGCGCAGGCCCGCGATCGCGCCCAGCCGATTGGCGCGCATGCCTAAGCGCTCCAGGGCGCCTGTGCGCCGGGTGCGGCGCGCAGCGCGAGAATGTCGCGGAAAGGCTCCGGATCGTGCACCTTCACCAGCTCCCCCGGCCGCGGCAGGTGCTTGTCATACAGGCGCGACAGCCAGAAACGCAGCGCCGCCGCGCGCAGCATGACCGGCCATGCGCCGCGCTCCTCCGCCTGCAGCGGGCGCACCGCCCCATACGCGACTAGCAGCGCCAGAGTGCGGCGCTCGTCCAGCCGGCGGTCGCGCCGCGGATCGGCCAGGCACCAGTCGTTGGCGCAGACCGCCAGGTCGTAGATGAAGCAATCGACACCCGCAAAGTAGAAATCGACGACGCCGCTCAGGCGCGCACCGGCGAACAGCGCGTTGTCGCGGAACAGGTCGGCATGCACAGCCGCGCGCGGCAAGTCCGCAAAGCGGTGCTGCGCCTGGAAGCGCAGCTCCTCGTCGAGCAGCCCGGCGCGCGGCGCATCGAGGAACGGCCGCAGCTCGCGCGCCGCGGCGCGCCACCAGCGCGGGCCGCGCGGATTCTCCAGGTAGCCGCCGTAGGAGCGCGCCGCAAGGTGCATGCGCGCCAGCAGCGCGCCCAGCTCGGCACAGTCGGCGGCACTCGGACTTTCGATCGATTTTCCCTCGAGGCGCGTCACCAGCGCAGCGGGCTTGCCGTTGAGGCTCGAGAAATAGCGGTCGTTGAGGTCGGCGATCGGCGCCGGACAGGGAATGCCGTGGCGCGCCAGGTGCGCCATCAGGTCGAGGTAAAACGGCAGCTCGGCAGCGTGCAGGCGCTCGAACAGCGTCAGCACGTAGCGCCCCTGGCTGGTGGTGGCGAAGTAGTTGGTGTTCTCGATGCCGGCGGCGATCGGCTCGAGCGCGGCCACGCTGCCGACCGCATAGCCCTTCAGCCAAGCGGCGAGTTGGTTTTCAGAAACAGGGGTGAAAACCGACAAACCGTATGAACTTCAGCGGATGGATGTCTTCAGTCGAAGGTCTTGATCGTCCACATCGGCACGCGGACGCCGGGCTCGAGCGCCTCGCGGCGCGTCCAGTTGCCGTTGCCGAGCAGATCGAGCAGGTAATACGACGCGCCGTTGGGCGGCGTAACCTTCATCATCACGACGCGCCCGCCATCGCGAACTTCCTCGACCGTGTCGCCTTGCTGCGGGGCGATGCGCACGCGCGGCTCGTCGGCGCCGTCGCGGATCAGCGGCGGTGGCGGTGGCGGCGGCTCCGGCAGCGGCTCGAGCCTGGGCGGCCGCGGCTGCTGCGCCAGGGCACCGGCGGCAGCGGCGAAAAGAACCAGAAAAAGAACGCGTCGCATGGCAGGATTCTACCTCATGGTTAAGACCCTCCTGCTTGTCGACGGCTCCTCGTACCTGTACCGCGCGTTTCACGCGCTGCCCGAATTGAAAAGCCCGCGCGGCGAACCCACTGGCGCCATCCATGGCGTGCTCGGCATGCTGAAGCGCCTCTCCGCCGAGCACGAGGCGGCGGCGCGCGCCTGCGTGTTCGATGCCAAGGGCAGAACCTTCCGTGAGGACGTTTATCCGCAGTACAAGGCGAACCGACCGTCGATGCCCGAGGACCTCGCAGGCCAGATCGAGCCGCTGAAAGCAGCGGTGGCGGCGCTCGGCTGGCCGGTGCTCGCGGTGGCCGGGGTCGAGGCCGACGACGTCATCGCCACGCTCGCCGAGGAAGCGCGGCGCGGCGGATGGAAGTGCGTCATCTCCACCGGCGACAAGGATCTCGCGCAGCTGGTCGACGAGCGCGTGACGCTGGTCAACACCATGTCCAACGAAAAGCTCGACCCGCAAGGCGTGCGGCAGAAATTTGGCGTCGCACCGGCACAGATCGTCGACTACCTCTCGCTCACCGGCGACGCAGTGGACAACGTTCCCGGCGTCGACAAGGTCGGCCCGAAAACAGCGGCGAAATGGATCCAGCAGTACGGTTCGCTCGACGCGGTGATGGCGCATGCCGGCGAGATTCCCGGCGCGGTCGGCGAGAACCTGAGAAAGGCGCTCGCTTGGCTGCCGACGGCACGCAAACTCTTGACCGTGAAGCGCGACGTGACGCTGCCCGTCGGGCTGGGCGAACTGGGCGCCAAGGACGCCGACGCGGCGAAACTGGCGGAGTTTTTCGAGCGCTACGGCATGAAGACCATGCTGCGCGAGATCCAGGGCCAGGTGCCTGCCGCCGCCGCATCTCCGGCTGCTGCCGCTGCGCCGGTCCCACTTCCGGCGCCCTCGCCGCTCGAGCGGCGCAAATACCTCATGCTGCGCGATGCAAAGGAACTTGCCGGTTTCCTGCAACAGCTTGAGAGCGCCGAGCTGGTCGGCTTCGACACCGAGACCACGGGTCTCGAACCGATGCTCGCGCGCCTCGTGGGCATGTCGTTCGCCTTTGGCGATACGGCCTGGTACCTGCCGCTCGCGCACGTTTATCCGGGCGCGCCGCAGCAGGTCGATGCAGAAGATGCGCTCAGGATCCTCAAGCCCTGGCTCGAAAGCGAGCGGCGCAAGAAGGTCGGCCAGAATCTCAAGTTCGACGCCCACATCCTCGCCAATCACGGCGTGCGGCTGCGCGGCATCGCCCACGACACGCTGCTCGAATCCTACGTCTACGAGGTGCACGAGCGGCACGATCTCGACTCACTCGCGCAGCGGCACTTGGGTTGGAAGACGATTTCCTACGACGAAGTCACTGGCAAGGGCAGCGCAAGAATTTCCTTTGCCGAGGTTGAGATCGCGCGCGCGACCGAGTACGCCGCCGAGGATGCGGATTGCGCTTTGAGCCTGCATTCTGTTTTATTTGAAAAAATCTCTGCAGACCGGAAACTGAAGCACGTCTACGAAGACATTGAGTTGCCTGCGCTGCCGGTATTGCTTCGCATCGAGCGCAACGGCGTGCTGATCGACGGCGCGAAGCTCGACGCTCAGAGCCACGAACTTGGCAAGGAGATGCTGGAAATCGAGCAGAAAGCCTACCAGGCGGCGGGCCAGCCCTTCAACCTCAACTCTCCCAAGCAGATCCAGGAAATCCTGTTCGACAAGCAAAAGCTGCCGGTGAAGAAGAAAACGCCCAAAGGCCAGCCCTCCACCGACGAGGATGTGCTGGCCGAGCTCGCGCTCGACTATCCGCTGCCCAAACTGCTGCTGGAGTACCGCGGCCTCGCCAAGCTCAAATCCACCTACACCGACAAGCTGCCGCGCATGGTCGATCCGAACACCGGGCGCGTGCACACCACCTACTCGCAGGCGACCGCGGTCACCGGGCGGCTCGCCTCCAACGACCCCAACCTGCAGAACATCCCGATCCGCACGCCGCAGGGGCGGCGCATCCGCGAGGCCTTCATCGCGCCGCCCGGATGCAGGATCGTCTCGGCCGACTATTCGCAGATCGAGCTGCGCATCATGGCGCACCTCTCGGGCGACAAGGGCCTGCTGCATGCCTTCGAGCACGGCCACGACGTGCACCAGGCCACCGCGGCCGAGGTGTTCGGCGTGCCGCTCGGCAAGGTGAGCAAGGACGAGCGGCGCACCGCCAAGGTGATCAACTTCGGCCTCATCTACGGCATGAGCGCGTTCGGCCTGGCGCAGAACCTCGGCATCGAGCGCGCCACGGCGCAGGCCTACATCGATTCCTACTTCAGCCGCTATCCCGGTGTGAAGAAGTTCATGGACGAGACCAGGGAAAAAGCGCGCGCCAGCGGCTACGTCGAGACCGTGTTCGGCCGGCGCCTGCGCCTGCCCGAAATCAGCTCAGGCTCGCCCGCGCGCCGCCAGGCCGCCGAGCGCGCCGCCATCAACGCGCCGATGCAGGGCACTGCCGCCGACCTCATCAAGATGGCGATGGTTTCAGTTCAGAACTGGCTGGACGAAAAGAAACTACAAACCAAGCTCATCATGCAGGTTCACGACGAACTTGTTCTCGAAGTTCCGGAACAGGAACTCGCGGAGGCGAAAGAGAAGGTCCGCGAGCTGATGCAGAACGTCGCCAAGCTGGGAGTGCCGCTGATCGTCGACGTCGGCGTCGGCGCGAACTGGGACCAGGCGCATTGAGCGCCTGATTGGCGATTCCGGCTATTTCTTCAGCGCGCCGAACACTTTCCTGATGATATCGCTGCCCGCCTTGACGGGATCCTGGCGGATTTTCTTCTCTTCCTCGGCGACCATGTAAAAGAGGCCATCGAGCGCTTTCTGGGTCACGTAGTCGTCCAGGTTCGCCTGCTCCTTCTTCACCAGGCCGAACTGCACGCCCTTCTGGGCGTACTCGTTGTACTTCTCGGCGAGCTTCACCTTGGCGGTGGCCTTCTTGACGATGGGCAAGAACTTGCCGCGCAGCGGATCGGCGGTCGTGCGCTTGAAGTAGTCGGTGCCGGAGGTCTGGCCGCCGGTGAGGATGCCCTTGGCGTCCTGCACGCTCATCTTCTTGATCGAATCGACGAACAGCTTCTTCGCCTCGGGCACCGCGGCCTCGGCGGCGCGGTTCATGGTGAGGATCAGCTCGTCAGCGTACTTGCCCATGCCGAGGTTGCGCATCAGCTTCTCGTACTTCTTCAGCGAATCGGGCAGCGGGATCTTGACCGCGCCGTTGCCGAGGAAACCGTCGGTCTTGCCGAGCAGATCGACCGCGATGCCGGACCCCCTCTCCAGCGCCGCCTTGAGGCCCGCGCTCGCATCCGTGTTGGTGAGGGCAGCCAGGTTCGCTTGTGCAGGCAAGCTCCAGGCCATCAGGATGAGTGCGAACGCGCGTATCAACATAAAACCTCCTAGGGAAGGTCTGATCAATCGGTGATTTTTTCGCGGCGTTCTATTGTGACTTCGTGATTTGTTCAATGAGCAAGAAATCGCCGTGTTTTTGCTTCCCGAAGCCCTTGTTTCTCGGCTTCGGGGCT
>Ga0247727_10018901_pt1 | contig 10757 bp, 8 predicted proteins | sample WisWelCaveWW1625_FD_202498 | JGI IMG/M metagenome (GOLD analysis project Ga0247727, IMG submission 202498) | Biofilm microbial communities from Wishing Well Cave, Virginia, United States - WW16-25 | ecosystem: Environmental > Aquatic > Deep subsurface > Groundwater > Cave microbial mat | place...
ACGGCTGCATTTTCGGAACCCGAGACGCAGGTGATGCGCAATTTCGCCCTCGGCCGCCAATTTCGGCTGGCAAACAATTATCATTCGTACGGCAACTATTTGATCTTTCCCTGGGGTTACATCGCCAGCTTTTTTACGCCCGATCATTCGGTGTATGCCGCCTGGGGCCTGAACATGACGCAATTCAACAATTATGTCGAGGGCACCGCCAATCAAACCGTCGGTTATACGGTCAACGGCGAAGCGAATGATTGGTTGTATGGCGAGCAGACGCTGAAAGGCAAGGTGTTTGGTTTTACGACGGAAGTCGGCACGGGCAGCGACGGCTTTTGGCCGAGCCAGAGCCGCATCATTCCGCTGGCGGATGAAAATGTTTATCCCAATTTGGTTTTGGCCACCGGCGTTACGGATTTCACGCCGCCGGTTATTTCGAATGTGCAGGCCACTAATGTTACCGGCGCCAGCGCGCTCATCACCTGGACTACCGACGAGAATTCCAATTCCGTGGTCGAGTATGGCTTGACCGCCGGTTATGGGAGCACGGCTTCGAATAGCACGAACGTCACCAGCCACAGCATGACCCTGAACAATCTCACGGCCAACACGCTCTATCATTATCGCGTCAAGTCGACTGATCCGTTTGACAATGCGACGACTTCGGGTGATCAGACTTTCCAAACGACAGCGAACGCCTGGCAGGTTATCACCTTTGATAACTTCGAAAGCGGCATGGGCAGCTACACCGACGGCGGTGCGGACATGTCGCGTTATACCGGCGGCACGCACGCGCATCAAGGCGTTGCCGCGGCGGATATTCAGGATAACAGCAGCACGGCTTCATCATTCTATCACACGGCGAGCTACAATGTGACCGGCTACGCCACGCTGGAAGTCGATTTCTGGTTCAAGATGGTGAGCATGGAAACGAACGAGGACTTCTGGGTGCAATACTTCAATGGCACGACGTGGCAGACGGTCGCCACCTTGGCGCGAGCCGGCAGCATCCTGAATAACACGTACTATCATCAGGTGGTCACGATCTCCAGCAGCACGAACAATTTCCCGACCAACGCGAAGTTGCGTTTCATGTGCGACGCGAGCGACAACAATGATGACGTTTACCTCGACGAGATCGAGTTCCGGGGTTTGCCCAGCGCCGCATTATTGGCCAAGGGCGGCAATTCGTTGAACGCCACCGTGTTGAGCGCAGCCGAAACATTGCCGTCATCATTCAAGCTCTATTCGAATTATCCAAATCCTTTTAATCCGGCCACGAACATTCGCTTTGAGTTGCCGACCGAGGCGCTGGTGAAACTCACGGTCTACGACATTGTTGGCAGAGAAGTCGCCCAGCTCGTGAATAGCCAAAAGCCCGCGGGCAAACACGAAGTTCTCTTTGACGGCGCGGCGCTTACCAGCGGGATTTATTACTATCGCCTCGAGGTGCAGAGTCTGGCGGAGGCGAGAAGGTTTGTGGAAGTGAGGAAGATGGCGTTGGTCAGGTAGCAGAGGGCGGAGGGCATGGCGCAGAGGGCGAAAAGAGAACGCCGCGTGTTCGAGTTGATGAGCAAGCGGCGTTTTCTTTTTATCAAAAAATTTAAAAAAACTCAAAGAGGAGTGGCGAATTTAATTTTTTAGCTTTATATTCTTGACGAAACCGTGACGAACAAAGGAGCGAGAGACTTGAACATGCCCCATTCCGACAACGCGCCCGAGCTGCGACGAGAATTAACCCTGCTGGATTCCACCATGATCAATGTTGGCACGATGATCGCGTCGGCGATTTTCATTGTGCCGGCGACGATTGCGATGCATGCGCAGGGTTCGGCGCTGACCGTTATCGTCTGGATTGTGGGAGGAATGGTGAGCTTGATGGGAGCATTGGCGATTGCCGAGTTGGGCGCGGCCATGCCGGAAGCGGGCGGACAGTTTGTATATTTGCGCGAGGCTTACGGGCCGGTGTGGGGATTTCTCTACGGCTGGGGCGCGTTCATGGTGATCAACACCGCGTCAATCGCGGCGATTGCCGTGGCCTTCGCGCAATATCTCGGTTATTTTGTTCCGTTGACTGACACCGAAATCAAAATCGTCGCCATGCTGTCGACCGTTCTGCTCACGGCGATTAATTGCTTCGGCCTCAAGCTCGGCGCGTGGACGCAAAACGTTTTTACCTTTTTAAAAATGGCGGCGCTGGCCGGAATCATCGTGCTGAGTTTTGTTTTAAAAGGCGGGGCGGTGGAAAATTTCACGCCGCTTTTTCCCGCGTCCTCTTTTTCGAGCTTGCTCGGCCCGCTCGGCTTGGCGATGGTCGCGGCGTTGTGGGCCTACGACGGCTGGATCGAGATCACGTACGTCGGCAGTGAAGTCAAAAATCCGCAGCGCAATCTTCCGCTGTCAATTATCTTTTCAACACTAATTGTTATTGCGCTTTACGTTTTAATCAGTATCGCCTGTGTTTATGTGTTATCGGTCGGCACGATGGCGCAGGCGAAGCTCGTGGCGGCGGATGTTGCAACGACGATTATGGGGCCGACGGGCGCGGCGCTCGTGGCGATTGCCATTCTCATTTCAACGCTGGGGTCGAACAACGGCATCGTTTTTACCGCAGCGCGCATTCCTTATGCGATGGCGAAAGAGAAACTGTTCTTCCAATCCATGGCGAAAGTGAATGCGAAATATCATGTGCCGCTGGTCGCGTTGATCGTGCAGGGCGTGTGGGCTTGCATTTTGACCGCTTCCGGCTCTTATGATCAATTGTATACTTACGTCGTTTTTGTCTCGTGGCTGTTTTATGTCATGTCCTGCGGCGCAGTGATCGTTCTCCGCCGCAAAGCGCCGAACATGCCACGGCCCTACAAAACCTGGGGCTATCCGGTGGTGCCCGTCATTTTTATTCTCTTCGCGATCTGGTTGATGGTCAATACCATCGTTGAAGCGCCGCGTGACGCCGCGATTGGCGTAGGGATTATGTTGTCGGGACTGCCGATTTATTTTTATTGGAAGAAGAAACAGAAATAACTTCCTTGTAATTTTATACAAATTTCTTACATTAAAAAGGTAGCAAAGAGCGCCGCGCTTATATGATTGCTGCACGTTTTTTTAAAGATAGGAGATGAAATCATGGATAGTGAAAAAATTCAACCAACAGAACACCCGCACATCGTCAAAATTTTGGGTGCATCCGGAATTTGGCAGGCGGCCATTAAAGGCACGTACATTCGCGTGTGGGCATTGATCGGCTGCCACAAACGAGGAATGGACGAATGGGAAATTCTTAAAAGCTTTCCGACCATAACAGCCGCCCAACTGCATGATGCGTTGTCGTATTATCATGACCACAAAAGCGAAATAGAAGATTTTATCGAAGCCAATGAACGGGCTTATGACGAGTACTTGACCGAAGAACAGGATGAAAATCAAGCTATACTTAAATGAGAATCTCAGTGACGACATCGCTAAACGTCTTCGGGCTGATGGAATTGACGCCGTAAGTTCGCATGAAACCGGGATGGATACTCAGGACGACCATGCGCAAATGCTTTTCGCCGTTTCACAAGAACGAGCTATTGTCTCGATTAACAAAAAGGATTTTAGTCGCATTCACCGCGAATACCTCAAAAATGGCAGAGAGCATTGGGGCGTCATCATCAGCAATGATATTGATCACTCGGTGATTTACCGAAGATTGCTCCGGCTGGTGGGAATGGTGCAGGCTGAAGATATTAAAAACCAGTTGCGGCGTTTGCACGACTTTCGCAGGTGAAAATCATCTGTCAAAAACCAGCAACCGCCCCCGTGTGTTTGATGTCGCGCCGAAACATCGGCCACGGCGTTGCGCCGAGGTTGCCGAGGTTACAAATCCGATGCACGCCGTTGTCGGCGCCGATGATGATGTCGGTTTGCGCGTCGCCGTCGAGATCGCCAATCCATGGTGAAGAAGAAATTTTGTTGCCGCAATCAATCGGGAAATTTTTCGCCGGGGAACCATCCGCGTTAAACGCATAGAGAAAATTATCCATCGATCCAATGATGACGACGAGGCGGCCATCGCCGTAAATGTCGGCGACGGATGGGGAGGAACGAACTTCGTCGTTGGTTTTCACCGGCCATCCCAATAAATTATCTCCCACCGCACTCCACGCGTAAACATAGCCGTCCGCCGCGCCGACGATGATATCCAACATGCCGTTTTGATCAATATCCACAACGGTTGGAGACGACTCAATCCGATTCCCCGCGAGGCGAGGAAAGCCGGGAAGCTCGCTGCCGTCGCGGGTGAAAACGTGGAGCAATCCGGCGTCGTCGCCGACGATGATTTCAACGCGACCGTCGTTGTCGAGATCGGCGAGCGCGGGCGAGGTGTTGGAATCCATTTTGAGATTGATGGGAAAATTCGCGTAGCGCGCGCCGTTGCCATGCCACGCGTAAAGATGGCCGCGGCTGGTCTCGCCGGGAATCAATGTCGTGATGGCGAGAAGATCATCATGCCACGCCGCGGTGGCTTCGGTCCAACCTCGGATGGGCTGCGGCCAGCCGGGGGCGAGATTGCCATCGCGATCAAACACGAACATTTTTTCATAGCCGCCGATGGCGATGAGCGAATCCGCGATGATGGTGGGTGATGACCAGATGAGGCCGCCAAGCTCGATGGGAAAATTTTTGACGAACGTCGGCGCGGCGGTTAATGAATCGAGTTGCCAGCCAATCAGTTTGCCGTTTTCGCTGCCAACAAAAAGCTCGAGATGATTGTCGTTATCGACATCCCATGCAACGGCGGAAGAGTAGAAACCGCGTCCATTTTGGCTGGGCTTCGATTCGAGCTGAGGCCAACTCGAAATGACGCGCAGCGAATCGTCGAGAATATAAAAATCGCCGTTGACGGAACCAATGGCGATTTCAAGTTTGCCATCGCGGTTGAGATCGATGACGAGTGGTGAAGCAGCGATTGGCCTCAAAGTGGGGTAAAAAAGATGGTTCGCGGGAAATTTTGTTTTTTCGCAGGCGGTGAGGGCCAACGCAAAAAACAAGGCCAGTTGTAATTCAACGCTTCTTTGCCGAAGACGACTTTGCAGTTCTTCAAAGGAAAAGGTAATGTCATTCCGGAGGAATCTTTTTTCAAGCAAGCACGTGTCTTGAATTGCAAAAAGATTCCTTCGGAATGACAGGCACTGTTTTCTCATTTTTCCAAAACTTGTAAAAAATGTTCGACGACCTTCGGTTTAATCGCTTTTCCCATTGCATTTCGCGGCAAATCATCGACAATCAATATTTGTGCCGGGCTTGGTCAAACGTTTTTTTTGCCCGGCTTTGCAAAGAGTCGAGTGTCACTGCGTTTGTCGATCTTGCTATGATCGCGGCGCAAACGCATTCGCCCTATTGCATGGCCACGTATTGAAAGCCGGGTGGAATTAAACAGGCGACGCGCTTTTCGCACAAATCTTTTTTGCCCTCGAGCAAAGACGACGCAATCTTCGCAGAGGCATCAAGCAACTGGCGATAAGTGAAAACGTCATCGGTGGCGATGATGGCGGTGTGAGCTTGGTGCTGCTCGGCGCGCTGGAAAATTCCAAGCGTAGAAATTTCTGACATTTCAATATACTTGCAAGCAGCAAAGATTAAACGCCTGAAGGCGTCACTACGAAAGTCACTACGAACGAAACTACGAACTAATCCGTCACCACTAGCCCGCGTTTGAATTGCGTCTCAAATAAAAACGTATAAAATCCGCCTTGCGCTAAAAGTTCTTCGTGGCGACCTTGCTCAATGATACGGCCTTTATCGAAGACGAGAATCCAATCCGACTCAATGACGGTGGAGAGTCGATGCGCGATGATGATCGAAGTGCGATTTTTTTTGAAGCGCTGCAGCGCTTCCTGAATTAGCGCTTCGGAAGCGGAGTCGAGCGAGCTGGTGGCTTCGTCGAGAATGAGAATCGGCGGGTTGCGCAAAATCTCGCGGGCGATGGCGAGGCGCTGCTTTTGGCCGCCAGAGAGGCGAATGCCGCGCTCGCCGATTTTGCTCTCGTAGCCGTTGGGAAATTCAACGATGAACTCGTGCGCGTTGGCCGCGACCGCGGCTTTTTCGATGTCGCCGGGATCGGCAACGTGGTTGCCATACGCAATATTTTCGCGAATCGTGCGGTCGAAAAGAAAAACATCCTGCGGCACGACGCCGATGAGGCGGCGTAAATCATAGAGGTGCATCTCCCGCAAATTTTTGCCGTTGAGCAAAATGCTTCCCGTCACCGGCTCATAAAATCTCGGAATGAGATGCGCAAACGTGGTTTTGCCGGCGCCGCTCGGGCCGACCAGCGCGACCTGCGCACCCGCGGAAATCTTCGCCGAAATATTTTGCAAGACGGAAACTTCCGGCATATAGTTAAAACTAACGTCGTTAAAAATAATTTCACACTGCGGCGGCTTGTGGCGCGTGCGCGGCGCGGTCATCGTTTCCGCCGGGGTGTCGAGCACTTCGTAAATGCGCTGCAGCGAATTCATCGAGCGCTGCAAGTTGGAGTTGAGCCGCATCAGCGAGCCGGTCGCGCCGAAGAGATTCGACAGGTACATGAAAAATGCAAACAGATTGCCGAACGTTGACTCGCCCGCCATAATGCGATAGGCGCCGACGAGGACGATGAAATACGCGCCGACGGTGGCGGCGAGGCCGATCAATTCATCGGAAAAAATTTCCAGCAGATCGCGGCGAAAAACCGCACGCACGTGCTCGCTCAACGCGCGCACGTAACGGCGCAGCTCGACTTTTTCCTGCGTGGTGGCTTTGATCAGGCTGATGCCGATGACGCCTTCGTGCATAGCCGTCGAAGTTTTCGTTTCGGCTTCCTGCACGGCTTCATTGCGGCGACGCAGCGGCCGCGAGAACAGCAGATTCGCGCCAAAAAACACAACCGTCAAAATCAAGCCGGTGGCAGCGAGGGCAACGTCGAGATAAAACAGCAGGCCGATGAAAATAATCACGCGCACAAGATTGATCGCGGCGCGGAGAAACGTGTCAGCCATCATGCCGCTGAGATTTTTCAAATCGTCGCGCTGGCGACTCATAATATAACCGGTGTCGTGCTGCGTGTAAAAACTCGTCGGCAGGTGCAACAGATGCGCAAACAGATGGCGGCGCATGCGATAGAGCACCAGCAGATGAAACCGGTTGTTCAACAACGACTGGCCGTAACTCAAAACCTGCCCGAACAACGTCAGGCCGATGAGCGCGCTGCCAATAACAAATAATTTCCGCGTGTCGCCGCTCTGAACTACGGTGTCGATCAAATACTTGACTAAAAACGGCGCGGCGACGCTGATCGGCAGTCCGATAATCATCAGCGCCGCGACGACGCCGATCAAACGTTTATAAGGCTGCATGAAAGGCCAGAAGCGCTTGACGAGCGGCCACGTCTGATGCGGTCGCGGCAAAACCGCGGCGTATTTAATTTTGAAATGGGCCATGCGAATAAAACGTCATGCGTAAAAACGGGGTAAGCTTTTAAATTTTTACTTCCACTCCCAGTCCGGGTTTGTTGCTGGGGATTAAATAGCCGTCCTGTAATTCAAAACCGCCGACGGCCACGTCGTCGACAATGTCGAATGCGCCGTCGAGATCGGCATATTGCACGCCGCTTAAGGCGCAGGCCAAATGCACGGCAGCCGCAATTGAAATGCTCGACTCGTCATTGCAGCCGAGCATCACCGGCATTTTACCCGCTGCTGCAACCGCCGTGGCTTGCATCGCGCTGGTTAAGCCGCCGGTTTTCATCAGCTTCAAATTAACCATATCAACAGCGCCACTCGCGGCCAGAGTCAACACGTCGTTGCTGGAAAGCGCCGATTCGTCCGCCATGATCGGTATTTTGGATGACTCTCGTATAGTTTTCAAATCAGCTATATTTTTAGCCGGGGTCGGCTGCTCGATGAATTCGATCTGACAACGTTCAACGGCGCGAATAAATTCCATAGCCTGCTGTACGCCGTAGCCTTGATTGGCATCGACGCGCAACGCGATTTTTGAACCGACGATATCGTGAATGGCTTTGACGCGTTCGGCGTCCTCTTGCCAATCCAATCCCGTTTTAATTTTCAAGACGCAAAAACCGGCCTTCACAAACTCCCGCGCCTGCCGCACGCTTTCTTCGATAGTCGTGATGCCGATGGTGATCGAAGTCAAAATTTGCGGACGCGCCCAACCGAGAAGTTTATACAAAGGCAGGTTGACAGACCTTCCCAATAAATCATACAACGCCATATCAATCGCCGCGCATGCGGCCGGAGTCTGCGGCGTTTTTTGTTGCAAGGTCTCATGAATAGCCGACAAAGCGCGCGCCTCGCGACCAAGCAGCGCCGGAATGATTGCGGTTGACAGGCTGGCTTCGGTCATGGCAATCGTCTCTCCGGTCACGTGCGAATCCGGCGCGGCATTGCCCCAGCCGATCAAGCCGCTGTTGGTTTCAATGCGGACGACGACATTTGGCGCGGTGGCAATGGAATCATAGGCGATGGTGTAGGGATTTTTGAGCCGGAAGGTTTTGGGGAAAAGATCGATTCGGGTGATAAGCATGAATAGGGTCGTTACAAATGATAATGACGACTGCCCCCAACGGCGTTTATTTTTGAGATTGACTTTTTAAAAATTTGCTTTAAATTATAGAGTAGCCGAAATTGCTGAAGATTAAAGATACGGCAATTGCGCCGGCAATGCAATAAAGAAATGTGTTGGAGGTTAAAATGATGACGCTTGATGAATTGATTCGCAATGCTGCCAAAACTCGAGGAGTACGAATACTTTATTTTTAGCTTGCGTGAACGATTCATATCGATTCAATACTCTACATTATTGGTACGACCCTTTCCCGCATCCGCATATTCCGGAGTTGGCAAGCACGCATCCCCATCACAAGCATGTCCCACCCGATATTAAGCATCATCGCATTCCTGCCCCGAATCTGAGTTTTACACAACCTAACCTGCCATTTTTGATTCAGGAAATTGAACCAACGTTGTTGGCCGAATAAGTGAGCCTCGGAAAGCTTTTCGCAATTTCATTTATAACTTTTGCCGGCCCGTGTTTCAAAATATCGCAGCAGGGAATGCCGAACCGGTTTTCGTATTGCCGCACCGTCGCTGCAATTTCGTTGTCCGTCATATGCTCATGATTAAGTGTGAGCGCCAGCGCCGGCCGATTGGCGAGCAGCTCGATCACTTTTATTTCTTTCTCCAACGGCGTCATCGGAAAATCGGGAAAGCCGTCGTACGCCGCGCGTTTCGGCGCAGTTTGCAAAATGATCGCGTGGGGCCGGCCCGCGGCGATCAGCTCGAAGCCGCCGGGATACGCCGGGTGCATCAAGCTGCCCTGTCCTTCCAACAACATCACTTGCGGCCTTTCATCTCGCCAGCATTGCCAGATGGCGTGTTCAATTTCGCCGCTCACATAATCATTGATAATTGCATCGAGTCGAATGCCGTATTTTGCGCCCTGCATCCATGCGGTCTGGCCGGTGCCGATCATCTCGGCTTTAACGCCGCTGGCATTCAGCGCCTGCGTAATTTTCCATGCCGTCGTGCGCTTGCCAATCGCGGAATCCGTGCCGAGCACGGCGAGGCGAATGGATTCGACTTCATTAATTTTGCCGGAGAAAAAATGCAAATCGGTTTTCGCCGGCGGCTTGCGGATATCGCGAATCTGCACGCCGTGTTTTTGCGCCAGCCCGCTGAATTCGGCATCGTCGGAAAGAAATTCGTGCAGGGCGCTGTCGATATTTAAACCGGCGCAAATCGCGGCGACGATGATGGCGCGATAACTCGGCGGCAACTTGCCGCCCTCGGGCGCCAGGCCGATCACAAAATATTTTACTTGCTTGGAATTGACTTGCAGTGCTGCCGCCAAATTGGAATAAATAGGAATACCGCGAGGCTGGCCGTCCAACACTGCACCGGCGTCTCGGCCGGCACAGGTCGAATCGATGACGCCAAGAATTTTGTAGCGGTTGGTGAAACGAACCAATCCGTGCGCGGTTTTGCCGTTGAGCGTGTCAAACGCGCCTTCACAAAGAACGAGAGCGTTGCCGTCCATGATGATCTCTCAAAATATGCAAAAATAAAGCAACTATTCAGGCACGAAAAGAAGCTGTCATTCCGGATGAATCTTTTTCATTTCAAGCACTGTTCTGGTGTGAAAAAAGATTCCTCCAGAAAGACATGCGCATTGATTGTTGCTGAAAATTTAATTTTTGCGATTTTTCAGCAATGTAAGAACAAAATTTTTTGAAGGATCGAACGGTTTTTCAGCTTCTGACCGATGAACGACTCGCCCTTTTGATTTGTCCATTCGTAATTCATCTTCGCCTTTCCCGCTCAGCCAATGCACCTCTTTTGCTAACTGCCATGCTGCGGCAAAACGCGTTTGCTCGTCCAAACTCTGCCAAAACTGAATATCATTCATGCATTGATCTTCGCTGCGAAGAGAAGCGTGAACTAAAATCACTTCATCTTTCCAGATCGGCAAGCTCATTTTATTCTCAAGCATGTTTTATTCCTTTCCTACGGCTTTTAAAAAGTGGGTTCTTCAACTTGACAATAAAAACTCGTATCAATTTAGCCATGTGAAGTTGGAGTGTTTTGCGAAGCTAAAGCTTCGCACTCCGCTTCCAAGCACTAAATTTTTTACAAGCCCTATTTCTCACTCAACAAATCCAACACCGCCGCAGTCATCGCGGTGACGCCGGTTTTGATGGCCGGCTCCGGCAGCGGCGCGAA
>Ga0247727_10018902_pt1 | contig 10757 bp, 11 predicted proteins | sample WisWelCaveWW1625_FD_202498 | JGI IMG/M metagenome (GOLD analysis project Ga0247727, IMG submission 202498) | Biofilm microbial communities from Wishing Well Cave, Virginia, United States - WW16-25 | ecosystem: Environmental > Aquatic > Deep subsurface > Groundwater > Cave microbial mat | place...
ACTGCCTGTGCATGCCTGCGGCGATGCGCTTTCAGGAGAGCCGGATGCCGGGAAATCCGCTTGTCCGGTTCGATGAGGGGAGAGTGGGTCGCTCCTTCCGGGAGTTGCCCTCTCTCCTACTCTACCGTCTCTGCGGTGAAAGACCTCCCACTAATACGGCGGCTTCAGCACGGAGTACTCGAACTTCATCGGATCCAGGCCGCGGCGCTGGAGCATCGAGACGCATTCCGGGACGCTGGCGCCGATGGCCTCGATCAGCCGCAGGGGAACGGTCTGAGGCGAGTAGATTTCCAGCGCCATCCAGCTGCCGGCCAGCAGCTGCCGCTCCTGAAGCGTCAGCTGGTCGGGCGAGCGGCCCAGGATCTTCTCGACGGGAGGTTTTTCGAGCGTGGCCATGAGTCCTTCACTGTAACCCTTTCTTCTCGATGTAGGCAACCACGGCGTTGACCTCGGGGTCGGTCATGCGCTTGATGAAAGGCGGCATGAGCTGCCCGCCGAACTTGATCTTCACCACCACATAATCCTTGCTGGGCTTGGCGCCGGTGAGGGGCAGCTTCTCGTTCTGGAAGAGCCGGTGGAGGCTGGGGCCGGGCTTGCTAGTCTTCTTGCCGTCGATGTCGTGGCAGACCACGCAGTGCTCGCGGTAGAGGTCCTGGCCCAGATGCCTGGACCTCTCCCAGGGAGGGGCTTTGCGGTCGGCTGGGATCACCACCGCCGCCGTAAAGACAGCGAGTGCCGCCAGGCGCTTCATTCGATCTTCTCCACCCGGGCGGCCCCGGCGCGATACAAAGCCTCGCCGGCGGCGGTGACGTTGTCCTGGCGGCACCGGACGCGCAAAGCGATGCGGCCGGGATCGATGACCGGCGTCGGCCCAGCGTTACGGCGGCGCAGCAGGCCGCTCTCCCAGAGGAACATCAGGAAGGTGGCGGCGATGGCCCCCAGCATGGTCATCTCGTAGGAGATCACCCCGGTGGCCCACATGGAGAAAAGCGGCATGCCTCCGGTGATGAGCTTGTAGTCATGCTGGGTATAGTACAGGAACCCGGTGGCCAGCAGGCAGAGCGAGACGCCTCCGGCTACGGCCAGCAACGACATGCGGCTGGGGCGGTCGAGCACCCCGGGCGGAAACTCCACTGGAACGCCCGAGAAGACGGCGATGTCGTCCGGATCGAGGCCGCGGGCCCGCAGGGCCCCGACCGCGACGGCGGCGGCTTCGGAGTCCTGGAATTGGGCCATCAGGTGCATGAGTGGCCTCCGGAGGGTCTTTCACCGCAGAGGCGCCGAGGACGCCGAGGTGCGCCGAGAAACCCTTTTTTCATATGCTCTGCGGTCCTCTGCGCTCTCTGCGTCTCGGCGGTGAAGAAGCGCCCGCCCCTACCCTTCCGACACATGCTTGTACTCCCAGATAGCGATAATCGGGAACAGCTTGGAAAAGAGCAAATACAGCAGCGCCATTGCGGCGAAGGTTGCCGTGGTAATGGAGATCTCGACCCAGGTGGGCTGGTAACCGCCCCAGGCCGCCGGCAGTCGCGGGGTGGCCAGGGTCGGCACCACAATGAGGTAGCGCTCCAGCCACATCCCTGCCAGCACCGCCAGGGCCGAGATGGTGGCGGTCCGGATGTTCCGGAGCCGCCGGATGCCGAGCAGCACGAAGGGAACTACAAAATTGAGCGTTACCATGGCCCAGAAAAGGAAGGCGTAAGGCCCCCGCGTTCTGGCCCCGAAGACGTTCATCTCCTCGGTCTCGTTGCCGTACCAGACCGTGAGATTCTCGTTCACGGTGAAGTACAACCACAGCAGGCTCATCAGCAGCAGCAGCTTGGAGAGATTGTCGAAATGTTTGGGTTCCAGGTAAGACTCCAGGCCCATGGCCTTGCGGATGATGGCCATTACCAGCAGTAGGGCGGCGATGCCGCTGAAGATGGCGCCGACCACGAAGTAGGGTCCGAAAATAGTGCTGTGCCACATGGGGGCCAGGGCCATGGCAAAGTCCCAGGCCACCACGGTGTGGACCGACACCGCCACCGCCAGGATGATGCCGGCCATCAGCTTCATGGCCCGCTCCAGGGCATGCCACTCGCGGTCCGAGCCGGTCCAGCCGAGCGACAGCAGCCGGTAGAGGCGGCGGCGCCAGCCGTTGGAGCCCCGGGCCGCCAGCTCCGCCAGGTCAGGTATCAACGGAAGATACAGATAGATCATGCTGCCGGTCAGGTAGGTGAAGATGGCCGTCAGGTCCCACAGCAGGGGCGAGCGGAAATTGGGCCACAGCAGGCGCTCGTTGGGGTAGGGCAGCAGCCAGTAGAACAGCCACACCCGCCCCAGGTGGATCAAGGGGAACAGCGCGCCGATCATGAGGGCGAAGACGGTGATGGCTTCGGCGGCGCGCGTTACGGGCTTGCGCCAGCCGGCGTGGGTGAGCCGCAGGATCGCCGAAATCAGGGTGCCGGCGTGGGAGATGCCGATCCAGAAAACGAAGTTGACGATGTAGAAGGCCCACATCACCGGCCGCCGGATGCCCGCCACACCAATGCCAGTGCGGATCTGGTAGCCCCAGGCGAACAGCCCCCAGGCGACCAGGGCGGCCGTTAGCAAAACGGCGGCGATGTAGCGGCTGCTGGCGCCGTTTAAGGGGCGCCACAGGTCATCGCGGACCTTGTCGTAGGTGTCGAGGGCGGTGGCCATTACTTAGCAGGCAGGGCCTGTGTCACTCGCTGCAAATAGAACACCTTGGGCTTGGTGCCCAGCTCTTCGAGCAGGCGGCGGGCGCGGCCGGCCGAAGCCTGGCGCGACACCCTGCTCTCAGGATCGTTGAGGTCGCCGAAGGTGATGGCCTCCGCCGGGCAGGACTGCGCGCAGGCCGGCTGGACCTCCCCATCCTGCGGCCGCCGGCCCTCCTCTTTGGCATCCCGCTTGACGCGCTGGATCCGCTGGATGCAGAAGGTGCACTTTTCCATGACGCCGCCCATCCGAACCGCGACGTCGGGGTTGAGCTGCAGATCGAGCGGGGCCTCCCAGCGCGGCTCGAACCAGTTGAAGAAGCGCACCGAGTAGGGGCAGTTGTTGCCGCAGTAGCGGGTGCCCACGCAGCGGTTGTAGACCTGAACGTTGAGTCCCTCAGGATTGTGGTAAGTGGCGTAGACCGGGCAGACCGGCTCGCAAGGGGCGTCGTCGCAGTGCTGGCACAGCACCGGCATGTACTTCAGCTTGACGTCGGGGAACTCGCCTTCCCAGTAGCGGTCGACGCGGATCCAGTGGGCGGCGCGCCCCTTGGCGGCCTCCGCCGGCGTCGACAGCGGCAGGTTATTCTCGGCGTGACACGCCGCCACGCAGGCTTCACAGCCGGTGCAGCGGTCCAGATCAATGGCCATCGCCCAACGGTGTTCCATCGCTCACCTATGCGCCCAGGGACCGTGCTCGCGGTCGTTGGGCGAGAATTGAATCAGCCCGGCGCGTGGGCCCAGGCGCTCCAGCCGCACTCGGGTGGCGCCCAGCACCAGCGCTCCGGTGGACTTTTCCCAGACCGGCGCCAGAATCCGGATGGGGTTGGCGCCGCGCCCGGAGGCGTAGCGGCCGTAGTGCCGGTGACCCTCGCCGATGGCCATGCTGAGCACTCCCGGCATGGCGGCCGGATGGACGTAGGCGGGCGCCTCCAGGCTCCCGTGCGGGGAGACCACCCGGACCAGGTCGCCGGTCCGGATGCCCAGTCGTGCGGCGGTCTTGGTGTCGATCTCGACCGGAAGGCCCCACATGGCGCTGGATGCCGGGTCGGGCAGCTCCTGCATCCAGGGGAGGTTGGCGCCGCGGCCATCCAGGTATTGCAAAGAGAGATAGGGCTGGAAGTGCAGCGGATACTCCGCTTCGGAGCCGGCGAACAGGGGCCTCGAGACCTCGAAAGCAGCCGCCCGCGGCGGCAACGGCGGGCGACGCCCTGGCGGCGACGGAGGCGATGGGTCGGCCCACCAGCCACCCCGGCGGGTGATCTCCTCCCAGGGCTGGTCAGGGGGAACGACTGCCTGGGCGGCGGCGCGCGGCGTCACCGGCTGGAAGGGGGCTGCCACCTGTTTGGCCAGCTCGGCCAGCACCTGCTCGGTGGCGCGGGTATCATGAAGAGGCTCGACGAAGGGCGTCGCCACCAGCACCGACGGCGCCGCCGCCACGGCCGGCAACAGGGCGGCGGCCCCTTCCAAGGGGTGGTGATCCGGCAGGACCAAATCCGCGTAGGCGGCGCTGTCGTCCACGTAGGGCGAGAAACTCACCAGGGTCTCGACCTTGGCCAGCTTCTCGTGGATGCCGCTGGATGCCGGCAGGGTGTAGGCGGGGTTGGCGCCGTCGAGGAATACGAACTGGGCGCGCTCCAGCCGCTCGAGGAAGTTGGTGAAGGCGGGGCGCATCGCCGGCGGCTCCACTGCCGGGGCCAGCACGCCGCCCGGACGCCCGACACTTCCCAGCAGCAGGTTCAGGTAGCCGGCGGCCACCAGGGCATCGAGCGAGTTGGTATGCACCGCCGAGGCGCCGGCGATCACCAGGGGCGCTTCCGAGGCCCCCAGCTCCTGGGCCACGCGCCGCAGGCGGTTGGCGTCGACCCCGCAGGCCTGGGCGGCACGGTCCACGTCGACGCCCTGAAACACTGCGGCGACCGGGGGCGGCAACGCCTGGGAGCGGCCTTCGAGCAGCAAGCGCCCCAGCGCTGCCAGCAGCCAGACTTCCGTGCCGGGCTGGAGGGGCAGCCACTCGTCGGCGCTGGCGGCCGTGAGCGAGAAACGCGATTCGGCCTGGACGACCCGGCCCCGGATCCCCGGGCGGCCCTGCCGGAAGTGACCGTACTGGCGGGCGTAGTAGACCGGGGAGAGCCAGCCGCCCAGGAAGTCCGCACCTACTCCCAGCACATATCTGGCCTCGGCCAGGTCGTAGACCGGGGCCGCACTCCACCCCAAGACCAGCTCGGCGGCCCGGCGCTCCAGAGGAAAATCGGCGATCTCGAAGCTGGCCGCCGGCGGAGCGCCCAAGGCCTGGAGGAACCGCGCGATGGTCATGGCGCGTGATCCCGGACCGGCGGCGGTAACGAACAGGATGCTGGCGGGATCCTTCTGGCGCGCGCGGGTGAGTTTCTCGGCGGCCACCAGGAGAGCCTCTTCCCAGCTCATGGGGGCCAGCTCGGCCCTGCCTTTCGGTCCGGTTCGGCGCAGCGGTCCGGCCAGCCGGTCGGGGTTGTAGAGGCCTTGCAGCTGGGCCTGGCCGAGGGCGCAGAGGCGGCCGCCGCTAACGGGGTCGAGCGGATTGCCCTCCAGCTTCTTGATGCAGGCGATGCGCTGGCGCAGCTTCTCCTGGTCGCGCTCGATGACGCGCTCGCCTTCCATCAAGCGGGCGATGACGCCGCAGCCGGCCGGGCAGCCGCCGCAGGCTGCCGGATGCCACTGTTCCTCGCCGGACACGATCTCGCGGTCGGAGACCAGCAGGGGGATGAGCTGCTCGCCGGGTCGCCCGCAAGCCCCGGTGGCCAGGCCGGCCCCGCCGGTGGTGAGGATCTGGAAGAAGTCGCGGCGGTCTAATAATGACAAGTGACGCAGTCCTCCGGGGCGCGTTGCTGGCGGTGACAGGTGAGGCACGAGCCCATGGTGTGCTTCACCAGCAGCTGGGCAGTGACGGCCTTGGCCATGTCGCCGTGGCACGTTGTACAATCGATCTTCGCCCGCACGTGCGGGGCGTGGCGGAACTTCACCAACGCCTCGGGGCTGAACCCATAGATGCGCTGCCAAGGGATCTCGCGTTTCTTGGCCGCATACTGGGCCACTTTCTTGACCTCGGGCTTGTCGGTGGCGAGCTTGTCGTGGCAGAGCATGCATTTGCGCACCGACGGGATGGTGGCGGCGGCCCGGGTGTCGGCAGTGGAGTGGCAATCCAGGCACTCCAGGCCCAGCGCCACGTGCCGCTGGTGCGGAAACGCGATGGGCTGCTGGGCCAGCAGGGCGGCGGCCCAAAGGGCGGTAACACAGGCATTCCTGCCTGTCCGAGTGGGACAGGCATTCCTGCCTGTCGGGGTGACGTGCCTCATGTCAGAATCCACGATACAATGATCTCCCAGGCAAAGAAAAGGCTGCTGGCCGTCTTTTTGCTTTTGTTACTAGCCGCCGGCTGCGTCGCCGTCTGGCGCTTCGGGCTGCTGGGCCGCCTTTCGGACCGCGAGCAATTGATCGCCCTGCTGCGCTCCGACCCGGTGCGAGGACCGCTGGTATGCATCGGGATCCAGTTCCTGCAAGTGGTGATCTTCCTGATACCCGGCGAGATCACGCAGTTCGCCGCCGGCTACGTTTTTGGGGCCTGGAAGGGGTTCGCCTGTTCGATCACCGGGATCATGCTGGGATCGGCGTTCAATTTTGTGTTCGGCCGGGTGGTGGGCCGGCCGGCGCTGGAACGAATCCTGGGCGCCAAAACGATGGCGCGGGTGGACGGGGCGCTGGGCAGCGCCAAGGGCAAATCAGCGCTGTTCGTGCTGTTCCTGCTGCCCGGGCTCCCCAAAGACGCCATGTCCTACGGGGCGGGCTTGTCGGGCATGGGCCTGAGGGAGTTCGTCGTGGTGAGCGGCCTGGGTCGAACGCCGGCGCTGGTAGCCAGCATCCTGCTGGGCGCCCAGGCCCAGCGCCGGGATTGGAGCGCCATGGTGGCGACCGCCCTGGTGGTGGCGGCGGCCGGGGCGGCGGCGTTTTGGTATGAGCGCCGCCGGAGCCGTAGGAGCGCGTCTTGATCCGCCGGATGGAGACGCCAGACGTTCCCGCAGCCATGCGCTTGAAGCAGGCCGCCGGCTGGAACCAGACCGAGCAGGACTGGATCAACGTGCTGGCGCTCGAACCGGAAGGCTGCTGGGTCTGGGAACAGGATGGACAAGTGGTGGGGACCACCACCGCGGTCTGCTACGGCCAGGAGCTGGCCTGGATCGGGATGGTCCTGGTGCTACCTGAGTTTCGCGGCCAGGGGATCGCTCGCCGGCTGATGGAGCACAGCCTGGAATGGCTGGAGGCCCGCGGCGTGAGGCAGGTAAAGCTCGACGCCACCGACATGGGCCGGCAGCTGTATGCCAAGCTCGGTTTCCGGGACGAGCGGATCATCGAGCGCTGGGCCGGAGGGCGGGGACTGAAGTTCCCGCGCGGGCTGAAGCCCGCCCCACCATCGCCTGCCCCACCATGGCTGCGCCACTACGATCAAGAGACCTTCGGGGCCGACCGCTCCCGGCTGCTGGCGCGTCTGGTGGAGACCTGGCCGGAACAGGGGGTGTGGCGGGAACCAGAGGGGTTCCTGTTGGGCCGGCCTGGGTCGAACTACTACTTTCTTGGACCCGGTGCTGCTTCGAGCGTCGCTTCCGCCGAGGTGTTGGCTCGCGAGCTGCTGGCGCGCGCCCCGGCCGAGAACTTTTTCTGGGACCTGTTCCCGGATCAGCCGGCGATGGTGGAGCTGGCACGGCGGCTGGGGTTCGAGCGGCGACGGGGCCTGGTGCGGATGGCGCTGCGGCCCGAGATGGGAGCCGGCAGGCCCGAACGCGTCTTCGCCGCCGCCGGTTTTGAGTATGGATAACTACTCGTAGCGGAGTGTTCGCAAGGGGTCCAATTTGGCCGCCCGCCTGGCGGGGAGCAGCGTCGCGATCGCGGCGGCGGCGGCCAGCAACAGCGGCACAACCACATACGTTGCCGGGTCCGCTGGGCTGATGCCATACAACAGGCTGCTCGCCACACGCATGGAGCCGAAGGCCAGGGCCAGGCCGATGACGCTGCCAAGCAGCGTCAGCAACAGACCAGAACGTAACACCAGACCCAGCACCTGACTTTGCCGCGCGCCAAGCGCCATCCGGATGCCAATCTCCTTGGTGCGGCGCACTACCGAAAAGCTGATCACCCCGTACAGGCCGATGGTGGCGATCAACAGGCCCATCCCGCCGCACAGCCCCAACATCAGCGCAGCCAACCGCGGCAACAGCATCGCATTCCGCAGGTGTGCCCGCATGGTCTTAACATCGAAAACCGCCAGGGTCGGATCCAACGCCGTCACTTCCCGTTTGACCGCCGCGATCCAGTTCGCCGGCGGGCCTTCGGTCTTCACCACCAGCGTCAGTCCTATGGGCATGTCCTCCTTGCCGATCCTCTGGGAGACGGCTTGGAATACTTGCGGCACAGGGTCTTCCCCAATGCTTCGGACTTTGCTGGTTGCCACTACGCCCAGGATCCGGAAGCCGTCCTGGTCCTGGAACACGCGTTTGCCGACCGGATCCTGACCCGGGAAGGCTTTCCTGGCGAAAACCTCGTTCACAAGGACCACGGGTTCGCCATCCGGCCGCTCCGATCCGAAGTCCTGACCGCGAAGAAAAGGGATCTCGAAGGTCTCAGAATAGCGTGGTCCTACCATAACGGCCTGACAGGAGATGCCGTGCTTTTGCGGATCGTTTCGCTTCTCTTCGGGTGTGAACCGGCCGCTGGCCGTAATGAGACTGAGAGGTAGCAGGTTGGTGTAGGTCGCCGACCGCACACCGTGCAGGGCCCCCACTCTGGCCGCCAGAGTCTCGAAGAACACCCGAATCCGCTCCGGGGAGTATCCGTTGGGCGCTGGATCCACCGAGAGGAACAGCACGTTGCGAGCGCGCATCCCGAGGTCCATGTTTTCCGCCGATGACAGACTCCGGAGAAAAAGCCCCGAAGCAATGAGCAGGAGCGTTGAAACGGCCACCTGCACAACCACCAACGCGTGGCTGAGGCTGAACCGCCGCCAGCCGCCGACCGTCACGGGATCGCTTTTGAGGGCCGGCGTCAAGTCCAGGCGCGTCGCCCGGAGGGCGGGAACCAGCCCGAATGCGATTCCGGTAAGCACCGACAGCCCCGCTGCGAACAGCACCACGCGGTAGTCCAGTGCCACCGTGAGATCCAGAGGGAGCGGAATGGGGAGCTGAAACTGACCGATCAAGCTGGTCCCCCAATGCGCCAGCACCAGGCCGCCGACCCCGCCCAGCGTCGCGAGAAAGATGCTTTCGACCAGCAGTTGCCGGACCAGCCTTCCGCGACCCGCGCCGATCGCCAGTCGCGTGGCGATTTCCCGGTAGCGGCTGGTAGACCGCGCCAGCAGCAGATTGGCGACATTGGCGCAGGCGATCAGCAACACCAGCATGGCCACCGTCAGCAAGACGGCAAAAAAAAGAGCCATCTGCCGGCGCAGAAACGGATTGACCCGGCCGGCGGGCTCCAGGTGGAGCTCACGGTCCTTGTATATGTCCGGATACTGGCTCTGGAGTTGTTGCGCCAGGATGGAGAGGTCCGCCCGCGCCTGCTCCGGGCTCACGCCCGGTTGCAATCGCGCGATCGGAAACAGCCAGCCGCTCTTTCGGTCTTGGAGAAGAGTGGCCCCACCCTTGGGAAACGGAATGCGATCCACCATGCCGAAGGGAATCCAAAAGTCTGAGACCAGGGCGACTTCGTGTCCCCGGAAACCCGGCGGGGCCACCCCGATTACGGTGGTCTTGGCGCCATTGAAGTCGATATCTTTGCCGAGAATAGCGGGATCGCCGCCGAGGTGGTTTCGCCACAGATGGCGTGAGAGGACGATGACTGCCGGCGTACCCGGCTGGTCTTCTTGCGGCGAGGCAAGCGTACGCCCCAGGTGAGGACCGAGACCAAGAACGTCAAAGTAATTCGACGTCACGATGGCGCCCCACGTCTTCCTGGCCCCAACACCGCCGCCGAAGCTGCCCGGAACCAGCGGGAACATGGCGCCGACCGATTCCAAGGTGCGTTCCCGGGTGCGAAGATCCACGACCGTTGGATAGGAAACGGTGGACCCACCTTGACCCTGGTGCGAACCGGTGACGGTGACGACGCGGTCCGGTTCCGGGACGGCCAGCGACTGGAAGAGGGCAAAGTTGGCGATGCCGAAGACGGTCGAGCACGTTCCGATCCCCAGCACCGAGGAGAGCACCGCGACACAGGAGAAGCCCGGCTGCCGAAGCAGGTTTCGGATGGCATAGCGGAGGTCCTGTACCAGGTCCTCCGCCCACCGCGGGATCCAAACGGCTTGCGATTCCTCCTGCGCCCGAGTCAGGTTGCCGAAGGCCCGGCGCGCCCGGGCTTCCGCCTGCTCTGGCGGTACGCCTTGTTCCATCAGTTCCTCTATGGAATGGTCCAGGTGCGAGCGGAGTTCTTCGGCCAGGCGGCGATGGCGCCTCTCGCGATGGAGAAGGTAGCGGCAGCGACCAAGGAGTTGGCGCAGCATAGTCAGGCAGGCCCCATGGCTTTGGCTATTGCCAGCGTCATTTGGCGATATCGTTGGGCCTCCAGACCCAGCTTCTTCTTTCCGGTGGCCGTCAGTCGGTAGAAGCGGGCGCGACGGTTGTTCGCGGTCATCTCCCAGGTCCCGTCTATGGAACCGTCTAGCTCCAGGCGCTGCAGGGCGGGATACAGGCTACCCTCCTCGATCTGGAAGAAATCGTCGCTCACTCGTTGCAAGAACCTGGCGATGGCGTACCCGTGCATGTGTCCGTGCGTCAGCGCGCTCAGGATCAGCATCTCCAGGGTGCCGGGCAGGAGGTCCTTCTTGACCTTGTCTTGTCCCATAGGCAATCTGAGTATACCACGAAATAGCGGTACGACTCCAGTCGGAAGGGGTGCGCGTCTCAGGAGTGAGGATTGGCTGGGTTCTCTTTTTTGTCTCAATAATCCGTGCGTATATGATACGCTAGGACAGGAGGCTCCTGCATGCCCACACCCACATCCCTCGACTCGCTCCAA
>Ga0247727_10018903_pt1 | contig 10757 bp, 6 predicted proteins | sample WisWelCaveWW1625_FD_202498 | JGI IMG/M metagenome (GOLD analysis project Ga0247727, IMG submission 202498) | Biofilm microbial communities from Wishing Well Cave, Virginia, United States - WW16-25 | ecosystem: Environmental > Aquatic > Deep subsurface > Groundwater > Cave microbial mat | place...
CCTCATGGCTCATTGATAAACGTACCGGGGCCATTGAGGGTTCATCGCCACTTTTTGCTTCGCACGCACCGCAACTCCCGCCACCGTTCCCACCATCACACCATGAAATTGCGCGCTTGGAAAATTGCCGGCATCAACTTCGATCACTTTCACATGGGCGATCTGCTCCGCTACGCGAAGGCGCATCCGCAGGTCGAGTTGGTCGGCATCAGCGACGAGCAACCGTCCCGCATGGAGGAGGCCATCCGCAAGGGATTGGTGCCGCGCGACCGGGCGTTCACCGATTACCGCGCGTGCCTGGAGCGGACCAGGCCGGACGTGGTGATCCTTTGCCCCGCCGCCTCGAAACACGGCGAGTGGGTGAAGAAGGTCGCGCCCTACGGCCCGCACCTGATGGTCGAGAAACCCTTCGCCGGGTCACTGAAGGAAGCCGCCGCGATGATTGCCGCCATGCTGCGCGGCAAAACGCTCATGATCAACTGGCCGCTCCAGTGGGCGCGCTCGATGCAGAAGGCCCACGAGTTGATCCAGCGCGGCACCATCGGCGAGGTGCTCAACGTCTGGCATTTCGGCGGCAACCGCGGCCCGCTCTGGCATGGCGCGGACAAGGACGAGAAGACGCCTGCGCAGGTCGCGCGCGAGAAACCGAAGTCGTGGTTCTACAAGCGGGCGCACGGCGGCGGGTCGTTGCTCGATTATCTCGGCTACGGCACCACGCTCGGCACGTGGTACCAAGGTGGCCGCCGCCCGCTCGAAGTCACCGCCACGGTGGATCAACCCACTGGTTTGGAAGTGGACGAGCACAGCATCGTGGTGGCGCGCTACGCGCACGGTCTCTCGAAGTTCGAGACGCGCTGGGGCACGTTCACCGATCCGTGGACGATCCAGCCGCAACCGCGCTGCGGCTTTGTCATCGCCGGCACCGACGGCACGATCAGCAGCTACGACTACGACGATTTCGTGACCGCGCAGACGCGCAAGAAACCGCAGCCGCACCGTGTCGCCGCCCCTGCGTTGAACGCGCCGCACCAGAACCCGGTGCAGTATCTCCTCCATTGCCTCGACCAGGGGAAACCGCTCGAAGGTCCGGTGAGTTTGAAGATCAGCCGCATCGGCCAGGAGATCGTGGACGCCGCCGTGCGCAGCGCGAGGCTCAAGCGGACGGTGAGGTTGTAACGACAACGTGTTGCCGGCGTCTGGCCGGCAGCACGCTTACGCCGGCAGATTGCCAAGCGAGGTTTGCACCTGCTTCAGCTTCCCTTCCCAATCCGTCAGGCGTTGCTTGTGTTCTTCGAGCACCGACGCCGGGACCTTCTGCGTGAAATTTGGGTTGGCGAGCTTCTGCTTCACCTTGTCGAGCTCGGCTGCAATCTTGTCGGCTTCCTTCGTCAGGCGCGCTCGCTCAGCGGCGAAGTCGATCAAACCCGCGGTCGGCAGGAAAAGTTCACCGAGGGCGTTGCTCGCGCTGGGCGTGCCTTTCTCGGGCGCCCAGGATTTCGCGACGACCTCGATGGCCTCGGCGTTGAGCAACAGCTTGAGCACCTCGACCTCGGCGGCGGCGAGGTCGCCAGCAGGCTTGAGGATGAACTTGAGCTTCTTGGCCGGATCGAGTTTCAGCTCGCGGCGGAGGTTGCGGCCCAAGCCGACGAGTTCGTATTTCGCAGCGGCCACTTTGTCGGCGGTGTCGTCGAGGCCGAAGTATTCCTTTTCCTCCGCGCTCAACGGCTTGGGCCACGGGGCGAACATGATCGTCTTGCCGCCCTGGTTCTCGGGCAAGTCCTTGCTGAATCCCATGCCGTGCCACAGTTCCTCGGTGATGAAGGGTAAAAACGGGTGGAACAGCCGCAGCGTGTTGCCAAGGACGAAGTCGATGACGGCGAGTTTGTTCGCGGCCAAAGCACTCGTAGCAGCAGACGTAAGTCCGCTCTCATTTCCTGCGCCGCCAGATGAAGATGGAGCCGACTCACGTCGGCTGCTACCCATGAACGCCGCCTTGCTTGCCTCCACATACCAGTCGCAATACTCGCTCCAGAAGAAGCGGTAGAGCGATTGCACCGCCGTGCTGAAGTTGTAGGTCGCGAGCGCGTCGCTGACTTCGCGGATGGCCTGGTCCAGGCGGAGGAGAATCCACTGGTCGTCGCTGGTGAGCAGCGCGGGATTGATCTCCGCCTCAAACCCAGAAGCATCGGGCGAGACGCCCGATGCGGCGACCGGGACGGTCGCGCTCCCCTGCATCTGGCGGAAGCGGCAGGCGTTCCAGAGCTTGTTGCAGAAGTTGCGGCCCAGCTCGACGTCCTTCTCGTCGAAGAGCACGTCCTGGCCGAGCGGCGCGCTGCGCATCGTGCCGAAGCGCAGGGCGTCGGCGCCGTATTTGGCGATGAGTTCGAGCGGATCGGGCGAGTTGCCGAGCGACTTCGACATCTTGCGGCCCTGCTTGTCGCGGATGATGCCGGTGAAATAGACGTTCTTGAACGGGAGGTCGCCCATGAACTCGTAGCCCGCCATGATCATGCGCGCGACCCAGAAGAAGATGATGTCCGGCCCGGTGACGAGGTCGGTAGTCGGATAGAATGCGCGGAGTTTTGGAGTGTTGGAGTCGTGGGATTTGTCGCCGGTCCAGCCCATCGTGGCAAACGGCCAGAGCCAGGAACTGAACCACGTGTCGAGCACGTCGGGGTCTTGCTCCCAATTCTCAGGATGCGGCGGCTGATCAACACCGACGTAAACCTTTGCGTCACGAAAAACCCGATCACGTTCGCGTGCTCTTGAGTCACCGACTGGCGAAGATTCGGGACTTTGAGCTTCGCTATCCTCCCGCTTGCGATACCACACCGGAATCCGATGCCCCCACCAGAGCTGGCGGCTGATGCACCAGTCCTGAATGTTCGTCAGCCAGTGGTCGTAAACCTTCGCCCAGCGGTCGGGATGGAACCGCATCTTCCGGGGAGCGCACGCGCCCTCGCGTGCAGCGGCGGACGCCTCGTCCGCCGCAATTGCGTGCGCGGTCCTGCCAGCGCCACTCGAACTTCCCACGCCCGCAGAGCCGTCGGCGAGGGCGCCGACGGCAGCACGCGAGGCGCGTGCGCTCCCCGATTCATCGGGTTGCTCCACACACGCCTTCGACACTTCCACGCTCGGATACTTGAGGAACCATTGCTCGCTCAGGCGCGGCTCGATGGGCACATCCGCGCGCTGGCTGAAACCGACGTTGTTCTCATAAGGCTTCTCCTCTACGAGCGCGCCGATTTCCTTCAGCCGCTCAACCGCCACCGCGCGCGCCTCGAAACGGTCCAGCCCCGCGAGCGATTCGCCGGCCAGTTCGTTCATCGTGCCGTTGGGATTCATGATGTCCACAATCGGGAGCTTGTGGCGCTGGCCGATCTCGAAGTCCGCCTTGTCGTGCGCGGGCGTCACTTTGAGCACGCCGGTGCCGAACTCGAAATCCACGTGCTCGTCGCCGATGATCGGGATGTGCTTCTGCTCGCGCGGCAACTGGATGGGCAGCGGCCGCACGATGTGCTTGCCGATGAGATGCGCGTAACGCGTGTCCTTCGGGTTTACGGCCACGGCGGTGTCGCCGGGGATGGTCTCGGGTCGCGTCGTGGCGATGGTCAGCCAGATTTTTCCATCTGCTCCGGGGAGCGCGGGCGTCCCGCCCGCACCGGTCGGCGTCGCGCCGACCGGAATCCCCGCGCGCGAAGAAGATTCCGGCGAGACGCCGGAATCAGCGACCGGGACGGTCGCGCTCCCCATCGCACCAGATTCGGCCACCTCGACCTTGAAGTGATACATGAAGCCCTTCTGCGATTTCATTTCCACTTCCTCGTCGGAGAGCGCGGTCTGCGTGGCGGGGCACCAGTTCACCATGCGCTTGCCGCGGTAGATGAGGCCCTTCTTGTAGAGATCGACGAACACGCGCTGCACGCAGCGCACGTAGTCGGGGTCCATCGTGAAGCGTTCGCGGGTCCAGTCGCAGGAGCAGCCGAGTTTTTTGAGCTGCGCGATGATGATGCCGCCGTGCTTTTCCTTCCACGTCCACACGCGCCTGATGAACTCCTCGCGCCCGATGTCCTGCTTGGTCTGCTTCTCCTCCTTGCGGAGCTGCTTGGCGACCATGCCCTCGGTGGCGATGCCCGCGTGGTCGGTGCCGGGGAGCCAGAGGACTTCCTTGCCGTCCATGCGCGCCTTGCGGCTGAGGATGTCCTGGATGGTGTTGTTGAGCACGTGCCCCATGTGGAGCATCCCCGTGACATTCGGCGGCGGGATGACGATGGAGTAGGCTGGGCGCTTGTCAGAGACGCGCGCGGGGTCGGCGGTGAAGCAGCCTTGCTTCACCCAGAAATCATACCATCTGTCCTCAACGGACTGCGGTTCGTAGGCTTTCGGGATTTCTGACATGGAAAATCAAATCAACTTTTGTTCGCGCCGCCGAGGCAAACCGCCGGCAGCCAATCAATGCATGCTTCAAATCCCCGCCGCTCAATGCCGGGCATCAGTTGTTGCACGCCCGGAGCCTGGCTGATGATCCAGGCCTTCGGCGCACCGATGTCCGCCGCGCACTTCGCAAGTTTCTGCGCGGCGTCCAGGTCCGTTCCGCTGCCGGCCTTGATTTCAATGACGGCGTGATGCGAACCATTTTCCAAAACCAGATCCGCCTCGTTGCCCGTGGCCGTCCGCCAGAAAAATGACTGCGTGTAGGGTGACAGAACGCGCAGCCGCCGCAACACGTCCTCCAGCACGAACGTTTCCCAGCTCGCGCCCCGGACAGGATGGTGATCGAGGTCGGCGGCCGAGCTGATATTGAGCAGATGGTGCAATAGACCCGTGTCGCGCAGATAGACTTTCGGGGATTTCGTCAGCCGCTTGCCGACGTTGCGGAAATACGGCGGCAGCCGGCGCACGAGGAACGTCTGCTCCAGCACGTCCAGGTAACGCTGCACGGTGTGGTAGGACACGCCGAGCGAGCCGCCGAATTGCGACGCATTGAGCAGCCCGCCCTGCTGGTGCGCGAGCATGGTGAGCAATCGCCGGAGCAGCAGCGGGTCGGCGCTCACGCCCAGATGCGGGAGGTCGCGCTCGGCATAGGTTCGCAGATAAGCCTCCCACCATTCCCGATGATCGCCGGAGAGCGCACCGGGAAAACCGCCGCGCAACCACACATCGCGCCAGCCGCGTTTCGGCTTGCCGCCGCCCACCTCATGCACCGTCAGCGCGTCCAGCTCCACGAGGCCGACGCGACCCGCGAGCGATTCGGAAATCTGCCGCACGAGGGCCGGTTGCGCCGAACCCAGCAGCAGGAAGCGCCCGTTTCGCCTGCGCTTCGCGTCAATGATTCCGCGCAGCGCCGCAAAAACCTCCGGCACGAACTGCGCCTCGTCGAGAATCAACCCGCCCCGCTCCGCCTGTTCGATCTCGAAGGCCGGCTGGCGGGTGAAGGCCTCGCGCACATGCGGCTGCTCCAGGTCGCAATAGGCAAAATCGGGCCGCGCCAGCCGCGCCAGCGTCGTCTTGCCGACCTGGCGCGCACCGAGGATCAGCACCGCGGGAAATTGTTCCAGCAGTTTTGAAACGCGGTGAATTGCCAGTCTCGTCCACATGCGGCAGGCAGTTTAGAAGGCAGTATTCTATTTTGCAACGTCCGGGGTCAAATGGCCGTTTCAGAGGGGTTTGCGCGCATGCAGGAATCGAGCGGCCACGCGCAATCAGGGGAATTCAACCCGGACGAGCATCGCCATTCACTTCCTCATCAGCGCATACTCCATCGAGTCCACCAGCGCGCGGAGCGAGGCCTCGATGATGTTGTCGTGGACGCCCACGGTGCCCCATTCGCGGCGGCCGTCGGTGGATTCGATGAGCACGCGCGTCTTGGCGGCGGTGCCGGTGCCGGAATCGAGGATGCGCACCTTGTAATCGGTGAGCTTCACCTGCTTGAGGCGGGGAAAAAATTTCATCAGCGAGGCGCGCAACGCGGAGTCGAGCGCGTTCACCGGGCCGTCGCCCTCGGCCACGGTCTGCGAGGCCTTGCCGCCCACGCGCACTTTCACCGTGGCTTCGCAGATGGAGTTGTCGCCCGCGCGGCGCATCGAGACGTGATAGGCGTCCACGAGGAACGGCAGTTCGCGATGCGACAGGATTTTCTTGATGAGCAGCGCGAGCGAACCCTCGGCCGCCTCGAACTCGTAGCCCTCGTGTTCGAGTTCCTTGATGCGCTTGAGGATGTCCTTCAGCTCGGGCGTGTCGTTGCGCAGCTCGAAGCCCAGTTCCTGCGCCTTCATCACGATGTTGCTGCGGCCGGCGAGGTCGCTGATGAGCACGTTGCGGGCGTTTCCGACGAGCGTGGGGTCAATGTGCTCGTAGCTCGCGGCGAGCTTCTGCACGGCGTTGACGTGCGTGCCGCCCTTGTGCGCAAAGGCTGCCGCGCCGACCCACGGCAGGCGCGGGTTGTGGCGGATGTTCGCGATCTCGTCCACGAACAACGACAGGTCCTTGAGCTTCGCGAGCGACTTGGCGGGCACGCAGGTCTTCTTGAGCTTGAGCGCCACGCAGGCGATGACGCTGATGATGTTGCAATTGCCCGTGCGCTCGCCGTAGCCGTTGACCGTGCCCTGCACGTGGCACGCGCCCACTTCGAGCGCGGCGATGGCGTTGGCCACGCCCACGCCGATGTCGTCGTGCGTGTGGATGCCGACTTTGCAATTGAGTTTGCCCACGGCGGTCTTGGTGATGGCCGCGACCTCGCCCGGCAGACTGCCGCCGTTGGTGTCGCAGAGTACCACGAAATCGGCGCCCGCCTTTTCCGCGGCCTGCCAGGTGGCGAGCGCGTAATCGGCATCGAGCTTGTAGCCATCGAAGGCGTGCTCGGCGTCGTAGATGACGAACTTCCCGTGGTCCTTCAGGAAGCGCACGGTGTCGGCGATCATCGCGAGATTTTCCTCGGGCGTGCAGCGCAGAACCTCCTTGACGTGCAGCATGGAAGTCTTGCCGTAGATCGTGACGACGGGCGTGCCGGCCTCGATGAGCAGGCGCACCTGGTCGTCGTTCTCCACGGCCACGCCCTTCTTCCGCGTGGAGCCGAAGGCCGCGAGTCGGGCGTTCCTGAACTTCCGGCGCTTCGCCTGCTTGAAGAACTCGATGTCCTTGGGATTGCTGCCGGGCCAGCCGCCTTCGATGTAATGAACCCCGAACGCATCGAGCTTCTCGGCGATGCGGAGCTTGTCCGCCACCGAGAAGTTCACGCCTTCGCCCTGCGAGCCATCGCGCAGGGTGGTGTCATAGATTTCGACGTCTGGACGCTTCATAAGACCGCCACCGCGGGACGTGATTTCTACGCCAGGCGGGGGATTGTTGCAAAGCTCAAAGCGGGCGTGCTCGACGCCGAATTTCCCTTTCCGAGCGCGCGGCCCGCGATAACTTGGCCCGTGATGAGCGCATCGTTCGCCACCGCATCGTTTCCCGGGACCGAGTTTTCCGTGAGTGGCATGACCTGCAACAACTGCGCCCGCCACGTGACCGAGGCGATCCAGGCCGTTCCCGGTGTGGCGAGTGCCAGCGTCACGCTCGACTCCGGGCGGGCGCGGGTGCGGTGGTCGCCCAACGCCACGCCCGATGCGGGGGCCGTGGTGCGCGCCATCGGCGAGGCGGGTTACGGGGCGAAGGCGCTCACGGAGGAATCCTGCCACGAACCCAAGTCCGGCTGGTCACCGCTCACCGGTTGGAAATTCAACGCGGTGGTCGGCAGCGCGGCGACGCTCCCGCTGCTGGTCGGCGAATGGTTCTTCGGCCTCGGCATGGAGCGGTGGTATCACTGGACCGCCTTCGTGTTGGCGTTGCCGGTGCAGGTGTTGTGCGGCGCGCGCTTCTACCGTGGCGCGTGGAACCAGCTCAAGACGTTCAGCTCGAACATGGACACGCTCGTCGCGCTCGGTTCGACGACGGCGTTTGCCTACAGCGCGTGGGGATTGTTCGCCGGCTGGCACGCACATCTCTACTTCATGGAGGCGGCGGCGATCATCACGCTCATCAGCGTCGGGCACTGGATGGAAGCCATCATGAGCGCGCGCGCGGCGGGTTCGTTGCGGGCGTTGTTGCACCTCGCGCCCGAGAAGGCCCGCAAGCTCGACGCGCAAGGGCAAGAGACTGCGGTGAGCGTGTCGGAGTTGCGCCGTGGCGACCGCGTGGCGCTCAGGCCCGGCGACCGCGTGCCCACCGATGGCGTCGTGGTGGAGGGCGCCTCGGCGGTCGATGAATCGATGCTCACCGGCGAGTCGTTGCCGGTCGAGAAGGCGCGCGGCGCGAAGGTGTTTGCCGGGACCGTGAACCAGGACGGCTCGCTCGTGGTGCAGGTCGAGGCCACCGGCGAGCAGACCGCGCTGGCGCACATCATCGAGGTGGTTCAACGCGCGCAGAACAGCCGCGCGGACATCCAGAAGCTGGGCGACCAGGTCAGCAGCGTGTTCGTGCCCGTGGTCGTGCTCATTGCCATCGGCACCGGACTATGGTGGGGGCTGGCTTACGATCAGGCGATGCGCGTGAGTGAGGCGCTGATGCCGTATCTGTGGAAGGCGCACCTCCCTGAGACGGCGCTGGCGGCGGCATTTATCCAGGTCGCGGCGGTGCTCATCGTGGCGTGTCCGTGTGCGATGGGATTGGCCACGCCGGCGGCGATCATGGCGGGCACCAATGTCGCCGCGCGCCGTGGCATCCTTATCCGCGACGGTCTTGCGCTGGAAAAATCGGGCACGCTCACCGCCGTCGTGTTCGACAAGACCGGCACGCTGACGCAGGGAAAGGTCGCCGTTGCTGCGGTCGAGGACCTGCGGTTGCCGGCCGGGCGTGAGCCGAAGGTGGAACAACTCGCCGCCGCGTTGGCGCGGCCGTCGAATCATCCATTGAGTCGGGCGGTGGCGACGCTCACACCGCAAGCTGACCCACCCCCGGCCCCTTCGAAAGAGGGGAGCGGGCAAAGCGCGGTCGGGCGTCCACTCGCGCAAGGCCACTTCCCCTCCTCGGAGGGGTCAGGGGTGGGTTCTTCCGTCGAAACGATTTCTTTGAGCGTACCCGATCACCTCCCGCTCACCGCGTGGCAGGAACACCGTGGCTCCGGCGTGCAGGCGCGCCTGCTCGGCAGTCATGGGGCGATTGCCGGCGCGACACTGCGGCTCGGGTCGTTCAACTGGCTCCGGCAATCGAACGTGGACCTTGCCGTCGCCGACCGTTTCGTCGCCGAATGGTCGTCCCAGGGCGCCACGGTCCTCGGGCTGGCCGCGGACCAGCGCCTCATTGGTTTGTTCGCCTTGCGCGACGCGCTCAAGCCGCACGCCGGCGATGTGGTCGCCCAGCTCACGCGCCAGGGCAAGACCTGCTTTCTCATCACCGGCGACAATCCCGTGACCGCCGCCGCCATCGCGGCGCAGGCCGGGATCGCTGTTGCGAACGTTTTCGCCGAAGTCCGTCCCGAGCAGAAGGCGGACATCATCCGGCAACTCCAACAGCGCGGCGAGCGCGTGGCCTTTGTCGGCGACGGCATCAACGACGCGCCGGCCCTCGAACAGGCGGACCTCGGCATCGCCGTGAGCCGCGCGAGCGATGTGGCCCGCGAGGCGGCCGACGTGATCCTGCTCAACTCCGACATCCAGGCCGTGCCGGAGACGCTGGCGCTGGCGCGGGCCACGCTGCGGACGATCAAGCAGAACCTCTTCTGGGCCTTCTTCTACAATGCGGCCGGCATTCCTCTCGCCGCCCTCGGTTTCCTCAGCCCGATTTTGTGCGCCGCGGCGATGGGCCTTTCGGACCTCGTGGTGATCGGCAACGCGCTGCGATTGCGCCGCTGGCGCGGGCGTCGCGGGTGAAGGCCGCGGGGCAGGGGAGGTTCTATTGGGCGAGTACGCCCAGGTAGTCCGCGTCTTCAAGAAACCGCACGAGCACCTCGGTGAGGATGCCGTTGATGAGGCGGTCGTTGGTCGTCGCGGTGGGCGCTTCGTGCGTGCTTTCCTTCTTTTCGGCGGTGTAAAGCCTCTCGACGCGCTTGCTTTCCACTGACGTGGAGGCGTGGAGTTGGGCGGTGACCGTCACGCTGCCTTTCCAGAAGTCCATGCCGGTCTTGTAGTCCAGTTGCCGAAGCTCGATCGTCAGGAGGCGCCCGGGCGTTTCCACGGAGGGAACCAGCTTGAATCCCTTGCGCGCCAGTCCGCTGGCCAGCGCTGCGCGGACCACGATCACCGGGTCCTCGGTGGCGGTGATCTTTGCGTTCTCGGAGTCCAACCCGCGATAGCCGATGACGTCCCGGGGCCGGCGGTCGAGAACCTGGAGCACGATCGGAAAGCCGTCGCCGATGTTGATGGGGGTCAGCGCCAGGTCCGGCTTGAGGCTGACCTGTCGGGGCACCCAGGCGCAGGCGGTCAGGAACAGGGACGCCACCAGGGCGGCGGGCAGAGGGAGGTTTCGACGGTCAAACATCGCGCGCGAGTGTCCCCGGCGGGAGGAAGCGGTGTCCACTCAATTTGCGGTTCGCCGGACGGCGGAGCGATCAGGCCGGTTCCGCGATCAAGTCGTAATCCGTGTGCCCGATGATCTTCACGCGGGCGAACCCGCCGGTCGGAAGTTTGCCGCGCACATACACGCGGCCGTCGATATCCGGCGCGTCGGCCTCGCCGCGGGCGACGAGGTAGCGGCCCTTGAGTTGCGCGGCGGCCGGGTCGCGCTCGCGGATCAAGCCGTGCTCCCACGAGCTGATGTTCGCCTGCTGGAGTTCCCTGGCG
>Ga0247727_10018904_pt1 | contig 10756 bp, 17 predicted proteins | sample WisWelCaveWW1625_FD_202498 | JGI IMG/M metagenome (GOLD analysis project Ga0247727, IMG submission 202498) | Biofilm microbial communities from Wishing Well Cave, Virginia, United States - WW16-25 | ecosystem: Environmental > Aquatic > Deep subsurface > Groundwater > Cave microbial mat | place...
AGTATTGGGTTTTCTTGGTCCTAACGGAGCAGGAAAAACTACTACTATGAAAATCATTGCTTGCTTTATGTCTCCCACAAATGGTGATGTTTTCGTAGGCGATTTTTCTGTGAAAGATAATCCTGATGAAGTGAAAAAACTGATTGGATATTTGCCCGAACACAATCCGCTTTATTTGGATATGCCTGTGATTGATTATTTGCAATTTGTAGCTGCATTGCAAGGTGTTGAGAAAAATTTAATTCAGTCACGCATCCGAGAAATGATACGGATTTGTGGACTGAATGCGGAAAAGCACAAAAAAATCGGAGAACTTTCAAAAGGTTATCGCCAACGGGTTGGGCTTGCTCAAGCGATGATACACAATCCTCAAATATTGATTTTAGATGAGCCGACATCAGGGCTTGACCCCAATCAAATTGTGGAAATCAGAAAATTAATTATTGATATAGGAAGACAGAAAACAGTCATTTTAAGCACACATATTTTGCCTGAAGTAGAAGCCACTTGCGATAGAATTATGATTATCAATAAAGGAAAAATTGTTGCGGATGGAACTGCACAAAGTTTGCGGAAACAGTCGCAGGGACAGGAAATGCTGAAAATAAGAATTGATGATGGCGAACGAAATGAGATTATTCAAACCTTACAAAACATTGAAACCATTGGAATGGTTGACCCAATTCAAGGCAAGGAAAATGTTTTTGAAATTCACAGCAAAGGAGATACGAGTTCACGAAGAGCAATTTTTAAAACTTGTGTAGAGAAAAATTGGATGCTTACTGAAATGACACCAATAGAAACAAGGTTAGAAGATATTTTTAGAGACCTTACTATTAATTGATAATTGATAGTTGATAATTGATAATGAAATAAAAAAATGGGTGAAAATGTTTTGAAAAACAAGAGTTATCATTTTGCAATTAGGATAGTTCGGTTTTATAAATTTCTTGTTGAAAAGAAAAAAGAATTTGTGATTTTCAAAACAAATTTTGAGATGCGGAACTTCAATAGGGGCAATGGTTGAAGAGGCAACCCAAGCAGAAAGCAAAGCAGATTTTATTCATAAACTTTCGGTTGCAAATAAAGAAGCGAATGAAACTCATTACTGGTTGAGATTGTTAAGAGATAGCGAAATAGTTACTGAAAAAGAAATTTCAACTTTATTAAAAGATTGCGAAGAATTAATTAAACTACTTACATCAATAATAAAAACAACGAAAACAAACTTGAAAAAGTAATTGATAATTAATAATTGACAATGGAGAATGAAAAAATAACGAAGCAAAAATTATCAATTAATTTTTAATTTTCAATTAATTATCAACTATCAATTATCAATTATGAAATCTATATTAATCATAGCAAAAAAAGAATTACAAACCTTCTTCGACTCGTTTATTGCATACATTATTTTAGTAGCATTTCTGGGGTTTAGCGGGTTTTTTACTTGGCTTTACGGAGCAGATGTTTTCCTTGTAAATCAAGCGAGTTTGCAATCGTTTTTCGGAATTGCTTATTGGACTTTATTCTTTTTTATTCCAGCTCTTACAATGCGATTGATTGCTGAAGAAAACAAAACCGGAACGATAGAACTCTTGCTAACAAAGGCGGTGAACGATTGGCAAGTGATTTTAGGAAAATTTTTATCCTGCCTGATTTTAATTTGTATTGCACTTGCATTTACGCTGCCTTATTATATTACCGTTGCCAAGATTGGACCGATAGACCACGGTTCGGTTTGGTGTGGATATTTCGGATTAATATTAATGAGTGCCACTTACATCAGCATCGGATTATTTGCGAGCAGCATCACCAGCAACCAGATTGTAGTGTTTATGTTGGCTCTGTTTATCGGATTATTTTTTCATATTATTTTCAGTGTGCTGGCAGCAAATTTCACAGGATGGACAGGGGAAGTATTAAGCGATTTGAGTGTTGCTACTCATTTCGACAGTATTTCGAGAGGAGTGATAGACAGCAAAGATGTGATTTACTTTTTGTCCATTATTTTTCTTGGATTAGTGCTATCGGAAATGGTTTTGAGTAAAAGAAATTTAGAGGAATAAATTATTACATTTGAAAAATTAATTAACGATTAAAACATAAAAAATTATGAGTTTAGTAATCACAAATGAATTTATTCGGCAAACATCTCTTAACGAAAAAGAGTTGAAATCCGAAATAGCAGTAATGCTCTATCAGAAGCGAAAATTCACGCTGGGACAAGCGAGTAGGTTTTTAGAAACGACACAATTAGGGTTTCAAAAAATATTAGCCAAACTAAAAATCCCATTGAATTACGACAAAAAGGAATTGGCTTATGATGTTGAAACGCTTAAAAAAAATAAAACTGTAAAATAAAAATAAAAAACTATGAGAACACAATATATTACAAATGATTTCGGTAAAAAACTGTCGGTTGTTTTGCCAATAAAAGAATATGAAAAAATGATTGAGCAATTAGAAGAATTGGACGATATTCGTTTGTATGATGAAGCAAAAGCAGCAAACGAACCATCTATCCCTTTTGAAGAATATCTTAAACAAAGACGAAAGCACAAAAATGCCTAAATATACGATTGCCATTAGTAAAACGGCTCAAAAGCAACTTGATAAATTGCCTGACAACATAGCCAACACTTTGATTAGTGTTATCCAGCAACTTGCCGAAAATCCGAGACCGTATGGATACATCAAACTCAAAGGTGGCGAGGGTTATCGAATTCGCAAAGGAAATTACCGTATCATCTATGATATTTATGATACTGTGCTAATCGTTGATGTTATTGCAATAGGAGATAGAAAAAATATTTATGAATAAAAAATTAGCAACCATTTTTCTTGGATTAGTGCTTTCAGAAATGGTAATGAGTAAAAGGAATTTATCGGAATAAATAACTATTTGAATTTTGAAAAATTATCTTTGTAGAAAAACCAACGAATGAAACCAAGAATATACATAGATACATCCGTTGTAGGTGGCTATTTTGAGGAGGAGTTTGAAAAAGCAACAAGACAACTTTTTGCTCGCATAGTAGCAAAAGATTTTGCGGTTTATTTTTCGGAGGTAAATGAAACAGAATTAAGTTTGGCACCCAAACCTATCAAAGAAATAAAACATCTTATTCCGAAAGCATGTTATCATTACCTTGATTTGAATGATGATGCAAAAAAATTGGCGGAGTGTTATGTCCGAGAAAAAGCATTAGGAAAGGCGAGTATGAACGATGCTTATCACATTGCTATTGCCTCTGTCCATCGCTTGGATTGCTTGATTAGTTGGAACTTCAAGCACATTGTAAATTTTGATAAAATTAAATTGTTTAACTCCGTCAATTTAAAAATGGGGTATCCGCTTATTGATATTCGAACACCATTAGAATTTATAAAAACATGAAAAAGAAAAAACAAAAAAAATCATTTGATGCTGTTGCGTTTTTCAGAGTAATCAAAGAAAAATTGGCAAAAAAAATGGAGGGTATGACATTGCAGCAACAACAAGAGTTTATGCGGCAAGTAAGAGATGGAGAAATAAAATTTGCATAAAATCTTGCAACCATTTTTCTTGGATTAGTGCTATCGGAAATGGTGTTGAGTAAAAGAAATTTAGAGGAATAAATGATTAATGCGAATCAACCTTGATTCGCATTAATCATTGACAAACTCAAACCATCTATTTAAAACAGAAAAAAAGAAAAATAATAATTTTTATTTTACTTGCGTATTAATTTTTTTTGTAATATTGCCCCCGATTTAAAATTAGTCATTAGTCATTAGTCATTGGTTAATATGCAAAATTTTCTATTTTTTATTTATTCCTGTCCATTTTGGAAAAATATAAAACAATGCTGCAATAATCTTATTCAATACAGTAGCAATATTGTTTCATACAGCAATCATATCGAACAATATTATTCTCATCTTATTCAATATAGCCGCAGTATTCATCCATATCGGGGCAATCTTATTTCATACAGCAATTATATTAAACAATACAGTGGCTATCTTGCTCCATACAGCAATTATATTAAACAATACAGTGGCAAACTTGCTCCATACAGCCATTATATTAAACAAGATAATCGTTATATTAATCAATATAATGATTATATGAATGAATTTTATTATCGTATTAATCTAAAAATCAGCAAGTTAATGATTAACGGTTAATGGTTAATGATTAATGACAGCGAAGCGTAATGACAATTAATGACAATTTTTAACAATTTAACAATTTAACAATTTAACACTTAAAAAAATGGTAAAAATCAAATTAAATCTACAAAACAAAACAGTAGAAGACAAAATTTCGGAAGGTGGCTCAATCAGCACCCTTATGAAAGCAGACGCTAACCCCAAAATAGTGGCAGCGGGAACAACTATGGAAACCGAAACAGGAACGCTCGATACCAAAAATACGGAGCGAACCGTAGCACAGGACATAGCCAAGTCGAAAACGACCGCCCTCACTACGCAGGAAACCACTTGGAATGATACTACCAAAACGGTTGCTGCCAAAGTGATGGAAATTTATCCCAACAACCCCGAAAAATGGAAAGCATTGGGCTGGGAAGTGAGCGAAGGCAGCACCCCTGTGGGCGAATTGCCCGCTCCATCTGACTTTTCGGTAACCGAAGGCGATAATGCCGGAGAACTGGACTTGCATTGGGACAGAGTGAAAGGTGCGAGCAATTATAATATCCGCACAAGCACCGACATCAGCATTCCGGTAATGCAATGGAACATCAAACAGGTTTCTAAAAAATCATCGGCTACTATTGTAGGATTAACAAGCGGAACAAAATACTGGGTGGCCGTAACTGCCTTCGGCACAGCTGGCGAAAGTGCTCCCACTCCGCCTATCAGCAAAGTGGCTCCGTAAATTCATTTAAAAAGGTTCTGCCTTGTAGGAGGGGTGGAACCTTTATTTATGAAAAATAAATAATTAGTTTTGTAAAAATAATTATACCATAGTGAAACACAGAACAAAAATATATTTAGACACTTCGGTTATCAATTTTCTGTTTGCTGACGATGCTCCTGAATACAAAACCGTTACTGTTGATTTCTTTGACAATTATCTTACCGAATATGAAGTTTACATAAGCGAAATAATGTATCTCGAAATAAATCGGACAAGCAACAAAAACAAAAAAGCACTGTTGCACAAAGCAATGGAAAAATACGGTTTGCAGGTATATGCCTCTCTTAACAGCGAAATAGAGCTATTGGCAAATAAATACACCGCCAAAAAGGTAATACCCGAAAACAAAATAGAAGATGCTTTGCACATTGCTTATGCCACCTATTACAAATTCGATATACTTTTGAGTTGGAACTTCAAGCATTTAGCCAACATCAAAAAACAATTTGAGATAAATGCTATCAATAAAAAAGAGGGCTATACCCAAAAATTAAATTTATTAAATCCAATAGAGGTGCTATATGAAAAGTAATTATGAAAAATACATCAAAGAAGTATGGGATATGAAAGACAAAGCATACCTCGACTTCAAAAAAAGCGGACTGAAAAGCTATCTCGAATTTCTGAAAAAAGAAATACAAGGGATGAAAATTGTGTATAAAAAACAAAAGGTGCATTTTTAAAGGTTCTACCTTTTGGAAGGGTGGAGGAACTCCCGCTGGCGGGATTTGTAATCCCGCACCACAGAGCAACGGATTTGAAATCCGAAAACTAATTAGGATTGGATTACAAATCCCCGTTAAGCGTAACGTCCTCGCTACGCTTGCAATAATACAGCCCTCCTTCCCGATACATCGGGAGTGGGGGCTTTTTAATTTGTAAAAAAAAAAATTTATTTTTGCAGTTCAAAGTTTTTTTTCCGAAATACTATGTTTAAAAAATTCACATTAAAGGGCACCTCTAATTACTCTTTTTTGACACGAATTAACACGATTTTTTTTTTCTAATTTATTCGCGATAATTCGTGTCAACATTTTTTTGTGTGTCATAGTTTTTAGAGGTGCCCTGTATAAATCCGCATAATCCGTGTCATCAATATAAAAAAAATGAAAAAAACATCCATAATAATTCTTTTATTTTCCATTAGTTTATTGGCTAATGCAGAAAATGCGAATGTATATTTAGATACATTCAAACTTGCGAATGAAGCGTATAAAACTGCAAAATACGAGGAAGCAATAATGCTTTACAAACAAGTGCTGGCAAACGATTACGAAAGTTCGGAATTGTATTATAATCTCGGAAATGCGTATTATAAAACCAAAGATTTGACCAACGCAATTTTGTATTACCAAAAAGCGTTGCGTTTAAATCCGACTAACGAGGAAATTAAATTTAATCTGCGGTTAGCCAATTTGCGAATTATTGATAAAATAGAACCTTTGCCCGAATTGTTTTTTACACAATGGTGGAATTCTCTGATTTATGCAAAGTCCACTGATGGCTGGGGTTGGATGAGTATCGAAAGTTTGTTTTTATGCTTTTTGTTAGCCGTAGGATTTATGCTCACAGATAGTTTAATGTTAAAAAAATTGGCATTTTATGTTGGAATTTTATCATTAATCGTTTCTGTTTTATGCTTTGTATTGGGCAAACAACAAAAAGATGAATTAATAAATCAGAATAAAGCCATTGTATTTGCTCAAAGTTTAACGGTCCGAAGTTCGCCTGACGAAAAAGGCACACAACTTTTTGTAATACACGAAGGCACAAAAGTAGAAATGCTCGAAACCGTTGGCGAATGGACAAAAATTAAGATTGTGAACGGAAATACAGGTTGGGTAAAAATTGAAATTTTAAGCCCCATCTGACTTCCCCAAAGGGGAAGAAAATCCTCCTAAATCCTAAAATATTTTGAAACGAATAGCTCTAATTTCAGATACTCACAATTATCTTCCTCCCAATATTTTTAAATATCTTGAAAGTTGCGATGAAATATGGCACGCAGGAGATATTGGCACCATAAATATTACCGAACAATTAGAACAACTAAAACCTGTCCGAGCTGTTTATGGCAATATTGACGGGCAAGAGGTAAGAAAATTTCATCCGAAAACACAACGATTTTTTTGTGAACAAGTAGATGTTTTAATCACTCACATTGGCGGTTACCCTGATAGATACACACCCGAAGCAAGAATACTATTAGCAAAAAACCCTCCTAAAATTTTTATTTGCGGACATTCACATATCCTAAAAATTATTTACGATAAAAAATATAATTTGCTTCATATAAACCCTGGCTCGTGTGGTATTCAAGGCATTCACAAAGTAAAAACTTTGGTAAGATTTACCATAGATGGCGATAAAATAAAGGATATGGAAGTGGTGGAATTGGGGCTGAAATAATTTTATTAACTTAGGACTTTCGCAAATTCACATCGTCATTGCGAGGAACGAAGCAATCTCATCATTAATATTGAGATTGCTTCGGGTGAAAAACCCTCGCAATGACGGCAAGTGCGAAAGTCCTATAACTATTATTAAAACAAAATTGTTAAAAACATTTTTTATAAAAATAAATTTACTATTAAAATTTTTATTTATTTCGCAACCGAAAAATCAATTTGAAAATTTGAATTCCGAGAAATCGGAATGAAAATTAAATAAATTCAACCTTTCTATTTTTCTCATTTTCTCATTTTCAAATTAACAAATCTTCAAATTAAATTATATGTCGCACACAGCAGCAACCATAGACCAATCAAAAGCGTGGGGAGGAGACCACCAGTCCCCCTTTCGCGTATCCTACGGAAAAATCTATATGTGGTTTTTTCTCGTTTCTGATGCATTCACATTCTCCGCATTATTGATTGCGTATGGATTTATGCGACACAAATTCTTTGGCGTGTGGCCCGTTGCAGGAGATGTCTTCGTGCATTTTCCATTTATGGGCGACAAGCACATTGAATTATTATATGTCGGATTTATGACCTTTATATTAATTATGAGTTCCGTAACGATGGTTTTGGCTGTAGAAGCGGGACACCGACTGAAAAAAGAAACCGTAATCAAATGGCTTTTCCTAACAATTATCGGAGGATTTATATTTCTTGGCTCACAAGTTTGGGAATGGTATCATTTCATACACGGCACTGAACACGGGGCTTTGCTTATGGAAAATGGGACAGTTGCACAATTTGTCGGAGGAAGCCACGATGCAATTAAATTTCCCGATGGAACAATTGCAGAAGGTGCACAGGCACACAAACTAATGGAAGCAGGACAAGTTATTCACGGAGCAAATCTTATTCATAACGAATACGGGCACAACTTATTTGCCGATTTTTTCTTCTTTATCACTGGTTTTCACGGTTTCCATGTGTTCAGCGGTGTGATGATAAATATTGTCGTTTTAATAATGACAATGAATGGTGTTTTTGAAAAACGAGGACATTACGAAACCATTGAAAAAGCAGGACTTTATTGGCATTTTGTGGATTTAGTGTGGGTGTTTGTATTTACATTTTTTTATTTATTATAAAAAAATATTTTGTAAAATATGAACGAAATCCAAAGAGAAAATCTTGCAAAATATTCTTATGATATTAGCAAATTGGCATTGGGTGGATTTGTGGTTGCAAATATTATGTCAGATAAAATTTCTGTGCAGCTTGCTGTTGCAGGAATTATTGTTGCAATAATTTTCATTTGTATAGGATATGTTTTAAACAACAAACAATAACAATGGAGCCATTATTAATAACATATATAATTCTTGGGAGCATTGGACTTATAGCCCTTGCTCTTGTTCTATATCACGATAGAAAAGCAAATAAAAATAAATCCATATAATATCACAATTAACAATTCAACTAAAAAATAAAATGCACAGAGACGACATCGTAGAATACTCGCTGCTTGCGGGAGCACATTCAGAAGAACACGGCAAAGCCGTAAGAAAAAAAATATGGTTTGTATTTTGGCTAATGCTTTGCGTTACAATAATTGAAGTCGGTATGGGAATGAAGTTTTCCCGTATCCCTGAAGCAAAAATATTTTTGATAATAACATTCATCGCATTTACGATACTAAAAGCGGGCTACATCGTAATGTCATTTATGCACTTGGGCGATGAAGTAAAAACCTTTACATATAGCGTTTTAATTCCATTTATAATGTTCATTTTGTATCTCATTTTTATTTGCGTTACCGAAGCAAATTACAATTATAATATGATACAGATGTTCGGATAATTCTTTAAACACTACTATTTCACTACTAATCAGAGAGACGGAAATCCTTAAACTTTCGTCTCTTTTTTATTTAATATGGAAAATAATCACACACCCAAAACCGAAAACAATTCATTCTTTTCAAACTACAAAAAGTTTATAATTCTGTTTTTTATTCTTGTTTTTCCAAGCGTAATGTATTATTATTTTTCTCTCGGAAAACATAATATGCTTCGTTTGCAATACTTCGGAAACAAAGAATTGGTAACGGTTACAGAGAAAGGAAAAGAAAAAACAGACACCCTTTTTCACACCATTCCTGATTTTAATTTCACTAATCAATTAGGAAAAATTATTACACAAAAGGATTTTGAAAATAAGATTTATGTGGCAGATTTTTTCTTTGCTACTTGCCCCGGAATATGCCCAAAATTGAGTGCTTCAATGTATTATGTTCAAGAAAATTTTAAAGATAATCCAGAAGTAATGTTTCTTTCGCACACCGTAGACCCGCAGAAAGACACGGTTGCAGCACTTTTAGAATATTCCAAAAAAGTTCACGCAAACAACGAACGATGGCATTTTGTAACAGGAAAAAAAGATGAAATTTATAAACAAGCAATTTATGGATATTTGATAAGTGCCAACGAAGACGCAATGGCACCAGGCGGATTTCTTCACTCCGAAATGTTTGTTTTAATTGATAAACACAGGCATATCAGAGGATTTTATGATGGCACAAGTGTTTCGGAAATGAACCGTTTGACAGATGAAATAAAAGTGCTGATGGCAGAAGAATTGATACCGAAAAAGAAAAAATCAAATGGAAGATAATAAAATATTGAAAATTATTTATGCCATTTCTACTATCGTATTTTTGATTGTTGTAATTCTTTTTTTATTACCAAAATCATCTCACATCCCAAGTTTTATAAAATATTTACCTAAGATGAACGCCTTTATTAACGGCACTTGCACGGTATTACTTTTACTCTCTTATTATTTTATAAAACAAAATAAAATAGAAATTCATAAAAGATTAAACATCCTCACTTTTTTGCTTTCTACAATTTTTTTAGTGTCATACATTATCTTTCATTCCTTTGGAATTGAAACAAAATTTCCTGCCGAAAATCCGCTGCGACCCTTATATCTCCTAATTCTCATCACACATATTATTTTAGCAGCAGTCGTTTTACCGTTGGTTTTGCTATCTTTTTTTTATGGATTAAAAAACGAAATAGTTAAACACAAAAAATTAACCCGATGGAGTTTTCCGATATGGCTTTATGTAACAACTACGGGGGTTATCGTGTATTTAATGATTTCTCCGTATTATAATTTTTAAGAATATTTACGAATGAAAAAAAACATCATTTTAATATTTATTTTATTTTTAATATTCAACATTCAACATTCAACATTCAACATTGCAAACGCTCAGTGTGCAATGTGCAAAGCAGTTGTAGAAACCAATATGGACGGGCAAACTAACAAAGTTGGGATGGGATTAAATTCAGGAATATTGTATCTGATGGCTTTGCCTTATTTGATTTTAGGAAGTATGTTTTTTTTCTTTTTCAAAAAACAAATT
>Ga0247727_10018905_pt1 | contig 10756 bp, 9 predicted proteins | sample WisWelCaveWW1625_FD_202498 | JGI IMG/M metagenome (GOLD analysis project Ga0247727, IMG submission 202498) | Biofilm microbial communities from Wishing Well Cave, Virginia, United States - WW16-25 | ecosystem: Environmental > Aquatic > Deep subsurface > Groundwater > Cave microbial mat | place...
TCGGTTGCGCTGGAAGCTCCGATCCGGAAGAGTTCCGGACGGCACCAGTCCTCGCCAAGCTCCTCGAGCATCAGCGAGTACCAAAGCATCGCATCTTTGGCGGACTTCACACCACCGGCGGGCTTCAACCCGATGCGGCGGCCGCTTTCGCGGATCTGCCGGGCCATCACCAGGCCGGCTTCGAGAGTGGCGTTGGTCTTCTCAAAACCGGTCGAGGTTTTTATGAAATCGCCGTCGCGGCTCGCTTCGATCGCCACTCTCGCGGCTCTCGCCACGTTGTCGAGGTTCTCGATGTCGCCGACGGCGAGAATGGACTTCATTCTCGCCCGGTCCCCGCAAGCGTCACGCATGTAGCGCAACTCTTCGCAGAGACCGCTCCAGTCAGCGGCGAACACTCTCGGTCTGTTGATGACGATGTCGATTTCCGTGGCGCCGTTGTCAACCGTCATTTCGATTTCTTTGAGCCGCGTGGCGATAGGTGTCTGCCCGGCGGGAAAGCCGGTAGCCACCGAGGCGACCGGAATCCGGCCATTCAGCGCTTTGAACGCCACCCGGACCATGTTCGGATAAACGCAAACCGCGCCTGCCGTCAGCTCGAGATTCTCGAGGCCCAGACGCGTGAGTATTTCGCGGTTCAACGGATTGAGCGCTTTGGCGCAAAGCCGCCGCACTCTTTCCTCGGTGTCCGCTCCCGTCAGCGTAGTCAGGTCCAGGCACCGCGCGATATTGATATACGCCGCGACCTGGGCCTCCACTTTGAAGCTCCGGCGGGTGCCGAGCGTTTTCGCCCGCGCCTCCACCGCGCTCCGGTTCACGCGGATCTTCTCTACCTTCTCCATAATTCTCCCTTTCTTTTTCAAAGAACGCCTATACAATACAACTTTTCGTTAAAAATAAAAAGACCGGTCCCCAAAGTAAATACCAGCTCCCGCCGCGTTGGGAGTGAAAATGATCCGATTCGCAAGGAGCGTCCGGCTCGGCTATAGATTCTATGCCGAGCCGGACGCGACAAAGCGAGCGGACATTTTAACCCCAACCCTTTGGGATGCGCAGATTTTATTCCATAACCGCGTCACTCCTCCTCGGCGTAGAGTCTACGCCATCGTCGTCGTTCCTTGTTCTGGAATTAAAAATCCCTCAATTTACGTTGAGGGATTAAAATCTGCAGCATCGCGGCTGAGTGAGATTGATATTTGCTTTGGGGACTAGAGCAGGTCTGTGGGAATATTATCGCGGAGATAGGGATTACATTTCGAATTCATGGAAAGCACTTCCTTGAAGATAGCGTCTAGATTTCTCTTGACGTCACTCAAGGAGTGCTCCTCTCTGACCAAAATGCATTTGATGTCCTTCCACTTGGGATTGCGGCAGAAGTGGCCATAGGAATTATCTGTCGATTTGACTTGCAGCACTAGCACCAGCAGCCGCGGACTGTTGGGGCGGCGGAAAACGATGATTACGTCGTATTTTTGACCGTCGAGTTCCTTTATCTGCGGATTCGGATGACCATAGGTCCGAGCGGCTTTGAAAATATTGTAACGGCGGAAGGCCCAGTTGCGCTCTTGTAGAGATTGCACCGCCTCAAGACATTTCTGCTCCTGGCGAAGCCCATCTTTAGGCAATCCTCACCTCCGTTTCTCAAAGTGCGTTTACTCTTTTCAAACTACTATACTATTTGGAATTGTTCAAAAAACTCTCGATGCGGGCGGTGTCGGGGTTCACCCCCACACCATAACGAATAGCGGTCACTTCGTAAGCTGTTCCAGATATTCTTCTATTCGTTTGGTGTGGGGGTGAAACTCCAGTTCCGTGTCGCTGTAGGCAACGCGCGGTTTATAGCCGCTCTCTGCCGCGAGGCTTCTTTCGATGCGGGCGAGCTGCAATCGCTTCAGCCGCCGCTCAAACAGATCCCCCATCCGGCCGCCAAGCACTTTCTCAATGGCTTTTTTAAAAAAAGAGGGCGCCCGATGAACATGCCGCAGGTCATCAAGATAGTCACGACTACTGCCCAGCCAGCCGGCGTTAGCGGCAAAAAACGCGCCGACCCGCTCGCCTTTACCATAAACCGGCACCAAATTCATATAGAGGTTTTTCCAGTATTCGTTGTAAGGCGGCGAGAGGCGATAACTCCGCTCTGTAACGAAGTGGTTCAAGCATACCTTGTCGGCCGCCGCTTCTTTGTGGCTCAACTTTTTCCGGCGCCAGCCGAACACGCCGAAAGCGAGTACGGAGAAAAACCGAGTGGTAAAGATCCGGCCGCGCCGGGCACCGACGATCACGTCAAAATCGGAATCGGGCTTGACGTTGCCCAGCGCCATTGAGCCGGCCGCCAAAGCGAACTCCAGGAAAGGAATGTGCCGGAAAAGCCAAGTCCGCCCTAAAAACTTTATCCACTTTTTGTCGTGCAGCACCTGCTGCTGCCTTAGCAAAATTCCGGCGCCCATTTTATTCCTCGTGGGCTACCGGTGCTTCGATTTGCTCTGGCTCGATGCCTATCTCCTTGTCGGTGATTTTCAATATATCTTTGTCTATTTTACCCAGCTCTTTATAGGCATTGTTGTACATACCGACGGTGGTTCCCAGATTTTTGCCGAGTCGCTTCATATAATCCTCGTAGCCGGTAAGGTGGCGGCCCAGATTGGCCACCTGCTTAATGATTTCTGTCGCCTGCTCGGAGATCTTCTGGTTTTTCAGTCCCTGCAAAACCGTTTGGAGATAGGCAAGAAAAGATGTCGGCGAAACAATGATCACGTGCTTCTGGCCGGCGTAGGCGATCAAGTTCTTGTCCTCCGCCGTTGAGCCCACTTTATTGATAAGAAGGTCGTAATAGATCGCCTCCGAGGGAATGAACATAAAAGCAAAATCCATCGTGTGCTCGGCCGGCTTCACATATTTTGAGGTCTCGTCGATACGAGCTTTGATGTCGTTCACAAAAGCGGTTTCGTATTTCTTTTTGTCCAGCGGCTCGCTCGCCTGAACGAAGCGGTTGTAATTTTCCAAGCTGAATTTGGAATCAATGGGGATGATGCGCTTATCCACGAGCACGACCGCGTCCACTATCACGCCGTCTTTGAAGGCATACTGCATTTGGTAAGAACCGGGCGGCAGAACGTTCTTCAAAACCGTTTCCAAAAAATATTCCCCGAGAATGCCCCGCTGTTTCGGATTGGTCAGCGTGTCCTGAAGTTTTTTGATCTGTTCGTTCATCGCCAGCGTCTGGCGCGCCGCCTCGTCAACGCGGGTCAGCTTTTCGGTAACGTCGCCGATGATGCGCGCGCTCTGGCCGAACTGCTGCTGCATCATCCGGGTTGATTCGCTAAGCTTGGCATCCATCACCCGGGCGATCTCGTTCACCTGGTTTTGCAGCATCAAAAGCGATTGGTCCGGCGCTTTTTGCTTTTGCTGGCTTTTTATAAATAAAAAGGTGGCGACGAAACCGATGATCACCGCGGCCAGCACCGCCACCAGCAGAATTTCCATATCTTCATTATAGAGAGCTTGGAAGAAACAAAAAAGACGGCCCTCACTTCCGTCTTTTTTGCCTGTTTTGCCCTGCAGGTCGGGGGCGCTTGATCGTCACAGCCGCGTGTCGGTGTGAAGGTGGGTCTTGGCCGTAATAAAATAAATTATTTTAATTTTAATTAATGGCCAAACCCCAGAACCGATGCCAACCGCAACAATCAAAACACGTAATTACCACTATACCATATCTGGAAAAAGGCTGTGGATAACTTAGAGCGCCTGAGCGTCCGCGTCGATGCTCTGGAAATCGGCATCCAGGTCATTAAGGTCGATGGCTTGGAGTTCTTGGGAAATCACGGCCGTGCTGTCATCGGCTGGCTTCCTGGCTCCGCCGAAAAGCATAATGGCGGCGATGACGGCAGCGGCAATTACGATAATTAGTAGGAGTTTTTTCATCTTCGTTTATTATTGGCTATTGCTTGGAGCGGCGTTACTCGGCGTAGTGGTTGCCGGCTCTTCTTCGTCCACTCGCGGGATCTGCGCGAGCGCTACCGCGGCTTTCCTAACTCCATCGTGAGCGGCGCGAACTGCGTCGCGAGTTTTAGCAAGGTCGTCGTGCAAGGCCTTCCGGGCGGCTTCGGCGGCGGCTTTCAGCGCCTCCTCGGTCGTCACACTGACGGAATAGGTCTTGGCGGCCTGCGTCTGGACAGCGGTTCTGGCGGCGGCGATGGCGACTTTGGCGGCATCGATGGCAGTTCGCACCGAAGCAACATCTAATCCTCTCCCGGCCGCTTTATCGGTCCGGCTGACGACTCGCTCCAAAACCTTTTCTATCTTGTCTACTACGGCGGAGAAATGATCGGTCCGGTTCTTGTTGATCTCGTTGAGCTTGTTAAAGATCCGCTCGACAATTTCTTTCTTTTTTTCATCGCGCACCTTCTGAAGCCGCTGTTTTAATTCGGCACGCTTGGTCTCTATCTGCGCTTTGGCCGCTTCCCGCTTTTGCTGAAGCGTAGCGTTGAACTCCTCACGCCTCTCGGTGGATTCTTTTTGGAAGGCCTCGCGGGCACTCTGAATATCGGTGCGGACACCTTCTCTGATAGTTTTGATCTCTTGGCGGACGCCTTCGCGAGTATTTGTCGGCGCGGTTTGCGCAAAAGCCGGCATTGCGACCGTTAAAGTTAATAATGCGGAAAATATTGTTTTGACCATGTTCTTATCATAGCAAATCGACTATAAATTTTTTAATTTCCGGCGTGGCCTCCCCCAGCAACTCCGTCCCATGGCCGCCCGTTTCATAAATTATCAGCTTGGCTTCGGCTTTGGCTGGAACAGATTTGGCAAACTCCTCATTAAATGACGCGACATCTCCGCCGCTTCTTACGTCGTCGCGGCTCGCAATGAGAAGTAATCGCTGGCCAAGCGATAGTTTTTTTGCAAACGGCACAGCAGCAATGCCCCGATAGTTTTCTCCGGCGGACAAAAGGACGGCACATTTAATTTGCGGGTGTTCTACTAAATACCATAGGGCGAGATTCGCCCCGATGGAGGCGCCGATAAGCGTTATCCGGTCGGGTTTAGCGCCTTGTTCGATCAGAAACTTCACTCCGGCGTCCAAATCCCAGATACTCTTTTGGTGCTCGGCGTCGGAAAAGTTTTTGTAGCCCTCCGGCCCGCCATCCGATTCTCCGTGGCCTCGGAGATCAATCGCCAAGCTCGCGTAACCCGCTCTCTGCATTTCGCCGGCAAAGCCTCGCCACGAATCCTTTGTGGCGGGCATCATATGGATCAACAAAAGATACCCCGCCGGTTTCTCGGCGGGATACCAATCGTAAGCGATTTTGACTTTGTCGCTCGTCTCGAGGGTCATCGCTACCGGATCTCGTAAGTAACGTTGACTTGCACGGTCACTTCCTGGCTGCCCGGTTCAATGGTTGGAACGGGTGCCGGACCGCCGAAATCGCCTCCGCGGCCAACCGCTTCTTTCAAAAACGGGGTGGGGTAGCCGCCCCCAAACTCGCTGAAGCTGACCACCCGGCGGATCTTGACGCCGTTGTAGCGGGCCATCTCGTCGGCTTTGGCCCGCGCTTTTTCAAAAGCCTCCTGCCGCGCCTCGTTCAGGAATTTGTCGGGTTCATCGATCGCGAAGCTCAAGCCGCCGATGTCGTTTATGCCGAAGGACGGCAGCTGGCCGAGCAGTTTGCCGACTTTGGAAAGGTCGCGTACTTTGACGAAAACCGTCTGGGTCAATGTGTAGCCGCTGATGAAACTCCGGCGGGTCTTTTCGTTGTATTCGTATTTAGGGCTGAGGTTGTAGCCGGCGGTCTTGATGTCTTTGGCTTCAACTCCTTCCGCTTTGATAAAGTCCACGGCTTTGGTGATCTTATCCAGATTCGCGTTTTGGAGCTGCTCCGGATCCGCTCCCTCCGCGATCACCGAAAAAGAAAAGGTGGCAACGTCCGGGCTGACCACGGTGCTTCCTTCCGCGCTGACGTTGATGGTGCGCGACGGATAAACCGATTTGGAGTAGCGCAGCAGCGCTTTCCCGGCTACCAAGCCGAGCAAAACGACCACGACCAGCGCAATGTCCAAAATGATCCAAAACCAATTCTTAGAACGCTCCGTTTTACTTGGCATATTTTTTACCTATCTCAACTATTTTTTTAATCTCTTCTCCTTTTAAACTGGCGCCGCCGACCAGGGCGCCTTCTATTTCTTTGTATTTCAAAAACTTTTCGGCGTTGTCGCTCTTGACCGACCCGCCGTAAATGATACTGACCGCCAATTTCGAACCGATGGTTCTCAAAAGCCCTTTTATGAAGTTTACCATTTCCAGCATGTTCTCGGGCGTGTCCGGCGTGCCGGTCCCGATCGCCCAGACCGGTTCATAAGCGACTATCAGACTTTTCGGTTCGCTGAAAGCGCGGGACAGACCGACGCGAATCTCCCGCTCCACTACTTCCTTGGTTTTATTCTTATCGCGTTCGGCTCTTGTTTCGCCGACACACAAGATCGGCGTAAAACCATCTTTGAGCGCGGCAGCAATCTTCTTGGCAACCATCTCGTCCGTTTCCCCCAGATTCTGACGACGCTCGGAGTGGCCGATTATTACATATTGGGCACCGTCTTCTTTGAGCTGGGTACCCGAAACCTCGCCGGTAAAAGCGCCTTTCTCTTCCCAAAATAAGTCCTGCGCACCGAGCGCAGCTTTTTTGATAACCTTGGCAACTTCTTCCAAAAATGGAAATGGCGGACAGATGATCAAGCCCTCCACGTCGCTCTCCTTGGCCAATTTTATGGCTTCGGCGAGTGAGGCGGGGTTGAGTTTCCAGTTGGCGATGATGGTTTTCATTAAATTTAATGTTAACAAAAAAGCGGCATTTTCATAATGCCGCTAATATTTTCATTCCGCTTGGCAGGAGGCCGCGCCCCAGCGGTTGAAGCCGTTCTCCAGCTGGTGATTGACCATCAACGAAACGGTTTGTTCGCGACCGGTACCATTGACCATCCCGAGACCGGGCATATACTCGTCGTTCTTCACCCGAGAGCCGGCGGCGTCGATGAAGTGGCCTTTCTTGGGATCGGCGATGACAGCCGGGTTCTCGCGGTAAATGGCCAGTACTTCGGCGGTCGTGCAGGGCAGCCGCCCTTCGGTCTTGAACCGCTCCATGGCCTCCAGAGTGGAAACCTTGAGCATCGCCGCGCCATCTTCGACATCGTAGCGCCAGTAGAGCAGGGTGTCCGGCACTGGCACGATGTTCTGGTGGTTCTCGATGTTGTATTCGGTGTCCATCTCATTCTTGATGCCCAAGAGGACGCACTGCATCTGGAGATTGAGCAGCCGCTCGGAAACGATCAAGAGGCCGCCGTCCTTTTTCGGCATCAGCAAAAAACGTTGGAGCTCCGACTCGGTGAAGCCGGCCGCTTCGTCAACGCCCATTTCTATGAGACGCTGAAATTGCTGCCAAATCGTTGCCTTATTCATTCGCCACCTCCCTTTAAGAATCGGGTTGAAAAAGTACCTTAAACATTATATAATCAAGGCGCGGGATGGAGAAGTAGTATCTCGCAAGGCCCATAACCTTGAGACCGGCGGTGCAATTCCGCCTCCCGCAAATTTTTCTCCGAAAAATTTGCGAGGCTCGCCTGTGGCGATTACGCCACAGGTGGCCCGCAAACCTTTAGGAGGCACATAGCCCATCAATGATGGGCTATGTGCTATTATGGACGCATGTATTTTGTATATATTCTCTTGAGTGAAAAAGATAAAAGAACTTATGTTGGATATACAAAAGATCTGACTGCAAGGTTGCATTTGCACAATCTGGGCCGGGTTAAAGCCACCAAATATCGCAGGCCTCTGCACCTATTTTTGTCAGAAGAATTTCAGAATGAACAGAATGCCAAGCAACGAGAGTTGTGGTGGAAAAGTAGTAGTGGTAGAAGTGAGTTAAAAAAGATTTTTAAAAAGCAATTGCAAAATTATCTTGCTTAAATAAAAAAGGCCAAAAATCAAAAACCGCCCTGGCTGGGCGGCTTTTTGCGCGTCAACCGGTTCTATCGGCCAAGCGGAGTCAGGTCAATCAGGAGTCCGGGGAGGAGCCGGCGGGCATCGAGTCGTCCGCTCAACCCCCATTCGGGCACGCTTATTTCATTGTGCTGAGCCGCCAGCTTTGTGAACCGCAGAATTTCACCCAGCCGGCCGTCAAGGCCGAACACTCTCTTGACCAGGCTCCAGAGCGATTCGCCGGCGTTCAAGGTGGCTGATTTCCCGTCTCCTCTCTTCTGTTCGGGAGCGGGCTGGCCCTTGGGCGGTCCTGATTCCTGGCCTTTCTTGTGAAGATTCATCTTCGCTTCAAAGGCCGGCTTGCGGATGTCGGAAACCTTGTGGGTCAGCTTCTTGGTCTCGCCCTTGTGCTTGGTGGTGATGGTGAAGGCGGCCGAGGGTTCGGGGGAACCGGTCTCTTTCACCTCGAAGGCAACCGCCTTTGAGGAGTTGGCGACCAGCGTTTGGATACACTCGCTGGCGGGAGTAAAGTTGCCGGCCTGGTCATAGACGCCCGCTACCTGGTATCCCGCCGGCATCTGGGCGCAGAGATCGAGAGTCCAGTTGTCGCTCGAGCTGAAGATAAACGGATATAGCGACTGGCTGCCTTCCCAGATGGCGCTCTCGGGAGCGATTATCTCCAACATCGAGCCGCTGACCACGATCTTGGAACCGCCGCGGTACTCCTGGAAAATGCCTTTCTTGAAGACCTTGATGATCTGAAAGTCCTTGGTGGCAAGATCGGGCGTTCCGTCGCTATTGGTATCGACAAAGTCGGAGGGCGACTTGGGTCTGCCGACATAGACGGTCTTCCGATTCTCTTCATCAAACCACTTCAAGATGACCAGGTAGTCCCCGGTGCGCTCTTCGCCGACGAAGCAGGTACCGCTGTTGTCGGTGTTGCACAAACCAAGCCGGCCGGCGTCCGCTTCATAGACAATTCCGTAGAGCGAGCCGTCGGGATTCTTGCTTCCGGCCACCGCCTGGAAATCCGGATTATTGCGGTCGAAGACCTTGACTTCGGCAGACGGCACGGGCGGGACCAGCGTGGAGTTGCCGCCTCCGAGATTAACGATGTGGACGACGACGCTGTTCTTGTCGGCTATCTGGCAACCCTGGCGCTCGGCCGGGCCGGGAGTGTTCGGGCAGTTGTCGTCAAAGATGCCATCGTTGTCAAAGTCGATGCGGCCAAACTTGTCCACGTGGGCGCTTTGGCCGGCAGCCCGGACCATCTGGCCGTTAGCTCCGAGGATGGTGGCACTGCCGGAGTTGACGGTGACCATGGTGCTGCCATCATCGAGATTCTGGTCAACCGTTACCTCCGAGCCAGGCGCTTGGGTCCAGCCGTAGAGCCGGGGGCTCTCAACGTCGGTGTCGGAAGTGCCGAAGACCTGCAAAACCTCTACCTCGGTGTCGGCGGCATTGGAACTCGCGGTGGAAATAGTCGGGTCTTGGACTATCACGGTCTGACCGGGCCTCACCAGGCCATTGATGGCCGGCCGCTTGTCCGCATCGGGCGGGCCGATTTTGGCGTGGATGTTACTGGTGTTGGCCGGGTCGGCAAATATTTCCAGAGACGCGCAGGTCAGGTCGGCACTCTGGCCATTGTTGAGAGTGAGAACGAACCGGTTGTCGCACAGCTTCAGCCGTGCCCCGTTGATGAGTCCGGTGGCGCGGAGTCCCTTGGCCGGGTTGGCGGAGTCCTGGACGGATATTCCCTTGGGAGTCAGAGATTCACCGAAGCTCTGACCGCCGGAGCTGGAGCTGGTTTCGCCGGCGCAGTTGGCATAGCCGGCCGACATTGCCGGACCGTCGGTGGCACAGCCGCCGCCAGCAGCCGGCATCTTGGTTGGCTTGGTGTCCACGGCCGGGTGGAGCTTGTCATCATCAACTGTGAAGGTGTGGCTGGCCGGCGTCTGGTCAAGGTTGTTGGCCTCATCCTTGGCCTTTACCTGAAAGGTGTGGCTCCCAAGAGACAGCCCGTTATAGGTCTTTGGGCTGGTGCAGGCGGCGAAGCCGGCTCCGTCCAAATCGCACTCAAAGGTGATTGCCGATGGGGCGGAAATGTTGTCGGTGCCGCTGAAGGCGTAGCTGGCGTTGATGGGCGAATCAGTGGTCTCGCCATTGACGATGGAGAGGCCGAGCTGGTCGGTGACAGAATCAATCGCGCTGTCGGGAGGGGTGGCGTCCACCTCGAAAGTACCGCTGACGGTGGCCACATTAGGAGGAACGGCGTTGTCCGAGGCCTTAACCTCAACGGTATGAGTGCCGGTCGGTAAGGCGGCGGTGATGGTTCTCTCCCAGTTGCTGGTCTGGTTGGCGGCGGTGGAGCCGGAGGTCTGGGTCATCGCTATCGGGGATTCGCCGATGGTGACGTCCCGGGCGGTCAGGCCGGAGATACCGCTGGTGAAGTCGTTGGCCGAGGCTTGAACGAGAACCGGGTTGCCGAGACCGGCGACTCCGGGGGTGATGGCGATGATGAAGAGGACCGGGGCGGTGCGGTCCAGGATGACCGTGCCGTCCACCTGGGTGACTGGGTTGCCGGCCACATCAGTGGCGGTGTTCTCTATCGTATACACGCCGTCAGGAGCCAGGGCCTGGATGGGGAAGGTGAAGTTGCCGGTCCAGGTGCCGTTGAGATTGGTGCCGGAGCTCAAAGTGAGATTGGCGGTGCCGATGGTGGCGGTAGAGGGAGAGGGTCCTTTGATGGTGGCCACCACGCTCTGAACGCCGGAGATATCATCGGTG
>Ga0247727_10018906_pt1 | contig 10755 bp, 5 predicted proteins | sample WisWelCaveWW1625_FD_202498 | JGI IMG/M metagenome (GOLD analysis project Ga0247727, IMG submission 202498) | Biofilm microbial communities from Wishing Well Cave, Virginia, United States - WW16-25 | ecosystem: Environmental > Aquatic > Deep subsurface > Groundwater > Cave microbial mat | place...
AGAACCAGGTGCCGATGTGCAGATCACTGTCGGAACCCTGAACCTAGATGGTTCAGCGATCACTACAGAGACCTTGGGGGATGGCAACGCCGGGCATATTACGGCGAATGTCGGCACGCTGTCCCTCGATAATGGCGCGACGATCAATAGTAACAATTTAAGTATTGGAACCGATCTGGATGGTGATGGTATGGCGGATGTCACCGGTGTGGGCGGGAACGTGACGATTCAAGGCCGCACGGGGGCTGGCAGCGCGGCCGACTCGGTCACGCTCAACAATGGCGCTGTTATCAAAACGGAAACCTTTGGGCTTGGCCGCGGCGGGGATGTCAGCATTACTGCTGACAAGATGCAGATGGACAACATGTCCGAAGTCCGTACGGGTACTTTTTTTGGAGGTGGCGTGGGAGGGGATATCGCTCTGAACGTGGGGACGCTGACCCTCAATGGCGGATCGGCAATCCGGACAACCGATTTCACTTTTGGAACCGATTTTGATTTTGATGGTGTGGTGGATGCTGAGTCCACTGGCTCTGGCGGGCATGTGACCATCCAGGGAGCGGAAAGCGCGGCTGAGTCCGTGGTGCTGTCGGGCGGGAGCCAGATCGTGAGCGAGTCATTGGACGGGAATGGTGGACGACTGTCCATTGCGGCCACATCCATGAATCTGGAAGGGGCTTCGACCATCAACTCGGGCACGTTCGGGCGTGGCCACGGGGGAGATATCGAGATAAGGGTCCAGAATGCCAGTCTCTCTGGAGGCTCCACCCTTGCCAGTCGCACTGCCTCCGATCAACCCCCGGGCAAAGGAGTGGGCGGCACGATCACGGTGCAAAGACTGGAGGGGCAGGGGATCAAGGCGGATTCTCTCACTCTCACAGGCTTTCGTAGCGGCATCATTACCGATAGCTTTGGCTCCGCTCTTCCCGGCGCTATTGAGGTCCATGCCAAGACGGTGAACCTGACGGAAGGGGCCGTGATCGAAGGCGGTACCAGACTCAGCGACGCGACGGGAGGGATTGTGACCATCAACGCGGAGTCCGTCGGCATTGTCGGCGGGAGTCATATTTCGAGCCAGGCGCGTTTTCAAGATGCCGGTCAGGTGACTATCACAGCTGATCAGTTGACCCTGGACAATGGTTCGATCGAGACGACCACCATCAGCGATATAGGCGGTCGTGGAGGGGACGTGGTGCTGGACGTCGGGACCGTGAGTCTGACGAACGGCGCCAGCATCAATAGCCAAAGCGAACCCTTCAGTACGGGTCGAGCCGGCGACATTACGATGAATGTCGGCAGCCTGACGCTGGCGAACCAAGCGGAAATCACCAGCAGCAGCGAGGGGATCGTGGCGAATGCCGGCGATGCAGGCAACGTGACGATCACGTCTTCGGGCGCATTCACGAGCAACGCGAGTACGATCGCGACCTCGGCTGAGAATGCCAGGGGCGGGAACATCGACGTGACGGCACAGAGCGTGGCGCTGTCGAATGGGGCGGTCATGTCTGCGAGCAGCCGGTCGCCGCTGCTCCCGGATGGGGAAGGCAATGCCGGGAACATCACAGTTCGCAGCGGGTCGACCTTCGTGATGACCAACAGTTCGATGACGACCGATGCGAGCCAGGCCAGCGGCGGTCAGATCGTGATCACCGCCCCGGAAATGGTGAGGTTGATTGACAGCAAGATTAGTACCTCGGTTGCCGGTAGCGACGTGGACACCGCCGGCGGCAATATCACGATCGACCCACAGTTCGTGATCCTGCAGAATAGTCAGATTAGGGCCAACGCCTTTGCTGGATCGGGTGGAGCTATCGATATCACAGCAGGAGTCTTCCTGGCCGATCCCGCCAGCATCCTGAGCGTTTCTTCTACACTCGGCGTCAGCGGGACCATCAATATCCAGTCACCCCTGCAGAACGTCGGTGGACGGCTGACGCCCTTGTCCCAGCAATTCTCCAGCGCGGCCGCCCTGCTTGCCCAACAGTGCGCGGCGCGTGTCGCGGACGGCAAGTTCAGCACCTTCGTGGTCGCCGGGCGTGAAGGCCTGCCGGTGGAGCCGGGTGGATTCTTAGCCAGTCCATCGTTGACGGGCGAGCTGTTCGGATCGGGCCTCTCTGGACGGTATCCACACACCGCGATTGCAGCTGTCACGGGCTCGTTCCCGGAGTACGACGCCAGGCCCATCCAACTGGCGAAGTATGGGAACGCATGCCGCTAGCCCGCATTATTCATGAGCGAGACAAGCAAGACGTGCGAGACAGGCGCGACTCGCGAAGATGAAACTTCCCACCCGTCCCGCTTTTCTCGCAAGTCGCGCGAGTCTGGCGCAACTTACGAGATACGCTTCACGAGGAACGGTCCCCCACCCATCCCTCCCCCATATGGGGGAGGGTGAGGGAGGGGGGCCGAACCGTCATAAACAATGTGGACAGGCTCCTAATGACCGGAAGGACAGTTACAGCAAGACTATCCGTCACGGACGCAGAACATCGGGGTGACTCTTGGGACTCTCGATGAGCCTACGCGCGGGATTGGTTGTTGCAACGCTGGTCCTGTTGGTCGTCTGGATCGTGTCTGACGTTGTGTCGGCGCAGGTCCTCGTGCCTGCTCCCACTCCGCTTCCCAAGGAACTCCCGGAACCCGAGCCGCCCCTGCCCAGCATCTTGCCCCCCGCTCCCGTTCCGGAACGGCGCGGACCCATCCCCACGGTGAAAGTATACGTCCACGAGATCCGGGTCCTGGGGAGTACGGTCTTCACGGCGCAAGAATTGGCCCAGGTCACTGATCCCTACCGCGATCGGGAGATCACGTCGGAAGACATCGAATCGCTGCGCCTGGCCATGACGTTGCTGTACGTGAACCGTGGCTACAGCACGTCCGGCACCCTGGTGCCGGATCAAGCGATCGTGGACGGACTGCTCACGATCCAGGTCATTGAGGGGAAGCTGAGCCGGATTGACGTGGAGGGCAATTATTGGTTCCGGCCCATCTATTTCACCAGCCGGCTCCAGCTTGATGCCGGTCCGCCGGTCAACGTGCATGCACTTCAAGAAAGGTTGCGGTTTTTTCAAACCGACCAACGCATCGAGCGGATCAACGCAGAGCTACGGCCCGGCGAGACACGCGGGGAAAGTGCGTTGCACATCCGGGTAGCCGAGCGCCGGCCGATCAAGGCCTGGCTTGAATACAACAACTTCACGTCACCGACGGTTGGTTCCAATCAGGTGATGGGGACCATAGCGGATCAGAATCTATTGGGGTTCGGGGACGCGCTCAGGGTCCAGTACGGTCAATCGTTTGGCACCGATAGTAATGCCCATGGCAGCGGGATCAATCCGAACTTGAACGTGCGCTACGTCGCCCCCGTCACCCCGTACGACACGACCTTCGCCGTCGACTACCGGCGGGTCGATTTCACGGTCATTGAGAGCACGGTCAAACCGCTGGACATCACCGGCAAGTTCGAATCGATTGGGTTTACCTTCCGGCAGCCCGTCTTCCGCACGCCGTCTCAGGAATTCGCCCTGGCGTTGACCGGCCAGTCGCAATCGTTCAGGACGTCTCTACTCGGAAACCCGTTTGAATTCCAGAGTGGATCCACCGATGGACTGTCCCAGGTGTCGGCGCTGCGCTTCTCGCAGGAGTACGTGCATCGCACGCAGGACCAAGTCATTTCGGCGCTGTCTCGGATGAGTTTCGGTCTCCCCATTCTGGGGGCGACCGTCAACAGAGGGCCTAACCAGGGCACCGGAGAGTTTTTTTCCTGGTTGGGCCAGACGCAATTGGTCAGGCGGCTGAATCCTACGAACATTACCGTGCTGGCGCGAGCCGATCTGCAGCTGACGAACAAGCACCTCTTCATCATCGAGCAGATGGCAGTCGGCGGGCGCTACAGCGTGAGAGGCTATCGGGAGTTCACGCTGCTTGGGGACAACGCCTTTCTGGGATCCCTCGAGGCTCGTATTCCGGTGTACAGGTCGGCGATCGGGGAAGAACTCTTGTACCTGGTGCCGTTTTTCGATTACGGTCGGTCCTGGAACACCAATGTAGTTACCCCTTCTCCGGAATGGTTGGCAAGCGCGGGAGTCGGAGCGATCTGGAATTTCTGGCGAGGGAGCCGATTTGAAGTGTATTGGGGGCAGCGTCTGAATCCTCCTGTCCAGGCTCAGCACACCAACCTGCAGGATTCTGGTGTGCATATGCAGTTGGTGGTCGAGGTGTTTTAGTAGGCGAGACGGGCGAGAGGGGCGGGACGGGCGAAGAAGTTCTGAGTTTTGAGTTCTGGGTTCTGAGTTTTAGGCGGGCGGGAGGGGCGGGACTGGCGAGACGAGCGGGACGGGCGAAGAAGTTCTGAGTTCTGGGTTCTGAGTTATAGCGGGCAGGACGGGCGGGACGGGCGGGAAAAGCGAGACGGGCAAAGAAGTTCTGAGTTCTGAGTTAGAGGCGGATAAGAAAGGCGGGACGGGCGAGACGCATTGGGAATGTTGAATGATAAATGTTGAATTTTGAATTATCGGAATCGGCAGTAACTGGCTGTGCAAGAGCATCTGATGAATTCCGAACATTCATCATTCAAAATTCAACATTTAACATTCTACAGATCAACTCGGCGATTGCAGCAGAACGTTCATGAGTAATGCGGGCTAGGAGAGGAAGGAGGGTAGTTATGAAAGGCCAGATCATCCTCGGACTCTCCGTACTGCTATCTGTTGCATATGTGGCTGTCGGTCATGCGCAGGAGGCGCCTTCGGCCGATCAGCTGATGAAGGACGGCAGCCAGGCGTATCAGCATGGCGATTTCGAGCAGGCGGTCGAGCGCTGGACGCAAGCGGCGGCGTCCTACGAGCGGTCCGCCGCGCGCTCGGAGCAGATCGACGCGTTGATTCGTCTGTCCGAGGCCTACCAGTCACTTGGCAGTTATCGGACGGCGGCGATCAGGCTTGATCAGGCCAAGGCCCTCGTAGCCGACAGTGACGATTCTCTCCTGCCGATACGGATTCTTTGGAGGAGGGGCAGCCTGTATCAGGCTGCCGGGCAGCACGCGGAGGCTGAGCGGTCGCTACAAGAATCCCTCCGGCGCGCCAAGACGCTGACCCAGGCTGCGTTGACTGCCGCCATCTTGAACGATCTGGGGAATCTGGCCGCTTCGCAGGGAAAGTTTGCCGACGCGCTGGCCGCCTACCGCGAAAGTTTCCAAACGGCTCAAGCGGCTTCGGTGACGCTTCTGGCGGCCACGAGCCTGGTCAACGCCGCCCGCGTGTCTTTGCCCTTGAAGCAGTATCGTGAAAGCAAGCAGCGGCTCGACCAGGCCGCCGGCATCTTACGCGGACTGGAGCCCTCGCACGAACAGATCGGCGCGTTCATCACGGTTGGGCTGACGTATGCCAAGCTGCGCGCCTCCCTCGTTGAGATGAACACAGACCTTACGCTCGCGGCGTTTCAGGCGCTTCATGACGCGGCTAGAGCCGCTGATCAACTTGGCGACCGTCGGGCCTCCTCCTTCGCGTGGGGGTACCTGGGGAAGCTCTATGAGGATGAGCATCGGTACGCGGAAGCGCTTGATGTGACGCAACACGCGATTCTGATGAGCCGGCAAGCGGCGGCGCCCGAAGCGCTGTACCGGTGGCAGTGGCAGGCGGGTCGACTCTTGAAAGGCCTCGGACGGCCTAAGGAGGCGATTGACGCATATCGGCAGGCGATCGTTGCAGTCCAGTCCATCCGCCAGGAAGTCTCCGCCGCGGTTGCTGAAGACCAGCCGGACGCCTCTTTTCGTGAGACGGTTGGAGCCGTGTACTTTGAGCTGGCCGATCTTCTGCTTCGGGGTTCTGAACGGGATGCCGACCCACAACATCAAGAGGCCGTATTACGCGAAGCCCGCGACACGGTTGAACTGTTCAAAGTGGCGGAGCTGCAGGACTACTTTCAAGATGATTGCGTGCAAGCCGCGCGGTCCCACGCCACGGGTCTGGAGTTGGTTTCAAAGACCGCAGCCGTGATTTATCCCATCATGCTGCAGGACCGTTTGGAAATCCTGGTGAGTCTGCCTTCGGGCATGGTGAGAAAGACCGTTCCAGTCGGTGTTGAGGCATTGACAGAGGAAATCCGCGCATTTCGAAACTTCCTGGAGAAACGCAGCACTCGGGAATATCTTTCCCATGCAAAAAAGTTGTACGAGTGGCTGATCGAGCCGATTGAGCCGCTGTGGGCAGATGCCGGGATCGACACCCTGGTCATTGTGCCTGACGGTGCGCTTCGGACGATTCCATTGGCTGCCCTGCATGACGGCACGCAATTCCTCATCAAGAAATATGCCGTGGCGACAACGCCGGGCGTCACGCTCACGGATCCTCGGCCGCTGGATCGCAAAGGCATCAAACTTCTCTCCGTGGGCATCACCGAAGCCGTGCAGGATTTTCCGGCGCTGCCTCATGTCTCGCGCGAGGTGGAGACCATCCAGCGACTGTATGGTGGCACCATCCTCCTGAACAAGCAATTTATGATGTCTCGGGTGGAGGAAGAACTGAAAGCGCATCCCTACTCGGTCATGCATATCGCTTCTCACGGGCAGTTCCAGAGCGACAGCAACGAGACTTTTTTGCTTGCCTATGACGGGAAGATGACGATGGACCGGCTGGAAGAGTACGTGGGCATGCTTCGTTTTCGAGAAGAGCCCTTGGCCCTGATCACCCTGAGCGCCTGCGAGACCGCTGCGGGGGACGATCGAGCCGCACTCGGTTTGGCCGGTGTGGCGATCAAGGCAGGGGCACGGAGCGCCTTGGCTTCGCTGTGGTTCCTCGATGACCAGGCTTCCTCCCAGCTGGTCACCGAGTTTTATCAACAACTGCATGACGATTCCGTGGCCTCCACAGCGATGGCACTCCAGCGTGCACAAATTAAATTTCTCGAACATCCGGAATACAATCATCCCGCCTACTGGGCGGCATTCTTGTTGCTTAATAATTGGCTGTAGTCTACGCTTTCGCCGTGAGCACTCTCCTGAAGCTGGGCCGATCGCTTTTTGCCGTCAGCATCTTTGCAGGAGTATTGGTTGCACTCTCCGTCCTCGGCATCCGCAGCACCTCAATCCTTGAGCCCCTTGAATTAACAGTCTATGACTGGCTGATCCAATCCCGTCGTGGGTCGGAGGGGGCTGATCCCCGCGTTGTTCTGATTACGGTCACCGAGCAGGATATTTTAAGTCAGGGACGTTGGCCGATTACCGATGCGATACTGGCTGAGGCGTTGACCCGGCTCGTGCAATTCCAGCCGCGTGCGATCGGGCTTGATATCTATCGTGATATTCCTGTCGATCCCGGTCACACAGACCTGAACAGGGTCTTCGTCGAACATCCCCAGATCATTACCGTGACAAAGCTCGGCGGTGGCATGGTGGCCAGTATCCCTGCGCCTCCGGCGCTGGCCGGGACCGAGCAAGTCGCGTTCAATGATGTCCTCATCGATTCCGACGGAATTGTTCGTCGTGGCTTACTATTCCAGGAGGTCGGAGATCAAACGGCGTATGGCTTCGCGCTTCGACTGGCGTTGCTGTTTCTTGCTAAAGAGGGGATTGGGCCGCAGCCCGACCCTGAAAATCCTGAGCAGCTTCGCTTGGGACCCACCACCCTCCGGCGGTTTGGGGCCTACGACGGTGGATATGTCGGCGCTGACGCCGGCGGGTATCAAATATTAGTGGATTTTCACCGTGGGCAAAGCCGGCCACTCTCATTCTCATTGACCGCCCTGCTCACTGGTCAGGTCGATCCGGACGCGATTAGGAACAAGATTGTCCTTTTTGGTGTCACGGCCGAGAGTGTTCCTGATCTGTTCCACACACCGTTCAGTTCCGGGAATGACACCGGCCGTATGATTCCCGGGGTCGCTGTCCATGCCCAAATCATCAGTCAGTTACTCGGGGCTGGTTTGGAAGGTCGCCGCCCGATTGCCACGCCCGGTGAATCACAGGAGTGGCTGTGGACTATTCTGTGGGGTGTGTTAGGCGCCCTACTTGGTGCGTGGACGCGTTCTCCGTGGCGGCTTGCCCTGGGTGCGTCGGGCGGGCTGTTCATCCTTGGCCTCATCGTGGTTGTCGCGTTTGTTCAGGGATGGTGGATCCCGCTCGTGCCACCATCCCTGGCTTGGTTTCTCTCTGTGTCCGTCGTCACGGCTTCGGTGTTGAGCCGGGAGCGGAAGGAACGCGCCCTTCTGATGCATCTGTTCTCCAAGCACGTTTCAGGGGAAGTGGCTGAAGCAGTCTGGCGACAGCGCGAGCAGTTTCTGCAAGATGGGCGCCCTCGGTCGCAACAATTAGTCGCGACTGTCTTTTTCTCCGACTTCAAGGGTTACACGGCCGCTTCAGAAAAAATGACCCCTGAGGCTCTGATGGACTGGGTCAATGCGTATCTGGATGTCATGGCGGGGCTGGTGATCAAGCACGGAGGTGTGATTGATGATTACGCAGGGGATGCGATCAAAGCAAACTTTGGTGTCCCACTCCCACGGAACTCAGAGGAGGAGATCGCCCAGGATGCGGTGAATGCCGTGACTTGTGCTCTAGCCATGGAGCAGGAGATGCATCGGCTCAACATGCGACATGAACAGGGGGGGCTCGCGACGATCGGGATGCGGATTGGAATTCACACTGGACTGGTTGTTGCCGGGAGTGTCGGCACTTCGGAGCGACTCAAATACACGACGGTTGGTGATGCGGTGAATACGGCGGCGCGATTGGAAAGCTTGGATCGGGATATCGTTCAGGAGACGCCGGGCCAGCGATCGTGCCGGATCTTGATCGACGAGAGCACGAAGCTCTATCTTGGGGATCGCTTCGTGCTCGATCGGATCGGAGAGGTCAGCGTCAAGGGCAAAGAACAAACTCTAATGGTTTACAGGGTCATCGGTCACGTACAGGGAGAAACAGTGCGATGATTGCCTCTTCCGGTCCTTACCCGGCCTGAATAGTGAGGTCAAAGTTTCCGACCTCGGGTAAGTCGACCTGATCCAACAATTCGACCCTGTGCTTTCGCAAAGCCAGATCGGCCGGCGACGTTTCGATCAGCTCCGAAATGACCATCACGGCGTCATACCACAGCCCATCTGCCGCAAATCGATAAAAGGCATCGGTCGTGGGAGCCGCTGCTAGGGCTTCAGGATTAATGTCGGCGCGTTCGACTCGCTCGATGGCGCCCATCGCGATGATATCTTTGGATCGCCGCTTAGAGTCGAAGACGAGGGCGATGGACCAGATGTAGCGCTCACCAGGAACCAGTTTCACCCCATAGTCTGAGAGGCGCACCCGCTGTATTCCGGCCTTCGTGGGCACCTGCAATCGCTTTTCCAGTAGCGGGGTGTCGCCTTTTTCAAGCGTTAGGGTCAATTCTACGGGGTTGGTCACTACGTCGGAGGCAAACCAATAGAGGTCCGGTTGTTCACGTACGGTCAAGCCGGTATGACCTGGTGCAAGTACGGACAGAATCGGGATAGACTTGTTTGTCCCTCGAGTCCCTCCTCCCACCCGCCGCCCGGCCGAAGGGGCGCCGAGACCGCGAGGTGGCTGATACAGGAGAGTTTTCATAACCTGTCCGGCCTGCGCCTTCTGCTCTTTGACCTCCTTCGCAAGCGATGAGGTCGCGGTTGGATTTTCCTCTGCGCTCACCACAAGCGGCAGGCTGATGAGAAACCCGATTATGAAACCCCACCTCGTTACTGTTGTTCGTTTCATAGAGGTACCTCCTATTTTCCGATACCGTTGCTATCCGTTAGCAACGATGCAATCAATAGACCAGACAGGATCGTTAAATAAGATGATCCAAGGTGAAGTGGTAATGACACATAACACTATGATTGTCAAGCGGTAGTATGATGAAGCTGGCGCGTGGGAGTGCTAGCCATTTCTCTCATTGGAGCTTCTTGGCTGTGATGAAACAGATCCAGTCTGAATCGAAAATGATTCCATCCAGCAGGATAGCCGAGCGAGACGGGTGAGGAAGTTCTGAGTTCTGAGTTCAAAGTTCTGAGTTATAGCGGGCAGGACGGGCAGGACAGGCGGGACGGGTTGATCTGGTTTATCTGGTTCATCTGGTTAGGTTTGTTCAACCAAATAAACAAGACAAACCAAACAAACCAAATAACGATCTTCTTATGTTGGCGGACTTTCTCAGCATCCTGCTAAATACCAATATGTGAATCCCCTCGATTGAGGGGATATCTATTTGTGGGGATTGTGGTTTTCCCGGCATTCCCGTACAGAAGAGGTCAATGACCAAGAGAAGCAGTCCATGCCATACGGCCGAACTTACCGTTCACTGTGACCGCCGAAGATTCAATCACAAGGGGATTGTGGTGTTAGATCTGAGTAGAGCGACCAGCATTATTCTCGTCGTGGTCTCGCTGACCGGCTGCGGTGAGCCGATGTTTGAAAATGCCGGCAGCCAGAATAGTCTGCTGGAGGATCGTGAGGCCTGTGCCATGGAGATGGAGAAAAGCGCCGCCGCGATTGCCTACCGTCAAAATCCCACGGCGCATCCGGATTATGTGAACCAGGTCTTTACAGACACGAACCGCTGCATCGAACGCAAGGGCTGGAAGCAAGTCAGGTCTCAGCAAGAGCAAGAGCAGGTGCGTGAAGCGGTCACATCTGAATTGGCTCAAACAGGTCAGCCGGCCCCACGCTCAGATCCCAAGGCCACGGACGCATTCGTGCGCGGCGTAGAGGAGAGACTCGCGCATGTGCCAAGTTCGGCGCGGTGATAGGAAGGT
>Ga0247727_10018907_pt1 | contig 10754 bp, 14 predicted proteins | sample WisWelCaveWW1625_FD_202498 | JGI IMG/M metagenome (GOLD analysis project Ga0247727, IMG submission 202498) | Biofilm microbial communities from Wishing Well Cave, Virginia, United States - WW16-25 | ecosystem: Environmental > Aquatic > Deep subsurface > Groundwater > Cave microbial mat | place...
GCCAGACGCCCAAAGCGGTTGAGCCGCAACAGCAAATTGAATAACGCCGCGGCGCTCCAGCTCAAAAATGCAAAGATAAGATAAAAGATCAACACCGGCCAGACGAACGGCGCCACTGCCGGATTCGTCTCCGCCCATTTGTTCAACAGGCGAAACAAAATGTAAGCGCCGATGATAAAACCCCACTGCGCGCGATTGCTGAGCTTTGAGATCCAGAAAAAATAGCGCAGCATCAATCGATAAATCAAATGCCGCGCTTTGAGCGCTTCGATAATTCCCTCGCGCGCCCACTCCAGCCCGGGATTCAGGCGCAGCGCCTCGCGGAAATGTTCCATTGCCCGGACCGGCTCGCCTTTCTGCAGCAGCGTCCAGCCCTGATTGGCGTGCGTGACGTCATTCTCCGGATCACGGGCGAGCGCACCGTCAATCGTCGTCACGGCTTCCTGTTTGCGGCCCAACTTGACCAGAGCGATGGCGCGGAGATTGGTAGACTCGATATTTTCCGCATCGAGCTGCAGCCCTTGCTCCGCGGCTTGCAATGCTGTGGCCCACTGTTTTTGATTGCATTTGATGCTCGCGAGCTGCGCGAAATAATCCGCCTCTTCCGGATCAAGGCGAATGGCCTCATAAATGGCGAGCTCCGCCTCCTGATGGCGGTCCTCCGCTTCGTAAACTCGCGACAGCACATAGTGCGAATAGGGCAAGTGCGGCGCCTGATGAACCGCGGCGCGGGCTTCGGCGTTCGCCTCGGCAAATTTTTTCTGCGCCGACAGACTCACGGCCAACATCGCATGCGCCGACGGATCTTCAGGATTGTTCGCCAGTGCCTGCCGCAGTTCTCGTTCGGCCATCTCGTGCCGCGACTGGTGCAGGAGAACGCGGGCGCGCTCAACATGGGCATTCATTAGTCTCTAACAAGTTAAATGTGTGCAAAAAAGCAAAATTTTTGACGACTTCAATTTCACCCGCTATTCATAAGATTTTTGTGCAATTTTAAAAAACTTCAACTTTGGCTGCGGTTTTATCCACGTTATAGTATTACTTTGGAAAAACTATCACAACCGCGAAGATTTTTTTCACCACAAAGGCCACAAAGAGCACAAAGCCTGCCCTGCCGCAGGCCAGGGAAAAAACAGTTAATTATGTGTTCTTTCTTTGTGTCCTTTGTGCCCTTTGTGGTTGAATTTGTTTGCGGCTGATGCAGCGCTACGGTTCTCCATTATAATTTCATATAAGCAATAATGTCGTCATAAATGCCGCCCTGATTGGAATACAGCGCATAGTTGCGCGCGGTGGCAAACCATTCTTTCGTCGTAGGCCGCAACGTTTTCACGGCGGCCATCAACTCTTTCGTGGCGATAGGCGAGGGCGCGCCCTTCTTCATCGCTTCGCGCAATTTTTCTTCGACGGCCAGATCCACCACCGCTTTTAAATCCGCGCCGGAAAATTCTTCGGTTTTCTTGCTGAGATAATCATAATCGACGTCCATCGCCGGTTTGCCTTTTAACAGAATGCGCAGGATGGCGGCGCGCGCGGCCACATCCGGCGGCGGCACAAAAATGATGCGATCAAAGCGGCCGGGGCGGCGAAACGCCGAATCCAGATGCCACGGCGCATTGGTCGCGGCCAGAATCAGCACGCCCGCGTTCGAGCTTTGCACGCCGTCCAGCTCCGCGAGAAATTGGTTGATGAGCTGGCGGCCGCCGCTCTGCCGCATGTCCGTGCGGCTCGCGCCGAGCGCATCCACTTCGTCAAAAAACAGCACGCACGGTTGGTGGCTGCGGGTGTGCTCGAAAATTTCATGCAGATTGCGCTCGCTCTGGCCGATGTACATTTGCAGCACGTCGTGAATGCCGACGGCGAGAAATCCCGCTTTCACTTCGCCGGCGGTGGCGCGCGCCAGATACGTTTTGCCGCATCCGGGCGGGCCGTACATCAAAATGCCGCCGCCCACGGCTTTGCCGTACGCTTTGTAAATTTCCGGATGCGTGAGCGGATGAATGATCTTCATCCGGATTTCGTCCTTCACTTTTTCCATGCCGCCGACGCCGGCAAAATTAATTTCCGGATGCTCGACCTCGGTGATCGGCGCCTCCGCGGGATATTCCACCGGCGCGAGCAGGAGGTCATCATCGCTCGCGGCGTCGCGCTTTTCAACATTCTCCGGGCGCACGCCAAGCTGCTCCGCCAGCGAAGGATCAGCCAGCGTCGGGTCGATTTTTATCGCCTGTTGATACGCCTGTTGCGCGGGCGCCGGCTCCCGCGTTTTCAGCAACAATCGCGCATACAACAAATATGCGCGCCCCGGCGCCTTTTCGCTTTGCAATAAATCTTCGACGACGACCAGCGCCGCGGAGTTTTTTCCCTGCTGAAAAAAAGCCTGCGCGAGGCCGAGCTTGAGCGGCACGCTGTCCGGCGCCTGCTTCAGCGTTTCGCGAAATTCTTTTTCCGCTTCCGCCGCCTCGCCGTGGCTCAATAAAGTTTCGGCAAAATGCTGGCGCAGCGGCAGATTGTCCGGCGACAGCAACAGGGCGTCTTGCAGCGCCCGTAGAGTTTCGTTGTGGCTTTTCATTTTTTCATTCCGTTATTTAGCGAATTTATCCACCAGCGTTCGCATGACGCGAATATGCTCCGGCGCGGTTCCACAGCAGCCGCCAAGAATATTGACACCGAGCTGCAAAAGTTTTTCCGCTTTGGGTTGAATCAACTCCGGCGTTTCTTTGTAAATGGAAACGCCATCGACCCAATCCGGAATTCCGGCGTTCGATTGCGCGATAATCGGCTTGTCCGTGAGCGGGCGCATTTCTTGAATAATCGCGATCATGTCGTCAAAACCGCGCCCGCAATTGGCGCCGATCACGTCGGCGCCGGCGTCCGTGAGTCGCGCGACCGCGGTTGGAACGTCCACGCCCCACATCGTGCGCAAACCGGCTTTGCCCAGTTCAAACGTCATGGTCGCAACCACCGGCAACGGCGTGTGGTCTTTGGCGGCGTGAATCGCAATCGCCGCTTCTTCCGCGGCCATCATGGTTTCGATGAAAATCACGTCCGCTTCGCCTTCAAAGAGCGCCACCGCTTGTTCGGCAAAATATTCATAAGCGTCCTGTATCTTGCAGGATCCCACCGGCTCCAGAATGCTGCCCGTCGGCCCGATCGAGCCGGCGACAAATTTTCCGGGAGGGCAAACGTCGCGCGCCAATTTTGCGGCGGCATAGCAAAATTCCACCACGCGCTCTTCGTAGCCGTGCAGCATCAATCGCAAGCGATTCGCGCCGAACGAATTGGTTTCGACGATATCCGCGCCGGCTTCGTAATAATCGCGGTAAATTCCCTGCACGATTTCCGGATGCGTGACATTATATTCTTCCGGACAAACGCCCGTCGGCATGCCGCGCTTTTGCAGCTCCGTTCCCATCGCGCCGTCGGCGAGGAGGATGACGCCGGAATTTAATTTTTCGAGGAAAGACATGTTCTTTTAAAATTGTGGTTTAACATGGCGAGACCACGTTTGTTGAATGTTGCTCGCGTCATTTTGGATAATCATCATAGAGTCCCTCATCTTCAGCCGCGTAACTATTCAAGAATGCGCCGTGACCACGAATTTGATTGCCATTATCATTTTGTGTCGGCATGGGTCGAATATTGATCCACCACTTTCCTGGGGACAAATGTTTAACGGCATCTTCAGGAAACAAGAAAACTTCCCCGTCTTTTAATTCAATTTCATAAGTGAGATTTATCAGCGAACTCTGCATATTCAACCTCATTTTCTTTTAAGATGATTTGCCAAACAAAGCTTCTGTAGGTAAAATAAAAAAGACTCAGCGCAAAATCAAGCATGGAATTTCTTAAAATGTGCCGGTCTTATGCAACTGCAGATTGCATTCCGAGCAACGCTTTGGCTTTTTCCACCGCTTCGGCCGCATTCTTCGCAAACGCATCGGCGCCGATTTTTTCCGCGAACGCCGCGGAGATCGGCGCGCCGCCGACCATCGTTTTTACCGGCAGGCTTTCGGCTTTGATTTTATCAACCACGACTTTCATATAGCCCATCGTCGTCGTCAACAGCGCGGACATCCCGACGATATTCGCCTGTTCTCTTTTAATGGCGTCGATAAATTTTTCCACCGGCGTGTTGATGCCGAGGTCGATCACTTTGAAGCCCGCGCCTTTCAACATCATCGCGACGATGTTTTTGCCGATATCGTGAATATCGCCTTTCACCGTGCCGATCACGACGACGCCGATTTCTTTGACTTTCGCCGCCGCCAAAATCGGCTCGAGAATCGCGAGCGAGGCTTTCATCGCGCGCGCCGAAATCAACACCTCGGGAACGAAAATAATATTGTCGCGAAAGCGCACGCCGACCACGTCCATGCCCGGCACCAGCCCGCGATCGAGAATTTCTTTCGCCGATAATCCGGCTTCGAGAAGCTGATGCGTGAGTTGTTCGCAGCGTTCCTTGTTGCCGGCAATGACGGCTTGCGCCATTTCTTGCAACAGATTTTCAGTCATAAACAACGGGAGTATTGGATTGCTGGATTGTTGGATCAATGGGCTTGCATACGCGCTTATTGTTCATAACTAAACTCATTATTGCGCCAGTCATTGCGTTTTCTGCAGACTTGCCGTGCACAGTTGAAACGATACTGAACGACGCCTTCAAAGTCAAGCGTTTTGTTGGAGGAAATGTAAAGCACGGGCAGAAAAACGTAGCGCTGCGGCGCCTGCGCCATCGCTCGCGCCTCGAGCCGCTCCGCAAGTATCTGGGTTGAGCGTGACTTTGGAAAATTAAAAGCCCTCATCCGTTTTGAGATCGGATGAGGGCTTTTTGTTATTCGAGCGCCAAACTGATTTTGATTCGCTTGCCAATTTCACGCATTGCGGTTGGAGGCAATACACCCAATTTTTTTGAAATCATTGTTATTTCCTTCCTGATTTTCTATCGCCATTATTTGTGCTGCTAGAATATCATTAACCGTCACAGCATTTTCTTTAGCCATAACTTGATACCCTTCAGCCAAAAGAGCTTCAGAATAAGATTTTCTGCTTTGGGTTTGTTTCAAGCTTTGGGCTAATAAGTTTTGGATTAGGCGGTCAATAGATTGTGAAGTTGCTTTAGAAGCCCTTCGCAACTTGCGATGAAGATTGTCATCAAGACTGATTTCCAATGTTTTCATTTTGTCTCCAAAATGTTTTCACGGGCATTATTTTTCAAATTGGCTAATGGCGAGCAAAACAATAATCATTGTGTTGAAAAATGCAAATGCGCCAACCATCAATTTCTATGGCTGCAACAAGATAAACTATTCAAAACAGTCAAGAAAAAATTTCTCGTCTATGTAATCCCTCAGATCACAAGATCACAAGCGGACGAAATGCAAAAATCCCGCGAAAAATACTTCTCAAATGGCGATTCTCCACCTGTAACTTGGCAGTACTTTGTTGGAGGAAATTATACTTGACAATCATCGACAAATTGTTATTTTGCGCTTTGAACCACCGTCCGAGCGCTCCGGCTAAAGAGAATAAATGATCTTAATCCAAACCCGAAGCGCCCGGACGGTTAAACTGAAAAGGAGGCGCACAATGTTTCGTCAAATCTCTTTCGCAAAAACACTCATCCTCGCCGGATTTGCCGCCAGCGTTTTTGCGCAAAACACCGCGCCCGCGAAGTGGACGCCCGAAGCCATGATCAAATACAAACGTTTGCTCGGCACGGCGATCTCACCGGGCGGCAAATGGGTCGCGTACACCGTTTCCGAGCCGATGCTGGAGGGCGAGAAAAGCGAGTATCGCTCGCACATTTTCCTGGCAAGCGCGGACGGCAAAACCGATTTTCAATTGACGCAAGGCGATAAATCCTGCACGAATCCGCGATGGTCGCCGGACGGCAAATGGCTCGCCTTCTCGTCCGCGCGCGGCGGCGAAAAAAACAACGTCTGGCTGATTCGCCCATTTGGCGGTGAAGCGGAAAAACTAACCGATGCCAAAAGCGGCGTAAATGGTTTCGCGTGGTCGCCGGATGGCAAACGTATCGCTTACACGATGAGCGATCCTTTAAGCGAGCAGGAAGAGAAGGATAATAAGGAAAAGCGCGATGAAATCGTCGTCGATGAGAATTTCAAATTCGCGCATCTCTACGTTATCCCGCTGGAGAAAAACGAAAAAGGCGAACGCCGAGCCAAACGGTTGACGAGCGGAAATTTTCACGTCGGCAGTTTCGATTGGTCGCCGGATGCGAAATGGCTCATCTTCGATCATCAAGCCACGCCGCGCGTCAACGATTGGCCGACGGCGATGATTTCGCTGGTTCCTGCTGATAGCGGCGCGGTGAAATTGTTTGCCACCAAAGCCGTCGCGAGTGACCCACATTTTTCGCCGGATGGTCAATGGGTTGCGTTCACCCATGATGGCGGCGACAAACGTTGGGCAAGACGCAGTGAGATTTATGTCATGCCCATCACCGGCAGTGAATCAAGAAAATTGGGCGAGACTTTCGACAATCAAGCAGGGATTCTCGGCTGGTCAGCGGACGGCAAAGAGATTTATTTCAACGAAACCGAACGCACTTCGCCGCGCGTTTTTGCGATTCCCGTCGGCGGCGGTAAGCCGCGCGCGATCACAACGGGCAGCGGTATTTTTGGCGGCGCGTCTTTCAGTTATGATACGAAAACGATGGCTGTCGTTCATCAAACGCCCGAACAACTGCCGCAAGTTATGGTTTCGTCGACCCTCAAATTTGCTCCCGCGAAAATCACCAACGTCAATCGTGATTTTCCGGCGTTGGCGATGGGCCGCACCGAAGTGATCAAATGGAAATCGAAAGATGGAAAAGAGATTGAAGGTCTGGTGACCTATCCGGTGAATTATGTCACGACGCGAAAATATCCGCTGGTGCTCAACATTCACGGCGGGCCGGCCGGCGTCTTCACTGAGAATTATACCGGCGCTTCTTCGATTTATCCGTTGCAAGCGTTCGCGGCGGCAAACTATGTGGTTCTTCGTCCGAACCCGCGCGGCAGCAGCGGCTACGGCGTGGAGTTTCGCCGCGCGAATATCAACGATTGGGGCTTCGGCGATTACGATGACGATATCGGCGGCGTCGATCTGCTCATCGAAAAAGGCATCGTGCATCCCGACAGCCTCGGCGTGCTGGGCTGGAGTTACGGCGGCTTCATGACGTCGTTCATCATCACGCGCACGAAACGTTTTAAAGCCGCTTCCGTTGGCGCGGGCGTGACGAATCTGATGAGCTTCACCGGCACCGCGGACATTCCCGGTTTTCTGCCGGATTATTTTCTCGGCCAGCCGTGGGACAATCTCGCGGCGTATCAAAAACACTCCGCGATGTTCAACGTGAAGGGCGTGTCGACGCCGACGCTGATTTTGCACGGCGAAAAAGATTTGCGCGTGCCGCTCTCGCAGGGACAGGAATTTTACAACGCGCTCAAGCAACAGGGCTGCCCCGTGCAGATGGTTGTTTATCCGCGCACGCCGCACGGCCCGCAGGAACCGAAGTTCATTCTCGACATCGGCAATCGTTTGCTGGATTGGTTTGATTTGTATATTCGCGGCAAGAATGGCGGGAAGAAAACGTCGTGATTGGCCTCCAAGAAAAGTTATTGACCGGTCACTTGAAGTGACCGGTCAAATCTTTGCTCCATGATCAAATTGCAAGCAATTGAATTGGTAAAAAATAAAAAGGTATCGGCGCGCTAGAGTGGAAGTTTTTCCGAAAAGGTGAGGGAGAGGCTCATTCTTGAAGCATCATTAAATCGCTTACGCACCGTCAAACAGCAACAGCCTTGCGGTTGTTTTGAACTAACTTATCCAAATACCACCACCAATGGGAAGGCAATGTATTCATTTGTACACGCAGGGCACCGAGCTCGGCGATTTCCGCAAGGCTCGCGTAAAACTCGTTGGCGTGGGCCAGAAAAGTCGCATCAGCCGACTCAAGATCGGTACGCTCTGCCTTGCTTAAGCGAGGCTCGACCAACGCCAGGTGGGTGCGCGCTTCCAGCATTTCAAGAACTTCAAATCCACTCACCGTTGGAAATTTGACGCTGACAATATAATTGGCAACCCATTTTTGATGATCATTCATGGCAGCAACTCCTTCAATTTTCCGAGAAAAACATAATGCCGATTGCCGTTAATGATCAGGATGAAATCAAGCGGCAAGAGGAAACGTATCCAACATAACCGACCTCACGACACACCCAAAGCCGGTTTTGGGATCGAGCTTCAAGAAAGAGGATAAAGCCGGTGAGTTAAGAATTGGCAACAATTTCTTTCGTTCAGCCGCTTTTATTTTCTTCCATCCGCTAAAAAGAAACTTCGGCAGTTGCGTAAGCCGCTGGTAATTAACCACGGTCAGTTGGATTGGTTTCATTGAATCAGCCGCAACGTACAAAATGAAACCGTCTTGCAGCTCGTAAGCGATCTTTTGAGCGCGCCGCAAACGCTCGTCGAAAATGATGTTTAGGACATCGCCTTCCGAATCGTATATCAATCGCATTTCTTGCTCCAAAAAATTTATTTGGGATATGCCGTGACAATAAAATTATTCGGTTTATCCATTTGCCAACGAAACGCAACCACCACTTCTATATGGTCGAGTCCATCGATTAAAAACTGCATTCTCTTTTTATAATAGAACTTCTCGGGATGAAAAGTATCCCGTCGGCGTTTTCCTGAACGAATAGTGCTTAAAACTTCAGCGCGATATTCTTCCAATTCCGAATGCTCTTCAACAATATGCTCCCATCTTTCATCTGTCAAATAGACGGCATTTCCAAGCTTGTCTATAACTTCTTCGCGCATGTCGATACCCCGTCCGTTTGGTTTTTCTGAAATTTAGCAAAACTTCTTGAGATTTGCAAGCGAAGATTGATAGCCTCAAGCCTGCTGCTCCACCAACTCCACCAGCACGCCCATCAAGCTCTTCGGGTGCAAAAACGCAACGCGACTTCCCCTCGCGCCCGCACTACCCGCGTTAGGAATAATTTCCATGCCCGCGGTTTTCAGGCGCGCCAGTGCTTCCTCGAGATTCGCGACTTTGAAACAAATATGGTGCATGCCCTCGCCGCGCTTGTCGATGAATTTCGCAATCGGCGAATCCAGCGCGGTGGCCATCAACAGCTCGACGCGCGACTCGCCGACGTCAAACATCGCGGCTTGCACTTGCTGTGAAGCCACTTCCTCGAGATGATCAGGACCCCGTCCACAAAGCGCGGTGTAACGGGCAATCGCTTCATCGAGATGGCGCACGGCGATGCCGACGTGATCGATTTTGTCGAGCATAAAAATGTCCTTTCTCAAGTTGACTTCAATTTCAAAAATAAACCGGCAGGAAATGGAAAGCAAGAGGGCCGAATAAAAAACTTTTATTGCGTCAACGGATTTTATTTCAAACTTATCCGTTGGCTGCGTTCAATCCATAGGAAAAGATTTTGCGATGTCATGCCGCGTTTTCGTCGCCGCATTCGTCGCGCGCAACTTCGTTCCCGCATGAATCGCCACCGTGCCGAGCATCAGGGTTTCAAACTCGACGTTATTCAACCCTGCGTCTTCCATGCGCACGCGGAGCTCTTCCGGCGTCACAAAAATCGCGACGGAATGCGGCAAATAAGAATACGCGTCGGAATTGCCGCTAATCAAGCCGCCGATTTTCGGAACGACCTTGCCAAAATACCACGCAAAAAAATCGCGAAACAGCGGCTGGCGCGGGCGCGTAATTTCCAGACACGCCACTTTGCCGCCCGGTTTGATGACGCGCGCCATCTCGCGCAGAAAGGCGTCGAGATCGCCGACATTGCGCAAAGAGAAACCGGTGACGACGGCGTCGAAACTGTTGCTCGGAAACGGCAAGTGCAAACCATCCGCGGCTACGAGATGCACGTTGTTTTCGTTATGCCACGGTTTGATTTTGAGCCGCGCATATTTCAACATCGTGTAACTGAAATCCGCGGCGACGACCAGCCCGGCTTTGGCTTTTTGCGCCGCCAACGCAATGTCCGCGGTGCCCGTCGCGATATCGAGCACCTGCGCCCCCGGCTGGATGCCGGCGCGCTTCACCAGCAGCCGGCGCCAACTCTGATCGCGCCCAAACGTCATCACGCGATTCATCAGGTCATAGCGCGGCGCGATGCGGCTGAACATCTCCTGCACATAACCGGCCTTTTGCTCGGGTGTTGCAAATTTGAAAGAATTTTTCGGCATGGGGATTCACAATTCGGACTCTTTTTGGTATCCGGATTTTCCGAATCGTCCGGATTAAAACCTTTACTTTTGGCACAGATTTCTGCTTTAGTCGCTAAAGAGAAATTTTAATTTAAGCATCTCCGCGAGCTTGAGCAAGATAATTTTTTGCAATGAAAAGTCGCTAAGTCCGAAGTTCGATGTCCGAGGTCGTTGGTTATCGTAGCCTGTAAAAGGATTCTCATGGAATAACAGAGCATGCAACCCGACCTCGGACATCGAACGCCTCGACCCCGGACTTCTTACCTTGACCTTTGCCGAATTTTTCATTATCTTTGACGCATATAATAAAATTTTTCAAATGCTCGTAAGTTTTCCAAACATTATCGTGACCACCCAACTTTGGACTTTCGACCTCGGGCTTCGGACCTTTTAACCTCGGACAATAGACTATCATGAACCTTCTCCAACTTTTAGATGTTCTCCGCAGCGATCCGGAGTTTATGTACAATGTCACCTGCTGGAAGACGCTGCCCGCCAAACCTGCA
>Ga0247727_10018908_pt1 | contig 10753 bp, 12 predicted proteins | sample WisWelCaveWW1625_FD_202498 | JGI IMG/M metagenome (GOLD analysis project Ga0247727, IMG submission 202498) | Biofilm microbial communities from Wishing Well Cave, Virginia, United States - WW16-25 | ecosystem: Environmental > Aquatic > Deep subsurface > Groundwater > Cave microbial mat | place...
AAGACAATGTGTATGCCACGCAGTTCCACCCGGAAAAAAGCCAGGCCGCCGGGCAGCGCATCATCCGGAATTTTGTCGGCCTGTGATCCCGATCCCGGCCATCGATTTGAAAGGCGGGCGCGTGGTGCGTCTTTTGCGGGGGCGCTTCGACGCCGAGAAGGTCTACGGCGATAAGCCTGAGGAAGTCGCGCGCGCTTTCGAGCAGGAAGGTGCCCCGCGTATCCACGTGGTGGACCTGGACGGGGCGCTTCACGGTGAGCCGAGGAATCACCAGGCGGTGGAGCGTATTTTAAATTCCGTGACCGTGCCCGTGGAGGTGGGGGGAGGCATACGCAGCCTGGACCAGGCCGCGCACTACTTTGGAATGGGCGCTTCCTGGGTGATCTTTGGGACCAAGGCGTGTCTGGATATCGGCTTCCTGGAGGAAGCCATCGCGGAATTCGGTAAGCGCGTGATCGTGGGCATTGACGCCAAAGACGGTTGTGTGGCGACGGATGGATGGACCAAGGTCCATGAGATCAAAGCCGTGAGCCTTGCCAAAACAGTCGAGTCGGCCGGCGGGACCGCGGTGATCTATACGGATATTGCAAAGGACGGCGCGCTGACGGGCCCGAACCTGGAGCATCTGGAAGCGCTGGCCAATGCCGTCACCTTGGACGTGATCGCCTCAGGCGGCGTGAGTTCGCTCGCAGACCTGAAGGCCATCCGCGCATTGGACAAAACGAATATTTCGGGCGTCATCATTGGCAAGGCGATCTATGAAAAGAAATTCTCGGTCAGACAGGCGGTGGAAACGTGCTTGCAAAAAGGGTGATCCCTTGTCTGGACGTGAAAGACGGCCGGGTGGTCAAGGGCGTGAAGTTCCTGAAGCTCCGGGACGCCGGGGATCCGGTGAAAGCCGCGCTCTACTACGACCGGACCGGAGCGGATGAGCTCATTTTTCTAGATATCACGGCCTCGCATGAGAAGCGCTCGACCTTACTGGATGTGGTCCGGCGCACAGCCGAGGCGGTCTTTATGCCGCTGACGGTCGGGGGCGGCGTCAGGACCTGCGAGGATATACGCGCGCTTCTCGTGGCCGGTGCGGACAAGGTATCGCTCAATACGGCGGCAGTCGAGCGGCCTGCTCTTGTGAGCGAGGCGGCCAAGCGTTTTGGTTCGCAGTGCGTGGTCGTCGCCATCGACGCCAAACAAAAAGCGACGGGGAAGTGGGGCGTTTTCACGCACGGAGGGCGTAAGGACCGAAGAATGGACGTGGTGGCCTGGGCCAAAAAGGTCGAAAAACTGGGGGCGGGCGAGATCCTTTTGACGAGCATGGACCGTGACGGCACGCAGGACGGCTACGACTTGGACTTGACGCGCGCGGTGTCCGGCGCGGTCCGCATCCCGGTCATCGCCTCCGGCGGCGTGGGTTCGCTCAGGCATCTGGCCGAGGGCCTCACGCGGGGCAAGGCGGATGCGGTACTCGCGGCAAGTATCTTTCATTTTAAAACACATACCGTCCACGAGGCAAAGAAGTACCTAAAACAGAAAGGGATAGCGGTGAGAATATGAAGGATGCTGATTTCGAAAAGATCAAGGCGATGCTCAAATTCAACGCGGACGGGCACATGCCTTCCATCATCCAGGACGCCAAGACGCAGAAGGTGCTCACGCTCTGCTATCTGAACGACGCGGCCTTGCGAGCGACGCTGGAGACCGGCTTCGTGCATGTTTTTCGCCGTTCGCAGAACAAACTGATGAAAAAGGGCGAGACCTCGGGCCATACACAGGCGCTGAGAGAGTTCCGTATCGACTGCGAAGGAAAATCGCTGCTTCTGGTCATAGACCAGAAGGTCGCGGGCTGCCACAAGGGCTATTTCAGCTGTTATTTTGAGAAGGTGCAGGCCGACGGGTCCCGCGCTGTCACGGAGACCCTCGTGTTCAATCCGGAAAAGGTCTATTGAGCGTGAAAGATTGCGCGCCTTCCCGCGCCGCGTTCCTGAAGCTCGCGCGGCGCTACAATCTGATACCGGTCACGCGTGAGGTGCAGGCCGACCTCGAGACGCCGGCCTCCTGCTTTCTTAAGCTGGCCGATCCCGAGCACTCCTTCCTGCTCGAGTCGGTGGAAGGCGGAGAGAAGATCGCGCGTTATTCGTTCATCGGCCTGTCGCCTTCCTGCACGTTCGAATCCAAAGGCCGGCGCGTGAAGATCTGCAAGGCCGGCTCAAAGCCCAAGATCTTCCAAACAAAGACCGGTCCGCTGGACGAGTTGGAAAAGCTCATGAAGTCCTTCCGCCAGGCGCCGACGGACGGCCTGCCGCCGTTCTCGGGCGGAGCGGTCGGCTATATGGGGTACGACGTGGTCCGTTTTTTCGAGCGTCTGCCGGACAAGAATAAGGACGGCTACGACATACCCGACAGCTTCTTCATGCTCACCGATTCGCTTTTGGCGTTCGACCACGCGGAGAAGAAGATCAAGGTGATCTGCAACGTGCATCTGGAAAAGGGCGAAGACGCCGCCGCGGCGTATGAGCGCGCCGAATCCAAGATCGACGCTCTCATCCAGGACCTGCAGATGCCTACGCCGCGGGCCAAATTCCTTTCGGCGACCGCGGAAGGCCCCGTCGCTGAGGCCGGCTCCAATTTTACCCGCCAACAATTCTGCAAAGCCGTCGGGCGGGCCCAAGAATACATCCGTCAAGGCGACATCTTCCAGGTGGTGCTTTCGCAGGCTTTCAGCGCCGACATCGTGCGCTCGGAGCCGTTCGACATCTACCGCGCGCTGCGTTCCATCAATCCTTCGCCCTACATGTTCTATCTGGATGCGGGGCCGTTCCAGCTTGTCGGTTCTTCGCCTGAGGTGCATGTGCGCTGTGAAGACGGAAAAGCGACGCTGCGCCCGATCGCGGGCACGCGGCCGCGCGGTGCAAGCGACGCAAAAGATCGTGCGCTCGAAAAGGAGCTTTTGGCCGACACCAAAGAACGTGCCGAGCATCTGATGCTGGTGGACCTGGGCCGCAATGATCTGGGCCGTGTCTGCGAGTTCAACAGCATCCGCGTGTCCGAATTCATGACTATCGAGCGCTATTCGCACGTGATGCATATCGTGAGCCTCGTCGAAGGCAGGTTGTCCAAGAACAAGACGCCCTTCGACCTCTTGAAGGCGACGTTCCCGGCCGGCACCGTTTCGGGCGCGCCGAAAGTGCGCGCCATGGAGATCATCGATGAGCTCGAGAACAGGCGCCGCGGTTTTTATTCAGGTATCGTCGGCTACTTCAGCTATTCGGGGAACCTGGATTCCTGCATCGCCATCCGCACCATCCTGGTGAAGGACAAGACCGCCACCGTCCAGGCCGGCGCGGGCGTGGTCGCCGACTCAAAACCCGAGCGGGAATATGAGGAGACCGTGAATAAAGCCAAGGGGATGCTCAAAGCCATCCGTATCGCGGAGGAATCAAGATGATCCTCGTCATCGACAACTACGACTCGTTTACCTACAACCTCGTCCAGTACCTCGGGGAGCTGGGTCAGGAGCTCAAGGTCTTCCGAAACGACGAGATAGACGTCGCCGGCATCAAGCGATTGAAACCCAGCCGTATCGTGATCTCTCCGGGCCCCGGAAGCCCCAAGGACGCCGGTGTTTCCAACGACACCCTGCGTGAGCTGGGCCCTAAACTTCCCATCCTCGGTGTCTGCTTGGGGCACCAGTGTATCGGAGAGGTGTTCGGCGGCCGGGTCATCGGCGCCGCGCGATTGATGCATGGGAAAACATCGCTCATCCATCACAACGGAAAAGGGCTTTTTAAAGGTCTTGATGATCCTTTCACGGCCACGCGCTATCATTCGCTCATCGTTGAGCGCTCCTCTCTCCCAAAAGATCTTCTGATAACGGCCCAGACCAAGGAAAAAGAGATCATGGGGCTCCAGCACAAACGTTACCCGGTCTACGGCGTGCAGTTCCACCCCGAGTCCATCCTGACTACCTGCGGAAAAAGCCTGCTCAAAAATTTTCTGAGTCTGAACCCATGAAAAAAGCTGCTTCGAAGAGTCTCACCGCGGTCCAGATGAAAACCGTCATGAAACGTCTCATGGACGGTCTCATGCCCGATGGCGAGATCGAAACGTTCCTCATCGAGCTTCGCGAAAGAGGCGAGACGGCCGTGGAGATCGCCGCCGCGGCCCAGGTGATGCGTGAACATGCGGTCAAGCTGCCGAAGATTTTCCCAGACCTTTTGGACACCTGCGGCACGGGAGGGGACAATCAACGCACGCTGAACGTTTCGACGTTGGCCGCACTGACGGCCGCCGCTGCCGGTGCGCGCGTAGCCAAGCACGGGAACCGTTCGGTCTCCAGCGTCTGTGGAAGCGCGGATCTTTTGGAAAAGCTGGGCGTGCGCATCGAGCTGTCGGCAAAGGCCGTAGCCGATTGTCTGGAGAAGACACGTTTCGGCTTCCTGTTCGCACCCCTTTTTCATCCGGCCGTCAAAGCGGCGATGCCGGCCAGAAAACGGATCCAAGGTAAGACCCTCTTCAATATTCTGGGCCCTCTTTCAAATCCCGCAGGAGCCGCCTTCCAGATCGTGGGCGTTTACGAACCCAGGCTCGTTCCCCTGGCTGCGCAGGCCCTCTCGGCTCTGGGCACGCAGCGGGCGCTTGTCGTGCATGGGAAAGACGGCCTGGATGAAATAAGCCTGAGCGGCGAGACGCTCGTGGCGGAACTGGATGGCGGCAAGGTCCGCGAATACACCGTCGTGCCGGAGGATTTCGGCATGAAACGGGAGCCGCTTGAAAATCTGCGATGCCAGACGCCGGAACAGGCTCTGGAGACCGCGCGCCGCGTATTGGCCGGAGACATCGGAGCGGCTTCCAAGATCGTCTGCCTCAACGCCGCTGCGGCGCTTTACGCTGCGGGCAAGGCCACCTCGATCAAAGAGGGTGTGCTCGCCTCGATGGATGCCTTGGAGGGAGGTCTTGCTGAAAAGATGCTCAAAGTCGTCGTGAAATTCTCTCAGAAAGCCTCATGAGCCTGCTCAGGACCATCCTCAGACACAAAAAAGGAGAAGTGCGCGTTTCCAAAAAGGCCGTCCCTTTCACGCTTATCCGGAAAGCCGCGCTCTCTCTGCCACGAAAAAAAACTATTTTTTTGGCCGCTCTGCGGGCTTCGCGTTCTTTCGCCGTCATCGCGGAGATCAAACACCGATCCCCCTCCAAGGGCGTCTTAAGCAAAAGCTTCGACCCTGTCCGTATCGCCAGGCAATACGAGAAGGCCGGAGCCGCGGCGCTTTCCGTTCTCACGGACAAAAAGTTTTTTGGGGGTTCTCCGGAATTCATCCGGCGCATCCAGGCAGCGACCCGGCTTCCGGTCCTTCGCAAGGATTTCATCCTAGAGGAGTACCAGGTGTACGAGTCCAGGTTATTGGGCGCAGACGCCATTCTTCTCATTGCCTCGGCCCTGGGGAAGGCTAAGATGCGGGTTTTGTACCGTTTGGCGGCGAGTCTGGGTCTGGACACTTTGTTCGAGGTCCATAACCTGGCCGAGCTAAAAAAAGTATTGCCGCTCAAGCCCCGCCTTGTCGGCGTCAATAACCGTGACCTGCGCTCATTCAGGGTCGACCTTGCCGTCAGCGAGCGCCTGGCGAGGCACATCCCTAAAAATATTCTGTTCGTTTCAGAAAGCGGCATTCAAACACGCGAGGATCTAAAACGCCTCCGTTCCGCCGGCGCTCGAGCGGCTCTGGTGGGCGAGAGCCTGATGCGCGAGAAGGATCCTGGGCGGGCGCTTAAAAGATTGCTGGGGAAGAGCCGTGGTTAAGGTTAAAATATGCGGCATCACGCGGTTGGCCGACGCGAAAGCGGCTTTGGCCTCGGGTGCCGACGCGCTGGGATTTGTATTCGCCAAGAGCCCGCGCCGCGTGAGCGTCGTCCAGGCACGCCGTATCTCGAGAGCTGTCGGACCCTGGGCGACGAAGGTGGGCGTGTTCGTTCGGTCGAGCCCACGGACGATCGCGCGGGTGATGGCCTCCTGCGGATTGGATGTGGCACAACTGCATGGGGATGAGAGCGCATCGACGGCGAGTGCTTTGCGCGGGATGGGTTATCCCGTGATCAAAGCCGTGCGGGTGGGTTCAAGGGCCCCGAAGAGACTCGACCGTTATCCGGCCGACGCGCTTCTGTTCGACACGGCGGCAAGGAACGTCTACGGCGGCACGGGACGCAGTTTTGATTGGAGCTTGTTGAACGGTTATCGCACCGAGAAGCCAGTGTTCATATCCGGCGGCCTTCATCCTGGGAATGTGCGGTTGCTGTTGAAAAAATTCAGGCCTTACGGAGTGGATGTTTCCAGTGGCGTCGAAAAAACGCCTGGCAAAAAAGACCACCAACTGGTCAGGGAATTCATTAAAAATGTCAAAACGTATCGCTAAAAAGGATCTGCCCGACCGCGGCGGCCATTTCGGCATCTATGGCGGGAAGTTCGTGCCTGAGACCCTGATGGCTGCGCTGGAGGAGCTCGAGAGCACCTACCGATCAGCCAGGTCGGACCCCAAATTTAAAAAAGAGTTGTCCGGCTACCTGCATGATTTTGCCGGGCGGCCCTCGCCTTTGACCGAAGCTAATCGGTTAGCCAAACTCATCGGCGTCAAACGGCTTTTTCTCAAGCGCGAAGACCTCCTACACACCGGTTCACACAAGATCAACAACACGCTCGGCCAGGTGCTGTTGACGCAGCGGATGAAAAAGAAGCGGGTCATCGCCGAGACAGGCGCCGGACAGCACGGCGTGGCGACAGCCACCGTCTGCGCTCTTTTCGGCATCCGGTGCGAGGTATACATGGGTGAAGAAGACATCCATCGCCAGGCGCTCAATGTGTTCCGCATGAGACTGCTGGGCGCGCGGGTCATCCCGGTCAAGACGGGTTCCAGGACGCTCAAGGATGCGGTGAATGAAGCTATCCGGGACTGGGTGACGAACGTACGCGACACGCATTACATCATCGGTTCTGTGATAGGACCTCACCCTTACCCCAGGATGGTCCGTGATTTCCAGTCGATCATTGGCCGCGAGACCCAGGTCCAGATGCGCCGGAGGAATGCCGGCGTCCCCGATTACCTGGTGGCCTGTGTGGGCGGTGGTTCAAACAGCATCGGATTTTTCCACCCCTATCTGGATACCCGCGCTCGCTTCATCGGCGTGGAAGCCGCTGGTCTGGGTCTTCACACCAACAAGCATGCGGCTACGCTCACCAAGGGCAGTATCGGCATCCTGCATGGTTCAAAGAGCGAGATCCTTCAGGATAAAGACGGGCAGATCCTGTTGGCGCATTCCATATCTGCTGGCCTTGACTACCCCGGCGTGGGTCCGGAGCATGCGTACCTGAGATCCTCCGGAAGAGCGGAGTACCGCTCGGCAACGGATGCGGACGCGCTGTTGGGCATGAGGGTCTTAAGCGAGATGGAAGGCATCATCCCGGCGCTGGAACCCTCGCACGCAATCGGTTATCTTCTGAAGAACAAGCGGCGATTCCGCAAGAGCGACACCCTTGCGCTGTGTCTGTCCGGCCGCGGTGACAAGGACGTGCAGCAGGTTTCCGAGGTATTGAAACTCAAGTGAACCGCATCGATAGAAAGTTTTCTGACCTGAAGCGTGCTAAAAAAAAGGCGCTGGTCGTCTTTTTGACCGCGGGGGATCCGAGCCTGTCCATGACGGAAGCGCTTATTCCGGCCGCAGCCAAAGAAGGGGCGGACCTGATCGAGATCGGCGTGCCTTTTTCGGACCCTCTGGCGGACGGTCCCGTCATTCAGGCCTCCTCTCAGCGCGCGCTCAAGCGCGGTGTCACGCTCCGCAAGATCCTTACGATGGCTGCGCGGGCGCGCAAGCGCACCTCGGTTCCCATCCTTTTGATGAGCTATTTGAATCCCATCTGGCATATGGGGACGGCTGTTTTTGCGAAAGCCGCTAAAAAAGCGGGCGTCGACGGGGTGATCGTGCCCGACCTGCCTCCCGATGAGGGCCGCGAGATCGCGCGCACCTTCCGAGCGCAGGGTCTGGACCTTGTCTATCTCCTGGCGCCGACCAGCTCCACCAAAAGACAACAGTTTGTCTCCGGCGCCTCTCGTGGTTTTGTCTATTTCGTCTCGGTTACCGGCGTGACAGGCGCACGACGCTCTCTCTCGCCGGCGGTCTTATCGCAGGTCGCCGCCTTGACAAGAAAGACGGATCGCCCTGTCTGTATCGGTTTTGGTGTCTCAAGCCCCGGTCAAGCCAAAGAAGCGTCGAAGGCAGCCGACGGCGTCATTGTCGGAAGCGCTCTTGTGAAAGCCTTGCAAGCCAACCCCTCTCTGGGGGCGGCGGCTTTCGCCCGGCGTTTTATCCGTCCGCTTGCGCGGGCTCTGGGGAAGAGGTTCTAATGGCCAAAGCTGTGATCCTCGCGGGAGGCCAGGGGGAGCGCTTCTGGCCCCTCACACACCCCGCATTCCCCAAGTACCGCATCAAATTTGAAGGCAAACGCTCTCTTCTGCAGAATACTTTCGAGCGCCTGTCGAAAGTCTACGGAAAGAACAATATCTATGTCGTGACGACCGCCTCGCACGCCCGCATGGTGCGCGAGGAACTGCCGAAGCTTTCGCGTGAGCATATCTTCATCGAGCCGTACCGGAACAACACCTGCGCCGCGATTTTTTTGGCTTGCTCTCGACTGCGGCGGATCTTCGGCGAAAAAGAGGTCGTCTCGTTCTTTCCTGCGGATGCCCTGATACAGGACCGGTCCGCGTTCAAACGCACGATGGCACGCGCCCTGCGTCTGGCGAAGGCACGCGACCTGCTTGTCACCATCGGCATCCGCCCGACATTTCCGGCCACCGGTTACGGCTATATAGAGAAGGGCAAACCCGTTGTCGGCCATCCGGGCTCTTTCTTCGTCCGGCGTTTCGTGGAGAAACCGGCCGCTGCCAAGGCCCGCCGCTACCTGCGCGCGAAGGGGTTTTCGTGGAATGCCGGCATGTTCACTTGGCGACTGGATACATTTTTTTCAGCGATGCGCCGCAACTGCCCGGTTTTTGCCAGGACATTCGACCTCCAGCGTCTGAGCAAGAGCTACAAGCGGCTGCCCAATATCTCTATCGACTACGCCTTGATGGAAAAGGCGTCGAATAGCGCTGTTTGCACGACTCTCATGGACTGGTGCGACATGGGCAGCTGGGAGATGCTTTTTGAGCGTTCGGCCAAAAACCGAAAGAATGTGTACGCCGAAGGGCTGCATTACCACCAGGAGGTCGGCGACTCGCTCATCGTGAACCGGACGGCCTCGCCTCTGGTGGTGCTCGGCGTTTCCGGCATTGTGGCTGTGCAGACCAGCCGCGGCACGCTCATCTGCCGCAAAGGCCGCTCGCAGGAAGCGGCTCTGCTGGTCAAACACCTGTGAAGCGCATCCTGGGACTGGACCTCGGTACCGTACGCATCGGCGTGGCCATTTCGGACCCGCTTGGTTTTACCGCGCAGGGCCTGGAAACGCTTCCCGCGGTGCCGAAACAGAAGTTGCTGGACAGCCTGAAGGTGCTTTGTCTTGAGAAAGAAGTGGGGGAGGTCGTCGTGGGATTGCCCGTGAATATGAACGGGACGATGGGACCCAAAGCGGCCGAAGTCCTTGAATGGGTCAAAAAACTGGAGGCGGCATTGGAGATCCCCGTCAAAACCTGGGATGAGCGGCTGACGAGCAGGCAGGCAGACCGGCTGATGGTCGCCGAGGGTCTTTCAAGAGCTCGACAGAAACAAGAAAGCGACCGATTGGCCGCCACACTGATACTACAAACCTATTTGGAGTCCAAACGTGCACACAGCTGAACCACACCCTATCATCAAATTGGAAAACGGCCTTCGCGTGATCGCCGCTCCGATGCCCGACCGCCGTTCCGTCTCGACCGGCATCTGGGTCGGTGTCGGCGCCCGCCATGAGGAGGAGCGTCTGTCCGGTGTGTCCCATTTTCTTGAGCATATCGTTTTTAAGGGCACCAAGACGCGGACGGCCAATCAGATCAAGGAATCCATCGAAGGCGTGGGCGGAAGCATGAACGCCTTCACCTCCGAAGAGCACACCTGTTTTCTCGCAAAAGTAGCCACGCGCCATTTTGAGAATGTTTTCGACGTGCTCGCCGACATGGTGCTCGACGCCGCGATGAAGGACACCGACGTCGAAAAAGAACGCACGGTCATCCTGGAAGAGATCAAAATGACGCAGGACCAGCCCGCCCAGCTGGCCGATGAAAACCTTTCTGAGATCATGTGGCCCGGTCATCCGCTTGGCCGTCCCATCGCCGGCACGCTCGAAAGCGTCTCGGGCCTTTCCCGCGCCGACATCGAGGGTTACCGTGACCGTTACTATGGTCCCGGGGAGATCACGGTCGTCGCGGCCGGTGATGTCGACCTTGAAAAACTCGCGCGCCTGGCGATGAAAAACTTCGCGGGGCGCGGTACCGCCCAGCGGGGCGTGATGACGCTGTTTCAAAATGGCCAAAAGAAACCGCGTGCGCGGCATTTTCAGAAGGCGACCGAGCAGACCCATCTGTCACTGGCCCTGCACGCCTATTCAAGGGAACACCGGGACGAATACGCCGCCGACATGCTCAATGTCATCCTGGGCGGCAATATGTCCTCACGGCTTTTCAACGAAGTACGCGAAGAGAGAGGCCTGGCCTATGATGTCGGCTCCTACCTGCGGCGCTACCACGAGACCGGGGCGCTTGTCGTCTCAGCCGGCGTGGACAACAAAAAAGCCAAG
>Ga0247727_10018909_pt1 | contig 10752 bp, 12 predicted proteins | sample WisWelCaveWW1625_FD_202498 | JGI IMG/M metagenome (GOLD analysis project Ga0247727, IMG submission 202498) | Biofilm microbial communities from Wishing Well Cave, Virginia, United States - WW16-25 | ecosystem: Environmental > Aquatic > Deep subsurface > Groundwater > Cave microbial mat | place...
GCGACGAGCGCGAGAAGGATCTCGCGGCACGCGCCTTCCTGTGCGGCGACTTCAGCGTCGCGGACATCGCCAGCTTCGTCTTCCTGAACGCCGCGGCCACGCTCGGCGCTCCGCTTCTTCCCGAACACGTCCAGCTCGGGCGCTGGTTCGAGCGCGTCGCTGCGCGCCCGGCCGTGGCACGCGAGGTCGCGGAGACGCGCGCCTTCGTGCAGCAGCTGTTCGCGAAACCGAATCAGGGCGCGCGGTAGCGCCAGTCCTCGCTGCGCGGCTCGCCGCGCGCCGCCGCGATCAGGCCGTGGCTCGGGGCCAGCGCGCAGGCCGGATCGGTCGCTGCGGCGTCGCCGGTGAGCGCGTAGGCCTGGCAGCGGCAGCCGCCGAAGTCGCGCGCCTTCTCGGGGCAGCTGCGGCACGGCTCGGGCATGAAGGCGTCGCCGCGATAGGCGTTCATGCCGGGCGCCTCGCCCCAACACGCGGCGAGGCTCTGCTCGCGCACGTTCCAGAACTCGAGCGGCAGGGCGGCGGCGCCGTGACAGGGCAACGCACGGCCGTCGGGCGTCACCACGAGATGCGTGCGCCCCCAGCCGCCCATGCACGGCTTCGGGCGCTCGCGGAAGTAGTCCGGCAGCACGAACAGGATCTCGGGCCGCGGCGAGAGCGCGCGCTCCTCGGCCACCACCTGCGCGGCTGCCTCGAGCTGCTCGCGCGCCGGCAGCAGCGCGGCGCGGTTCGCGAGCGCCCAGCCCTGGTACTGCGTGTTGGCGAGCTCGAGCCGATCGGCGTCGAGCGCGCGCGCCAGCTCGATCAGCTCGCGCGTGCGCGCGAGGTTGCGGCGATGCAGCACCACGTTCAACGTGAGCGGCAGCCCGCGCGCGCGCACCGCACGCGCGAAGCCGAGCTTGCGCTCGAAGCACGCCGTCCCGGCGATCTCGTCCGAAGCGCCCGCCTCTGCGTCCTGCACGCTCAGCTGCACGCTGCGCAGCCCGGCCGTCGCGAGCGCCGCGAGCCCGGCTTCGTCGATCGGGAGCCCCGCCGTCACCAGATGCGTGTAGAGCCCGGCCTCGGCCGCTTTGCTCACGATCTCGCCGAGGTCGCGCCGCGTCGTCGGCTCGCCGCCGGTCAGCCCGACGTGCACGGCACCGAGCGCCGCCGCTTCGCCGAACACACGTCCCCAGTCTGCGGCCGTGAGCTGCTCGGGGAAGTCGCGCAGCGCGAGCGGGTTCGAGCAGTAGGGGCAACGCAGCGGGCAGCGGTAGGTCAGCTCCGCCACGAGGTTCCAGAGCCGCGGCGCGCTCGTCACGAGAGCTCCAGCACACCGAGCGACTGCATGCGCTCGATGAACTCGTAGACGTCGCGCTCCACGCGCTCGTCGCCCGGATGCTCGGCGCGGATCGCGCCGGCCACCGCTTCGACTTCGCGCACGCCGTCGCAAGCCGCGAGGATCTCGCGGCCGTTCGCCGAGACGCGCACGGCGCGCTCGGGCAGCACAGCCAAGGTGTCTTCGCCCTCGGGTCGCAGCAGCACGGCGGGCGCCAGCCGCGGGATGCGCCCACCCCACTCGACGCCGTCGAGCAGCGCCCACAGGATCTCGCACTTGCGTGTGAGCGCCGCCGCGCAGCGCGCCCGGTCCTCGGGCGCCTGCGCGTGCGCGAGCACGAAGGCGAGCCCCTCCTGTGCGTCGCGCGGCGCCTGCCTGGTGCGCGACAGGAAGTACTCGAGCCCGGCCTCCTCGATCCAGCCGTAGTGCTTGCGGAAGGCCTCGGCGCGCTCACCGAGAAAAGGCCCTGCCGACAGCTCGGTGAGCGACGAGGCCACGCCCGCGAGCAGGTCGTGCGAGGCCACGAACTCGACGTAGGCGTCGCAGGCGCGGCGCACGCCGGGCAGCACGTTCCGCAGCGAAGCGACTTCCGCCCGCTCGAGGCCCGCAGCTTCCGCGAGACGCAGCCACAGCTCGAGCCCGCCGGTGCGCGCGTCGTCGCCGTCGTGGTCGTGGATGCGCCGGATCCAGCCGCGCCGGAACTCGCGATCCTCCGACTTGGTGAGGATCAGCCCGTCCTTGAGCGGGATGCGCGTCTGGTAGTAGTAGCGATTGCGGATCCAGCGTTGCACTTCGGCGGGCGTGCAGGTGCCGCCGTGGAGACGCACGTTGAACGGGTGGCGATGGTGATACCTCTCGTCGAGGATCTGGCGCAGCCGCGTTTCCAGCTCCGCCGTGCTCACAGCTCCAGCTCCATGCCGTCCATTGCGATGCCGACGCCGAGCGCGCGCACCTCGGCGGCTTCGGCGGAGCCGGCGTCGAGCACTGGGTTCGTGTTGTTCATGTGCAGATAGAACGTACGCCCCGGCAGGCGCGCGAGCCGTGCCAGGCTGCCGTCGCGCCCGCCGATCGGAAGATGTCCCATGGCGATCGCGTCCGGGGCGCCGGGGCGCAGGCGCCGCAGCTCGTCCGCGGACCAGAAGGTGCCGTCTACGAAGCGCAGGTCGGCGGCGGCCAGCTCGGCCCAGGTGCCGGAGTCGAGCGCGCGCACGCCCGGCGTGGCCACCAGCCGGCGTCCGCTGCGGCGATCGACCACGCGCAGGCCCAGCGTCGCCTCGGGCGCGTTCGAGGCGAGCGTGCCGAGCCAGCCCGGTACCTTGCCCGGCACGGGGAAGAGCCGCGCTTCGAGCGTCTCCGCGCGATCCAGGAAGAAGGCCTCGTCGAGCTTCAGCGCGCCGAAGGCCGGCTCGAGCACGCGGAAGGCGGCGTTGTGGTCGAGCAAGGCGTCCCGGATCCAGGCCGTGGTGACGATGCGATGCGGCAGCGCCTCGCGCAGCACGAGCAGGCCGAGCACGTGATCGATGTCGGCGTTCGTGACCACGACGGTGTCGAGCGGCACGTCACGCGTGCCGGCCCGCGGCCACAGGCCGGGCGCGTGTGCGAGCTGGTCGCGCACGTCCGGGCTCGCGTTCAGCAGCGACCAGCGCGAGCCGTCGGCCGAGAGCGCGAGCGAGGGCTGCGTGCGGGGCGGCACCGCGGCGTCGCCGGCGCGCGCGCGCACGCAGTTCGCGCAGCCGCAGTTCCACTGCGGCAGGCCGCCGCCCGCGGCGGATCCCAGCACGCGCACCTTCACGCCGAGGCCTTCGCCAGCGCCTCGGGATACGGCTTTGCCCCGCACTCGGTCATGGCGGCCGAAGGTAGCCGTGCCCCCCATCTTTCCTACGCATGCCGCGGGAGCCAGGTGGAGGGCCGGGCGCATGCCGGAGCGGAAGTAAAGCGCAGGCCGCGCACCGTGCCGCGCGCGATCCCCCGGCTCCATTCGCGGCCGAGCCATGGAGCGAAGGCATGCGCCCGGCCCGACCCACCACCGAGTTCGATACCTTCGCGGCTGCGTGCCCGACCACGTCTTCTACGACGGCGACTGCGGCTTCTGCCACCGGAGCGTGCGCTTCCTCGCCGCTCACGACTCGCGTGACGCCTTCCGCTTTGCGCCGCTCGCCGGCCCGACCTTTCTCCGCCTGGTGCCGGAGGCCATGCGGGCGAACCTGCCCGACAGCCTGGTGATCCACACCGAAGGCGGCCGCGTGCTGGCGCAGAGCGAGGGCTCGCTCCACTGCTTGCGCCGGCTCGGCGGAGTCTGGCGCGTGTTCGCCGTGCTGCTCGAGATCGTGCCCCGCTCGCTGCGCGACACCGGCTACGCCGCCTTCGCGCGCAACCGCAAGCGCTGGTTCGCACGCCCGGGCGAGGCCTGTCCAGTGCCTTCCGGCGCGCTGCGCGCCCGCTTCGATCCGTAGGTCACGCGCATGCCCGAGCTGCCCGAGGTCGAAGTCACTCGGCGCCGCATCGCGCCGCTGCTTGAGGGCCGCCGCATCGCGCGCGTGCACACCTCCCGCCCTTCCTACTTCTTCCTCACGCCGCCGGCTCGCCTGCGCCGCGGCCTCGAGGGCCGCGCGCTCGGCAAGCTGGAGCGGGTGGGCAAGTACCTGCTCGCGGAGGTGGAGGGCGGCGGTCGCCTGCTGCTCCACCTCGGCATGACGGGGCAGCTCTTTGCCGACGGTGTGAAGAGCCTGCGGCTGCTCTCGGCGAGTCGTCGTGCCGCGCTCACACCGGAGCAGCAGCAGCGCTTCGAGCCCGACCGTCACACCCATCTCCGGTTGGAGTTCGCCGATCGCGGCCCGGGCGTGCTGTTCCGCGACGTTCGCAAGTTCGGCAAGGTGCAGCTGCTGGCGCCGGGCGAGCACTCGGAGCGCCTCGACAAGCTCGGCACCGACGCGCTCGCCATCACGGGCGCGGCGCTGTTCGCGGCGACGCGCGGGCGCAGGGTCGCGATCAAGACGCTGCTGCTCGACCAGGCGATCGTGGCCGGCACCGGGAACATCTACGCCGACGAGGCGCTGTTCCTCGCCGGCCTGCGGCCGCGCCGGCCTGCGGGCCGGGTCACGCGCGCCGAGTGCGAACGCATCGCGGAAGCCGTGCGGCGCGTGCTGCTGCGCTCGATCGAGACCGGCGGCTCGAGCATCAGCGACTACGTGGCGCCAGACGGCAGCGACGGCGCCTACCAGGACGAGCGGCGCGTCTACGCGCGCGAGGGCGAGGCGTGCAGCACCTGCGGCGTCAGGATTCGCCGCGTCGTGCTCGGCCAGCGCAGCGCGCACTGGTGCCCCGGGTGCCAGCGATGAAGGAGCTCACGCTCACGGAGCTGCGGCGCATCGCGCGGGTGCTCGCGGAGGCGCGTGTGGACGCACGCATCACGAAGGTGGTGCAGCCGGCCAAGGACGAGCTGGCGCTTCTGCTCGCGGGGGCCGAGCGCAGCTGGCTGCTCCTCTCGGCGCGGCCGCGCGCGGCGCGCATCGCGGCGCTTGCTGAAGCCCCCGTTGCGCTGCCGGCTCCGCCCGGCTTCGCGCAGTACCTGCGCGCGCACTTCGACGGGGCGCGTCTCTCAGCGGTGGCCGTCGAGGGCGAGGACCGTCAGCTGCGCCTTCGCTTCACCGGCGCAGAGGGCGAGCGCTCCCTCTTGCTCTCGGTGCTCGGCCCGCGCAGCAACGTCTACGCACTCGACGCGGAGGATCACGTGGTGGCGGCGCTGCGCCCGCTCGCCGAGACGCGGCGCGACCTCGTGCTCGGCGCGGCATGGCAGAGCCCGCCGGGCGGGCCGCCCTCCGCCGGCGACGATCGCTTCGCGGAGGTGCCCGACGCGGAGCTGCTGCGCGAGGTGGAGCTTCGCTTCACCGCCGCCGCGGAAGAAGCGGAGGAGGCGAATCTAGGCCGCCGCGTTGCACAGGCGCTGCGCAAGCAGCGCGCCTCGCTCGACAAGAAGCTGGCGCTGATCGAGCAGGATCTCGCTGCACAGGCCGAGGCGGAGCTGCTCGCGCAGCACGGCGAGCTGCTGAAGGTAAACCTGCGCGAGCTGAGGACGGGTCAGGCGACGGCCACGCTGCGCGACTTCGCGACGGACGAGCCCGTCGAGGTCGCGCTCGATCCCAAGCTCTCGCCGAGCGCGAACCTCGAGGCCATCTTCAAGCGCGCGCGCAAGGCCGAGAAGCGGGCGCGCAAGGCCGCGGGCGAGATCGACGCCGTGCGCGAGCGCATCGCCGTGCTCGACGCGCTGGCTGGCGAGGGTGCGGCGGCGGGGGAGGGTGAGGCGCTCGCGGCCTTCGCAGCGAAGCCCGAGGTTGCGCGCCTGCTCGAACGCTTCGCTCCGGCGCCCGCGGCGGCCTCCGCGCCCGAGGCTCCGAAGAAGCGCGTCTTCCGCCTCGGCAAGACCGAGCTGCCCACGCGGCTCTCGCCGAAGATCTACGAGACGGCCGACGGCCTCGAGATCTGGGTCGGCAAGAACGACGACGGCAACGACGTGCTCACCACGCGCCTCGCGCGCGGCAACGACCTGTTCTTCCACCTCGAGGGCTCGCCCGGCAGCCACGTGATCCTGCGCACCGCGGGCAAGAGCGATGCGCCGAGCGAATCGCTGCTCGACGCCGCCGAGCTGGCCGTCGAGTTCTCGAAGGCGAAGGCCGCGACGCGCGCGAGCGTGCACATCGCCGCGGTGAAGGACATCTCGAAGCCGCCCGGCACGAAGCCCGGGCTCGTGTACGTGCACCGCGGCCGGACGATCCAGCTGCGGCGCGACCCGAAGCGCCTCGAGCGCGTGCTCGCGTCGCGCACGGAGGAGTGATGGTCGAGCGGCGTCGCACTGCGAAGAGCCTGCGCCTGATCGAGCGACTCCGGAAGATCTGCCTCGCGCTGCCCGAGGCGAACGAGAAGCTCTCGCACGGCGAGCCCACCTGGTTCGCGGGCAAGGGCAAGGTGTTCGCGATGCTCGATGGCTACCACCACGGCTCGCCGCATCTCTCGGTCTGGCTGCCGCAGCCCTTCGGCGGCCAGGAGGCCCTGATCGACGCCGACCCCGAGCGCTTCTTCCGGCCACCGTACGTCGGTGTGAGCGGCTGGGTCGGCGTGGTGCTCGACACCAAGCCGGACTGGGGCGTGGTCGCGGGCCTCGTGCGCGAGGCGTATCTGCACGTGGCGACGCGGAAGCTCGCGGCGAAGCTCGACGGCTAGGACGTCTCGCGCAGGCCGTCTCCGGGTTGCTCGATCGGGTCCCACAGGTCAGAATTCGGTACGTCATTTCGTCCTTCTACCGAGGGGACCTCGCCATGACTCGACGCCGCGACGTGAAGCCCATCACCTACCTCAAGAACCGGACCGCCGACCTCGTGCGCGAGGTCCACGACGGTGGCCACAGCGTCACGATCACGCAGAACGGCGAGGCGAAGGTGGTCGTGATGGACGTCGATACCTACGACCGCTGGCGCTCGGCCCTGGCGCTGCTCAAGCTGCTCGCGCAGTCGGAGGGCGACGTGCAGGGCGGGAGGACCGTGAAGCAGGCCGAAGCCTTCCGCCGCGCCGACGCGGTCCTCGCGCGGCGACGCCGGAGTGGCTGAGCGTCGCTTCCGGGTCGTCTGGGCCGAGGCGGCGGCTCGGGACCTCCCGGAGATCGTGGCCTTCGTCGCCGAGGACTCGGCTACGAATGCGGAGCGCCTCGTCAGGGCGCTCCGGGCGAAGGCCGCGAGCCTCGAGGCGGTTCCGAAGCGCGGGCGCGTCGTGCCGGAGCTGGCGCGCTTCGGGATGCGATCCTGGCGTGAGCTCGTGGTGAGGCCGTACCGGATTCTGTACCGGCTCTCCGGCGACACCGTCACCGTGCTCGCAGTCTTCGACGGCCGGCGAGACCTCGAAGACGTGCTGCTCGAGCGGCTGCTGCGGAGCTCGTGACGGGAGCGTTCCATCACAGCTCCTGCGCCAGCCGCTCCGCGTGGCCCGTCGCACCCAGCTCCGCGAAGAGACGGTGCGCCTCGCGCAGCTCGCGCTCGCAGCCCGGCTCGTCGCCGAGCAGGCGGGCGAGGCGAGCGCGCTCCTCGAGGACGAGAGGGGCGAGCGCGCGCGCACCCATCTCGTCGATCAGCGCCTCGGCCCGGTGTAGCTCGGCTTCGATGGCGGAGCGGGCCGAGGCTCCGTCGCTCTGCATCAGCACTCGCGCGAGGACGATCCGAGCGTAGGGCTCGTGGAGCTTGGTGCCTTGCTTCGAGGTCAGCGCCACTGCCTCGAGCGCCGTCTCACGCGCCTTCGGAACGTCGCCGGAGCCGAGCTGGGCCAGAGCCAGGTGCGCGAGCGTGTCGGAGTCCCCCCTCCGTGCACGCTGCCGATCGACAGCCAGCGCCTGCTCGAGAAAGTCGATCGCCTCGGGCCACTCTCGCCGCAGCACGTGCGCCGCTCCGAGCGACACGAGAGGGGTGCGACCAACGTGGCCGCCGGTCTTTTCGTTGAGCTCGATTCGCAGCCGAGCGTAGGATGTGGTGGACGCTGCGTCGCCCACGAGCCAAGCGATCTCCGTCGCGTTGATGAACGCGCCTCCGAGGCTCCTGTGGTCGCCTTGGCCTCTGGCGAGCTCGATGTTCTCCAGGATCTCGCGGCGACCATCTCCCGGCCGGCCGAGGTATGCGAAAGCCAAGGCGCGAGAGTTGCGTGCCGGGCCTCGAGGGCTCTGCCAGAACGACGGACGGAGATCCTGGTCTTCGGGATGCGCGAGAACCTCCTCCGCCAGCGCGAAGGCGTCCGCGAGTCTCCCGCAGGCTACCTGCACGACCGTGAGCTGGGCCAGGACTGCCAGCTCCGTGCGCGCGTCGCCGCTCTCTCGCGTGAGGCGCAGCGCCTCGCTCGTGTAGTGGAGACGGAGCCCCTCCTCCCCGCGCAAGAAGCCCTGCACGGCGCCGTAGTTCAGGTGGAGGAGCGCGAGCCGGCGCCGGTCGCCGCGACTCTGGGCGAGCGCAGTCCCCTCCGCGAAGATCTCCTCGGCGATCGCTTCGGGGTCCCCGAGCCTTCAGAGCAGATCGAGCAGGTTGAGGCAGGCCACCAGACGGAGCCGGGTCAGCTCACTCGATTCGCCGGCGGCGAGCTCGCGCACGCGCCGCCAGTGGCGCAGCGCCTCGACCGGGTCGTCGCGCACCACCCGCCGCGCGGCCCGCTCGTGCCAGCGCGCCGCCTCGAGCTTTTCTCCCGCGGCGTCGAAGTGGTGGGCGAGCACGGCGGCCTGCTCGTCGGGGCTCTCGCCGGCGGCGTCGAGGATTGCGTTCGCGACGCTCCGGTGTGTCTCTGCGCGTCTCTCGGAGAGCTGCGAGCGCTAGGCCACCTCCTGGGTGAGCGGATGCTTGAAGGCGTACTCGGCCACGGGGTAGAGCGCCTGCTCGTAGACGAGCTCCGCGGAGACGAGTGCGCGAAGGCTGGAGGCGAGATCGCTCTCGGCGAGTGGCAGCACACGCCGCAAGATCGGCTCGCCGAACTCCTTGCCGAGCACCGAGGCGGCCTGGAGCACCTGCTTCTCGCGCTCGCCGAGCCGATCGATGCGCGCCGCGAGCACGGCCTCGACCGTGGCGGGAAGCACCAGCGCATCGAGTGGGCCCGCGAGCCGGTAGGCCCCGCGTACCCCTTCGAGCGGTCCGCTCTCGGCGAGCGCCAGCACCATCTCCTCGATGAAGAAGGGATTGCCGGCCGTGCGCCCCTTGATTCGCGTGGCCAGGTCCCCGAGTGAAGCGTCGCGGCCGAGCAGCTCGCCGAGCAGCTCGTCGATGGCCGCGGCGCCGAGCGGGGCCAGCGGGAGCTGCTGGTACCAGGAGCGCTGCATCCAGGGCGCGTGGTACTCGGGGCGGAAGTTCAGGACGAGGAGCGCATGCGTCCCCGCCACGCTCTCGACGAGCGCCTCCACGAAGGTCTCGCTCGCGCCGTCGAGCCAGTGCAGATCCTCGACCAGAAGGAGCGCCGGCTCGCGCGCCGGGCGCGCGCGAACGAGGCGCTGGACGAGACCCACGAGCTGGCGCTGGCGCGCCTCCGGGTCGAGCGCCGGAGCCGGACGCTCCGGATCGGGGTAGCCGAGGAAGTCGAGGAGCAACGGGAGGGCCCCTTCGAGTGAGGCATCCAGCAGCGTGACCGTGCCGGCGATCTTGCGCCGCGCATCGAGCGGCGCGTCGCCGTCGCGGACGCCGAACAGGCTGCGCAGCAGCTCGAGCAGCGGAAGGAAGGGAATCATCTTGCCGTGCGAGACCGCGTGCGCCTCGTGGACCGCGACGCCGCGCGCGCGGCAGCGCTCGGCCAGCTCGAAGCAGAGCCGGCTCTTGCCGGTGCCCGCGTCGGCCACGACCCCGACCACCTGGCCCTGGCCAAGGGTCGCGCGCCCGAGCGCGGCCTCGAGCGTCGCCAGCTCGTCGGCGCGCCCGACGAAGCGCGAGAAGCCGCGGGCGCGCGAGACGTCGAGGCGCGTGCGGAGCGCGCCCACGCCTTCGAGCTCGAAGACCGGGACCGGCTCGCGCACGCCCTTCAGCGTGAAGGCCCCGAGCGCGCGGAGCCGGAAGTAGCCCGAGACGAGCGCGGCCGTGTGCTCGGTGAGATACGCCTTCCCGGGGTCGGCGAGCTGCTCCATGCGCTGCGCGAGCCCGACCACCTGGCCCTGCGCCGTGTAGTCCATGCGCAGGTCGTCGCCGATCTTCCCGACCACGACCTCGCCCGAGTTGAGGCCGATCCGCACCGAGAGCCCGAGGCCCCGCGTGCGCTTCAGCTCCTCGGAGTAGCGGCGCAGCGCGTCCGCGAGATGCAGCGCCGAGAAGCACGCGCGCTGCGCGTGGTCCTCGTGGGCGATCGGCGCGCCGAACAGCGCCATGATGCCGTCGCCGGTGTACTGGTTGACCGTGCCCTCGAAGCGGTGCACGCCGTCGGCGAGGACCGAGAAGAAGCCGTCGAGGATGCGGTGCCACTCCTCGCCGTCGACGGACTCCGCGAGCTCCATCGAGCTCTTCACGTCGGCGAACAGCACGGTGACTCGCTTGCGCTCGCCTTCGAGCGCCGAGCGCGACTGGAGGATCTTCTCGGCGAGGTGCTTCGGGGTGTACCCGCGCGGGTCGCCGTCACGAAGGGGACGTTCCTTTTCCGTCACTTGCGCGCTTCCGCAGCGATTGCAGAACCTCGCGTCGCCCGGAAGCTCCGCTCCACACGCCGTGCAGCGCAGTGCGAGCCGAGAGCCGCAGGCGAGGCAGAAGCTCGATTCCGTCGGGTTCGCGTGTGCGCAGGCCGGGCAGCCGACCGGCTCCCTCCGTGTAGAGCGCCGACTCTAGTGTCATGTAATCGAAATCACTGAAACGTAAGCCATGCGCGGTATCGAAGTAGCATGGCGTACGTGGCAGAGCGATTCGAGGTCAAGGAAGGCGACCGGCTGACATTGGAGGGCTGGATGCGCG